>Ga0075123_10001060_pt1 | contig 14056 bp, 12 predicted proteins | sample AntAceMetag02UKX_FD_69808 | JGI IMG/M metagenome (GOLD analysis project Ga0075123, IMG submission 69808) | Saline lake microbial communities from Ace Lake, Antarctica - Antarctic Ace Lake Metagenome 02UKX | ecosystem: Environmental > Aquatic > Non-marine Saline and Alkaline > Saline | place... | reverse complement strand
AACTAACTAATGGGAGTGCTAATAATATTAAACAAACACCAGCAATAATCGAAAAACTTAAAGGTTTGATATTTAATTTTAGATATTTGGAAATATTTCTTTTTACTAAAAATGCAAAAATAAAAGAAGGAATAATAAACAATCCAATTTGATTAACTATCTGAAGATATTTAAGTAAACTAAGTGATTCGGGATTCAAAAAATCTGACACCTCAGATAATTGAGTAAGAACATCAGTTCCGTAAAATGGGATTGCAATAACTAAGCCCAGTAAAAAAGTAAATAAAAAGGATACTAAAATTATTAGTACAAGACTTAATATTTTTAAATGTGTAGGGAAATTATCCATATTAAAATTTTATTTTTGGAAGTTGTAAAATTAATAATTTTGTGATTCATTTATCCTTCTTGATAAAATGTTTAAAATAGATAAAATAGAAGTTAAAGATTATCCGGTATTACTGGCTCCAATGGAGGATGTTAGTGATCCACCCTTCAGGTTTCTTTGCAAAAAATTTGGTGCCGATATTATGTACACCGAATTTATTTCGTCAGAGGGCTTGATTAGAGATGCACGAAAAAGTGTAAAAAAACTTGATTTTAATGAAGAAGAAAGGCCAATAGGAATTCAAATATTCGGTCATAATATTGAATCGATGGTTGAAGCCGCAAAATATGCCGAGCAATCGAATCCCGATTTAATAGATATTAATTTTGGATGTTCAGTTCGAAAAGTTGTTTCAAAAGGTGCAGGAGCAGGCATTTTGAATGACATTCCTAAAATGGTAAAAATGACTGCAGAAGTTGTAAGATCAACTAAACTTCCGGTTACGGTTAAAACTCGTTTGGGCTATGATAATAATCATAAAGAAATTGTAGAAATTGCCGAACGATTACAAGATGTGGGAATACAGGCACTTACAATTCATGGTAGGACTCGTACCGATTCGTACAAGAAAAAATCTGATTGGACACTAATTGGTGAAGTCAAAAATAATCAGAGAATGAAAATACCAATCATCGGAAATGGTGACATTACAAGTCCTGAAAAAGCCATGGAAATGAAGAATAAATATAATGTTGACGGAATAATGATTGGAAGAGAAAGCGTAGGCAATCCATGGATTTTCCGGGAAGTAAAACATTATTTGAGTACGGGAGAATTACTTCCTCTACCAAATATATTTGAAAGAATTGAAACTTGCAAAATACATCTTCAAAAATCAATAGAATGGAAAGGTGAGAGGACAGGTATTTTAGAAATGCGAAAACATTACTCTAAATATTTTAAAGGATACAAAGACTTTAAAAAGTTTAAGCTTAAATTGATGGAAAAGAAAAATCCGCAAGATATTTATGAAATATATTATGAGATACTGAAGGAGTATTCTTAAAAAAATTACGAATTATAAATATAAAACAAAAGAAGCCTATTAAGTAAAATATTATGGGCATATAATTTTCTCTTTTTTGGGGAAAGGATTGACTGAATTATAGTTAATTTTGCATTGAAAATTATTATACACTGAACTAATTCTAGATTAATTAATTTGCTATGAAAAACCTTGTTTTATATATAACTATTGGTGTTATTTTTGTTTTGCTTATTCCATCATGCGGTGATAGATTTCAAACTGATCCACCAAGCGAAATTTATGAATATAGTTTGATTAACCCCTCCCTTGAAGAACTTCAGACTTTTTTTGAAGCAGGCTATAAAATTATTGAAGGCAGCATTGAATTAGATGGTGTTGACGGACTAACAAGCTTAACTACCCTTGGAAATCTGACAGAAATAAAGGGTTACTTTGTGATAGCTAATAACAATGATTTATTATCACTAAGCGGAATAGACTTACTTCAAAAAATTGGTGGTGAATTAAGAATTTCAGGAAACAATACGCTGACTGGCATTAGTGACTTAGGAAGTTTAGAATCTATTGGTGGTCACACAACAATTGAGAACAATGATAACTTGAACAGTCTTCAAGGTTTAGATAATGTACATTTAATTAGTGGTGATTTTTTTATCGATAATAATGATAAACTCACAAACCTAGAAGGTCTGGCAAGTCTGGAAACTTTTAGTGGCGACTTACTAATTATGAACAATGTTAACTTAAACAGTCTTTCAGGCTTAAATAATCTGCAATCCATTAACGGTTATTTGTCTGTTGATAATAATAACAATATTACAAATCTTGAAGGTTTGAACAGCTTGCAAACAATTGGTGCAGATTTAAATATTATTAGCAATGAACAACTGTTAAACTTACAAGGTTTAGATGGGCTCCAATCCATTGGGGGTTATCTTAACCTCGAAGAAAACGATGAACTTGTGAATTTGCAAGGCATGAATAATATTCAAACCATTGAAGGCGGCATAAAAATTAAATATTGTAATCAGCTTGTCAATCTTTTGGGCTTGCAAATCCCTCAATCTTATAGCGGAAATATAACAATCGAATACAATAGTAAATTTGAAAGCCTTAAAGGTTTGTTCAATATGAAATCATTGGATGGAGGTTTAATAGTTAGGTACTGTGAAATGTTTACAAGTTTCGAAGGTCTTGAGAATTTAACCTCTATAAGCAATTATTTAAATGTTTATCAATGTGAAAACCTTATAAATTTTGAAAACCTGAATATGCTCGAAACCATTGGAGGTGATTTTTCTGTTGGGAATAACAATAAACTTGAAGATTTTGATGGACTTACTAAATTGGAATCAATAGGTGGATTATTATCAATAGGTGTCAATAATAGTCTTGTCAACCTTGAGGGTTTAAACATGTTGGAATCTATTGCAGGCGAATTATTTATTAGCAATAATAATAGTCTTGAAAGTCTTGAAGGATTGAATATTATACAATTAATAGGTGGCGATTTAAAAATTATTAATAATATCGGTTTAACAGATCTTTGTGGTATAAAAAATGTATTGACATTAGGAGGTGTTGGTGGTTCAATCATAATATCAGGGAACTCATTTAATCCTACCGTAGCAGATATAATAAGTGGTAATTGCAGCAGATGATTTTTAATTTATTTTATAAACAGACACTAATTTACCTTTAATTTCCCATTATCAAAAAGATTTATAATTTCCTCTTTTTCTTTAAGGAGATATGTTTTAATTCCAAGCTGTTTGGCAGGATTAATATTTTGTAAAGAGTCGTCAATAAAAAGAGTTTCTGATGGATTTATATTATGATTTTTTAAAACATGCTCATAGATATTCAGATTTGGTTTTCGCATCCCGATTTGGAACGAAAAATATGCTTTTTCAAAAATATCATCAAATGATTTATATCCATATTTTTTCTGAAAATCTTTAAGATAAACCTGATAATGAATAATATTGGAGTTGCTTAATAAAAAAATTCTGTAATTTTTTTTTATGCTTACCAATAATTTTATTCTTTCTTCCGGAATATTAGAAATAATGGCATTCCATGTATCATCAATTTCCGAATCAGAAACATTTTTATCAAGAAGTTCACGTATTTTATTGCGAAAGTGTGCAGGCGAAATATCTCCGGTTTCCAAATTTTCAAATAAGTTATTTTGGAGAGCTTGAGAATACATTCTCCCAAAATCAATTATTCCAAATTCTTTGAATTTCCTTTCTACTCTTTTATGATCGATATTGCAGATTACTCCTCCAAAATCAAAAATTATACTTTTAATGTTTTTCATCAAAATTATATAAAAATAAAATCAATTTCTGTTTGTATTTTTACAAAAATATGTAAATTTGCAAACTATTTTAAAAGATAAAAAGAATTTTTTTTTAGTAGAAATTCTTGGGCCTATAGCTCAGATGGTTAGAGTAGTTGACTCATAATCAATTGGTCCCTGGTTCGAGTCCAGGTGGGCCCACAAAAACTACAAAGCCGGGTTAAACCGGCTTTTTTCATGCATTATTGTTATATTTTATATTGCAGAGTTTATTCTTATTTTAAAAACTAATATGCTTGTCTTAACTCCTGATCTATCCTGTCTTTTAAAAACATTTTGATAAGTGATTGATAAGGTACATCTCTTTTGTGAGCAATAAGCTTAAGTTCATCCAAAATGAATTCAGGAAGCCGTAATGAAATTGTTTTGGTTGAAGGTTTAAGATTGGAAAAAGTATGCTTTTCTGATTTTTTCCAATCCACAAATTCAGAAGAATCTTGGTTTGTCCAAAATTTCCTTTCTTCATCTTCATTTTTAAATACTGGTATTTTTTTTAGCTTGCTCATAATATATTTTGCTTTCTTTTTTACTCATATCTCTTGCAGAAATAATACGAATTAAATTTAGCCTGATTGTAAAAACAATGAATAATAAACGCTGTGAATCTGTTCTTCCTAATAAATAATATCTTTTCTCAAGTTGCGAGTGTTTTTCATCACCAGATATCACTAAAGGTTCATTAAAAAACACTTGTTCGCATTCATTTTGTTTTACAAAGTGAAGAATCCAGTTCTTTTCTGAATTTCCTTCATCCCAATCAAAACCACTGCAATGATTAATTATTTCTTTCATTCTATTGTATATTGCAAAGATATACAAATTTATTAAAAAAAGCAAATAGAATCAAAGAAAAAAATTAAAAAAAAAGACACCCGAATTAACAAGTGCCTTTCAAATTAATATAATTCAAAAATTATTTGATCTTAACAAATTTTCTTTGAATAACTTTCCCTTCGTCAACTAAAAGTTGAACATTATAAATTCCTTCAGAAAGTTTATCAGTTTTAATATTAATTATATTGTTTCCTGAAATACTGTATACAACTTCATTATGAACACAATTTCCTATTTGATTAAAAACAAAAATCTTAATTTTATATTCATCATTTGTAAAAAACTGAATATTTGTATTGTCAGATGATGGATTGGGGAATATTCTGAATTCATTAATTTTATTTTCTTCAATTCCAACACATTCGTCAATAGTAACTGCATAATCTTCTGTAGCTCCAATACAACCAAAAGTAGTTTCTTCAGTTACATTTACAAAACCTGATCCTGAATTACCCCAGGTAACTGTAATTTCATTTGTTTCTGCACCGGCAATTATTGTACCTCCTGCAATTCCCCATGTATATGTATTACTTACATTTAATGGAGTTGAATATATTTCTGTTTGATTTTTACATACAAAGTCGTTACCTGAAACAACAGGAGTTGGAGTTTCGTAAGATGTAACTTCGAAAATGTCAGAAACTGTTCCAATACCACAATCATTTTCTCCTTGGGCAGTTATTTGTACAATACCTGAATAAGTTTCATTCCAATCTACTATTGCAACTTCTCCGGTTCCGGTTATAATTCCGGCTTCAGCAGGGGTGATTACCCAAATAAAGGTGTCGGCTCCTGATGCGCTTGAAGTATATTCTGTATCATCAGCAGTATTACAAACATCTGCCGGACCTATAGGAATAAGAGCTTGCTCAGGCATAGAAATTTCATGTACCCAAATATTTCCTGTCATTGTTAGATCACAATGATTGTTAGCACCAAGGCATGTATAAATTCCTTCATTTATTTGATCACCAAAGCTAATAGCTGATCCTGTTCCTGCAATAATTTGTCCTGATGCAACATCATCAACATAAAGTTCATAATCGGTATCAATTTCCGACCCGTCAAGAGTTATTTCAGTACCTGAAGTACCTTCGCAATATTCGCCATTGCCTGAAAGTTGATAACTAATAGGATTATTATATACTGTAACCTGAGCTTCTGGCGACCATGTTCCGATACCACAAGCGTTTTCGGCCCTTGCCTGAATGTCAATATCACCTGTATATCCGCTTTCAAGATCTAACACACCTACGATGCTATTTCCTATAAATGAACCTGCTTCTGCGGGTAATACTCTCCATAAATAAGTTGTAGCACTTGGCACAGGATCAATAGTATATTCAATACCTGTTGATGCTTCACATAAAGTTGATGCACCGCTTGGTGTTGTTGCCTGAACAGGAATTGTAACTACTGAAATATAATCTGATTTTAACATAGTACTGCTTACTGCATCGTCAGTAACAGTGAGAGTTACATCATAATCTCCAAGTGTGTTATAAGTAACTGTTGGATTTTGTGCAGTAGAGGTTGCAGGTGTTCCACTTTCAAAAGTCCATGACCATGTAAGAATGCTTCCACCTGAGTTATCGTAAAAATCAACTGTTGAATTTAAACACGGAACAGTATCATTACATGAGAATGCAGCTTCTGCTTCCAAAGGTTGAAGATTATCTAAATCAACTAATGTTCCTTGTAAAATTTCTTTTGTGGTTTCATCCTGAACAAAAGCAACCAACTGGCAATGTTGAGTTAACCAAGTTGGGTCAAGTGTAAACGAAAGGCTAACTTCTTGTTCATCACCACTGGTAAAACTAATAGAAGTTCCACTGGCATCAGGAGCCATTAATCTTTCAACAAAATTAAGTTCGGTTTGATTTTGCCATACATATGGGATTTCTGATTCTGTAAGAGCAAATTGTAAGGTCATATTTGTACTTGAAGTTGTAGCTACCTGTTCAACTACTATAGTTACATCGTAATTTAATCCGGTGTTTTCACCGAATATTTCTACAGTCATATCGCAGTCTATAGCAATTCTTGTATTATATATTGGTAAATAAGTACTATACATGCTTTGTGTTGCACTACCACCGACTACTTGTTCAATACCATCGAATTGTGCATGAGGAATACCACTCATAGAGTAATAACTCATTCTTACACTACCATAAGAGTTTGTGAAAGCATCACCTGAGTGATATTCAATTACTGCAACGTCACAGCCTGCTGCTACAAGATCTTCTGCTCCCATTGCTGCACCAGGGCAAAATCCACACCCTGTACTGGTTCCAAGTTCCATAATAACTTTATCCCTTGGTACTTGCTGTGCAAAAAGTGCAATAGCAAAAACCACAATAGTAAACGTAAATAATATTTTTTTCATAATTAATTGTTTTTTAGTTAAAAATCTGAATTTATTATTTTTCAATTAAATTTTTATATTTTAAAAAGCATAACAAATTAATACCATGACTACTAAAATGCAAATTTTTACGCATTATGAAATAATTTATAATCAATCTAATTTGAAATGCTTCTTTTTCAAGATTTTACTTAAACTTAGAATTTTTCAAAAAGAAAATTAATTATTTTTTCTTCAACAAAACAATAAATAATGGGGGGAGTGTCGTTATACGAAAAATTGTTTTTGTGAATAATTCATAAAAAATAAACGCATAGTAAAAATTTTATTTAATTTTATCCGTTCAAGAAAAACTATAAACGTGCATGGAAGAAGATAAGCAAGAGTTCAAGCGGAATCTTGATGAATTGATCAAGTTATTTCGAAAATTAAAAAACAAAACTTCAATTGAAAATATGCCGGGAGTTGATAAAGCCATGGTTCAAAATTTTGAAGTGTTTTTAAGTAATTATGATAATATGAAAGATCATATTACTGATGATTTATTTGATCAGTTTGGGGTGCCCATGAGACAAATGATTGCAGATCTTGTTTCTCAATTGAAAAGTGAACTAAGCCAGGAAGAAATTTTAGAGTTTAAAAACTTAACTGAAATTGAAAAAACAGATGATGTTGATAATTTTCGGGATATAAATGAAATCGATAAACTGTTAAAAAATCCTAAATTAAGCCAGGAAGAAATAGATAAGCTTTTAGATGAGAGATCTTCATTAAAAAAATAACTACATTTGCCCAATTATAAATAACTCAAAAAAATCATGAAAAAATTATTAATTCTCGCTTCTGTAATATTTTTATTTTCAAGCGTATATTCTCAAGACAAGAAAGTAAATCTCAAGAAAAACTTTGGTATTCAAATAAATGTCTTTTCTGATATATGGATGGATGCTCCTGATGATATTGATTTGAAAACCATTAATAGAGGTTGCGATATTTATGGCATGTATAATTTCCCGATAAAAGAAAGTAACTTTAGTTTTGCGATAGGTTTTGGACTTGGGATTCATAATATGTATAGTAATGCTTCTGTTGGAATAAATCCTGATAACGACTCAACAATTTTCAATGTAATACCGGATTCAATTACTTATAAAAAGAGTAAAATCTCTTGTGCATATTTTGATATTCCAATTGAGTTCAGATTTAAAACAAAAGGTAAATTTTCTGTTGCAGCAGGTTTTAAAGCAGGGTATTTGATAAATAAACATTCAAAATATAAAGGTAAACAACTTACAGGAACAAATATTGATGTTATTGAAAAATCCACCGATATTAGAAATTTGGAGGCTATAAGATTTGGACCAACTTTTAGATTAGGTTATGACTGGTTTAATCTTTCTGCTTATTATTCTTTATCAAAATTCTTTGCAAAAGACAAAGGACCGGAAATGTATCCTATTTCTGTGGGAATAACTCTTACACCTTTTTAATCTTTTTTTTTATTAGTGAAATTCAAATTTCAAAGACAAAGTACATTGAATATTGTAAGTTGTACGGGTCTTGATAACTCGGCGTATCGAGATAAATGATTTTAATAATCCAATGCTCTGAATAGTACTGAAAAAATTTTCTATTTAATACCTCGTTATAGCTTTGTTGTTAGGTAGTTTATTAATGTTAAATCAATAGAAACAATAAAAGCATTATTGAAGCTCCTGTAAGAAACCCGACATAAACCTGTAGTGGATTATGGGAATTTAATTTTATTCGGGCAAATCCTATCAAACCGGAACAAAATATCACCAACAAAATCAAAAAAGGAATAATTACTTTAAAGATTAAGGATATTCCTAGCAAGGTTCCTAACAAACCTCCTATTGCTACCATGTGAATGCTAATTTTCCAGAAAAAATTAATTATCATTGTGATAATAATCAATAAAGTTGAACCCAAAATAAAAAAATAAAATAGTGGTGCTATTTGAATTTGGCGAAATAAATAGTATGCTAAAAAATAAAATATTGCGGTAACTAAAAATGGAAAAGTACGTTCTTCGCGATTGTACATATAATAAGATGTGATTACATTATTCTTTTTTAATAGAAAGATAAAAAATAAAGGCAGAATAAATGTGATTATAAAAACCAAACCTATTATTTGCCATTTAGAAGTTTGAGAAATTAAAAGCGAAAAATATGCATGCAAATTAAAAAGGATTATTAGTGCATAAGTTGGAATAAGTAGTGGGTGAAAAATAAATGATATTGTTTTTGCTAATTTTGTTTCCATTAAAAAATATCTTTATGCTGAAACGTAAAAACTTTACTGTTTTCGAATAAACTAATTAAATAGTAAAGTGTTACTTGTTTCTTTATCTGTTTACATTTTTGTTAAGTATCAGTTTACAATTCTTTTCTAAGACGTGCAACCGGAATATTTAATTGTTCTCTGTATTTTGCAACTGTTCGGCGAGCAATATTGTATCCTTTTTCTTTAAGAATTCCGGTAAGCTGTTCATCGGTTTGGGGTTTGATTTTGCTTTCGGACTCTATACATTCAGATAGTATTTTTTTTATTTCTCTGGTTGAAACTTCTTCGCCTGAGCTTGTTTGCATTGACTCGGAGAAAAAGCTTTTTAATAGAAATGTGCCAAAAGGTGTTTGAACATATTTGCTGTTGGCAACCCTCGAAATAGTTGAAATGTCAAGATCAACAATCTCAGCAATATCTTTTAAAATCATTGGGCGTAATTTTTTTTCGTCTCCGGCAAAAAAATAATCTCTTTGATAATTCATTATTGCATTCATGGTGATAAACATTGTATTTTGTCGTTGCTTAATTGCATCGATAAACCATTTTGCTGAGTCAATTTTTTGTTTTACAAAAGTAAAAGCTTCTTTTTTTTTCTTGTTTTTTTTGTCATGCGAATAATCTTCAAGCATGTTTAAATACGATCTGTTAAGTCTTAATTCGGGTGAGCTTTTTGAATTAAGAGTTAATTCCACTTCTCCATTAATATTCGAAATTATAAAATCAGGGATTATATAATGATTTGTGTTTGAAGGTCCACTAATGGAATTCCCGGGTTTTGGATTTAGCTTTAAAATTTCATTAATTGCTTCTTTAAGCTCATTATCAGTAATTTCAGCTTTTTTAATAATTTTACTATAATGCTTTTTAGTAAATTCATTGAAATATCTATCAATAATTTGCAGTGCCAGTTTTATGGTTTTTTCTTCAGTATTTTTTCTTTTTAACTGAATAAGTAAACATTCCTGCAGATTTCTTGCTCCAATTCCTGCTGGATCAAAATCCTGAATAATTTCGAGTATCTCAAGAATATTTTCTTTTGTGGTGGAAATATTTTGAGTGAAAGCCAGATCATCTACCATTGCATCAATATCTCGATGAAGATAACCGCTTTCATCAATATTACCAATAATATTCATTCCGATTTGGTGCTGATCTTTGTCCAGAATTTGTAATCCTAATTGAGAAATCAGACGTTCTTGAAAACTCATTCCGGAAGAAAACGGAATGTCTTTTCTTTCACTATCAGAACTATTGTTGTTAGCATATAATTTATAGTTTGGAATTTCGTCTTCATCAATATAATCGTTTAAATCAAATTCATCTTCTGCATTGTCGTTTGTATCTTCCGAATGTTCATCTTCTGCTTCGGAATTATCATCTTCAACTTCAGTTACATCTTCCAAATCTTCAAGAGCAGGATTTTCTTCAATTTCTTGTTTTATACGTTGTTCGAGAGCCATTGTAGGTACTTGCAATAACTTCATCAACAATATTTGTTGAGGTGATAATTTTTGAAGTAATTTTTGTTGTAACCTTTGATTTAGCATTATTTTTTTTATAAAAATTCTCTTAAATATTTTTTGAAATTACAAAATTCTATTCTAAATATCAAATATTTTTAAAATTCGGCATTTTGAGGTGCTCTTGGAAAAGGAATTACGTCTCTAATATTTCCCATTCCGGTAACGAACAACATTAGTCTTTCGAATCCCAAACCAAATCCGCTATGTGGAACTGTACCGTATTTTCTTGTTTCGATGTACCACCAAAGATCTTTTTCAGGAATATTTAATTCTTTTATTCTGCTAATAAGTTTGTCATAAACTTCTTCTCTTTGCGAACCTCCGATAATTTCTCCAATCTGTGGAAACAAAACATCCATTGCTCTAACTGTTTTTCCGTCATCGTTTTGTTTCATGTAAAACGCTTTAATATCCATAGGATAATCAGTAATAATAACAGGCTTTTTAAAATGTTTTTCAACAAGAAAACGTTCATGTTCCGACTGAAGATCAGCTCCCCAATCATTAATAATATATTGAAACTTTTTCTTTTTATTTGGTTTACTGTTTTTCAGAATATTAATTGCCTCAGTATAAGTAATTCTTACAAAATCATCATTTAGAACAAAATTTAATTTTTCAATAAGCTCCATTTGTCGCTCATCTTGTTTTTTGTTCTTTTCCTCGTCATGTAATCTTTTGCTAAGAAAATTTAAATCATCACCACAATTATCAAGAGCATATTTTACAAGATATTTTAACATGTCTTCAGCTAAATCCATGTTATCATTAATGTCGGCAAAAGCAACTTCCGGTTCTATCATCCAAAATTCTGCAAGATGACGAGTAGTGTTTGAGTTTTCGGCTCTGAAAGTAGGGCCAAAAGTATAAACTTCGGAAAGTGCTAATGCTGCAAGCTCAGCTTCTAACTGACCTGAAACAGTTAGATTCGTTTCTTTACCGAAAAAATCTTTTTTATAATCTATTTTTTTCTCTTTGTTAAGAGGCGGGTTTAGTGGGTCGAGAACCGAAACTCTGAACATTTCGCCGGCTCCTTCTGCATCCGAACCTGTAATGATTGGTGTGTGAATATTATAAAATCCTCTGTCGTTAAAAAATTTATGTACAGCAAATATCATTGCATGGCGAATTCTTGAAACAGCACCAAAAGTATTTGTTCTGAAACGAAGATGAGCAATCTCTCTTAAAAATTCAAGTGAATGTTTTTTAGGTTGAAGAGGATATTTTTCAGGATCTGCTTCGCCAAGGATTTCAATTTTTTTTGCAATAATTTCAACATTCTGACCGCTTCCTTTTGATTCGATTAACTCGCCATCAACAGAAATTGCAGCTCCTGTATTTACTTTTAAAATGTCGTTTTCATCAATTGCATTAAAATCAACTACGATTTGGATATTATGTATTACCGAACCATCATTTAAAGCTATGAAAGCTACATTTTTACTTCCGCGTTTGGTTCGTACCCACCCTTTTACATTTACTTGTTTTCCAAAGTTTTTTGCAATTAAAATATTTGCGATCTTCGTTCTTTTCATAAGAGTAACAAATTTAAAAATTTTTACAAAAAAACGACTTTTTCGGCGTATAACCAACGTTTTAATAAAATTTTCTTTTCGATAACAATAAACTTGTTTGAACAAAAGAATTATTTCTTGTTAATGCTTGGATAAATTGTATTTTTGAGTAATAAATGAAATTGTATTTTTAATGAAAAGATTAATTTTGTGTCCAAAAAAATAATTTATCCGTTCCATGGAAGTTGTTTTAGGCGATAGATAAAAGTAATAAATAGTAAGTAATTAGTTTTATTAGCTAGATGAGGTTACACTTTTAAGTTTATTTTTATTTAAAGGATGTTTAATGGAATAGTAAAAGAGATAAAAGAAGAATGAAACAAAAATTAGATATAATTCCTTTAAAGGATTGGTTAGGCAAAGATTCCTTACCAATGATTATTGCTGGTCCGTGCAGTGCCGAAACAGAAGAGCAAGTGTTATCAACTGCCAGGGAAATAGCAAAAATTAATGGAGTGAAAATATACAGGGCTGGATTATGGAAACCTCGCACCAGACCCAAGCAATTCGAGGGTGTTGGAGAAAAAGGATTTGCCTGGCTTAAAAAAGTTAAAGAAGAAACAGGTCTGTTAATAACTACCGAAGTAGCTACACCACATCATGTTGAAGCATGTTTAAAAAACGATATTGATATTTTGTGGATTGGATCACGAACTGTTGTAAATCCATTTTCTGTAAACGAAATTACAGAAAGTCTTAAAGGTGTTGATATTCCGGTGATGGTAAAAAACCCGATTAATCCTGATATTAATTTATGGTTAGGTGCATTAGAAAGAGTGAACTTTGTAGGAATAAAAAAAATTATTGCTATTCACAGAGGATTTTATGCTTTAAGAAAATCTGTTTTTAGAAACCCCCCGATGTGGGAAATTCCTATTGAATTAAAGAGGATAGCTCCAAATCTCCCAATAATTACAGACCCAAGTCATATCTGTGGAAATCGTAAAATGTTGTTTCATATTTCTCAAAAAGCTTTTGATCTTGAGATGAATGGACTGATGATCGAATCTCATATCAACCCTGCTAATGCAAAATCTGATGCTGAACAACAAATTGTACCAAAAGAACTTAATAAACTTCTTTCGAAAATTGAATTCAGAAAATCTTCAGGATCCGCTGAATTTCAGAATAAATTATCCCAGTTAAGAAGCGAGATTGATGGCATAGATAATGATCTTATTGATATTCTGTCAAGCAGAATGGATACAATTAAAGAAATCGGAAAATTTAAACGTAAAAATAAAATCACAATTCTTCAACTAAAACGTTGGAGCCACATTATCGAAAATCGTATAAACAATGGAATTGACAAAGGGTTAAATAAAGAGTTTTTAATTAAACTTCTTGAATTAGTTCACATCGAGTCAATCAGAATTCAGAATGAAATAATGAATAAGTAAAAAACTTACATCCATTTATTGGATTTAAACATAGCTATCATACCTCCGGCAATCAAAATCATTGCACCAATAACTATCCAAAAAGAATTAGGATTACCTTGAAACGGTAAGCCTACATTCATTCCATAAAGTCCGGTAATAAATGTTAACGGAAGTAAAATTGATGAAACTAAAGTAAGCACTTTCATAATTTCGTTAATCCGGTTTGTCTGCAACGAATCAAAGGTTTTTGATAAACCCTCAATTAAATCTTCGTAATCCTCAGTCATATCCCACATTTTCTGGTAATAATCGAGAATATTA
>Ga0075123_10001057_pt1 | contig 14091 bp, 10 predicted proteins | sample AntAceMetag02UKX_FD_69808 | JGI IMG/M metagenome (GOLD analysis project Ga0075123, IMG submission 69808) | Saline lake microbial communities from Ace Lake, Antarctica - Antarctic Ace Lake Metagenome 02UKX | ecosystem: Environmental > Aquatic > Non-marine Saline and Alkaline > Saline | place... | reverse complement strand
ACCAGTAGCTTTGCCTCAAGGCCAATCAATTGAAAAAGGAAATATCGAACTGCCGGCAAAGAGCTGTAATCCTCTGGCAAAGAAAGACCTAAAGCAATTCATGATAGATACGGAAACCGAATTCGTTGTCGATATGAAAAATTTCCTCGTCAATGAATTAGGCGTAAAAGTTCCCATCACTGCCTCGCAATTCGATTACCATGACGAATCGGTAATACCGAAGACGTGCGATTATGCTGACATACATATCTATTGGCAACACCCTGAATTTCCGAATATTTCATGGGACAAGGAAGACTGGTTCCTGCCGACAAAACCCATGGAATGGTTCCCGTTGACTAATTCTCTGCTGAATACCGGAGCCGCCAAAAGAATCGAAGGTATGCCTTATACAATGTCAGAATGGAACATACCGAACCCAAGCTTGTACTCGGCATCACTGGGAACGTTTGCCGCTATGGTCGCAGCAACACAGGACTGGGACGCGGTTTATTTCTTTGAATATCATTCTCTGCCGGGGCAATGGGATGTTGACCATATTACAGAATTCTTCGAACTCAACGGCAACCCGGTTAAAGTTGCAATGACAGCATCGTGTGCGAATATGTTCCGCAGAGCTGACCTTAAACCATTAAAGAAAAAAGCTTTGGGAACGCTGCGTAATATAATGCCAGGGGCAATGGCACTAAGCCGACAGATAGGCATTGACCCCAAAGCCAAAAAGCCTGACGAAAAAATATATACTAAAGAAAAATTCCTCAAAAGTGACGACGGCAGTCTCGTCTGGGATGCCAGAGACAAAGAAAAAGCCTATGTAAAGGCCTCCGGAGATGCTTCAAGAGCCGTTTGGGGTTTTATCGCAAACCAGTCATTTGACCTTGCGGGTATAAAAATCTGCGTAGATAAGGTTGAAAGAAATTACGGGGCGATAGTCTTTACAAGCCTTGATGGTGAAAAGCTGGAAGATTCCAGGAGAATACTGCTTACTGCTGCCGGGGCTGCGGATAACCTGAATATGGGTTGGAATGAGGCGCACAACTCAGTAGGCATAAAATGGGGACAAGGCCCTTCGCATATTACCACGGTATCAGCGACGATAGCTATAAATTCAGATATCAAAAAAATATATGCTCTCGACGGCAAAGGAAAACGCAAAAAAAACATACCAATTATAAATATTGACGGAAAAACAACTTTTAAAACCAGTGCGAAATTTAAAACCTTGTGGTATGAGATAGTAGCTGACTGACCATAAGCTCTTATTATAAAAGATGTTATCGAAATTTGCATCTGGTCGGTTTTTGTGTTATATTACTGCAAAACGGCCTGAGTAAAAAAAGTATTGCAAATATTCATAACTTCTTTATAATACTTGGCTTTACGCAGGAAAATAGTGCGCAGCTGTCTGCCACGCTAATTTAAACTTAACAGGAGTTTGATCCCTATGGATTCTAATAATGAAACCAATGAAGTAGCTGAGGTTAATGATGTTGTCAGCATTGACGTTGATTTATTCGGTAAAGATCTTCCCTCAATGGAGCAGATCGCTTCTCTTACAGACTATGTAATGTCAGACAGCGGTCTGATTAGCCAGTTCGCACAAACAGTCGAAGAGAATATCTCGAAGTCTCTCCCTGCGGGCATTGGCCTTTTTATTCTTGGGAAAACTACCCAGGCAATTGAAAAACTGAACAAAGCAAAAGACTGCAAAGAAAAATTCATTTATCTTGGATTAGCTCTTCGCAAAACTGAACAATTCGAAAAATCTATCAAAGCTTTACAGAAAAGTCTTAAATCAGGCGCTGACAGCTTGGACATCAATCTTAAGATAGTTTCAACTTATCGTCATGCTAAAGATTTTGAAGCAGCGGAAAAACAGCTGGCAGAGTGTGCGAACTTTGAGAACGTAAACGCTGAATACCATTATCAGCTTGCGCGTCTCCAGGAATCATTGGGGCTTTATTCAACAGCTATTGATAATTTCAAAAAAGCTCTTGAGTTAGCACCGGATGATAAAAAGATACTTTTCCATCTCGCATACCGTTGCGATCTTTCGGGATTCGAGGAAGAAGCTATCGATTATTATAAACAGATCGCCAAAACTGTTCCGATCTATGTAAATGCTCTTTTGAACCTGGCGGTTCTGTACGAAGACATAGACGAATTTGACAAAGCTTCTGATTGCATAGAAATGGTGTTGATGCACCATCCCAATCACCAAAGAGCCCAGCTGTTCGACAAGGACATCGAAAGCTCAAAGACAATGTTCTATGACGAGGAAAAAGAGAAAAAGAAATCTCGCAAGAACCAGATACTCGAAACTCCTATATCTGATTTTGAGCTGTCTGTACGAAGCAGAAACTGCCTGCGTAAGATGAATATTTTTACACTTGGAGACCTGCTGAACATCACCGAAGCTGAGCTGCTCAGTTACAAAAATTTCGGCGAAACTTCATTGAAAGAAATCAAAGTTATCTTAGATACAAAAGGGCTGAATCTTGGCTCTCTCAGCAACCAGGCTTGTGAACTCGGTGAAAACGATGATTATGAAACATCAGAAGAAGACGGCTTGCTCACCAAGACAATTGACGAATTGCGTCTTTCGGTCCGTGCTCGCAAATGTTTACAAAAACTAAGCTTACGCACATTAGGCGAGCTAACCAGAAAAACTGAAGCTGAACTGCTCGGCTGTAAAAACTTTGGCGTTACCAGCTTAAATGAGATCAAAAAATCCATGAATCAGCTGGGACTGTCGATGAGAACTCTTGATTAACCAAAGCTATACCGATTAAAATAATTTCATCGGAAATATAAGTTGTATAAAACATTCGAAAAGCTGAATAATATAAAAAAATATATTAGTCGGCTTTTCTTTTGCGCAGATGGAAAATTAAAAAATACTGGTCTTTATTACCTGCTGATTTTTTCTGTTTGCATTACTTACAGCCTGACAGGATGCGGCAAAAGACCGCCTGCTGACCAGACGCCACAAATGGATACTTCACCTGATTTTTTTATTCGGGTACTGCTTTTAAAAGACATAACCGAAGCAGTTATAACTTCATCAACCAACCTGAATATAACCAGTGACACCGGTGAGGGAAAAAAATATAACAGCAAACTAAATATCACCATATTTAACAGCCAACTTAAAATAAATAATGATATTTTTACGGGTAAAAAATTTGAGGTTAAAACTTCTTCGCCGAATATTTTCTCAATTAATGACCAATCATATCGTGGTTATTTGAAACTTATAATCGACCCGGAGAAAAATACATTTTCCGCGATAAACATAGTTCCATTAGAGCCTTACCTTACCGGTGTGATTGGTGCTGAGATGCCTGATTACTGGGAGCCGCAAGCCCTTAAAGCACAGACTATCGCAGCCAGAACATATTGCCTTTACATAAAAAAACGCTTCGGCACCGGCAGGGATTATGATATGCGGAAAAGTCAGGCCAACCAGGTTTACAAAGGCATCGATGCTGAATCCGAACAGGTATGGAATGCTGTCAATGAAACAAAAGGTATGGTACTTACCTGCAGGCAAACCGACGGCACAGAAAATATTTTCCCCACATACTACAGCTCAACTTGCGGCGGACACACAGAAGACAGCAAAAATGTTTTCGGCGATGACTTCCCAGCTTTAAAAGGTGTGCCTTGCCAATATTGCAAAAACGTCGCGAAACCCAAATATTATTTCTGGCCCAGCGTAAAATTTGACCACAAAACTGTCACCGAAAGATTGCGGAATCGTTACAGCTCACTTGAAAAATTAGAAGACATCGTTGATATTGCGATAAAAAAACAAACTGTCTATACAAATTTCACAAGAGTTACTGCTGTTGAGCTTATTGGTGTAAATGGTAAAACCGATTGGTTGCGAGCAGAGGACTTCAGACTTGCAATTGACCCATCGGGGCGTAAAATCAAAAGTACTATTTTTAAACTTACGAAAGAGGATGATGGTTGGCTGTTCCAATCTGGTCGCGGTTTCGGCCATGCGGTAGGAATGTGCCAGTGTGGCGCTCAGGCAATGGCAAGGCAGGGCGCAGACTTTAAAAGGATATTAGAGTATTATTACCCGGGTTCAAAAATAATTGATGTTTACAACAATAATTAATATTTACAACTGAAATTAACCGTCCATGAAAAGTTTTAAACTTATAAATAAAGATGCGAACACAAAGGCACGCAGAGGTGTGCTTACTACTGGTCATGGTCAGATACAGACTCCGGTATTTATGCCGGTGGGAACTGCCGGCGCTATAAAAGGGACAACACCTGCTATGGTGGAGCAGACCGGTGCTGAAATAATTCTCGCAAACACATATCACATGATGATAAGGCCTGGCGTAGAGACGGTAGAGAAAATCGGCGGACTACACAAAATGATGGCGTGGAACAAACCAATCCTCACTGACAGCGGCGGATACCAGGTTTTTTCTCTCAATTCACTTGTAAAAACAGATGACGATGGAGTTGTTTTCGCAAGCCATGTTGACGGCACAAAATATGAGATGAACGCAGAGATCGCTACGGATATACAAAACAGGCTGGGCGGCGACATTATTATGTGTTTCGATCAATGCGCTCCCTACCCATGCGAAAAATCTCAGCTTGAACAGGCTATGGAAAGATCGATACGCTGGGCGATGAGATGTAAAAATGCTCATGCCAACGATAAACAGCTTTTATTCGGAATCGTTCAGGGTGGCACAGACCTTGAGATGAGAACTCATTGCACGCGGGAATTGGTAAAAATGAATTTCCCAGGCTATGCCCTTGGAGGGTTAAGCGTTGGTGAAGGCCATGAAAAAATGATCAAAACTGTTGCCCACACTACTATTGAACTGCCGGAAGACAGACCAAGATATCTTATGGGTGTGGGGACTCCGCTGGATATAGTCCAGGCGGTTAATCATGGAATTGATATGTTCGATTGCGTTATGCCGACCAGAAATGGGCGAAATGCGTATGCTTTTACTGAGCAAGGCCCAGTCAGGCTTAGAAACAGCTGTCATAGCACAGATACCGAACCGATAGAGCAAAATTGCGACTGTTATTGCTGTAGAAACTTCTCCAGAGCAGCTTTAAGACATTTTTTCAACGTTGGTGAGATGCTTGGTCCGATCATGGTTTCGCTGCATAACACAAGATTTTATCAGCGTTTAATGGCTAAAATCCGCGATTCCATCGAAAAAAACGAGTTTTCGCAATTCGTTGCTGAAAAAACTGAAAAATACAGAATATTTAACAATTAAAAAACATAAATTTTCTGTCATTTTCTTTGGATTTAAGGTATAAACTTGAGTTTTCGGAAACTTCTACCAGAAAGGATTGGAAATGGATAGTATTTGGAGTATAGTTCAGAATTCAGCGGACAATGCGCTTGTCGGCATACTCGGTGTAACTTCAGAAACCGTTACAGAAAACCAGCAGCAGACAAGTGAGGTAGCTACGACGGGGGTTGACCCTAATTCAGGGGTTGCTCAAAGGCCGAAACAGTCACCTCTTATGACATTTGCACCAATCATACTGATCTTTGTTGTAATGTATTTTTTGCTTTTCAGAGGGCCAAGAAAAAAACAACAGCAGCACAAACAAATGGTACAAGCCCTTGAAAGGAACGATAAGGTCAGGACTATCGGCGGAATTCTCGGGACAGTTATTGATGTAAAAGAAAATGAAGTTACTCTTAAGGTGGATGAATCAAATAATACTAAAATCAAAGTTTTACCATCTGCTATCGGAACAAATTTATCAAAAGAAGAAAGAAAATAAATCTGATATTATAAAAAAAATTGCTGAAAAGTGGCGATTATCAGGTTTTAAAAGCTATAAATAATATTACTGATTCTTTAGTCTCACAGGGAAAGATTATGAACAAAAACTTGACGTGGAAAATTGTTTTCATTTTAGTTATTGCTGTTGTTGCTGGTTACACATTGTATCCACCAGAAAAAACCTTGAAGCCCGGCATCGATCTGGCCGGCGGCACAAGCCTCATTTATGAGATCAATACCCAGGGGTTAAAACCGGCAGAAAAGAAAGGGCTTTCTGAGAAGATGATTACAATCCTCAGAAGACGTATTGACCCTGCTAACATTCAAAACCTTATCTGGCGGCCTCAGGGTAACACCAGATTTGAGATACAGCTGCCGCTTGCGTCACCGCAGGCACGTCAGAAACGCCAGGAATATGAAAATGCTATCGATTCGCTGCTTTCAGAGAACATCAATATCGCTTCAATCATGAGATCGCTGAAAAAATCTGATGATGACAGGAAAATTGATTTTGAGAAATACGCTCAGGGTTCGACTGAAAGACTTGCGATTCTGGAAGAGTTAGCAAAAACTTACGATGAAAAGCAGATACAGGAAAAATTGCGTGACAAGGTAAAAAAAGAGATCAAGACTGCTGAAGGTATGATGCCTATAGCTGGGCTGGACATCGAAAAGATCAAACCTAATCTTAACAAGTGGTCTAAGCTTTCTGATGAAAAGCTGGCTGAGGAGCTTAAAACTTTCCTCGGAGCTAATACAAATATCAGTATGCTGACGCAGTATGTTCAGACTTACGTTAAATGGGCTGAGACAGTTGAAAAGCTAATCGAACCAGAAACAGGGGCAAAGGATAAATACAAAGTCGCCCAGAGAAATCTTGACCAGCTTAATCTTTCAGCTGACGAGATCAATGCTATCCTCGAAAACGACAGACTGACAAAAAGACAGGCGGATCTCGACACTTTAAAGGTAAGATTCCCACAGAAAGCTGATAAGGTCGATGCACTTACCGTAGCTTTTGATGAATACGAACCTTTTAAGGGCAGACTTGACGACCCGAAGGATATTCAGAGAATGCTCAAGGGTGCCGGTATTCTTGAATTCAGAATACTACCGATCCCGGATCATCCGGAAGTTGACGCCGATGCAATGGAAAACTATCGCAACAGGCTCCAAACCAAAGGGCCTAAATATGCGTCAGATAACAACTATATTTGGTCAGAAATTGAAAATCCCGAAGAATTCAAGGTTGACAGCGCTGTTATAGGCCAGTTCGGTGAAAAATGGTATGTACTGGCGAGTAACAAAAAGAATGAAACCATGCTTCATAAGCCGGATGAAAAGCCATGGAAGCTTAAAAGTGCTTTGCCTCGTCCGGACCAGATGGGAAGAAGAGCTATCGGCTTTACACTTGATGAAAGAGGCGGCAAACTTTTTGGTAACGTAACCGGAAAGAACCTTGAAAGACCTCTTTGTATACTACTTGATGGTATGGCGTTGTCCGCTCCGAATATCCAAAGCAGAATCTCAACTCAGGGTATCATCACCGGTACGTTCTCTCAGGATGAGATCGATGATATGACTAACAAACTAAATGCCGGTTCACTGCCTGCAAGGCTTAATGAACAGCCTATATCGGTAAAAACCATAGGCCCTTCTATCGGTGCTGATAATCGTGACAAGGGTGTCAAAGCCGGTATCATCGGTTTGGTGACTGTTATTGTTTGTATGACTGCGTATTATACTTTGGCTGGGTCAATTGCTGTTGTCGCATTACTTATGAACCTGCTTTTGGTGCTTGCTATAATGGCACTTGTAAGAGCGACATTTACGCTGCCTGGTATCGCTGGTATCATTTTGACTATCGGTATGAGCGTCGATGCAAATGTGCTTATCTTTGAAAGGATAAGGGAAGAACAGCAAAAAGGCTCTTCGCTTAGAGTGGCAATTGCTAATGGTTATCAAAAAGCGTTCAGAACAATTTTAGATGCGAACATAACTACTTTTATCACAGCTGCTATCCTCTTCTGGGTTGCATCTGAGGAAATTAAAGGCTTTGCAATCGTGCTTATGCTTGGTATCGCATCAAGTATGTTTACCGCGTTGTTCGTAACAAGAGTCGTCTTTGACTGGTTGCTTTCCAAAAAGCTTATCAAAGATCATCTGGTAATGTTAAGAATCGTTAAAAAGCCAAACATCAACTGGATGAAACTCAGACCGATATTTTTAACTATCTCGCTGATTTTGATTGTTTGCGGATTGTTTATATTCTTCACAAGAGATAATGTCACGAACAATAAATACGACATCGAGTTTACCGGCGGAACTATGGCCCAGATAAGCTTGAAAGATGACGTAAATATGACAAGGCAGGATGTCGAAGACAGCGTCCGCAAAGTCGGTGAAGAAATGGGTAGTTCCGCTTTGGCTTCTGCGAATGTTTACAGTATAGGTGAATCGAACAAAGAATATGCAATAAATACAACTGCTACAAATAAGACCGCTGTTACGGTAACTTTGGCTGGGGATGCAACAATGACAGCCCAGCAGATTGAAGATGCTGTCGGCGATGACCTGAGAAATTTTACTGTTATCGAAAATAGCAATACTTTTGAAATAACAACGAGCAATACAAATAAAGGGACCATAAAATCTGTTTTGGAAAAAGTTTGTAAAAATGCTCAGATTTCAGAGCCGGTTGTAGATACGATAGTAAACACAGCATTGATGGCTGCTTTCGAAGGTAAGCTTAAGATCAAACAGAATCTAAACCCAACCATCGCTTCTACAGACAAGATAACAGAAGATATGATCGAATCTTATCCTGAGCTTGCTGATTTCATCGGCGGTGTTAAAATAACATGCGAATTAGGAAAAGATGTTTCTGGTGAAGAGCTGCTGCAAAGATTTAGTGCTGTAAAATCAAAAATAGATTTGCGTGACCTTAAGTGGTACAATTACAAAGTTATGAACGCTGACCTGTCAGAGGTAGAGTTGCAGCAGAATGTAAAATCTTTCGTTTATGTCAGTGCAGACCCCGAAGCTGGATTCAGACAGTTTGATGATTCAGAATGGGAAAACTTTACCGATAATGAAACCCGCAAAGTCAATGCCGTTGGTCAGCTTGAATCTTCGCTGGCTCAAATTACACAATTTAGCCCTACTATCGGAACAGAAGCAAAGACAAAGGCTTTGATCGCAATTGTGCTTTCATTGTTTGCGATCGTAACTTATGTATGGATCAGGTTTGGTGATGTTCGTTATGGTGTCGCAGCTATCGTAGCTTTGCTACACGATGTGTGCATAACACTGGGTGTGGTCGTTGCGTGTACGTATATCGCTTCAACAGCGATTGGTGAAAAACTGCTCATCGCTGATTTCAAGATCGATCTTGCGATGATCGCAGCATTTTTGACCCTTATAGGTTACTCCCTTAACGATACCATCGTTATTTTTGACCGTATCAGGGAAAACAAACACAAAGCAAGACTTAATCCTAAAACTATTGCCGACAGTATTAACCAGACTATACCAAGAACAGTGCTTACATCATTAACGACGTTCATTGTGGTTTTAATCATGTACATCTTCGGCGGAACAGGATTACGGGGCTTTACCTTTGCGATCGGTCTGGGGATAATCGTGGGTACTTATTCTTCTATCGCGATAGCGGCACCGATACTTTTGATTGGAGTCAAGAAAACCAAAGAAAGTGAATAGATGCCGAAGGATTGGAAAATCGGTTTAGTAGCTGGATTCATACTCGCTTCACTTGGAGCAATATGGTTTTGTACTAATCCGCAACAGAATAATAACACAGCCTCGCCTGGAGAAAATAGTGAGGCTGTTACTTTTTATGATACAGCAAAATCTGAAAAAAGCTTTTCTGCATCAAATGAACTTTCACAGACTTTTACAGAACCAGCGTCGTTGAAGCTGACCTCTTCAGAAGGACTTAAAATCACAGCTAAGCCTGAACCATTGGCACCACAGAAGCCCTTCAGATTATATACCGTTCAAAAAGGTGATACACTTTCCTTGATTTCGGAAAAAGTTTATAGTGACAAAAACATGTGGCACAAGATAAGGGACGCCAACAAAATCGAAAACGTAAACGCCCTTCGCCCGGGCACAGAACTGATAATACCTTAGAGACGCTTTAAAGTTTAAAGCAACTCAGCTGCCTCTCCATCAACAAGCCAGCATACTTTTTCCAGAACAGGCCAGAGCAAATGAATCGGATACTTAATCTCGTCCGGCTCAGAGGTCATCACTTCTTTCAATGTCTTCGCTTTTGACCTGCCTGAAACCATTACGACCAGGTTTGATGCCGCCCGTAAAACAGGATATGTCAATGTTATTCGATTAAGCTTTTCATCCATAACATAAACGACAGATGCCAGATGTGTGGTGTCAATAGAAGCGTACGAATTAGGCAGAAGCGAACCTGTATGCCCGTCAGAGCCCATCCCTAAAAATATCAGGTCAAACTCAGGCAGCTGATCTTTTTCAAGCTCAAAAACACTTCGCAGGTCTTCTCCATACTGCCTTGCTGCCTCTTCAAAATCGCTGAACTCTGTTGAGATTGCGTGAATATTCCGGGGTGGGATATTTATCTTTGATAAAAACGTCTCATACGCCAAGTTGTAATTACTCCACTTGGAATCTTTTGGAACATAACGTTCGTCAACCCAGAAAATATGTATATTGTCCCAGTCAAGATTTTGAGAATTCGGATGGTCGCCGAGAAGTTCCAGAAAACTGCGTGGAGTAAACCCACCTGAGATGGCAACATAAAATTTACCTTTGTTTTCAATTGCTTTTTTTGCATGTGAAACAAAAGACTCCAACCCGCGAACAGACAATTCTTCAAGGTCAGAGGTGACCTCTATATGAGGCTTGTAATTCGTTAATGTTTTCATAATCTACTTCCTCAAATAATAAATTACAAACTACCATCTATTATCAAACTTTGCTTTCAGAATTACCAGCACAAATTTTTATATTTTTGTATTTTTACTTCAATATTTCTGCTTTGAGTTACTTACATTTGCACATAAGTTCTTTATTCACAAATGATTATGCCTTATTTAGAAAAGAAAGCAGGATTTGACTTAGTTACACTTGGCCTTTGAATCCGCCTTATATTAAGTGATTATCACTTAATATTTTCTTTTGTCCATTTGGCCGCCTGGTCAAGTATCTTATGGTTGAGGTCAATAAGCTTTGGCTTAGCAGCAAAATTATCCGCAATAGCCTGGTAAAACACCTCATCGCTCAATTTGGTACATCCCAAAGCCTTTAGAACACCAAGCATTACGGTGTTGGCAGCTCGCTCGGAACCACCTTTGGCAGCTAATTTCATCGCAGGTACCGCAACAGCTTTAACACCTTGTTTAAACTCAAAGTCTCCTGCAATCGAATCATAAATTATAATCCCCCCCGATTCGACATCATTGGCAAATTTCTCAAGCGAAGGTCTGTTCATGGCGATAAGCACATCGGGAGAATGAACTACCGGAGAGCCGACTAATTCGCCGGATATCATCACTGAACAGTTTGATGTTCCACCTCTTTGCTCTGGGCCATAAGATGGATACCATGAAACATGTCTGCTGTCCTTGCAAGCTGCCCTTGCGAGAATAAGACCCATACTAAGGACTCCCTGGCCACCAAAGCCGGCGACTTTAATCTGAACATTACCAAATTCATGATCGTTTATTGCATCAGGCGAACTGTCATTTTTGAGATTATATAACCCATCAATCGAGTTTGTAGAAAAGTCGCTGGCGATTCTCTGCAGAGGTTCAGCGTTTTTGCTGTTGTCTCTGAAATTGCTGAGCGGAAATTCTTTAGTCATATCATTATTTATAAAATCAATACTCTTTTGCGTATCCTGCTTGAGATTAGTCGGACAATTCGAAAGCACCTCAACAAAAGCATAGCCTTTACCATCCCTTTGAATTTCCAGTGCTTTTCTGACAGCCCGTCTGGCTTTTCGAATATTTTTAATATCAGAGACAGCAACACGTTCGATAAAGACAGGAGCTTTTAGATTGTTGATCAATTCGCACATATGAATCGGATAACCGGAAAGTCTCGGGTCTCTGCCCATCGGACAGGTTGTAGTTTTTTCACCTATCAAAGTAGTTGGTGCCATCTGTCCGCCTGTCATGCCGTAAAGGGTATTGTTCACGAAAAACACTGCCATCTTTTCACCTCTGTTAGCTGCCTGCAGTGTTTCATTAAGACCGATAGAGGCAAGATCACCATCACCCTGATAAGAGATAACAACAGCATTGTCTTCTGCGCGGGAAATGCCCGTTCCAACTGCCGGCGCCCGCCCGTGAGCAACCTGCACATTGCCGCAATTAAAATAATAATATGCAAACACAGCACATCCGACCGGGCTTATAGCTACTGTTCTGTCTGTTATTTCCAGATCGCCCATAGCTTCGCCGATAAGTTTATGCAAAATTCCATGACCACATCCCGGACAGTAATGAGTAGCTGTCGGAGCTGGTCCGCCTTTTCGTGGAAATTCTTTATATAATCCCGGAAGTCTTCCAATTATTTTTTCTGCCATTTAAAAATGCCTCTCTAATCAGCCAGTTCTTTTATCTTACTGATTATTTGATCTATAGTAATAAGATTACCGCCGAGCCTGTTAACAAGATGCACTTGCCTGCTGAACAGAATCGCCCGCTGAACATCTTCAAGCATCTGACCGTTACTCATTTCAACTGCAACGAATTCACAGCCTTTTTTGTCCGCCAGCTCTTTAAGTCTGGCATTTGGGAACGGATATAAACTTATAGGCCTGAAAAGCCCAACTTTTAAACCCTGCTTTCTTGCCTGGTCAACTGCTGTTCTGCAAATCCTGCTGCTGATACCATAAGAAACCAGCACAATATCCGCATTTTCTGTTTTGTATTCTTCGTAATCGACCTCATTTTTCTCTATCAAAGCGTATTTTTCCTGAAGCTCATAATTAAAATCTTCGAGCTGCTGGAAATCGAGAAAGATCGAAGTAACAAGATTTTCTTTAGTTTCGGCAGTTGCATTAACCGCCCATGACGTATCTATTTTCGGCTTGATCGCTTTTTCAGGGAACCGTAGTGGTTCAATCATCTGCCCGAGCACACCATCGGCAAGAACATATACAGGCCCGCGATATTCAAAAGCCAGCTCAAAAGCCTTCATAGTAAAATCGCACATTTCCTGCACAGAATTTGGAGCCAGGACTATGCATTTATAATTGCCGTGGCCTCCCCCTTTTACAACCTGATTATAATCGCCCTGCTCAGGACCGATATTGCCCAAACCAGGCCCGGCTCTCATAATGTCAACGATCACACAAGGGAGCTTTGAACCGGCGATATAGCTGATGCCTTCCTGTTTCAGGCTTATTCCAGGCCCTGATGAGGCGGTCAAAGCACGATGCCCAGCTGACGCAGCACCGTATGCCATATTTATAGCAGCCTCTTCCGATTCTGCCTGCACAAATTTTCTACCAACTTTGGGAAATAATTCAGACGCTTCCTGAAGTATTTCGCTGGCAGGTGTAATTGGATATCCAAAATAGCAATCGCAGCCAGCATATAACGCCCCGACTATCACCGCATGATTGCCCTTGATCAATTGTGTTGCCATATTATATAACTCCTTAACGTATCAAACGTTTATTAGTCTTTCTTTGGGATGTGCACTTCTATTCCATTTGGTTCCGGGCAGCTGTAAAAACAGTTCGCACATCCGGTGCATCCGGTTCCTTTGTAAACTACGTAATGGTAGCCTCGCTGATTAACTTCTTTGCTCATTTCCAGACACCCCTTTGGACATGAAACTATACATCTTCCACAGGCTTTACACTCGATCTCGTTTATTACGGGATACGGGTTCTTTTTCTCATCTTTAACTTCCACTGCAGCTCCTGTTTAGCATTTAAACATACATTATAAACCAGTTTCTACTCATTATCCTGACTTTTTTTGCGTATATCAACCCTTTTTATTTTACCGCTTATAGTTTTGGGTAATTCATCAACAAATTCGATAATTCTCGGATATTTGTATAGGGCAGTTATTTTTTAACATGATCCTGCAATTAGAATCCTAAGTATACTGATCCCAATTGAATTCACCCGTTTATCCGCGGGTAAATAACTTAAGAATAACAAATTACGGCTTTATTCGCGGTCCCGATATATCGGGGCACTACTCTTAAGGGTATATACCAAAAACACCAAAACTTCAAAATACAAAAGAAATAATGATACTTCTTTCACCCAGTAAATTCA
>Ga0075123_10001056_pt1 | contig 14095 bp, 14 predicted proteins | sample AntAceMetag02UKX_FD_69808 | JGI IMG/M metagenome (GOLD analysis project Ga0075123, IMG submission 69808) | Saline lake microbial communities from Ace Lake, Antarctica - Antarctic Ace Lake Metagenome 02UKX | ecosystem: Environmental > Aquatic > Non-marine Saline and Alkaline > Saline | place... | reverse complement strand
TTATTGCTTTTATCAGAATTATATTTTATATTTACTAACCACAAATTAGCTTCCTTATGTTTAGGCTGCCTTTTTGCCTTTCTAATTGCGCCTAACTCGCTCATTGACTGCGGGGTTCGCTAAAATAAGCCGCTGGAACATACGGCGCACTGTATTTCAATATTTTAAAAAAACGTATTGCGAGCACAAAAATTCAAATTCGCCAATCGCTGTTCCAGTCGGCTTGATTTTTTTGTTATGTGGTTGTTATTCCTTTACAAGACTATTGCCGACTAATTTATAGTAACCGTACGATGTCTCCCCTTTACAATTATAACATTTAAGCATGACTTCACGAGAAGTAGTTGAAGAGCCACCAGGTTTGGAGTACTCAGTCGTTTGTGTACTTCCACATTTCGGACATTTGTCTCCTTGAATTCCTAAATACGCCATAATTTTTCCTTTCAATGTATGATTTTTTAGAGTAAAAATACGACTATGAATTATAAAATATAATAACTTGGATTAAAGCAATATATCAACGAGATATATTTGAGCTTTAGTACTATCATTTGAAGATGGATAGCGCATTGAAAGCAGAGCATTTGCTTCTTCATTTTCTTTATCCCATCCAGAAGAACAATATGCAAAACCATGTAACCAATAATAACTATTTGAATCTTTAAAGAATGTATGCAAGAAATAACGAGATATTTTAATAGGCGATAAAAATTCCGTTTTAAAAATTGCATCTATTGCATCTGGTCCCATTAATGCTATATCGTCTTGATTAATATCATGACTTATATGAAAGTCGATATCCATCAGTTTATATTTGTACTTATTCAGGTGTGATAGAACATCTGCAGGAACGATGTCTGGATTTTTTCCAGAATATGTACCCATTAATAACATACCTTCAAAATATTCAGAACAATTCGGACACTTAAATAATCTTGGTCCAAATTTACAATGAGCACAATTATATAAAACAGAACTATTAATATTTTCTCCATTACAGACAGGACACACCCAATTAATTTGCTCAGGATTTATTAGCTTGCTACATTTGGGGCATTTCCCCATATTTTCATTAGCCATTTATTAACTCCAAAAATATAATATTTATTTATTGTATAGCCAAGCTTCTGCTTTATTCATAGCTTCCCTTGCAGATGTAGCTTTACCAACATGTGACCAACCAGAAAATGAAACATAAACATCTCTACTCAATTGGTCCCATTTTACTTCATAGCTTTTCCCACTTCCAGATTTAACTCTACCAATTATTGTAGCAGACATTTTAATCTCCGTATATTATTTATGTTTATTATTCGTATTATTTTACCACATAACATAGTTTATCTTCCAAAATCTCCTACCTCCATGTTTCTTTATATAGAAAAAAATTTCTAAATGAAGAAACTTTTTGACTTGTTTCTTATATTAGAAACAAAAATGTTTCTATATTCAGAAACTTTTAAGGCGGTTTTGCACGACTCGTGTTTCTTATATAAGAAACATTTTTCTCGGGAACCAGTCGATTTTACATTTTAGTTGATCAACATTATATTCAAACGATGCGTAATATTTATATCCAATATTATAATTTTTAATTAAAATGTCAAGGGAAAAATTGTAAAAGTCTGAATTATTTTAGGTAATCCCCAAAAGAATGTCATCTAAAAAATAAAATTTAGCGCTAAAATAAATTTTAAAATAAGGCAGCAGAAGAACTAAATAGTAATGTGTAATGTTTTAATTACTATAAAATATACAACTTTCAGCGATAAAGTCAACAATTATTTTGGGTGTGATGAATAATAATAAAAAGTTTTAATTTTGGAAATCATCTCGCAATAACCTTTTTTTAATCCAAACAAAATCACCCACACAAATCCGATACAGATAAATTCCGCAAACAATCTTAATTCCCCAGCGCACTAAAGTGCAGGCAAAGGCTGAGTCCGTCAGATGACGGATAAGGTTAAAAAAAATTAAGACAATCTTTATTTTTAAATTCAAATTTGCTAAATCCTTTAGCCTATAACCTTTCTTAGCCTTTGCTTTAGCCTTTTTCAGTGAATTTAAAATATGTACATCTGTCCAGAAATTTTTGCAAAAAAAACAAAGATTTAACTGACAACAGAATAGCGTTCCAAGCTGCAAGTGGCAGTAATAATCGCGCGTCCATTATTTTACTGCTACTGCAACTGCTACTTTTATCGATAATGCTATAAATTTCCTTTTTAAATATTTTTGCCAAAAAAGCAAAGATCACGCTAAATATAGGCGGATGCGCTTTGCAAGAGTTGATGTTCATTTTTACTATTGAAAAGTAATATTTTAAATGTTACAAAGCAAGCCATAATGAGTATAGCTAAATTTAACATTTGACTTTCAAAATTAAAAAACATATATTACCTTAATTTTGAATCTATAAAAGTCAAATCCCGATTCTCCTTAGGTTAAACGTTCTTGAGCAGAACATAATAGGTTGCAGCACAATAAAATTAACCTCTATAATTTCAAGGAATCTAAACAAATATACTCGTTAAGGTTTAAAATGTAACTATCAGATAAACTATTTTTTTTAGATGAATAATCTATCGAATTTAATGCATAGCGCAAAGAGCAGAGCGCAAGCGGTAAAACCTGCTCTTTGCGCTATGCTCCATGCGCTTTGCAAGAGTTGATGTTCATTTTTACTATTGAAAAGTAATATTCTAAATGTTACAAACCAAGCCTTAACGAGTATAAAATACAAAATCGGGGTACTAAGAAACAACAATTCTTCAAATATGCGATTTTACCCAGCGCGGCGAAGCCGCAAAAAAAATTAACCACAAAGGACACAAAGAAGTCACAAAGTTCACCAAGAAAAAAAATAAATTTTAATTAATTTAAATTTTGCCTAATTGTGTAATATAGTTCCAAATGGCATTAATTTGCTTATTTTGTGATTTGACAATCAAACTTAGAATATAAAAACAAATAGTTAATACACTTTTTAAAAAGGACATATGAATCAAAAATGCTTTGGAACGTAATTACCCAACCAGGGAATTTTGTTATTTGTGATTTTACATATTTGCAAACTTGTTAGTTTTCAGTATATTAAAGGGTGTTTAAACAAAATTTAAAGATCAAAAAAATCCAAGTAAAATACTGGGAATCCATGTCAGAAATAATAAAATCGAAATGAATTCCCATTAAATCAAAGCTAATTGACATAGAATCTAAATAAAATACTGCTTCATTAAAAAAATAGAACTACACTATGCATAGCAAATAATATCAATTAGTTATGATGACTTGTTTAAACACCCTTTATTAGAAATTAAATTAATAATCGATTAATTACCATGTTTACCCACAAGACCTTCCATCATTTTCAACTCCGCTGTAATGTAGCCGATTATAATTTTACTTTTCATCTGAACTGGCATTTTCCTTTCATCATCTGTAAGCCAAACCAATAGTCGTCCCTTACTTTTAAAAATTCCACTGGCGCGTAAAATCGGTTCAACAACAACACAGTCAAAAGTACCAGCTTTTACTTTTATTCTCTCTTTTTTGTGAACTTTCACTTCCAATGGATAAAGTTTATTATCAGCATGATTATCAAGAAAGAGCGATTTACCCACTTCCATGTTTTTTGTACGGATGTAATATAATGAAGTGAGTATATCCTGTACACATGGCGGAATCCTCAGACTGTCTTTCTTATTGGTCACAGCCCAGCCGTTCACCTGGTCGTAATTTACATAGCGGTCTGAATGATAATTTCCTTCTCGCAGATGCTTTTCAAAACCCCAGCTAAACAATCCATCTTTATCCATATAAGAAATGACTTGATCCCTGACTTTAAAAAATGCTGAAAAAAAATTGCTGGTCCTGGCATCAGTTTGTATTTTAAAACATTCATTGCCATTACGAATTACTGTTTCCGGAATTGACATTGTCGAAGAACCTGCCTTAATCACGCCGTATCGTATAATGAAAGTTAGCTTTTCTGCAACTTTAAATGCTCTATTGGGAATTACCCGGTCAATTGATTGAGATGCATCAAAATAAGCAAATTTATTTTTTTTCAAATTGATTGGCAGCCGGATTTTATTTGTTGTATCGAATTCAGTTGGTTTTGAAATATTCTTATCATATAATATATCTTTAACATTATTTATTGAATCAATCGTAATTTGACTGTCTGGCGGAGATATTTTTGATGAATCTTGAATTAACGTGCCAAGTTTAGGTTTAGCAAGGGGACTTTTTTGGGTTGAAATTGTATCTAGCAGGGTTGTTTTTAAAGTGTCAGTTTTAATCTGGGGAGGCTGCTGTTGAGCATACGATGTAAGTGTAAGAAAGAAAATCGTAATAACTATTAAGAATAAAATGTGATGGCTATAATCGAATTTTTTCCCACCTTTAACAGTCATGTTTCTACCTAATAGTTATTGACTTACAAATTAATTTTATTTTCATAAAATTTTTGACACTACCCCATTATATCCTATCTTTTAATTTTTTTTCAATCAAAACCTGCAACCACGGAATAAACCGCTCAAGTTCCCGTTCGATATGATTTATTACTTGTCGATAAAAAGTCAAATTTTCACCGATAGGATCTTTCACAGGCTTATTTTTCTGCTCATTATTTTCCACTTCAAAATTTGTTAATAAATAAACTTTATTTTTTATCCCGGGGAAATTATTAGTAAAAAAATTTTTATGAATATCAGCCATAACAAAAATGATGTCTGCTTCTTCAACAATGTTTGCAGTGATTCCTTTTGAAATATGCCCTGAAATATCAACCCCTTTTTCTTTAGCCACAGTAATTGCATTAGGAGTTGCGGGGCTTCCGCTAATCCCTAAAGTACCTGCTGAATGAATTTTAAGTTTAGTTTTAAATTGCTGAAAGAGTTTCTTTCTTAACAATCCTTCTGCCATGGGACTACGGCAGGCATTGCCCGAACAGACGAACAATATTGTAAATTTTTTATCTTTTTTAGTTTTCATTAATTTTACTTCTGATTACTTGTTCAATTTCTAATTTTGAAATCGCTCCATCTCGAATCATGGTAATAGATTCATCAGCCAACGATACTACCGTTGATGGCGTTCTTGATTGTGAGATGCCGCCGTCTATTATTAAATCAAGTTTATTGCCGAAATTTTCTGCTACTTCTTCAGCGCTGATTGGATTTTTCCCACCAGAAATATTGGCGCTGGTTGATGTGAGAGGAACGCCACACAAGCGCAGAAGTTCCAGGCTGATTTTATTATCCGGGACTCTGATACCGATGGTGTTGCCCTTGCCTGATAATTGTTTATTCAAAAAATCAGCAGCTTTAAAAATCATGGTTAAAGGACCGGGCCAGAAAGAGCGTGCTAAAATATCTGCTGTTTCCGGAAAAAATGAAACTAATTGTTTTACTTGATCTAGATCAGAAGCAATGATCAAAATCGGTTTATTTTTCCCACGTCCTTTTAGATAATAAATTTTATTAACTGCTGAACTGTTAAAAGCATTCGCGCCTAATCCATAAACCGTTTCTGTCGGATAACCTATTACGCCTCCGCTGGTGATGATATAGGCTGCTTCCTGTAATAATTTGTTTTCAGGGTTAGCAGGATTTATTTTTAAAAATTTCATTTTGCAAAATTCTCAACAGCATGTTCATAAGATTCAGGTGTATCAATATCAATCCAATAGTCGCCATCTTGAATAAAAGCAGCATCCATGTCGTTATTCTTAGTTAATCCCTGAATCGCAGCGCTGATTGATTCTTTACCTTGTTTTAATTGTTCGACCATGGAAATGAAAAATCGATGATTCAGGTTAAATGTTCCGCAATCAATTCCATTATAAATTTCAAGTTCTTTTCCAATGTCTAAAATAGAGTTATTTTTGACATTAACTTTTGTTGCATCATCGATATCGAAAATAGAATTAACATTTGCGTCAACTAATAGAATGTTTTTATCACCCTTGTAATTAATGACCTGTTTCAACGCAGCCACAGATATAATATGGTCAGACATAGACAGGAGAAAGTTCTCATTTTCTACTGCATCCTTTGCCGCTAAAACTGATATGCCGTTTCCTTTTTCCCATTCACTGTTTTCAACATAAAAAATATTTAAACCAAAATTATTATTATGTGTTAAATATTCTTTGATCGATTTTGACTGATAACCTACAACTATCACAAAATTTTTTATACCAGCTTGCGAGATATTTTTTAAAATTGTTGATAAAATTGTTTCGTCACCAATTTGTAAAAGAGTTTTGGGTTTCTGGCTGTTCAAACGACTTCCTTTACCTGCTGCAATTATGACTGCTTTCATTGATATCCTCTTTTATATTTATTGTTAAAATTCTGTCAATGTCTAATTTTTTTCAAACAAAATCATTAAGGTATGTTCTCATGGTTACCTTCATAATAAAGCTCTTCCATTTTTTTGACAAATCGCTCGCTGGCTTGACCATCTAATTTGTAAAAAAAATCATCCCGATATTCATTTGCTTTTTTTATCATTTCTTCGCTGGGGTTTAATGACTGTTCTATTGCATCTCTAATTTGTTTTCCTGAATCAATGTGTACGAATGCACCTTTGAGAAATTCCCGGTTGTCAATTTCCAGCAAGGCTTCTCCGTCAGAGTGTTTTAATTTATCACAGGGAAGATCAAAAACAATCCCGAACTTTTTTGTTGCGATAAAATCAAATACTGTGCTTGATGCCTCGCTGATGACAGTGTCTGCGGCGGAATAATATGGCACAATATTATATTCTTCAAATGGTAAAAGCACTGCATGGGGATATTTTCTAACCCGCCGTTCAAATATTCGGTGCTGGCGGTGCGGCGCATATTTTCCCATCCAGCTATATGGATGAAGTTTGATTATCAGGTTGTAACCTTTTGTTTGTTCAAAAATATCGTCCTTTACAATATACATACAGGTCGGCTTGTAGGTTGGTGCAAAGAGAACAGTTTTTTTATTAGGGTCCAATCCCCATTTTGTCAATAATTTTTCTTTAGCCTCAAATCTGCCCTGCATTAAAAAATCCAGTTTGGGCAAGCCAATTAGATGAATTTCATTTTTTTTCAATGAAGGTGAATTCATCAGAGACTCAACACGGTGCTGTCCTTCTACAAAAATTTGGTATTTATCATTGGGCACACGGGCTAAATTCCGATACAGAATATTCTTGATCCCTGTTCCGTGGTTTAAAAAAACGAGCATGCTTTTTCCGTAATCTTTTGAATTGCGCAGTGTGTCACCTGTAATTACGATATCAAATCCTTCAGTTCTTTTTGTAAAACGGTAACCGCGCTTTTTCCACTCCTCAATAGACTCATCCTGAAACGGAATATCAAAAATAAAAAAGCGTCTTTTTTTCTCCATGTCCAGAGAAAACCAGATATCATATTTATCATTATTCATTAAATATTCAATTACAGGGTCGAAACCGGCTTTATGATAAACATATCCTATTCTGAATAATAACTTGATTTTTTTCAATTCATTAACTCCACTGAAATCTATCTTTTTTTTGCCCACGAAATACACAAAAGATCGCGAAAAAAATTTAACTTGAATAATTAATACACCGCAAAGGCGTAGAGTCGCAAAGTTATAAATTTTATTTTTTTGTTTTTCAACTATTAAGTAATTGTATCTTTGCGTCTTCGCGACTTTGCGGTGGAAATTTATGAGCAATTGTTGTTTAGTATTTTTAATGGGAATAGATTAATAATAATATTTCAAACTATTTTTTCGAATTCAATTTTCAAATTCTATGTTTAATTTCGTCAAAAACCATTTTGGGAGTAATTTCCCTCATACATCGAAAATGCTTCTCAGGACACTTACTCCCGCCGTGTTTTGAACAGGGGCGGCAATATAGATCAATTTCCATTATTTTATCGTTATCCCTGAACGGGAAAAATCCATGAGCTGGCACAGTTGGACCAAAAATAGCGATAACGTCAGTTTTTACAGCATTGGCAATGTGCAGCGGCGCGCTGTCATTTGTAATCATCAGGTTTAATTTGCTGATCAAAGCCGCCGATTCAAGTATTGTTAAACAGCCAGCAAGGTTTTTAGCCTCAGTCAAAGAGTTTTTTATTATTTCGTCGCATAATTGTTTTTCTTCATTCCCACCGATTAAAAATGTTTTAACTTTTTCATTATTAAGTAACTTTAATAAATCAATAAAATATTCCTGCAACCATTTTTTGGTATGCCAAACTGATCCGGGCGCAATACCAATTAAAAAATATGCATTTTTATCTATTGAATCAACTAAATTTTGTACTTTTGACTTTTCCGAATCTGTCCAATAAATTTCGGTTTGACTGTCAAAGTTTTTATTTGAAAACGACTTCAGCAATTTCAGATACCGGATGCGCGTGTGAATTCCCTGTTTTACGAAAACTGGTTGAGTGAGTAACTTCTGTCTGGAAAATCCTACCCTGTTAGGAATTTTTCCAAACAACATTAGAAAGGATGAAGTAATTGAACTTTGAATTGAAATTGCTAAATCATACTTATTTTTCCTTATAGATGTGATTAATCGAAAAAAAGATATAATTTTTTTTAACGGTCGCTTTTTATCAAAAATAAGCCGCTCTGTTACATACGGATTATATTTAAAAACAATACTGGTTTGCGGAATTGTGAGTACATCAATTTGAGCATTTGGAATAAGCTGGTTTAATGCTTTTAAAACGGGTGTTGCTAATATAGCGTCGCCTAAAAAAGCGGTTTGTAAAACAAGAATTTTCTGATATTCCAATGTATCCTCTATTTATTCCTAATGCAACACCCCGATGCATCGGGGCAAACAAATTTTATTTTCCACGCAAAGACGCAAAGCTCACAAAGTTGTGACACTATATTTTTCTTGGCGCTCTTTGCGGCTTTGCGTGGGATTTTTTAATAAATTTTTGTTAAAATAAAAAAGTTTTTTCAGGGTAATAGAATAATCCGTTCGTATAGTTCTATATTTTTTTGTACAGTCAAGTTAATATCAAAATTTTTAACCGTTTTTAATGCAATTTTTCCAAACTTGTTCCGTGATTTTGAATCATTGATTAATTTTAAAATTGCCTCTGCCAGCGATTGTTCATTTTTTGGCGGAACTAAAAGTCCATTTTTTTTATTAAAAACCGCTTCCGGAATGCCTCCAGTTTCACATGCTATAACTGGTAAACCTACCGATTGTGCATCCAATATTGATGTTCCCAATCCTTCCTGTTTTGATGCTAATACAAAAATATCGAAAATTTTTAAATACTGCCCAATATTTTTTTGGAATCCTGTGAAAATGAATTTTTTGCCCAAATTTAATTTTTGAGCCATTTGACGAATTTTTTCTTTTTCGGGACCATCTCCAACTGCGCAAAAAGTTACATTAGAATGTTTTTGGAGAACAATTTCAGCCGCTTTCAACAAGTTGGGATAATCCTTATGACCTGCCATTGCTGCGATTGTTCCCACGATAATGTGATTCTCGGGTATTCCAATTTTCGTTTTAAAATTTTTGTCTGCCTTAATATTATCGAATTTATGAATATCAATTCCGCTGTGGATAGTAATTAGTTTATTTCTGGAAACGCCGCCTTCAATTAAAACGTTTGTTATAGCATTGGAAACACAGACAATTTTATCAATTAACCTATTTTTGTATTTGAATTGACTGAACCAGTTTTTTTTAATAAAAAAATCAACCCGGCGAACAGCAATTATTTTTAATTTCCTATAAAAAAATTTAGTCCACAAACCAATGGAAAGCGCATGTGCTGAATGAAGGCATAAAATTTTGAAATTATATTTTCGACACAATTTTGCAATGCGGAACCCTGCAATAAAATCAATTTCCCCTCTCATCTTAATTGAAAAATAGGGGAGAGCATGTTGTAAACAAAATGCTTCCATTTTAGAAAGCGGCTGGCAGACAATCGCTGTTTGAAATTCGTTTTTGTGCATTGCTTCCAATAAATACGCTGCCTGCTGCTGCCCACCGCGCCATTCTTTTTCAGAATCAATGTGTAAAACTGTTATCTGTTCTTTTCCCATAATTTTATATATTTCAAAAAAACGCCGAATGCGGAATTGTAACATAAAACAAAACCAACTTTACCGTCTAAAAACCCCAGTCGGATAAAGTACATTTTAATAAACTTCACTAACCCTCTAAAAATCGCACTCAGAATAGAAGACGATTTGCCTTTCTGTAATAAATCTGAAGCGCCCAATCCTGAATAATTATCCATTCTTTCAATGTGGGATTGCACCGTTGGGTAAGTGTAATGCAATAATGGTGCATCAATTTTTTCCGCATCGCCGATTAGTTTAAATGATTCATGCACGATTTTTTCATTAAAATTTCCAAATCGGCGGTTAAACAGTCTGAGCGGATAATCCCGGTTCCAGCCGCAATGGCGGATCATTTTTCCCAGGTAGAATGAGTTGCGCTTTAATCTGTATCCATTGTGCAAAGGATTTTTTAAAATGTTTTGTATCTGGTTTTTTAATTCGTCGGTAATTTCTTCATCGGCATCAATTGAGAGAATCCAGTCGTGTGCTGCCTCATTAACTGCTCGTTTTTTAGTGGCACCAAAACCCTGCCATTCAATATTTATTACCCGGCAGCCGAATTTTTTGCAAATTTCTACTGTTCGGTCTTTTGAAGCGGAATCAAGTACAACGATTTCATCTGCCCACAAAACTGACTTCAAACAGCGTTCGATGTTTTTTTCTTCATTCAGAGTTATAATAATAACTGATAATAAATTTGCCATGAGTTTTAATTTAATTCAATGTTAGCGATTTCTTCTGCATCCGAGGGGTTTTCTAATCCCTGAGCTGCTCGAAATTTTCCCCAGTCTATTTCACTTCTATTTTTCAAATGGTAATCCTTATTAATTCTTTCACCATTGATATGAAACGGTTCGTGATAAAGATGGATGGGAAAATCAAAATAAGAGATGTTTTTGCCGTGAGTGCCAATTTTGTAAAGCCGATAACCCAGATCATCATCTTCGTTTCCCCAGCCGATATATTTTTCATCGTAACCATTAATTTTAAAAAAATCGCCCCGGTTGATTCCTACCGCACCGCCGCGAAATTTTGTTCCGATTTTTCTCAAATTTGCCTTTTTCAGGTAGTAATAAAATTTGTCCTTCCGGTATTGTTTCCTGATTTTTTTTTGCTGTTCTTCTTCGAGAATTGAATTAAAGTTAAAATCCCGAATCACAGAATCATTAATGAGCCTTGTTTGATTTTCTGTCAATCGAAGCGGATAACAGACGCAGAAATGTTTCGGCTCATAATTATCGAAAAATGTTTTAAGCAAATTTTTTGTAAAGATCAAATCCTGGTCCAGAAAAATTAAAAAATCGCCTTCAGAAAAGCGAACGCCGTTATTGCGGCATCGTGCCAGCCGGAACCCCTTGTCTTCCTGGCGGACATATTTCACCTTGAAATTAATATCAGGCAATAATTGCAACACAACAGATTTAATATCTTGCTGTGAGCCATCATCGGAAATAATCAGTTCATCCGGCAACCGAGACTGGTTCATTAAAGAGATCAAACAATTTCGCAACAGGTTTGCTCGGTTGTAAACTGTTATGATGATTGAGGTTTTAGGCATATTTAAAATTTTTTATACAAATCAAATATTTGATTATTAAAATTAATTAGTGTCTGTTTATGTCATTCCCGAATGTTTTTAGCGGGAATCTTCTATATTAAACAATGAGATTCCTGCTTAAAGATTGCAGGAATGACAGAAAAAGGGTAGTTTTTGGACAGACACTAATTAGTGAAAATTCGTACAAATAGTGATTAAAAGCTTTTGTGAGCAGCCTCATAATTTTATTCTCATAAATGATCACTTCATTCAAAGCCCCATTTTTTAAGCATAAAATTAATAAACCGTTCGTGCCTGTTTTCTTTAATATTTTGTTGCTGCAACTGGTTCTCTGAATTTTTAACGTAGGTCAGAGCCTGGTCATAAACAGTATGTGTTAAATCTCCATAAATGATGCTCATTTCAGTGATAATGTATTGACCTTCATTATTAACTATGATATCATAAGACATAATATCATAACCCATTTTTTTGTGAACTTCGGAAATAAAGTTCAGCAAATCGACTGGCAGTTTGCTGGTATCAAATTCACCGCTGCCACTGGCAAAAGGGCTGTCTTTTCTGTTGTGTCGGAAAAACCCGGAAATTAACTCATCTCCCAGACAGACGATGCGGTAATCGCCCTGGTTGTTTTTCATAAATTCCTGAAAATATACATAGCCTTTTTGAATCTCTGTTTTAAAATATGTTTTAATACCTTTGCCAAATGCTTTTTTAATATAGCGACGCATCTCTTTTTTGGTTTTTAAAATTCCTACATTGGAGCTCCCTGCGCCGGAGGCTGATTTATAAATGATTGGCGTCTGAGCCTCAGTACAAAATTTCACTGCCTCATTTTTATTAAAGAAGATGTAAGTTTCTGGGATGGGAATGTTTTTTTCTTTGAAAATAAAATACTGGGCGATTTTATCGTCATAATGCCAGAATTTTTTCCAGGATGGAAATGTTGGAATTTTCCGTTCAATATCCATGAAATAGATGAGTCGCCTCGCTAAAAATTTTCTATTTGGTGTGTGTTTTGTCCGCCAGATAAAGGCGTCAAAATGCTCGGAAAAAAGTTTCGCCTGTTCAGAACGAATGAACACATCTATTATTTTGACCTGGTAATTTAGATTTTGCAAAATTTTCTGATATACTTCCCAGAAGCCGTTTACATCCTTTGCTAACGCAATTTTTTTCATTTAATGTTACCCTGCTGTTTAAGTCGATATAATTCAAGTGCATATTTAAAAAAATCCGTCCACTGGTGGATCAGGTTATTCCAGTTAAATTGCTGCTCCATTTTCTGGCGGATTGCTTTTCCCATTTCTGACAGTTTTTCCTGCTCGTCAACAATTTTGATCAAAGCCTGTTTAATCGTTTCATAATCACGTTTTACAATAAATCCGTTAATTCCATCTTCAATTAGTTCTGGCACAATTCCAACATCAGTGGAAATAACCGGCACGCCACAACCCGCCGCCTCTATTACTGGTCGCGGCGTTCCTTCACTTCTGGAAGCGCAGAAATATAAATCTAATGAATTGTAAAAATACCTCATTTGATTATCATTGGTAATAAATTTATCTTCTTTTGCCTGCACTTTTAATTCGAATCCAGGAATTTCATCACAGATCGGTTTGATGAATTCAAAAAATCCTCTCTTACCCGGGTGATTGGTCAGGCTGCCGGTCCAGCCAACGACTAATTTTTTATTTTGCCTTTTCTTTTTTTCCGGATAAAAAATTTCCAGATCGCATGTGTATTTTGTGTGAATGATCGGCAGATAAGTCTGGAAAATATACCATAATTTTTGGCAGTGCGTATTTAACAGTAAAGCATTTTTTAGCTTATTTAGAATTGATTTCGGTGGTTTTGTATTATATCCGGGTGGCTGGGTTTTATGTTTATCCCAGCGATGAAAAGATCGAATTCCAGTTACAACTTTATCGGTTGGAATTTTCTTTTTTAAGATTGAAAAAAATGTTCCCATGTACATCGGGAAAAGCAGGTCGTATGCATTGTAATAAGTTTTCCAATTTTTGAAAAAATCTTCGCCGTAACAAATATCTAACTGTAAATTGGATTTGTTGTATTTAATCAAATCTTTGGCATTTTTATCCAGCGCCCAATTGGGAAAATCGGGAATGAGCAAAATTTTTTTTGACATTAATAATACTCGTTTGGGATGATAATGTGTTTGTTCTACATATTTATTTACAGTAAAGTTTTTGGTTTCAAATAAAATGCATAACGCATAGAGCAAGGCGCATGGCGACAGAAAATTCTCTTTGCGCTCTGCGCCATGCGCTTTGCTATAAAAAGACTATTTAGTTCAAATTGGATAGGAACATTTATTTATTAATTTATAAAACCACTACCTTTGGTAGTGGTACCCTGAAAGGTTCTACCGTTGTATTAATTCTATAAAAAGTATTATCTTGCATCTCCCTAAAAAGGTGCG
>Ga0075123_10001052_pt1 | contig 14102 bp, 12 predicted proteins | sample AntAceMetag02UKX_FD_69808 | JGI IMG/M metagenome (GOLD analysis project Ga0075123, IMG submission 69808) | Saline lake microbial communities from Ace Lake, Antarctica - Antarctic Ace Lake Metagenome 02UKX | ecosystem: Environmental > Aquatic > Non-marine Saline and Alkaline > Saline | place... | reverse complement strand
TCCATTTATTCAATTTATAGTTTATTCTTTATTTTAAGACTATAAAATAATTATGAAAGTTTTAAACTATATTAAACATACGGACTGTTGGAGTTTTTCTTTTTTGCACAAAAATAAAGCAGTTACTTTTTAACCCTAAACGAGTATAAAATAGAACTATATAATATTTACACAAATTAATGTCAAGTCATTTTTTTAATTGACCCCTAATATCAAACGTGTGTGCAACTAAATAATGAAATACCATTAAAAAAATCCCCACTTTAACCCACAGAAATTTCATCTCTTGTTAAAAAAATAAAATATTATACTGAACCATCTGTATTAACAATAAGTTACCTCACTCCTTTATTCTCCATTAAAGCAAAAAAAAGAGATAAAAAGATTTTGAGAGCAATAATTTGTTGTAAAATGGAATATTTGATAAAAAATAAATATTTTTAACAAATTTCTATCAATATTGTAAGTCCAAAAAAAATAAATAAATACAAGTAATGATAATTATAAAGCTAATAAAGTATTAAATTTTTTTTGACAAATTTCATTTTTTACTTGACAATGTGGAAAGAATGTGTTATAATAGGGTTGATAGTGGGAAATCGTGGTTGAGTTTAATGATGCTTCTATTGATTAAAATGTGGTTCAACTACATTAAATCTCAATAGCTTGGTCATATTTTAAAGAAATCAGGGATAGTCTATGCCATTTTTCATTGGTGGATTTGATTACACAGTTGATGATAAAGGAAGGGTTAATATTCCTGCTAAATTCCGAAATGCAGATCCGAAATTGGCCCATAGTAAATATTATATCTACTTTGAAGAGGAAGATATCTGTTTGCATGTTTATACACCTGATGAATTTGACAGGAAAATGGTTGAAAAAGTTGATAAGTTATCGAATATAAAGAAAACGCATCGGGGGTATGGATCAATCGTTGGAGAAAATGTAACTGATACGTTCTTAGACAAACAAGGTCGGATTACGATTCCTCATAATTTTTTGGAAAACGCAAAAATAAAGAAAAAAGTAAAGATTATAGGGGCATTTAGCAGAATTGAAATCTGGGATCCAAAAGTGAGAGAAGAATATAAAAATGGATTAGGAGGTCCCCAGGCAAAAGCTAAATTAGAAGATGAAATATCAAATGAAATGAAAAGTGAATAAGGACCTTTTGCATACGCCTGTTTTAGTCGATCAGGTAATTAAGTATTTAATCGTAAATCCATCAGGTATTTTTGTCGATGGAACTCTCGGCGGCGGCGGTCATAGCTTTGAAATTTTAAAAAGACTTAAGCTAGGTGGGCGACTCATTGGGATTGATTGGGATGATGTGGCTATCGAAAAAGCACGTCAGCGTTTGCAGGCGTTTAAAAATCAGGTTTTAATAAAGAAAGGAAATTTTGCTAATTTAACAGAAATATTAGCTGCCGAAAAAATTGATAAAGTCGATGGAATCTTACTTGATTTAGGTTTGAGTTCTTTTCACATAGATGTTCCAGAGCGCGGATTCAGTTATCTATCAGATGGTCCCCTGGATATGAGAATGTCCAAAGATAGCAAACGAACTGCTGCGGACATTTTGAGTAATGAGTCTGAATCCCAACTCGCCTGGATTTTTTACAATTACGGGGAAGAAAGACGTTCCAGAGCAATTGCCAGAACTGTTGTTAAAAATCGGCAACAAAAAAGACTGGAAACGACGAAACAATTTACAGAGATAATTAAATCTGTTACTCCTTATAGTCAACGAATAAAAACTTTATCAAGATGCTATCAGGCTGTAAGAATCGCTACGAATGGAGAATTAGATAATTTACAAACATTTCTTGATCAATCGATAGATTTGCTTCATTTTAGCGCTAGGTTGGTTATTATTTCGTTCCATTCATTGGAGGACAGACTGGTTAAAAATTTCTTGGCTAAACAAGTGAATCCCTGCGAATGCCCACCAGAGCTTCCATACTGTGTCTGTAATAAGAAACCAACCATGAAGTTGTTAACCAGAAAAGTAGTAACGCCCTCAATAGAGGAAATCAAGTTGAACAAAAGAAGCAGGTCGAGCAAATTAAGAGCGGCAGAAAGAATATAGGCTTTGAAAATGTCTCGAAAATTAAAAAGACGAAAACCAAAGAATAATTTTTTTAATAGTATTGACCATCTTGAGGAAGAACTCAACCAGCCAATAATCGGTCTTCGAGTCTTGGTTGGAATTTTGATAATTGCATTCCTTTTAATAGGCAGTGTCTGGCAGAAGGTTAATGTAACCCAATTGGCACAGGATATTCAACAACTTGAAAAAGAAAAAAAGTTGATTGAAGAAAAAAATACCGAATTAGAATCAAAAATTTTAAAGCTTGCTGATAGAAAGAAAGTAATAAAGATTGCAGAAGAGCGATTAAATATGATCTTCCCGGATTGTGAATTGGTCCCTTTAGAACAAAAATATCATCAGTCTAATTTTAATGAATAAAATGTTTTATTATGGCTAAAAGAAAAAAAATATTAAAAAACAGTTTCCTGGTAAGACTTACTATTCTGGTAGGATTGATGTTATTTTTTTTGTTGATCTTATTTGGCAGGTTATTTCAGATTCAGGTAATTGATAGGCAAGAGTATGTTAAAAAAGCTAAAAAACAATATATTGTTGAGGCAGAACTCACATCTGATCGAGGAACAATTTATGATCGTACGTTAGAGCCGCTTGCAGTTAACCGGCAATCGTATTCAATAGGGCTTGATGTAACAAAAGTAAGTGATCCAGAATTTGCTGCTACTCATTTTTCAGTACTTTTTGGGAGAAGCAAACAAAGTTATTTAGATGATCTAAAAAAAAATAAGCCTTTTTTGTGGTTATCGAGAAGGGCAAATAAAGAAAAAGCGAACATCCTTGACAGTCTTTCCATTTCCGGGGTTGTTATAAAAAAAGAATCAACCAGATTTTATCCTAAAGGCGCACTTGCTTCTCATGTGATTGGATTTACTAATATTGATTTGAAAGGGTTGAATGGAATAGAGTTGGCAAAAAATTGGGAGTTGACAGGAAATAATGGACTGGTTTATTATACCAGAGACGCTCGTGGAAACAGAATTCTCGATATGACACAACCGGTGAAAAAACCTCAAAAAGGAAAAGATGTTGTTTTAACGATAAACAATACTGTTCAATGGATTGCTGAAGAGGAACTTAAATACGCAGTAGAAAAATTTGAAGCGGATGCGGGAGTTATTTTGATCACAAATCCAAAAACTGGAGAGATGATGGCTCTGGCAGTCAGTCCTACTTTTAGTCCAAACGAAGTTACCGCTTCCACGATTGAGAAGCGTAGAAATAGAGCAATAACTGACAGTTACGAACCTGGTTCGACATTTAAATCATTTATTGTATCAGCTATTATTGAAAAGGGATTAAAAAAACCGGATGACATTATTTTTTGTGAAAATGGTAAATATAAAATTTATGACCGCATAGTTCAAGATGTTTCTCCGCATGGTTGGTTAACGCTGGCAAACATAATTAAAAAATCAAGCAACATTGGAATGACGAAAATATCCGCTGAATTGAAACCAGGAACAATATACCAATATGTTCGCGATTTTGGTTTTGGGTTGGAGATGGGTATTGATTTACCTGGCGAAGTTTCTGGCGAGCTAAAAGGATATACAAGATGGTCAAAATATACGCCATTTGCCATGGCAATAGGGTATGAAATTTCTGCTACTCCACTTCAAATGACAATGGCTTATGGAGCGATTGCAAATGGAGGGTTTTTATTAAAACCTAAAATTTGCCTGAGCGTAGTGGATAAAGTTGAAAAAAAGAGTTATGAGGCAAAACCAGAAGTGATCAGAAGGGTCATTTCAGAATCGACTGCGAGAACTTTAACAGATATGCTGGAAGGGGTTGTTAAAGATGGAACAGGCAAGCGTGCTTATATAAAGGGGCTCAGAATCGCTGGGAAAACTGGTACAGCGATGAAATATGATACTCAATTAAAGCGCTATTCTGATGATAAGTTTGTCAGTTCATTTGTTGGTTTTTTCCCAGCAGATTCACCCCAGATGCTAATTTACGTAATGATTGATAATCCCAGGCTTGGTCATATCGGCGGCAAAGTCGCCGCCCCAACTTTCAAAAAAATTGTTCAGAGAGTTCTACGATTTGTCGATATTGTACCAGAATCTAATGTTTATTTTGCAGATAAAAAGCAAAAAGCCGGGGAGAATAAACAAACTATAATACCCGATTTAACAAATAGAAGAATTGAAACGGCAAAAGAGATTGCAAATCAATTTGGTTTAGAACTGATAGTTGAAAACACAGGTGATTTGATTGCAACTCAAAAATTAGTCTTAAGTAAAAATAAAAACGTCCCTGCCCGATTAATTGTTAAATTGAAGAAATTAAATGAAACGCGGGGAGGTTATACGTTTGTTCCTTCAGTAAAAGGTTTGGGACTGAGAGATGCTGTGGCGAAATTGTCAAAAGAAAGGTTGCGAGTTATTGTTCATGGCAGCGGAAATGTTGTTCGGCAAAGTCCAAAACCTGGGGAGAAAATTCGCAGGGACGCTTGTTGTGTTGTGGAATGTGAATCAGAGATCAACCTGGCGCAATATAAAAACTGGTAGATTTTATTGAGAGTCAGCGATGAATTTAAAGTATCTTGAATTATTAAAAATAAAGAATCTTCAGGTTGAATATGTTGGTAATCCCGAATTGTTAGATAAAAAAATTCAGGGTTTTTCAATTAATTCAAAAATCATTCATTCAGACGAAGCATTCATCGCTATCAAAGGTAAGCGCTTTGACGCGCATAATTTTATTGCTGATGTTTTAAAAAAAGGAAACAATGTTTGTGTCGTTTCCAAGACATGGTTTCAGCGGCAGAAAAAAACGGATTTTCAGGGAAATTTTTTTTTGGTTTCTGATACACTATTAGCTCTCCAGGAAATTAGCCATTACTATCGATTGAAGTTTGATATTCCTGTAATCGCTTTAACTGGGAGCAATGGGAAAACAACTACTAAAGAGATGATTGCTGCGGTTTTGGGAAAGAAATTTAAAGTATTAAAAACTGAGGGTAATTTGAATAATCACATTGGACTGCCCTTGACTCTTTTAGAGTTAAATTCAGAATATGAAGTAGCAGTAACTGAAATAGGGTCTAACAGCAAAGGGGAGATTACAAGGTTAGCTGAAATTGGTTGTCCTACTCATGGTTTAATAACAAATATTGGACCGGCGCATCTTGAATTTTTTGGAACGCTTAATGGCGTTTTTGAAGCGAAAAGAGAATTGTGGCAGGATTTAGAAAGAAATGAAAAGACGGCTTTCATAAATATTGATGATCCTTTTTTGAGAAAAAATATTCCTTCGGTCAAAAAAGTTGTTACTTATGGATTTGAAAAGCCGGCAGATGTGCAAGGAAAATTCATCAGCATTGATAAAAAGGGTCGTGCAATTTTTCAAGCAAATGATACGGAAATCAATTTAAAGATTGCTGGAATTCATAATATTTACAATGCATTGGCTGCTGTTACGGTGGGACTGAATTTTAATTTAAATATGGAAAAAATAAAATCATCACTGGAATCTTTTCATGCAGCAGACAAGCGGATGCAGGTAATTGTAAAAAAAGGAATTATTATCATCAATGATTGTTACAATTCTAATCCGGAATCAGCAAAAAAAGCATTGCTCACATTATCTCAAATGGAAACCGAAGGCAGAAGAATCGCTGTGCTCGGAGATATGTTTGAGTTGGGAAAAAGTGGGAAAAGAGAACATGAATCGATTGGCGAATATTTATCATCATTAAAAAAGATCGATCTGTTATTAACGCTTGGTCCATTGTCGGAATTGACTGCTGAACAAGCGAAAAAAACCGGTACGAAAAATTGTAAACATTATAGTGATAAAAAAAAATTGATCAGTTATTTGAAGTCAGTTGTTAAAAAGGGGGATTTGATATTGATTAAGGGGTCAAGAGGGATGATGATGGAAGAAGTAACAAATGTTTTAGTTGAATATTGATTTCGTGAGGAATCTATTATGTTTTATCATTTATTTAATCCTTTGCAAGATTTAATTTCTGGATTCCGCATCTTTTCTTACATTACTTTCAGAAGCATGTTAGCAGCCATTCTGGCATTGTTGATTAGTCTATTCATTGGTCCGGTAATTATCTGTTTTTTGCAAAGACATCAGATAGGAGAGGAAATTCGCAGCGATGGACCAAAGTCTCATCTGAAAAAAGCCGGAACCCCTACAATGGGAGGAATAATTATTTTGATTTCACTAATTATTCCTACATTTCTCTTCGCGAGACTGGATAATATTTATATTTTATTAATTTTATTGGCAACAATCTGGGGAGGCGCAATTGGACTACTTGATGATTTCCTCAAGGTTGTAAAAAAGATGCCCAAAGGATTAATAGCTCGTTATAAACTTGTGGGGCAAATTTCACTGGGGTTGATTATTGGAGGAGTAATTTATTTTCATCCATTTTTCAGTGAGATCAGATCGTTATCAACATTACCATTTTTTAAAAATTATGAAATAGATTTTGGGATATTCTATATTCCAATGGTTATTTTTGTGATTACAGCAACATCAAATAGCGTAAATTTAACAGACGGATTAGATGGATTAGCGATAGGCCTGGTTGGCATCACCGCGATCGCCTGGGCTGGCATCAGTTATGTCTCTGGACGAGTTGATTTTAGTTCTTATCTTAACATCATTTATCTTCCGGGGGCAGGAGAATTAACGGTTTATACGGCTGCTTTAATTGGTGCTAGCCTGGGATTTTTATGGTATAATACGTATCCAAGCCGCGTGTTCATGGGGGATACGGGGTCGTTGGCGCTTGGGACTGCTGTGGGCACATTAGCGGTCTTGCTGCGCAAAGAATTGTTATTAATAATACTGGGCGGTATTTTTGTAGCAGAAACTTTATCAGTTATTTTCCAAGTCGCTTATTTTAAAAAGACAGGTGGAAAAAGATTATTTAAAATGGCGCCAATTCACCATCATTTCGAATTAAAAGGCTGGCATGAATCACAAGTTGTGGTCAGGTTTTGGATTATCGGTATCTTATTGGCTTTAATGATGTTAGCAACATTTAAGGTGCGTTGAAAAAATTGCCACAAAGATTTGAAGACACAAAGAATGAAAAATCACCTGAAAAATAAAATTAAATTCGATGCAATACTACTCATTATTGTACTGCTGTTAGCGGTGATTGGAACTACTGCAATTTACAGTGCAAGCAGTTATAAAGCAACAGTAAAGTATGAAAATAGTCATTATTTTTTAGGCAGGCATTTATTTCGATTATGCCTGGGATTAATTTTAATGGCGCTATTTATAAAAATTGATTACCAGTTGCTTCAAAAAATAGCTCCCATAATTTTAGGGATTTCATTTATTTTATTGTTGTTTGTTCTGGTCGGTGGGAGAACATTGAACGGCAGCAAGCGTTCATTAATGTTCAATGGAATTTTTTTTCAGCCATCTGAGATGACTAAATATGCTTTAATTTTATTTCTATCAGTTTATCTTGTTGAAAAAGGAAAGAAATTACAGGACTTGAATGATGGACTATTTCCAACATTGGTGATTATTGGTGCGATGATTTTTCCAATTATTTTGGAGCCAGATTTGGGAACTGCTGTAATAATATTCCTGATATGTATGCTGCTGATTTTTCTTTCAGGAGCAAAGATTTATCATTTATCAGGATTAGCTGCTATTGGCTTGGTGGCGATGAGTATAATTCTTAAAATTTTCCCATATCAAATGAAAAGAATAGTAAGCTATTTAAATGCGGTTAGAGGAGTGAGCGATCCGCCATACCAGGTATTGCAATCATTGATTTCATTTGGTAATGGAGGATTGACAGGAATTGGTGTCGGGAATTCTCGGCAGAAAATGTTACATTTACCTCAACCGTTTACTGATTTTATTTACAGCATTATTGGTGAAGAAGCGGGTTTAATAGGTTGCCTATTTTTACTTATTTTATTTTTAGGATTTTTATGGCGCGGGCTTTGGATAACTGTCCATACTCCTGATGAAAAAGGACGGTTGTTGGCAATCGGAATTACAGCTTCAGTTTTAGTTTATGCATTTATTAATGCCGGAATCGCTCTTAATTTATTCCCGGTTACCGGTATAACCATGCCGTTTATTTCTTATGGTGGGACTTCATTAATTATGAATTTTATTGCAGTTGGAGTTTTGTTGAATATATCGATACAGAATAATCAAACTAAAAACAGGGGACTGATTGTTCATAAAAAGAGTAACATAATTTTTTCTCATTCGAAAATTAAAAAAAGAAAGAAGTAAATCATCAATTTGTTAATAATTAAGTAACAATGAAAGGGTTTGGGTATGACAACAAGATTTGCACCTTCGTTTACAGGGATTAGTCAATATGATAATCTAATTGAGATTTCACCTAAAGCAATCTCTCAAAAAATGAAAGTCCTTGAGGTGAATTTATTAAATGTTCAATTAACTGATCAACTTCCTTCAGAAAAGCAATTATATCTTATTGATGCGAAAAAGATGCTGAATTTTGCACGTGATAATCTGAAAAAGGGATTTTATCATGTTTCTGATGCATCTCTGCTGCTTGCAAAGAAATATTTAGAAAGATGTAAATTGGAATGAAAAATAAAATATTTAAAATATCACTTTTTTCTTTTGCTACTGTTCTGATGCTGTTGTTAATTTTTTTAATGCTTTGGAAGAATAATATCTTTGTATTAAAAGCTGTGAGAATTTACAACAACCATTTTGTGACAAAAGAAGAGATTCTTAAGAAAGCGGGATTCGATTATTCAGAAAATATTTTCAAGATTGACATTGGTAAAATTGAACGACAAATCCTTGAACATCCCATGATCGAAAAGGTAAAAGTTTCCCGGTTTTATCCATCCATTTTAAAAATAAGAGTGAAGGAATACGATGTTATTGCTGGAGTTGCTGGCTCCAAAATAGCTGCTGTTACATATAATTACCATCTTGTTTATAATTATAATCCTGAAGTATTGTATGATTTACCAGTTATTACAGGGATACATTTTAATAAAGATTCATCAGGTGTTCGTATTCCGCTAAATCCTGAATTAATGGAAAAGGCAGTTAAGGTTTTAAGAGTTATTAAAAATAAAGATCCATTTTTATTCAATGAAATTTCAGAATTAAATTTTAGTCAAGATAAAGGGATGCTTTTTTATTTAAAAAAGAACAATATCGCGGTCATGTTTGGCGAAGAACATTTAAGTAGAAAGTTGAATTATTTTTCAACCATATTAAATATTTTAATAGAAAAAAACTCATTAAATAGTGTCCTGGCTTTAGATATAAGATATGAAGCTCAGGTTGTAGTTAAACGAAAATAGGAAAGGAGAAGCCCGATGGCAGGTTCCGAATACATTACCGGACTTGATATTGGAACAACAAAGATCGGGGTGATTATAGCAGAAGTATCAGAAGATAATTTACCAAAAATTATTGGAGTCGGAATGGCTCCTTCTGATGGTCTGAGGAAAGGGGTTGTTGTAAACATTGAAAAAACTGTTCGTTCCATAGAAATGGCGTTGGAGAAAGCAGAACAAATGGCTGGCATTGAGGTTGACGAGGTTTACGTTGGGATTGCAGGAGATCATATTCGCAGTTATAATGGAAGAGCTGTTGTTGCAGTAGCTGGTCAGAATAATGAAATTAATGAAGATGATATCAGACGTGCAATTGATGCAGCCAAAGCAATTGTGATGCCAATGGATAGGGAGGTGCTGCACATAATTCCACAGGAATACATTGTTGATGACCAACGAGGAATAAAAGACCCACTTGGTATGACTGGTGTCCGGTTAGAGACTGAAGTCCATATAGTAACTGGAGCAATTACATCAGCTCAGAATATTGTTCGCAGCGTTGAAAAAGCTGGGATTTATGTTAAAGATCTGGTATTAGAGCCCCTGGCTTCAAGTTATTCTGTGCTTGATGATGATGAGAAAAAACTTGGCGTGGTCGTGATGGACATGGGGGGAGGAACTATTGATATCGCACTGTTTTATGAAGAATGTATTAGACACACTGCCGTTGTAGCGCTGGGCGGCGATCATGTAACTAATGATATTGCTCATATTCTGCGGACTCCTGTTGAACAGGCTGAAATTATCAAACACCGATTTGGATGCTGTTTACAGCATTTAATTGAAAAGCCAGATGAACCCATTGAAATTCCAGGTATTGGCGGACGTATTCCAAGAAAAGTTTCTAAAGAATTGTTGGAAGAAATTATCCATCCGAGAATGGTTGAAATATTTCGACTTGCTGCGAGTGAGATTAAAAAATCGGATTTTGGAAGTATGATGACTGCCGGTGTTGTTCTAACCGGAGGCGGCGCTCTCATTAAGGGAGCAACAGAATTGGCTGAAGAAGTTTTTGACATGCCAGTAAAATTAGGTATTCCAAAAGGCTTCAGCGGATTGATTGATCTTGCTAAAAGTCCGATTCATGCCACAGGAGTTGGATTGGTGCTTTATGCTTTAAGCAGAGAGTATGAATTGGAAGGTATGCTGATTGATGATGAAACTACCGGGTTTGAAAGCATCTGGGAAAGAATGAAAAGCTGGTTTAGGTTTAATAAATAATGAATATTTAAAAAGTTTGAAAATATAAAAAAATCAAAATACATTTACCCATCCATATTAAGGAGGGCAACTCATGAGTGAATTAAGATTAAATTTTGATGACACGATTATTCCAACTGCAAAGATGAAAGTAATCGGTGTTGGCGGAGCGGGAGGAAATGCTGTAAATAGAATGATATTCTCCGGTTTGACCGGAGTTGAATTCGTTGCAGCAAATACAGATTTGCAGGCTTTAAATGTCTGTAAAGCTTCTGTTCGACTTCAAATTGGCAAGAATTTGACAAAAGGGTTGGGAGCTGGCGCTGATCCTGAGGTGGGGAGACGCGCTATTGAAGAAGATCAGGAAGCTGTTTTTAATGCACTTAAAGGCGTTGATATGGTTTTTATCACTGCTGGCATGGGAGGCGGAACTGGCACCGGAGCCGCTCCTATTATTGCGCAAATTGCCAAGGATCAAAAGGCGCTCACTGTCGGAATTGTTACCAAGCCTTTTTCTTTTGAAGGTCCGAAAAGAATGAAGCGAGCCGAAGAGGGTATTGAAGAATTGAAAAAACACGTGGACACCCTTATTGTAATTCCAAACCAGAGATTGTTGGCTATCGTTTCAAAGGATACCAGGCTTCATAAAGCATTTCAAATGGCAGACGAAGTGCTTTATAATGCCACAAAGGGAATCTCAGATTTAATAACAGTACCTGGAATAATTAACCTTGATTTTGCCGATGTTAAAACTGTTATGTTAGAAATGGGAGACGCCTTAATGGGTTCGGCTACTGCAAGTGGTGAAGAACGAGAGATCGTGGCAGCAAAAAATGCAATATCCAGTCCGTTGTTGGACGATGTCGCAATTGAAGGGGCGCTTGGCTTATTAGTAAATATTACTGGTGGTGATGATATTACTCTAACTGAGGTGGAGACCGCTGCAAACTTAATTCAGGAAGCAGTGGGTGATGATGCTAATGTTATTGTTGGCGCGGTCATTGATGAAGAATTTAAGGATCAGATTAGAGTTACTGTGATTGCCACTGGCTTTAATAAGAGAGTTCAAAAACCAAAAATAACGCCTGCAAGAAGAAAAATGGATTTTATTCATTCAGCAATTGATTACCTGGATATTCCAACCTACCAGAGAAAAGAAGAGGGTGAGTTTGATGCTGATCCTGAAGATCCGAATAATGGTGGTAATAGCAGAGAAAAAGTAATCCCAGGTGGTAATGGACATGATCCAGAATTTGAATATCAGACGGAAGTGCATACGCAGTTCAAACCGGATGATTATGAATTTCCAACTTTCCTGCGCAGGCGGATGGATATGTAGTTTTAGGGAAATCCAATGTTTTGAGTCGTAGTATTAAAATTGAGTAATTATTGTGCCACAGAGTCACGGAGAATCATGCCAGATGCAGATGCGAAGTGGCGCACACAGAGAAGAAATTAAAACTGATAATCGGTTGTCCGTTGAGGAAGTTCATAGAATGGATGGGTTAGTTAGTTGTAATTATTTAATTTGCATCCTATCACTAACCCCATCCTTTAGGATGGGGGCTACTTAATTCTGAGAAAAATCGGGACTTTAGTCCCTTTATAGAATTGATTCATAATTTAAAATGGCTTTGTTCTCAATAATGTATGATTTATGATATAAATTTATCTTACACATTCTTAACAAGCGCTGTCTTTGCGAGCGACGTTAGGAGCGAAGCAATCTCATTTGGTATATTCTACCAACGTTGGAGATCGCTTCGGCAAAAGACGCCTCGCTATGACATTAAATACAAAAATCATACTCACTCATATTGTTATTAGAACAAAGCCTTTAAAATGAATTAAAAAAATTACAGAAGAGACCCGCCCCAGGAAAATAGCCAATTATAGCAACTTATTTATGCCTAATAGTAGCCATTAAATTATGGTGAAATTAGGTAGCTAATCAACCATGTTAACCGTATCATATAATTATAAATATCTACCTTTATCTTAAATGTCTTTGATAGAATGCTATTTAGTTTATTTGTGAGTGATAAATGCCTCAAATATGTGATAATCTTATTACAGGCAATTTTGGTTCAAATTTAATAACTTTTAAACTTAGCAAATATTGTCTTATTAGACCAGTATTAGAAGGTACTGATATTGGAATTGATCTATATTGCGAATCATTTGATGAAAAGGGACGTCCTTTTTTACATTTTTGGGTACAAGTAAAAACAGGTGGAAAATCAATATCTATATCAGAAGATAAATCTATTGCATCTTATTCATTTGAATGTAGTCATCTTAGATATTGGGATAGACAGCCTGTTCCAGTTTTCGCTTTTTTAGTACCAACAAATAATTTATTATCGGAAAAGAATTATGATTTTTACATCGTAGATATAACTTTTCAAATAATTACAGAATCAACAGTGAGAAGAAAGATCAATAAACAAAAGACTATAAAATTAAAATCTAACTTCAATATTAAAAATGAAGATGATTTGAAAAAATTCATCTATGAACGTGTACCTTATACAACATCTATTCAACGGTTAAAAAAAGGAATAATCACTTCTATTCCTTCCATTGAAACTAAATATGAAATATCAGTACCAAGTGGGATAAGTCAAGATTATACTTATGAAATTTTAGAAAGGATAAGAAAAACATCTTCAATTGCAATTCAAGATATTGTTGATGTAGAACAAGAATTTCCTCGATTGAGAGATGATAGAAAAAAATTAGCTAAGATTCTAAAAGTATTTGAAAAGAGACGTAAATGGGAAATACCATTTAGTTTAGGTCTTTCATCTTTTATGGATGAAGAAAATATAAAAGCAAAAGAGTATTTTAAAAAGTCGCTTAAAGTAATTGAAGATGATAAAAAAATAGACCAAAATAAATGGGAACCTACAAAAAAAATATTAAGAGATTATTTATTAAAAGTAGAACAGAAAATAAAAAAACAAGAAATTGAAATTTATACTTCTTCTGGTGTATTTTTAAAAGAAAATTTACGTCATTTATTTGTTGTAACAACATCAGGAAATAAGAATAATAAAATTAAATAAACAGCTAACAATTGCATTCAGTTGACCGAAACCGCCCTGTGCAAATTCGATTGGCTGGATGCCCGCATCAGTTTAATTATCAAATTCTGACGTTCAGTGCGCCGCAGGTTTCGGCTACTAATGCAATACGTTATAATACTTTATATATTTAACGTAAGTTTTAAGATAACAGATTTTAAATATATTAATAGAATTACAACTATCCACAAAGAAAATGGAAAATCAAATTTTCTACACGTTCAGCACGATTCCTCAAGTATTAGCTGGCGCTATTGCTCTAATTGGTGTTTTTTTACTTTTTAAAATACAGCAAATTAATAATGAATTAAAAGGGATAGCTACAGCTGTATTATTAGAACTAGATTATCATCCAAGTGGAAA
>Ga0075123_10001051_pt1 | contig 14111 bp, 12 predicted proteins | sample AntAceMetag02UKX_FD_69808 | JGI IMG/M metagenome (GOLD analysis project Ga0075123, IMG submission 69808) | Saline lake microbial communities from Ace Lake, Antarctica - Antarctic Ace Lake Metagenome 02UKX | ecosystem: Environmental > Aquatic > Non-marine Saline and Alkaline > Saline | place... | reverse complement strand
AACGCAAATTTCGCAAATTGTATAAGCCTCGCGTTATGCTTAGAAATATCTTTTTTTCTTTGGGTGTCAGTGAATGTTTTACAAATAAATACCGATGCTCAAACAGGTTGCTGATTTTGCCCTGTAATCTTTTCTTTCGGCAAGCAGCTTTCCTAGCAGCCTGCGATGAGGGACGCCCACGTTTTAGTTTGGGCAACTTTTTCTTGATCTTTCGACGAACAGCAGTAACGGCTTTGAGAATTTGCTTGTTGATTTCCTTGAGGACATGAAACTCACATACCTGATGGTCAACCCCAGGAAATATCAGGGCTAAAGGCTCCGGGTACAAAGGTGAGCCATCGGTAGTAACACCCAGCAACTTCAGATTTCTTTTTTCCAGTTCCTTACGGAATCGACGAAAAAATTTAATCATGTCCTCATGAGTCGGATCGTGGTCGAGAACCTCATAGATAAGCCGCCTGAAGTTGTGATTGTCCACAATAGACAATACGCAGAAAGGCCCATCGTACAGTTCATCAGCTGCTATGTAGCCGGAGAAATCAGCCAAAGCACCATCGAGATATTCTGCTGGAGCACGCTGTTCAGCTTTTTTCCCCCGTTGCCTCGACCCAGTTTTGAATCGTAGCCCAGGGAACAAAAACCCGATGGTCTCGCCATAAATGCCATGATGCAGGCCGATACGGCAACCCGTCTTCAACAACCAGCCGCACTGCCAAGTGGACAACCCTGCGGGTATAGTGGCAACCGGCCTCTGCCAAGTCGGTAAGATCGGCGTTGAAATATCTCTTGCACTTTGAACAGCAGTGCTGTGAGTAAGCGACATGGAGGTCAATCGGCCGATTGTTGGCCAAGTCGCCAAGGTCATGAAGTTTGCGTATGAAAACCTTGTCACGATAGGCCATGTAGCCGCAGTATGGGCATGGCTGTTTCTTACGTTTACGTGAACGCTGCTTAATCCTGGCTTTTGGTAAATCCTCAACACTTGTAATACCTTCTGTTACGTCAGATATATATTCACCTGGTCCAGCCATGTTTGTTCTCCCAGAAAAAAAGTTGGCTCTTTTTACTCTTCTGGAAGATATATCGACTAAAATAACTTTATCTCATTAAAATATCCCGGTATTTATGCTACAGTCTCGATTTATAGTTTGTCAACGTATCTGGGATATGTCAAGGTTACAGATACATATTGGTATCTTACAGGTATATCTGAATTGTTTGCACTAGTAGGCAATAAATTTGAAAAGTTTGTTTCAAAGTCAAAATAAGGAATGAATATGATGAAAACACAATATCTAAAAAATGATTTTTCTGCATTATTGCAGAAGTTTTTTTATCAAAGACTGATTGAGCAACGCAATTCCAGTAAGGACACGATTGCGGCTTATCGAGATACTTTTAAGCTATTTCTTATGTACCTTAAAGAAAAGCAGAATGTGTCGCTTGATTCTGTAAGCATAGACGATCTCAATGCCGCGACAATTTTAGCTTTTTTGAACTATTTGGAAAAGGATCGTCACAATTCTATTCGCAGTCGAAATGCCCGCTTTGCTGCCATTCGTTCATTTTTAAAGTATGCAGCACTGCAGGTTCCTACATTGCTGCCCATGATTCAAAAAGTTTTGGCAATACCTATGAAACGATTTCAAAGACCATTGCCGCAATATCTAACGCTACAGGAAGTACAGGCAATCTTGGCTGCTCCTGACATCACCACATGGAGTGGCAAACGCGACCGTGTTTTACTCACCACTCTTTATAATACTGGAGCCAGGGTCTCGGAGATAATTGCTCTACGTCTGTCGGATGTCGACCTTAGAAAAGCAATGACTGTACAATTATTTGGGAAAGGACGTAAACATCGCGTAGTTCCTTTATGGAAAAGCACTGCAAAACAGTTACATTTATGGATTAACAATCTTTCCGATGATCCTGATTCACCTCTTTTTCCTAACGCACACAATAAATTCATGACCAGATCCGGTGTGGAAAGTCGTCTTAAAAAAGCTGTCGCAATTGCGTCAGAAAATTGCTCCTCGCTTAAAAAACGGCGAATATCCCCTCATGTTTTTCGTCACACCACTGCCATGCACCTTCTTCAATCAGGCACTGACATTACCGTTATTGCATTATGGCTGGGACATGAAAATCCGGTAACTACGCATACATATGTTGAAGCAGATTTAAAGATGAAGGAAAATGCTCTCAAAAAAATCCAAGAACCGGTTCAAAGGCAAGTAAGATATAAGGCTAGCAAAAAGATTTTACAATTTTTACAAGGGTTATAATTATGCTGAGCATTAATACAGTCAATTTATTCCCTCGCGGTCATCCAAAGGCTTTAGAGAGAATTACACAAAATTAACTCAGCATAATTTATGAGTACGCATAATGTCTGGCTATCGACAAAGAGGCAAAACGTATTATCTTCTTTCCATCACACCGGTGATTTCTTTTCCTTTTTTTCCCGCAACCGTTCTTCTGGTTGCGGTTTTCCAATGTTGTAGCGAGAGCTATGCCGAATTATTGACATGATCTTAATTTATACTATAATTCATAATGGATGTTACATACAGATCCTAAGGAGTAAAAGCATGATTGCTGTGAATGAAATCAGGAATCAGACTTGCCAAGAACTATTATCCGCTTTCTTTAAAAAGTACCCAAACCCTCACTTGCAAATCAAAGTTAATTGTATCCTGAAGAGGCTTCTGATTCTTAAGAATCCAATGCATGGTAAGCCAGGCGGCTGGGCTGGCGGAATCATATATGCATTGGCCAACCAGTACCGTCGCGCCTGTGGTGTGCCAGGTCTTCTCAACAAGGAGTGTGAGGAGTTCTTCGACGTTTCGATGGGAACTATTTATAAACGGGCTGCGATGATTAGAAAGTTACTGTTGGCTATATGACAGTTTGGAAATTTGCGGAATTTCCAAATCGCATAACTTATAATAGTCAAAACGATTAACATGAAGCGTATTGTCAAATGGCTTTAATAGCTGTTGTCCTTTTTCGTGCCCAAGTTGCAAACATGCTCCTCAAAGACAGGCGTATTAAAGGTCATATTCGCATGTGTTAATATGAGCCAAGCGTAAGAATCCAGACTTCAGGCTACTGCGCTCCACCGAGCTTGGTAAGAATTTAGCAGTCTTTCTTTGACCGGACGATATACGTAACTGTGGTCAAATAATTGATGACCTGATTATTATCTTACGTGTGGTCTGAGAAATCAAAAGATGGTGCACGGTCTCTGCGGCTAAGCTCGCTATTCCTGCAGTGCCGTTATCGGTTAAGACCTCACATAAACATCGGGTCAAATGATCTATTGAAATTTAACATTTTGCGCTTACTTTGGCCATCCAGTTGTCTGGTCTGTTTGGTACTTCCAAACCATGTTCTATCATTAATTCTGAGTCTGACATTATGTTTTTTGCATCGCCGTCAGCGATGATATGGCCATTATTGACTAATACAGCCCTATCGGCAATTGCAAATGCAAAATTCATATTGCAGGTTGCTATTATCAGGGTTTGAGACAAACCAGCCAGAAGCTTTATAAGATTATTACGGTTGGCCGGGTCTAAACTGCCGTCAGGTTCGTCAAGTGTAATAATCTGCGGCGACATAGAAAGTATAGTTGCGATTGCAGCGGCTCGTTTTTGGCCCGCAGAGAGATGATGCGGAGCTTTGTCAGCCATATCAGCAAGTCCCACGGTTTGTAGCACATTATTGACACGCATTTTTACCTCATCAGCTTCAAGGGCCATATTAAGCGGACCAAATGCCACGTCATCAAATAAAGTGGGCATAAATAACTGGTCGTCAGGATTTTCCAAGCACGAACCAATAGTACGGCGAATTCTCTTCAAATTCTTCTTCTCGACAGCAAGACCATCAATGAATATTTTGCCCTTACCTTTTACAAAACCTGCCATTGCAAGAAGCAGCGTCGACTTGCCCGCTCCATTGGGACCTATCAGGGCAACCCTCTGGCCATGCTTAACGCTAAGATTTATCTCACTTAGCGCACAGGTGCCGTCGGGGTAATGATATGAAAAGTTTTCTATCTCAACTGCTTTTGACATCAAAGACCTTTACTATAAGACGTTACCTACGAAAAAATACAACACTGACATAAAGACCACGGACGCCAGAACAAAGAGAAAGTCGCATTGGTGAAATTGTAACCTCGAAAGGCTGTGCCAGTTTCCATCAAATCCACGGGCCTGCATCGCAATGTTTATATGTTCGGCGGTATCGATGCTGCGGACAAACAAAGAGCCGAGCATCGAAGATGCTGTTTTGAGTTCTACCTTAAAGCCGAGGCTTCGCAGCTTTCTGCCGGCCCTTGCACGCAGTATTTGATGCGCTCTGTCGATGAGAACAAATATGTATCGATATAGAAAGCCGAGTTGAATAATCAACAGCCTTGGTACCGCCAACTTCTGCAGTGTTGTCAGCAAATCTGCAAATCGTGTGGTGGAAACAAGAGCTATCAAGGCCAGCATTGTAAGAATGAACTTGCCCAGAATGCTAAAGCATCGCAACCAGCCCGCTGAAATCTGCCAGACAAACGGCCCGAATGCCGCACTCACCGGATTCCTGTCATAGAACGGACAGCTTAAGGCCAAAACCAAAATAAACGGGCTGACTAACAATATCTGCTTGAAAACAAACTTCAGAGGAATCCTGCCCAGCACCAGGATAGTAAAAGGGCCAACAGCGTAACAGGCCAAAATACTAACCGAAGTACGAGGTAGAGATAACACCATAGCGGTAAAGATAAGAACAACCAAAAACTTTACCCTGCTGTCAAGCCGATGGACAGGCGAATCCTGATAAGCAAATTTATCTATATGTGCATGGTGCATTTACTGATCACGCTTTCACACTGTCTTTTCTACGAAGAATTCTGGCCGTCAACCACACAAATATCATTGTTAATCCGGCCCCTGTTACACCGGCAAAACTGGTCCAGCCTTCTACAGCATTAACCTCATCTTCTGCGACTTTGCCTATCTCGCGGGTTCTTATCGAATAATCCGGCAGCGGAGAATATTTGGCCTGAAAATCGTCCACCTTCGCAATCGTGGGATCTTCATTGGATACTACAGGCTTAAAATCCGGCTGGTCGGGTCTTTCTGCATAGCTCCACTCCAAACCATCGGGGAAACCACACGCGAATAAGGAAAGCCCGGCCGCAGTAATAACTGTAAAAACAGCCAGCGTTACCAGCACCGCCTTTTTGCTCAATCTGACTTTGCCTGCTAAAGAATCGCCAGCTATATCAGGCCTGACCTGCTGGATGTATCCCAATACCGCTACTGTAATCAAACCTTCGACAAAACCGACAAGGAAATGAACGCCAAGCATCGTTACAAGAAATGTCGCAAACGGAACAACCAGTACACCAGAAAGTGCCGCCTGTATTGGAACGAGAACCGCACCGGCCTCAATTGCGATCATACATGCCAGCATCGCTCCCACATATGTCCGCAAACTACTAAATGGGCCTGTCGTAAGGCTCTTGTACAAAAAATAACCAAGGTAACTCGGTACAATCCCCATATTGATAATGTTGCATCCAAGGGCCAATAGCCCACCGTCCTGGAAAATAAGGCATTGAATGATCACCACAGACGATATTACTATCGCCCCGGCATGCGGCCCCAATATAATTGCCAGCAGCACCGCCCCGACCATGTGCCCGCTTGTGCCCGGCATTGCCGGCAACGGGATTTGTACCATTTGTGCAGCAAAAATAAACGCACCCATAATACCCATCAAAGCGATCTTGTCGGAGGTGATAACCTGTCTTGCCTTTCTACAGATAATTCCCACCCCCCCCGCAGCTATCGCAAGAGTACCAGCAGCAACCGGAACCGACAATAATTCATTGGCCATATGCATAATAGAAACCTCCTATATTCCTCGCTTAGTTAACTCTCTTGTTCTCATCATATTCCGTTGCTCAAAAAGTCATTTGTACCCGCACCCCCATTACAACGGCGTCACTTGCCGCTTTGTTGCCGCCGGGATTAGTGATATATTGAATGCTCGGACTGATATTCAGCCATCCCGCCACTTGTGCATTGTAGTATAACTCAACCGCATTCTCGTAATCATCGGTGTATGTGGTATCGGCCGAGTTGCTAAAAATACCCTGTGCAAAACCAACGCCTAAAACATCGTCGTCACGACCGTCTATAAGCCCTTGATACTGAAAGCCAAAACTGAAGAAATTTGTAATATCATTTCTCTTGCTCGGGGCATAGCCATACCTGAAGAATGCTCCGAGACCCTGGCTATCTTCAGGATCCGAATTTTCCTTAGCCAGCATCTGGTCACAGGTGATATATAAACCAACGTCATCACGATAGTTCTTTGCGCCATCTGAATTCGCCTTCGGTTGCGGGTCATTCCAGAGTCCTATTCGATAGATTCCATTCAAGGGGCCTTTTTCAGAATCCAGTCTTGGAGTAACTCCGGTCTCAAATATATAAAAGAAATAATCTTCACCGCCAAAGGTGGTCCTAAAACCTGTTTCTCTCGCATCCGCCTGGGCATCTGCAATTCCAACTGAGGCATACCACCACTCAATTGGATTCCAGTACAGAACAGCACCAAGACCATAGTCAGGGAATGGAATCGTTGGGTTGTTAATCAGGGCATTATTAAGGAACTGAGAAGTCTCGTCGTTGGCATAGCTGCTGCAGTCAAACGACACAGGGCAGCCATGATGCTCGAAGCCGCCCGTCATATCCAGCTTGCCTAAGCGAAGACGAAGGATGTCATCTAAAATTGCCTGTTCCCACCAAAGTTCGGTTATTACCAGTGTGTCCCTTGGTCCTGCATCTCCGTTTACGCCGAACACGCTGCCTATAGAGGCACCGTCAATACCCCCTGATTTTGACCACCAGCCTTCGCCATGAACATATAAGCTGCCCCCTTCGATACCGAATAGCTTTTGAGTATCGGCGGTTAGGTCGAGGTCATAGCTTCCGGACGATCTACCCCTTTTGTTGTGTGTGCTAAGGCCGCCCTTGACGTTGGCCTGATAAATATTGTTCATGCCAAAACTTAGCTCAATTCCGTCATCTGCCAACTGATCATTTAGCCCCCAAAAACCACCCTTTAAGGTATCACTTTTCCGAATGTCACTGGTGTGCTCAGCACTACAAATATCCATTATCACCGGCAAAAGTACCAAACCTAACAAAATCCTTGCCTTGTTCATATCCACTCCTTTTTGGCCCAATGACAAGCTCGTATTGCGCATAATAATTATATAATCGTGCTACTACTGCATAAAAATATTAAATTCGTGCTACCAAGTCAAGGGTAAGGTTGCTAAAATTTGAGGAAAATCGCAATTTTTTGAAAATACTGAAAAATCGAAGGTTTGTAGGAGAACTCAAAATGAGTAAGACTGAGCGAGTCGGAGTATCGCTGGACAAAAAGCTGCTAACCATGTTTGACCAGTTAATTGCCAGGCAGGGCTATGTGAATCGCTCTGAAGCCATTCGTGATTTGATTCGAAATCGCCTCTCAGAAGAACGTATGGCAGATCCTACTTCACAGGCTACAGCAGGCGTATTTCTAATCTATGACCATCACGCAACTAAACTATCCCAGAAATTGGTCGATCTCCAGCATAATCATTTATTGCAGGTGATTGCCTCTACGCACGTGCATCTGGACCATCACAATTGCCTTGAGGTAATAATACTCAAGGGTAAAGTGAAGGAAATTGAGAAACTGGGCAACAACATAGCCTCCTTAAAGGGCGTCAAGCTCAGTCGGATAAATATTATGACGACGGGAGAACAGCTTGTATGAGTTTCTCCCTCATTAAGCAAGTAGGCGAACATAGTCGTTGTCATCACGTATAATTTGGCATAAAATTGAATGGAAAGAAACGTGAGTTGATTATAGATCTGATAATAGATGACTGATATCTGGAAAAAGTGGCTTATAAGTCGTGGCTGGATGCGGTTAGTTCTTGTGTTGTTGTATGGATTTGCAACTTTTGGCATTCCACTAAACCATACATGTCAGCTTCCTGAAGAAGATATACATTATCGTGATTCAGAGTGCACAGGTCACCAGTTGCAGAGCGATAGTTATGTCGAAGTGCATCACATAGCTATTTCTAATCAAAACAGCTTTTCTGAAAAGGCTGATTCCCACGACCTGTATTGTCCGGCGTGTCTATACTCGCTGACTTCCAAAGCTTTTAAGCTTTGCTCAAATACTTCTTTGTGCTCAACAAAAACTGTTGTAAGAACACAAGTCTTACCGCAATTAAGTTTTGTCAGACAACTTGAGTGGTTCTGTTCAGCTCCACTACGAGCACCTCCATGTATCGCCTCCTAAAACAGTGACAGGGCTTAAACGCTCTGTTACATCCACAGTATATCTTCTCGAAAAACTTACAGATGTATTTTCAAGTTGATCTTGCTTGGATTTATTTCACAGTTCAAAACAGTTGAATTGTAGGAGGCTTAAAATGCCAAAGATAGTAATTATTCTAACGCTCTTGCCCATGATGCTGTTTACAAACCTCGCGACAGCTCAGGAAAAAAACAGCGATATAGATGAGTTAAATACAAAGATTTTACAGCTTCAGCAGCAAATTATTGAGATGCAAAAGAAACATGACGCTGAAATCAATGCGTTAAAACAGCAAGTTAATGAACTTGCCGATAAGGCTGGTAAGTCAAAGGCTAAAGATGAACTTACAGCCCTGCGCCAGGCAGCAAAGGCCAAAGCTGCCGAGGAAATTATTGCCGAAAAGGAGTTTGAAGAAACATCTTTCAAATCCCGCGGGCTTGGCCTGCAGGCCTTGAACCCTGAAATCAGTATCACCGGAGATTTTCTCTTCTCAACAAGGCAGGATACCACAAGTGATCAGAGCAGCGACTTTAATTTCCGCAATCTCGGACTTCATCTTGAGTCATGGCTGGATCCATATAGCCGGTTCAAGGCTGCGCTTGAATTTCACGAAGACGAAACGGAACTTGGCGAAGCTTATGTTACGCTTTACAATTTTTCCGATGATTTAAATTTAACCCTTGGTAAATTCCGTCAACAATTCGGCGTTGTAAACCGTTGGCACAAACATGGTTTAGACCAGGTTGACTTCCCACTGGCTCTGCGTCAGATTTTTGGTAACGGCGGTTTGAATCAAAGCGGTATATCGTTGGATTGGCTTATGCCTCCTGCAGGTGATGCTTCGCAGCAATTAACCTTCCAAGTTACAGATGGTTCAAATGACCGCTTATTTGGTGAAAATACGTCTAACAGACCCAGCTTGCTTGCACATTATAAGAACTACCGGGATTTATCAAAAGATACATACCTTGAATACGGTCTTTCAGGCCTTGTTGGTTGGAATGACCAATGGGAAGTTGGTAGTTCCACCACTACACAGGATAGTCGAGAGGAGACATTTGTTCTTGGCGCAGATTTGACAGTTCTTTGGGAGCCTACCGAAGAAATGCGTTATCGCAATGTAGAATGGCGAAGTGAAGCGTATTGGTTAAACAAAGATATTTTAGCACCGGATGGTTCAGGCGAGGACGCTATCAATGCCTGGGGGTTGTATAGTTATCTGCAAACCAGGATTTCACGTACAATCGATATTGGTATCAGAGGAGACTATTTTGTGCCTGATACTAAGAGCTATGCCAACATTTCCGGTTGTACATCTCTATCGCCATTGGCGGTAACCGGAAATAATCCATATTTATGGCAAATCGGCCCCTATATCACCTGGCGGCAGAGCCCGTTTGTAAAATTCAGGCTGGAGTACAATCATGCTGATGGCAAAGGCATAGATAATCCTGAAGATATTGTCTGGTTCCAGTGTATATTCTCTGCCGGTCCACACAAACACGAGCGTTACTGATAGAAAGGAGCTATATTATTATGAAGAATACACTGCTAATATCCGGATTGATCTTAGTTGTCTTAACGACTTGTTCATATGCCGAGACGCAATTGAATGTCGTGACAACTTTGCCTGACTATGCTTTTTTTGCCAAGGAAATCGGTGGAGATAGGGTTGCTGTCAAAGCTATTGTGCGTGGCGACCAGGATGCACATTTTATCAGGCCAAAGCCTTCATTTGCCACAGCTTTAAGAAAGGCTGATGTCTTTGTTGCGACAGGATTAGATCTCGAATTATGGGCACAAACTGTGATAGACAATTCCGGCAACGGCAAAATTCGTAGCGGCCAGATTGGCTATGTTTCCGCTGCTACGGGAATGAATCTTTTGGAAAAGCCCAAACTCGTCTCAAGAATAGAAGGCGGTGTTCATCTTTACGGAAACCCACACATTACTTGCAGCCCGATAAAGATGAAAATAGCGGCTCGTAATATAGCTACCGGTTTGATTAAAAACGAGCCCCAAGCCAAGGAAGTTTACCTGCAAAACCTCAAGAAATTGTGTAACAGAATCGATGAGCGGTTATTTGGCAAAAGGCTCGTAGAAATGTTGGGTAGTGATACATTATGCACCCTTGCTGAAAAAGATAAGCTAATACCGTTCCTACAAGAGCAACAGTTTGAAGGTAAACCCTTGGTCGGATATTTAGGTGGCTGGATGGGTAAAATGCTTCCATTAAGAGGTGCTCCAATAGTAACGTATCATAAAAACTGGATTTATTTTGTCAGACTTTTCGGTTTAGAAGAGGCTGGGACTGTAGAGCCTAAGCCTGGGATACCACCTTCACCCAAACATGTAACGAGCCTTATTAATCTCATGAAAGAAAGGAACATAAGTATCATTTTAGCCGCCAACTACTTCGACGAGCAGAAGATTAAAACGGTAGCAGCCAGAACAAACGCTGAAGCTGTTATTGTTCCGATTTATACAGGTGGTGCCGAAGGTACGGAAGATTATTTCAAGCTGGTTGATTACTGGGTTGATGGTCTTTTAAAGGCCGCAGAAAAGAAGAATGTTTTGAACAAATAGTAAGGAACAAAAAGACCATGAATTCTGAAATACTAAGATTTTTTTCAGTACAGATCGCATTGATGGCCGTCGTGTTAATTTTGCACACTTACATAGGCTTGCATATCATCAGGCGTACATTGATATTCTCTGATCTTGTACTTGATCAATTGGCTGCCTTTGGTGCTATGGCCGGAGTAGCGTTAGGGATAGAATATGGCACATTCCAATCGTATCTATCTTCAATGGTTGTCGTGCTTTTGGGGGCGTTTTTACTTGCTGTGATAAAACCGAGAAACCGGGCAATACCTCGCGAAGCTGTTATCGGGATTATGTATGCAATGGCACTGGTAGCGTCTCTGTTATTAAGTGACAAGCTCCGCGGCGGTGGAGCCTATGTAACCAAGACTCTTGCCGGCTCTATGCTCTGGGTCACCTGGCCTTTGGTTTGTGTAACAGCTGTGGTATATATTCTGATTTTGATATTTCATTTTAAGTTCCGTCGAAAGTTTATTGATCTGGCAGAAAAGCCCGACGCCGTGAAAAACGAGAGATTCTGGGACTTTCTGTTGTTTGTAACCCAGGGGATCATCACAGTTTTGATAGTTCCGATAGCGGGAGTGCTTCTGGCTTATGCATTTTTGATGATACCGGCAGCCATCGCAGCAATGTTTACCAAAAAATGGGCTCCGGCCGTAGTTATAGGCTGGAGCATTGGTTTTATAGCCTGCCTTATTGGGCTATGCTGCTCATATTCTTTCAATTTGCCCTATGGCCCCAGTTTGGTTCTGTCCTTAGGTGTTTTCTTTATCGCCGCGATAATTATTCGGTGCGTGTTTTCCGGTAACAGTTTGGTTTCAATGAAAGGGATTCGGTAATGCTGCCAATAATTCAAATTCTTGGCCTGCCTTTCCTTGCCTGTATTCTGATGAGTTCTATTCTCGGCTATTTGGGAACCCATGTGCTTAAAAGGGAAGTTATCTTTATCGATATCGCCCTGGCACAAATTGCAGCCGTTGGCTCTATCGCGGCTCACATGATATTTGAAGTACATGGTGACTCGCTTACGGCGTATCTATGTTCCTTTGGATGTGTTTTATTAGCAGCAGCATTTTATGCTTTTGTACGTAGCAGGATTCTTCAAATATCACTTGAAGCAGTTATTGGCATTTCATATGCAATTGCTGCTGCTGCAGCACTTTTCCTGGTTGGTATTGCACCAGGCGGCCACATACACATTCAGCACATATTATCCGGCAGTCTTCTTTGGACGAACTGGAAGCAGATAATCGCAAGCTTAGTGGTATTCTCAGTTGTAGGAGTCTGTTTTTATATGATCCGCAAACCCATTGCAGAAATATCGAATGGTTACCAGAAAGGTGCTTCCAAAGGTTTAAGAATAGTAGTCTGGGATTTTATTTTTTATGTCCTTCTCGGTGTGGTTATTACGTTATCAGTCCAGATCGCAGGATTAGTCGTTGTATTTGCATACCTGATAATACCAGCCACTATCTCAGCCTTTTTCTCGCTAAGGTCACGATTGAAATTTGTAGTAGTCTGGATATCGGCAACCATTGCATCTTTGGGAGGCCTGCTCTTTGCTTATAGCCTTGATTTTTCAATTGGGCCGGCTATTGCGATGTTTTTTGGATGTGAGTTAATTATAATTTCGGCCATCAAGAAATTTGGGCCAAAAAGCTCCTTTTGAGGACTCTGAGTCTTGATTTGCGACAACAGTTGCATATTGCAACTATTTCTGTTATACTATGTCTATGGAAAATAATGAACAAAATGTTATTCTGGACTCGATAAGCGAGGGCGTTTTTACAGTTGATTTAGATTGGCGTATCACTTCTTTTAATCGAGCAGCGGAAGAAATCAGCGGCATCAGACGTCGAGAGGCTATTGGCAGATACTGCAGGGACGTTTTGCGAGCAGAAGTATGTGAGACGGGTTGTACACTTCACCAAACGATGGAGACTGGCGAACCAATAATGAATAGAACTGTTCACATCATTGATGCTCAAGGCCAAAAACGGGCAATTGCCATATCCACCGCTTTGCTGAAAAACACCAACGGTAAGGTCATTGGCGGAGTTGAGACATTTCGTGATATGAGTACTGTTGAACAGCTTCGCAAAGAGATTGCCGGTAGGTACTCATGCGAGGATATAATCAGCCAAAGCCATAAGATGCAAAATATCTTTGCTATTATGCCCAATATTGCTGAAAGCAATACGACAGTTTTGATCGAAGGTGAGAGCGGAACCGGTAAAGAACTTTTTGCCCGGGCGATTCATAACATGAGTTTTCGCAAGGACAAACCTTTCGTTGCTGTTAATTGTGGTGCCTTGCCCGATTCTCTTTTGGAGTCCGAACTTTTTGGTTACAAAGCTGGTGCATTTACAGATGCCAAGAAAGATAAGCCGGGACGGTTTGCTTTGGCTGAAGGTGGAACTATTTTTCTAGATGAGATTGGTGACGTGTCTGCCTCTGTGCAGGTTAAGTTGCTGCGAGTTTTACAGGAGAGAGTATATGAGCCAGTTGGCGGGGTTTCATCTGTTAAGGCTGATGTTCGCGTTATTACCGCGACTAATAAAAAACTGGATCAATTAGTTCAACAGGAAAAATTCAGGGATGATCTGTATTACAGAATCAATGTAATGAAATTAGAACTACCTCCGTTAAGGGACAAAAAGGAAGATATTCCATTGCTGGTGGAGCATTTTATCAGTCGATTCAATCGGCTGCAAAACAAGAATATTTGCTGTGTTACAAATGAAGTAACATCTGCTCTTTTGACGTATGATTATCCGGGGAATGTGCGCGAGCTTGAGAATATCATTGAGCATTGCTTTGTTCTTTGTGATGGCGAGATCATCGAGGCCAAACACTTGCCACTATCAATTCGCCCAGCCTCAAAAACAGTCAATGCAGGAAGCAATCAGCCTGCAACCATTCTGCAAATGGAGATCGTTCTGATAACTCAGGCATTACGACGAAACAAAGGCAATAAAACTGCAGCAGCCAGGGAACTAGTACAGTGTCCTCAGAATAAAGTCTGTTGAGTCTTTTTGCCGATAGGGTTTATATAACCCTTACTTTGGCAAGGAGGCCATTATGAAAAAATATATTGTAGAATTGACCAGTGA
>Ga0075123_10001049_pt1 | contig 14138 bp, 10 predicted proteins | sample AntAceMetag02UKX_FD_69808 | JGI IMG/M metagenome (GOLD analysis project Ga0075123, IMG submission 69808) | Saline lake microbial communities from Ace Lake, Antarctica - Antarctic Ace Lake Metagenome 02UKX | ecosystem: Environmental > Aquatic > Non-marine Saline and Alkaline > Saline | place... | reverse complement strand
TCCTTTTCCGTCCATGCTGATTTTTATCTCGTTTGACTTTAATCGACTTTTATGATATTCTCTGTTTCTTTATCATAAGTATTTAATGCTAATTTCAAAACCTTTGATTCTTTAGACTTATTAATAGCTTTTGGATAGGATATAGATTTGTAATACTGTTTCATAAATTCTCCACAGAAATTCATTGATATATTATGGTAATGAATTTCGATATAAATGTGCGAGAAAAAATTTCTGTTATTTCATATTTCAGAAAGTAACAATATAACAATTGACTAAGAAAGCTTTATATGATTTCGTCATGGATTGTTTTTACAAAGCGAAAGGCAACTTTTTTTTGTTTACAGCGTGCAAAAAGCGCATGCAGAAAACAATAATCAAGTTTTTATCGTTTATATAAAAAACAGGTTTAGTGGTTTATTGTAAGCAAGGTAAGCCATTGTTAATTTATATTATAACATCTGTTTCAATCCGGCAAAACCGCCTTTTTTCAAATTGAGTTCAGTGGATAAATTTGAAGTCTTGAGCATTGTTTTAGTTTCGGCGTAGCGCTTTTGAAAGTTAAACCAACGTTAAAATTAAATTTTCATTTCGTATGAAAGATTATATGTGAGAATATATCGTAAGAAAGACATCTTTTTTTATTTCTTGAATTTTAAATAGTACATTTATTTAATTCTCGATCCTAAATAGTTAGATAGTTACAATTTTAAAATCATAAAATATCTCCAGAGATTAAAATGCGCATACTGATAATAGACGATGAAAAGAATATCTGTTCCTCTTTGTCCGGATTTTTAAACGAAATGGGACATCATACAAAAACCAGTATGGATGGAGAGACAGGGCTAAAAACAGGGACTACCGAATATTTTGATTTGATTTTTCTTGATGTGAAGTTACCTGGGAAAAATGGGTTGGAAGTATTGGAACAATTGAGAAAATCTAAGCCAGATCAGCAGGTGATCATGATTAGCGGTGAAGCAGATTTACAAACAGCGGTCAGGGCAACAAAACTTGGTGCATACAATTTTTTAGAAAAACCGTTGAACCCTGACAAAGTTATTTTAGAAGTAAAAAACATTGACCGTCATCAAAAAATGGTGCGTGAAGTTACTAATTTAAAAAAATTAGTGGAATACGAATATGCGATGGTTGGTAATTCCCCAGCGCTGGAAACGGTTCGTGATGAAATAAAAAGAGCTGCCCCCTCGGAAGGCCGAATAATGATCTACGGTGAAAATGGAACAGGTAAGGAATTAGTCGCTCGTGAAATTCATTTGCAAAGCAATAGGAAAAACGCACCGTTCGTAAAAGTAAATTGTGCAGCCATCCCTAAAGATTTAATTGAAAGTGAGCTGTTTGGACACGAAAAAGGCGCTTTCACTGGAGCTGTTAGAAAAAAACGGGGGATGTTTGAGGAAGCAGATGGCGGAACGCTTTTGTTGGACGAGGTTGGCGACCTGTCGTTAGAATCCCAGGCAAAGGTGCTTCGGGTGCTGCAAGAGAATGAATTCATGCGGGTTGGAGGAACGACTCCGATAAAATTTAACACCAGAATAATTTCTGCAACGAACAAAAATTTACCGGAGCAGATAAACAAAGGATTGTTTAGAGAAGATCTGTATTTCAGGTTAACCGTGATACCGATCAGGTTGCCGTCGTTAAGAGAAAGAAAAGAAGATATTCCAATTTTAGCGAAACATTTTTTGAAAACCTATTGTTTAAAAAATGGCAAAAAGCAGATGAATATTACTGACAAAGCTTTGCAGCCGATGATAAATTATGACTGGCAGGGAAATATTCGGGAGTTGAAAAATTTTATTGAGCGATTGGTGATCATGTCTGATGAAGAGGAAATTAATTATCAGCAGGTGATTAAAATTTTTCCCGAGTCCTTTAGCAGAGATTATCCAAATTTAATTGTTGAAGACAATTCAGGGGCAGATGCAGTTACATTGAAAGAACAGCTTGATCATTTTGAGAAGCAGCTTTTACAGAAAGAATATATTAAAGCGAAAAAAAATGTCTCACGAATGGCGGTGAATTTAAAAACAGACCGCCCAAATTTACACCGTAAGTTGAAAAAATTCGGAATTAAATAAAAAGAGTAATTAAATGAAAAAATTATGGTATGTTTTCTCAATTCTATTTATTATTCTGTTACTTCAAAATCTATTTGCTCAAAACGAAACAGGTGACTATCGGATTCGCGGGACAAATGTGCATTATGAACCAGAAGATTGGACAACTTATTCAATGACGCGATGGACGACGTCGTTAGCCGTGGGAAGAGAATATATTTATTTTGGCACGTCAGGGGGGATAACTCGCTATAATTTTTATTCAAATAAATGGGACACACCAATGACTATCAGCGACGGCTTGCCGGATAATTTTATCGTTAGCGTGGCGTATGATGAAAATACAGATTATGTTTGGTGTTCCACTCATTTGGGCATAAGTATTTATCGAACCACCTGGCGCAAGTGGGAAAATTTTTTTAAAGATGAATTTGGTTTGTTTGCGGGCGACGATATTGTTTCCATCGGGTTTAATGATCAACAGGTGTGGCTTGAATCGAAAAACGGAGAGTGTTTCAGAAGCGAAAATCAGCAAATTTCTTTCTCTAAAAAGACTGGTGATTTCATTCCCTATCAGGATATGAAGTGGTTTGGTCAGCGAGCAACAAATTCTCAGAAACTTCCTGAGTTGTTCATGCACGACGGATACTTTTTTGATCCACAGGGAGTAATTAGAGATTTTAGGTTGGACAATTATAAGGTAACTTGTTACACCAAGGATCCGTGGAATTCTATCTGGATTGGCTCGTGGGGTTTGAGTATTGGCAAGGCTGATGTCAGAATGAAAATATTGGAGCTACTTCCCAATGGGTTTTTTTTGAAAAACGTTAAAGCTTTTGAATTTGATGAAGACGGTAACATCTGGGCAGGAGGAACAGGCTTGTATAATGAGCAAAGTGGTATTACATTCTGGGATTTAGACAACGATCAGTTCAACTATTACCAGGCGCGATTTAACAATGATCTGTTCAGTGACCAGGTTACTTCCCTTGCTATTGATGATCCTTATGTTTGGTTTGGCACTGAGTACGGATTGTTGCGCTATAATTTATCAAAAAACGAATGGAAGACGTTTACTTCAAGTTTAGGCTTAAGGGATAATTATGTTTTAGATGTTGAAGTTGACGACAATAATGTTTGGATTGCAACTCTGCTTGGATTATGCCAGTTGGATAAAAATAGAATGAATGAAAAAGATTACCGCATTAAAGATGTGGCTGAAAAAAATATTAAAAACATGAAAGTTTATGATATTGAATTGATGAATAATTTGCTCTGGATTGGTACCGAGTTTGGCGTTTATATTTATGATAAAACAAAAGAAACGGGTGGTTTTGAAAACGATACAAACGGACCGCAAAATGACGAGGTGACAGCAGTTGGAGTTTGGAAAGATAAAGAAGTCTGGTTTGGCTTGCCCGATGGTGTTGAAGTATTTGATATAAAAACACAAACATGGAAAGGAGTTCCAGAGAAAAGGTTTCGAACTTCAACTCGGATAAATTATATTGTTGTAGATGAAGCAGCCGCCTGGTTAGCAACAGATGAGGGTGTGCTTAAGTTTGATAAAAAAAGAAAGCGATGGAGAACATTTACCATTGAAGATGGTTTAGCCAGTAATATTGTCAATTACATCGAATTGAACGGTGATTATGTTTGGTTTGGAACGCCCGAGGGGTTGACAAGGTTTTATTGGAATTCTCCTTATCGGATTGATTAGTAGGTATTAAAAGCAATCGCCCACAGAAAAAATATTTTATCCAAAATTCAAGGACAAGAGAAGGCAAATTTTTAACCACAGGGAACGCAGAGAATTTCACAAAGTTAGCTAATTTCTTGTTTTATACTTTGCGCAAATTGCGTTTACAGAAGGTAACGACAAGCATAACCTGCCAAAGGGCTTGTTTGCAAAGGACTTACGAGTCTAATAGAAACTTTAAATAACTTCAAACCGCATGTTAAGGACACTTTTGAATTTTAATCTGATTGGAAATCAATAATAATATGATGAAGTAAGACTGTAGAGTGCATTTTGTTTTGGTAGTTATAGCAATTATGTGTACTATTAAAAGTGTTTTTATTCCCTGCTATTGAATTTATCACTACTCCATTATCTGTTAATTTACCTATATGTTTATCCGAAATATCAAGCGCGCCTAATTTTTTTATGATTTTATCTATTACCTTTTGCAAATTACCAGAAATTAAAAAGCCTATCATCCCGCCAAAATCCTGTTCTGGTGAATATTTCTTTGTCAGGTAGCGATACACACCTCCATCGTTTTTTGAAGGATTGTAAATATATTCTTTTATAGATTTATTTAATTTGCTTTTTGTTTCAGCTTCTATGTTTTTACATTCGAAAGGAAAAGATTTGTCCATACATGGTTCATTTCCCCAAAAACTATGAAAAAATTCAAGATCAATAAAACCTTCCAAATAGCTTTCTGAATGCGTTTCTCTTTTTAGCTTAATACCTGATAACCAGAAGCTAATATTTCGTTTTCTGTTAAACCATTTTTTGATATGCTTTTTTATTTCTCTTTCAATGTTACTCATTTCTTCCGCTTTTTCTTGTTCAATAATTTTCGAGATTTCTTTTTTATCAACATCTTTGCAATATTGCATTAAATATGAAAAAACATGATTTTTCCATACTTCATCATTGATTTGCCTTAATAAGTTTGTATCTTTTGGCAATGGTTCTGTCTTTGGTACGATAATATAATCAGTCATCAGCTACGCAATTTTTTTATTATATCTTGTCCGTCTTCAAAGGCTTTGGTCAACGTCCAGTTTTGATAATTATTGTCTTTTATTATATAAATACAATTATTGCCAAATATTTTTTCTTTCATTGCAATAAAATTTGCACCGTATTTCATTAATTCGTGAATGATATATTGAAGTACTTGTTTACCGCTTGGCATTTGTGCTTCGCTGCCTTTGAAAAAAATTACGACTATCCTCATTTGAAATGGTAGATTTTCGCCAGAATAGTGTTTAATAACCGGTGTTTTTCTGAAATATATCTCAATGGTTTGCCGCAAATTTTCCTTATACTGCTCCATTTCAGCTTTGGCAACATCTCTTTTTGTGGCAAAAAAGTCCAATATTCTTGTTTTTTCAAGAATGTTTAAATTATATAAATCGAAAATGTAACCATTAAGTTTTTCTTTGATTAATCCTTGGTATCTTAACTCACCTCGTGTAAGCTGTTTACTTATTTTTGATATTTCTTTTACCAAATCATTATCCAGATATTTAGGAATAGGAATGTTCTTTACACCATTGCTATCAACGCGAGGAAAGTTGTCGTGTTGTCTTTTTTTAAATTTTAAATTGGTATAATAATTTATTATATCTGAATTTAGAAGTGCCGTAAATAAATAATAAAGATAAGGTTTTTCTAATTTAATCCCAAAAATATTAACTGAAAAAACTTTATCATAGTCACAAAAAACAGCTTTTATTCTTGTACCTACCCTGCAAAATAAAATATTTTTTCCTTTATAAATAAATCTGTTTCTTGCTCTTTGGAAGTTACCGCTATTAACAAGATTTATGTTAGTATAACCATCAACTCCAGTTAATTGAAATTCTTCGATTAAATTATATTCGTAAATAAACGGAATCGGATAATTAGATGTCTTTTCCTCATGTAAATAGTGTATTAAATCATATTGTTTGTGTAGTTCCCCTTTTTCTGTCTTCGTAAGTTTATTAAACTCTTCTAGTGGAATATTGAAGAATGAAACGATTTCTGTGTTTGCCTTTCTGGTTAATCCTTGTAAACTATCAAAATCTTCATTTATCAATAAAAACTCTCTTAATTTTTTATTATTGGAAAGCTCGGTAATTAGTTGCCTATCATTTTCATTCCCTATTAAATAATCTCGAAACCGAGTTTTCTTGTTTAATAAATCTTGCTGTTTAAGTTGTATTATTTTATCTTCATGGATTATCAATAAATCGAACGTTTCAGAAAATTTTTCAAGGTGAACTGGTTGGTATTTAAAAATATTATTATTAACCGGATTGTTATTAAATACTACCGTACATACACTTTCTCTTGCTGTACGGAACAAAATGTTTTTTACTTCGGATAACTCAAAAAACTTTTCAATTTGGTAGTATTTAAAGAAGAAATTTTGAAACTTATTAGCTTGTTCATTATAAAAATTTGAACTATTAATTACAAACCCAAAACGTGTTTTTGGTGTTGCCCAATCTTTAATTTTAAGCATAAAGCATTGTGATATTTGTTTATCACCAACTAAATCACCGCTTTTATACTCAACTGTTTTTTTTGTTTCCGGGTTTTTAACATATAAAATATGTTTTTTTAGAAATTCGGTTTCAATTGTGCTACTGTCATCAATACCGGCAAATGGTGGATTACCTACAATAAAGTCAAATGTAAGGTTTTCGTGCGGAATTTTTCCAGTTTGTGTTTCAAGTGAATTTGCTTTTAGAATATTATCTGTAAAATCATACGGGAATAAACTTAATTCATCTTCTGTTTGTAATTTTTCTTTGATTAAGTCATTAACCTGTTCAGCATCCAAACCTTGTAAAAGCACCAAATAAAGTGAAAATACTGCAAGTCGGCGAGCATCCGCTTGCTTTTCAATACCAAAAATATAATCTTTGATTAGTTTGTTTCTAAACTCAATTTTTTGTTTGATACCGTCGGGTTCTTTTGAAAATTCTTTTAGTAATTTTCTGAAAGCAAGGACAAGAAACATTCCCGAACCACAACCAGGGTCTAATACTGTTCCTTTTTGCATGATTGTGTTATCAACAATAAGTTGGGTTAATTTTTGGGGGGTATAATAAATGCCTTCCTTTCTCTGTTTTTTCTCTAAAAAAACTTCGTAAATATGTCCGATAAATTCAACAGGAATTACATCAAAACGAAAATCAAAAAGTGCAAGTTGACCATCTTTTCTTGTGCCTTTTATAGAATGATATATTGCGTTTAAAGCATTGTCCTTTAGATCCTCATTTTTTATTTCAGGAGTCTCAAATAGAACGTTGTTGAATATTGAATTAATTTTTTTAAAAAGTTCATTAATGTCATTTTTTCTTTCAGGATTGTTAAGCAATAATTTATATTCCAAATCTTTATCTTTGAAAAAATGCTGATAGAAATCCGAATTTATAATATGGTTGTCTTCTAAAAACTTTATAAAAAGCGTTCGGTCTATCAATGCCTGAACGATTTCTTTCTTATTCGAATATTTTTTATACTCTTTTAATAAATCATCTCGTAACCGGATTAAAGTCTCAATTAATCCTCCGTCAACCTTTTTGCTTCTTTTTATTCTTTTATGAAGTTCTTCATATTCATACCAAAAAGCGCCGGATTCAAATTTCCATTTTTTTATTTTTTCCAGTTTAGCTATATCTTCTTTATTGCCTTTAAATCTATCAATAGGTTTAAAGGGTGTTATTGGGTCGGATTGAGCGTAGAATAATGCATATTCAAATTCGTTTTGTTTAGTTTTTGAAGTGGTAAAATATAAGTCGTACTTATTTTGATTCCAGATAAAACGACGAACTTCATAAAGTTCGTTTTCTTCAAAATGAATGGTAAAAAGGTAGAAAGATGTTTTTGAAGAATTATTACAATCATATAAATATACCTTACCACTCAGTTTTTGTGAAAGGTCATAGTTTTCGAACAATCGCAAACTGCACGGCTTAATATCACTATCGTTATCTCCAAAACTATAGCCTAATTTTATGAAGAAATCTTTAATTGATTGCATATCAATTTCTCTATTAGAATTTCTGTTGTTTGTATGCAAATTTTATAATTTACAAAAATATAATTGAAAGTCAAAAATTATTCATGTCTTTATTAATTTTCATATTTCAATATTTGGGTTCTTAGTCTAGATGAAACTGTCCTTAACTATTATACAAATTCATTATTCTTATTTCTCCATGTTGGTAGTGTAAACACAATTGCGATTAAATCTACTTAATACAGATAACTATTTTTATCCGTTAGTTGATGTATAATTTTTATTTCTGTGGGAGAAAAAGTTAAATGGTTATTTGCCTCCAGCAGAATCAGCGTCTAATTTTCTTTTTCTCGCCTTGCTTTCTTCCCCCTTAATTAACCGTTTAATGTTGCTGCGATGAGTAAACACAATTAATATTGCGATAAAAACCGCAAAGTAAATTAACTCACCAGAATAACCGCGCCAGTTTTTAAACAGTAAAACGACAATTGGGAAAGCAACCGCCGCAGGCATCGAGCTTAATGAAACATATCTTGTTGTTAATAACACTGAAGCAAAAATTGCCACACAAACCACGCCGGCTATTGGATAAAGTGCGAACAGCATTCCAGCGGCAGTACCGACCCCTTTGCCGCCTTTGAAACCAGCAAAAATCGTCCAGATGTGTCCGAATATTGCCGACATACCAGCAATGATTTGAATTAAATTTGGACTTAAATTAACAAGATCAATTCTAATTTGTGAAATGACCAGCGTTGCAAAAACTCCTTTTACAACATCAATTAGCATGACCAATACACCAATTTTCCATCCGAGTACGCGCATGGCATTGGTTCCGCCGGCATTGCCGCTGCCGTAATCGCGAATATCAATTCCCTTGAAAAGTTTAGAGCAAATAATGCTGGTCGGGATTGAGCCTGCTAAATAGCTTAAAACTATGATACTAATAATTGTTAACATTTTAATTTCCTGTTTTTATTCTACTATTATTTTTATAATATTAGATTCTTCACTTTTTAAATTAAATAACTATTATGCAATTAAATTTAGTTACTCTAATCATTATACCCAACAAAAGCAATTCCCGCGATACCGGGACCGGCATGAACTCCAAGAACTGGCGCAGCATCAACAATCGGAATTTTGTCTGTAATGTGAAATGCTTCTTTCAATTTATCAGCGTACCACACCGCTTTTGAATGGGCGTTAGCATGAGCAACCCCAAATTTGACGCGTTTATAATTTTGTGTTTTTTCTACAATCATTTGAAAAGTTTTTTTCATAGCAGCTTTATTGCCGAAAGCTTTTGCTGCCGGATAAAGTTTTCCGTTTTTATCGACAGATAAAATAGGATTTAACCGGAGCATTTTTCCAATTATACCCTTCTGTTTGCTTACACGCCCCCCTTTTACCAAATACTTTAACGAAGGAAGCGAGAAAATGATGTGAGTATCATTTATTACATTTTTAATTTTCGCGATAATTTGATCAAAAGATATGTCAGCATTAATAAGTTCTACTGCTTCCTTAATAATTAAGCCTAATGCTCCGGGAATGCTTTTACCGTCTAAACAAGTTATTTTATTTTCTCCAAACATTTTCGAAGCCATTTCGATGTTTTGTAAGGTTCCATTAAGCGCTCCTGAAAGATGAATCGAAATAATTTTTTCATAGAGCTGCAGTGTTTCCTCATATATTTTTTTAATGTCAGCAACGGCAGGCTGAGACGTTTTAGGATGAACTGGTGAAGTCACCAATTTATTATAAAATTCGCTGGGAGTTATTTCAACTTTATCTAAATAGGTTTTATCCCCAAAAATTAGTTTTAATGGAATAAAATGAATAGAATTTTCTTTGATAAATTGTGCGGGTAGATCGCAGGAAGAATCAGTTACAATTCCAATTTTTTGAGCGGCGGTTTTTTTCGTAATTTCTTGATCCGTGTTTTCACTGTTATTAATTTTAATAGATGAAATTTTCCCAATAAATTTAAAACTTTTAATTTTGCCATGATTGATAAAGTTTTCAATTCCTTCTAAAATGTGAACGAAACCCTGGGCACCGGCGTCAACAACACCAGCATTTTTAAGAACTTCTAATTTTTTTGGTGTTTCGGCTAAAGATTGTTTTGCTGTTTGCAGTCCGGATTTTAATATATCAGTGAAGTCATCAATTTTTTTGGTAACAACGTCAATATGATTTGCCCAATCGCTTATTACCGTGAGAATAGTTCCTTCCGTTGGATTGGAAAGCGCCAAATAAGCTCTTTTTTTTGCATTCTGAACAGCCGCAGCAAAAGCCCTTGTTGATAATTGGATTTTGCCTTTAACAGCTTCAGCAAAACCTTGAAAGAATTGAGCCAGAATTACCCCGGAACATCCCTGGGCTTCCATGAGTGCGGCTTCAGCTAATTCCGAACTCATCACAGCAATTGATCTGTCAGATGAAGTAGAAATTCCTGCAGAAATTTGATTCATAGTATGTGCCATGTTTGTGCCGGCATCACGATCTGGAATGGGAAAGACATTTATTTTATTAAGACTTTCTTTCATACGGTCCAGGAGTTTGCTGGATTCAATAATAGCGTTTCGCAGACGAACTCCGTCTAAGTAACGGATTTTTGCTGAGTTCATTTGTTGACTTTCCGGGATTGTTTATTCAGGTTTTGAGAGTTGTCTATTAAAATTTGTATTTTGTCTTTTACGAGGTCTTTTAATTCTCTGGATGATAAATGTTTGGTTTTTTTGTACGGTATTGCTTCTCCAAATACTAATTGAATTGTACCTGGTTGTATCAACCAGTGTGACACCTTTTTGATTTTATAAGCGTCAATTATGCCCATGGGAACTATGCCGGCTTTTGCTTTTTGAGCCAGTAGAAATGGTCCTCGCATAAACGATCTCATTTTCCCTGTACGTGTCCGGTGTCCTTCCGGTAAAATGATAATAGAAGTTCCGCTTTTTATGATTTCTTCGGTTTTGTCTAAGCTTTTCATTGCACTTTTAAGTTTTGTTTGATGGATCGGAATGTTGCCAAACCGGGTAATTACTTTTCCCCAGACGGGCCAATTAAAATGCCTTTCCTGCTCAACTCCCCTGGCGAAATTAGGAATATATCCATTAAGTAGGAAAACATCAAAAATATTTACATGGTTTGACATAAAAATATAAGTTTTATCGGGGTCGATTTTTTCAAGTCCGTATGTTTTGACGCGAATGAAAATTGATCTTAAGAAAAAGCGGCAGAGAAATTTTACGAATTTATCATATTGCCTCGGCTTAAAAAGGTATGTAAATATGATAACTGAAATAGCGATCAAGAGAAAGCTTATTATTGCAATAATATAAAAAAAAACGGATAATACGTATTTCATTGTCCTGAATGTTTAAATTGATAAGGTACAGAAAGATTGATTAATTTGTCTGGTCTCAATCTGAATGGGGCTTCGTTGTGGGACGCCAAAAAGAGTATTATGAGAAATTATCACAAGAAGTTCTTCCCTGCAAACGATTGAAAATATATTGTAATAAATATATATAAATTCTTATGGAATGTCAAGGGAAAAATTAGTAGCAAATTAAGATGAAATAATCGATCTGTTTGTTGAAAAACAACAGGGACAAAGCAAAGGAAATTCTTGGGCGGACGACAATATTTTAAATATTTCTATTGAATTTTTTGCTTTTTTGTGTATATTATATGAAGGATAATACCCCTATTTTACATCTTAGTTGTTTAGATTCATTGAAATTATTGTTAGAATTGACCTATACAACAATTTGCCACTAAGTCACAAAGATTATTCAATGATTTTAAGAATTTGTGCACTAAATTAAAAACTTATAGTTTGTTTTTCTTCTTTGCGCCTAGCGGCTGAACTATCACAAATTATAGAAGTTAAGTCGGGGTGGGTGCAAACCAATAATTTTGGAAATATGGGCTTGCACCCAGTCGGGGGTGATGCAAAAGTAAAGTAATAAGTAAGTTATAATCTTTTAAAAAGGAGACCACAAATGAAAAGAATGTTGAATTTTTTATGTGCTTGTGTTCTATTCATCTCAATAATTGAATTACAAGCAAAAGAGTTAAAAAAAATTTACCTACCTTTCATTCAAAAAGATGCTAAAATGCTGGATGCCAACCAAATCAGCATGTATGTTTTAAGCAATGGCACCACGTGCCGTCACCCTGAAACGGGTAATGCTGGCTTGTTCTATCCAAAAGGAACGGAAAATAATTGTGTTTATGTAGCCGGTTTGTGGATTGCTGGAAAAGTCAGTGGACAGATCAGAACCGCCTGTGCTGATTATAACTCTGAATATCAGGCTGGAAATATTTTGCCAGATGGCTCTCCAGATAATCCGACTCTTGAAAAATACCGGGTTTACAAGATTAAACCAGGAGACTCAGCAAATCCATCTGATCCCAATTACAATATTGATTATGCTGAGTGGCCAGTTACAGACGGCGCACCGATTGACAAAGCTGGAAATCCATTAATAATAGGTGATCAAACTTTGTGGTGCGTAATGAATGATGGAAATGCTGACCTTCATTCTAATTGTTACAATACACAGCCATTAAATATTGAAGTGCACTTGCTAACTTGGGCATTTGATGAAAACACCTCGCCATTGGGGAAAATAGTGTTTTTGCACTATACAATTATAAACAAAGGCGCAGATCATATTGAGGACGTCTACATAGGTATGTATCTTGATCCTGATTTGGGATTTGCCAGCGATGATAACTGCGCCTGCGACACCACACTGAATTTGACCTATTGTTATAATGGCAAAGATATGGATGGAGTATATGGCACGGCAGTTCCCGCAGTAGGATTTTGCTTGTTACAAGGACCTATCATTTCTTCTTCGGGAGATGATGAAGCACAACAATTTTTTCACGATCCTATTCAGAATGCCAAAACACTTAATATTACAGCAAACATGAGGTATTACTGAGGCGGTGCCAGTCGGTTCTGTAACCCGGCTTATAGCGCTGCAGGTGCAGTGAAACTGTATGGTAATCTTCAGGGCATTGATTCAAATGGTGATAAATTAATTGATCCTTCAAATGGTGAAATAACAACTTTTATGAATTCAGGTGATCCGATAACAAATGCGGGGTGGCTGGATCATTATTATTCCCCACCCAGTGATGTGTATTTCATGCAAGCTAGCGGCAGTTTTGATATGGCGCCAGGGGATACACAGCGAGTAATTTATGCAATAGTCATTGGTCATGATTTTAACCGTTTTGCCAGTATTTTAGATTTGCGAAAAAATGTAAATTTTGTACAAACTTCATTTTCTAATGAATTTGCTGTAAAAGCTACTGCAACAACTGAGTTGAATAACATTTCTGCGGATGAGATAGAATTGAATGTATTTGCCCATGTTAATAGCGTCGGGGGAGTAACTTCAATTCAGGCTGAATTGTATGACTACAATAATAACCATATTCAAACAATCGATCTGTTCGATGATGGACAAAAAAACGATGTGGTTGCCGGAGATAATATCTTTACCGGACGCTGGCAAACACATACCAGCGATGATGCTCTTTATCTGAATTTAAAAGTTGTTGACGACGCACTAAATGAGCATATTTTTAAATACGCTGATTACAATATTACGTTGTCAGACAAAATTGCTTTCAATTCGCTGATTGTTGTCGATGATAATATCAATTGCGATTACAAAATTAATCCCGGAGAAAATGTCAGGTTGAATTTTGATTTTACAAACAACTACCCATTTGAGCTTGAAAAGGTGAGCGTTATTGTTGAAACCGATGATCCTTACGTTCAAATGGAAGAAAAAATAGTTTCATTCGATAGTCTTGCAGCAGGAGCAAATACTGGTTTAAATTATGACTTGAATGATAAAGACAGTTATCTTGTAATGAATGTTTCCCCTGATGTGCCGGACACCCACAAAATTAATTTTAATATCACTTTTTATGATAATAATTATCATGTGTGGCACAAAACAGTAAGTTTAAAGGTCGAACCACTCAACTATGTTCCCAATCGAATTATTCCCACTAAAACAGCCGGCAGAGGTGACTCTTATTTTGAGATTAGTGTAATAAATCCCGTGGAGTTGACAGAACATAATTATGTTATTTCAGTAAGCGACTCAATTAATCAATCGAAAGAAAAGGGATTTAATTTGGTTGATCTAACCCATAAACCCCGCAGTTAGAGTTATGCGCAATTAGAAATTGTTAAAAAAATAGTTGAAGCATAAGGAAACCAATTGTATATTTATTTGGATTCGATAAATATTGTTAAGGA
>Ga0075123_10001044_pt1 | contig 14172 bp, 24 predicted proteins | sample AntAceMetag02UKX_FD_69808 | JGI IMG/M metagenome (GOLD analysis project Ga0075123, IMG submission 69808) | Saline lake microbial communities from Ace Lake, Antarctica - Antarctic Ace Lake Metagenome 02UKX | ecosystem: Environmental > Aquatic > Non-marine Saline and Alkaline > Saline | place... | reverse complement strand
ATACAAAAAACACACACATTAAAATAGATATTCATTCTCTCGTCGAGGATTGGTGTACTTTTAGTTATCTTTAGTGTACTACATCAAAAGAATTATACTCTGCTTGTGATTTTCATCTGTTAATACAAAAAACACACACATTAAAATAGATATTCATTCTCTCGTCGAGGATTGGTGTACTTTTAGTTATCTTTAGTGTACTACATCAAAAGAATTATACTCTGCTTGTGATTTTCCAGTTATATATTCCCTGAGCACCCTTCTTTTTATTAATTCTTCTTTTTCTCGACAATAGAAAGGTTTACTTTTAGTACACTAAAAGAGAAATATATATAAAGCAAACGTGCTTTTCCTCTCTTATGTTTACAGAAGATGCCCAATTTAGATATAAACAAATAGAGAGGTTAATAATGAACAAAAAAGTATTAAAAAATATAGCACTTGCATTAATTGACTATGCCAACGATAAACCTGACGACGTAGAACAGTGGCTTAAAATGGCATTGAATGAACTTAAAGAATAATTCTTTTTTTTTATTTTGCATTGAATCTAATTATTCCAGCTACACTCAATCCGAGCATAAGCACAAAGAAAAAAGCACCTAACCACACATTACATCCGATCATAATTAATCCTATAAATGCAAAGAAAACAGCACAAGCGGAGGCAATTATTTCTACACCTAACACCATCAAAACAGTCCATACTGCAAACATAAAGAAGATCATACCAACAAACAATAACATGTTTGGCAATGTTTCCGGGCAAGTGTTATCCATTAAACCAAAAACTGTAGGGGTTGCTTCTTCGACGGTGAACTGATATACTTCACTCGAACCACTAAGATCAAGCGTTGCATTCGCACAATACACATACCACGTACTTTCATTTAACACCAAAGATACACTAGAAAAAGTATTTGTACCTATTGAAGCATGGAGTGAAGCAATAAAGGTGTCATTTAAATATAAATCACAAAGTGCAACTTCCTCAAGATCAAAACTAAACGTTCCGGACTGTGTCCCGATTATAGAGTTATTTTCCGGACTAAGTCCAGATATATTTAAAGAAGGGGGAGCTAAAAGATAATAATTAATTGTATTTGCAGTTAAACCGCCAGAATCTACACCTTCCACTTCTATGTAAATGGGGACTGCACCCCATTCATCATATAATCCTGAAGCATTAAGCGTTAAATAGGGTAAGGTGTTCGTAGTGTCTAATTCTGCTAATTTAACAAAACTTGCATTATATACACTAAAATTATAATGGTCTAGGTCTTGGTTGGGATCTGAAAAAGCACCCCACTCAAAATAGGTTTGCCCTTTTATGGTGCTTTCATTAACGGGCGTTATGATTTCCATTGCTAGAGGAGGGGAAGGTTCTTCTGCAAAAAAACCCAATGCAGTATCCATACTTATTAACACTTCATCTATAATAGTGACTTCATTTCCAGGAGCTACAAGGATACTCACTTTTATGTCTGTTTCGGAACTGTTACACGATTGATACAAAAAGGAGTTTCCTATTTCCCCTTCATTACTAAATCCTCTATACTTTTTAGCTTCACAAGCACCCTGTTCTAAAAGAATAGTATAATTTTCTATGCCTGTTGTTGCCCTTGCAGTAACACTTAAAAAATGGGTGAGGGGTTGATTTACACTTAAAGGAAAAGTTTGCTCCATCAAAAGGTGTTTTCCTGCTGTGAAGGATAATGTAGTTTCCCCATCCGTTGTGGTGTTGCTTGTTTGATTGATCACAATTAAATCGAAATTTTCATCACGATCGGACAAGAGTAAACTAGAACCATTCACTATATGCGTTATATTTGTAGTATTAACTAAACCGCCAACACCTGTAAATGCATCCTCGTTCGAGAAATAAGCTCCCTGCATCATACTCCCTGTACTCTCCACATACGTAGTCCTTCCTGCAATTTGACTAAGTGCCCCAAACGTTGAAACAAAAATATTTATATATCGTGCAGGTGCATCATAAGTTAATACTTTTCGACCATCCCAAAAAAACGTTCCAGAATTTACAAGTTTATTAGCTTTATACACTTGATCAACAGTTACTTCATCATATTTTTGGGTAAGATTATAACGTGTAAAATTATAGCCTATGGAATGATTATCTGATGTATCACTCACTATTAAAAGCTCAAGATCAATATTTTGTACATATACGCTCCTTACACCTATCCTAGCCATTTCTAAACTTAAATGGTGTTCTCCGGCACTTAATAACATTAAAGTAGGATCAAAACCTGTTGCCCCATGCGCGTATTGGGATACGGTTCTTAAAAGATCTTCTTGTAATACCACTCCATCCAAAGCCAAACGACCAACAACATCGGCATCGAGAACATGCGTTCGATAGAGATTAAAAGCACTAAACAAAACCCCTTCTTGAGTACTGCTTATGTTAAAAGTATTATTTGAAATTGTTACATAATCGCCACTATTAAAAGATATATCTTCACTCTCAAACGAATAGACACCTAGATTATTCCTAGTGGTGTATTTGGTTACCTTTAAATGTGATCTAAGCACTTCACCCCCTGTGGAATTGACGAAACTACAATAAATACTGCTATTTCCTTCCGGGATACTATCATATAAGGTATAACTATGAGAGGTCGTTTCAGTTGTAGTGGCTTTATAATTTTCTTCCACTACAATCATTGAGGCATAATCTTCATTTACCCCCAATCTGCAACTCATATTCGTGGCTTCGGAAGTGGTCACCGTGAATGAAAGAAGATCGCTTTTAATATCTGCATATCCTTCCGTATTCCAAACGGTGCGAGTATCATTGACGCTATTTGCACTGGTTACGTTCCAATCAGAAGCAGAAAAGGAAGTATCGGTATAAGTGCAAACCCTCCCTGAATACATTCTAAAATCATCATAATAAACAGTATGTGCAGAAGATACCCTCACGGCTTTTAATAAAATAGAATCTAAGTCAATGGTGGTTCCTGAATCATCTGTATAAATAAGAACATCGTCTAAATAATATTCTGCTAAAACCCCTTCTTCAATGTAGGTCCTTAAATTTATCCAGGTATTTGTGGCAACTGCAACATCACTATCCTGTTCCCCAGATTCATAAATTGACCACTCACCAACATGTTGCAAATTTGAATCTTCCCAATAATGATAGGTTGCACCATCCGTTATATAATTCACTAGAGCATCACTTTGGGAGGCTGTAAGGTACATCCAAACCTCTTGAGTGATTGCACTTTCTTCTGACATTTCAGTATAACTTGCCTGTTCTAAATAAAAAGAATTGGTCAATTTCATTGAAGAATCACCTGCATTGACAATAGTTGTTTCACGTGTCATGGAAGCATTATTGCCAACGCTACGATCCCATAAATTAGAATCATAAGGGATGGTTGTATTTTCAAAACCGTCATAAATAAAATAATCGCTAGGATCCGTTGAGCAGTTACTCGAAGCGACGACTATAGTAATCAAGAACATAAATACTACAATACATAAAAGAGATTTAAATAATTTCAATAGTACAAACCCCCTTCTCTATTTCGTACGTTCTACATTGAGGGGACTCTTTAAAATTCCTGTCCCCTATAGGAACACTCCAAAGGGAAAGATTGGTTCGGTAAATATGAACATTGCCATAATACGTGACATCATATTTTCTTTCGCCTAGTTTAACCTGGTCAAGAAGTTTAGTTTTATAGTCGATTATGATTTTCTTTCTTGTTGGAACATCATAACATTCAAACACCCAATCACATTCTGCAATTTGTTTTTTATCAACGGTGACATTATGACATGTTTCATGAGATCCGCACACTTCATCATGTGTTATAGTGTAGCCATAAACAGGGATTTCTTTAGTTATGTTCTTATAGATAAATGAAACACCATCATCTTCTTGCGTGAAAAATACATCTTGAGCTATTGCCTGACCCACGAGAATAAAAGCAGAGAGAATCAAGATCACTATAAACAGCGTGGAGAGTTTTGTTTCCCTCCTTTTCACATTCCGAAATATTTTATTTATCCTATCCATAAGAGATCAACTATAATATACGCTAAAACAATTCTCATTGGTGTTAATATTAACAAATCAAACCACACCGGCAACGCCCCAAAAGTCCAAAACCATATCGTAAATATTGAAAAAATAATATCTGTAATCCCTAGAGCATTGACTTGTTGCATCTCCTGACCTAAACCATCCTTTAAGCCTTCTATGTTCGCTGTTGAAGTAGAAGTTTCACCGAAAGCCTCATTAATAAAAGGGAGTGTAAAACCTAGTATGAGAAAAACTGTTATTATTCCAGTAAATACATAAATATTTGCCATTTTGTCATTTTGTTACATATTATTATTTGAAGTTCCGGAAAACATTTTCGCAAACCAAAACCCGAAGATAACTAAGGACACCGCCACGATTGCAAGTAATACTCCAAAACTGACAAAGCCTAAAACTACGCCTATTATAAGCAAGATCAATTCAGTAAAAGCCAGAGGAATTAGTAAACTAGATCCCACCATTCCCATCTTATGAAATAAATACATATTCCCCACGCCTACACCCACCATAATAAATAACCATAACACCGTATAGCCTAAACCAAAAGAGCTTAAAAGTTCATCATCAAAGGCGTTTTTAATTGCGTTATCTTCTAAATTGGTATCACCTTCTACATCTACTGCCTCCGCATCTAAAGGATCAACAAGAGCAAATTCCTCCGAACATTGAGTATCTCCGAATTCAACACCATTTATATTCACACTAAAGAACCGCTCAGTATCTATAACGGTGTTTGTGCCTGTATCATTAATTTGTATAAGAAGTTTTGCATTAGATATAGTTTCATTCATCGTAAAACTAAACGTGAATGTAGATCCCGCCGAACCATAACCCGCCCAGCCGGAATCAATCTCGGCACTCGTTCCCTCATATACCATCGCTCTTGCGGAAACTTGATCGCCTAGATCACTATTTACATCATCAATAGTTAGCGTTATTTGAAAGGTAGTATTAACTTTGAAGGTGTCAGTTATACATGGATTATAGGTAACGCTTGTTATTTGAGCGGGTGAATTGACAAACCCATCATCTAAATAAAAAATATTTGTAGGTGTAATAAAAAGCATGTCGGTTTTTCCTGATCCTTCCGCATCCGCCATTATAACGGTGGCATTTGTTCTAGGCACTTCAAACAAAAGAGAAAGCTCTTTTGCAGTAAACAAAGGGAAAGTTCTCCCTATGAAGGGTATACTCTGCGTCCAATCTAAAGCATACACTCCAAAAGGGGTTATAATCTCATTTATGTTAGAAGTAGCACCATCAACCGTTATAGGAGTATTGGTTTGTTCTGTTGCATGGGATGTCATTCCATAATCTTGATACCCTAGACTTGCATTTTCATCTGTTAATACAAAAAACTCGTACGTAGAAGGAGAAAAACCTGTTAAATAACTTCCACAAACAAGATCTAGTAATTGAGTATCATAAATACTTGAAGGATCTGATCCTAAAATACAGAAGTCAGAATTACCGGTATCAGGAAACGCATTGATCCTCATAGGGTTCCCTATAATCCGCCCATCTGCTTGATATAAAGAGGGATACGTTCTTAACTCTACTTGCCCAGAGTTATATAAATGCATTTGAAATTCGTCATCATCATTTTGAAAAGCCCATATTGTTTCCATTCCATTACTTACAGAGCCATCAATATTAAACACTAAAGGAGCAGAGAAAGCTTTTGTATATTCTGTTACATCCGCACAACTTTCACCACCCACGAGGTTTGCTTCAAAATAAGGATCTTCTTGTATAAATAACTGTCCTACTAAATAGCCTGTTTCATTTACGTTTAAATAATAGGTGAAAATATCATCACTGGGAACAGTACCTATTCCCAGCTTAACAATACTGAATATAAATTCATCAAGCCCATCGTTATCATAATCTATAATAGCCATGCTAGGAATCAAAGGGAAACACCATATATTAGAGGTGTATGCGTTGTTAAGGGTGAAATAATTTAATAAACCGGCATCTGAAAAACTTAAAGCACTCAAAGATGAAGGCGAACCTCCGCTCGTGGTGGTTCTTGATTGATAGGCAAAAACACAAGCATCCTCCCCACACCCTAGCCATCCGCCTGTACCTAAAGCTGTTGTGAGTATCCTGTTTTCAAACACGAACCCACCCCCCTTGGTGTAACTTAAAATATTTACATCTCCTGTATTATTGATTATAATTAACTCATTTATACCATCGTCATCATAATCGTAGATAACTAAATTAGTGAGAGAAGATCCTTTAATGTCTTGCGAATCAAGAACATCGAGAGATTTATTTCTATATAAGCGAATAGTATTACCGTCGAGGACAATAATCTCTATTAAGCCATCGTTGTCGAGATCATCAACAAGAGGGATATAAGAAGGATCTAGGAGATTTTTTCCTACAAGATTTGTTTCCGTTTCAAAATCTAAGTCTAGGTTAAATATTCCACTCCCTTCCAAATTAAAATCGCCTTCCGGGTTTCCTAGTGTGGTATATTGAGCAGTTACTAAAGGAATACAAATTAGTATTAAGAACATTGAGCATAAAAAAGGTATTGGTTTCATTTTCATCAATTAAATAGTTTCCCTATTTTTCTAAAAGCACCCTTTGTTTTTTTTCTCTTTGCTTCTCAAAATTTTCTTCTTGCTGTTTTTTAGGGATCTTTTCCAGAGGATAACTTTTAAGTTGTGTATATCTACTTTTAGAAGTAGTTTTATTTCTATTTATTCGAGCAAACATAGCCCTCCTTTGGGTATCTTTCATTTAAAACCGTACATCATCCACTTTTAAGACGTAGAGTATATATCAATTATGATACTATAAACAATATATTAAAGAAAAATAGAAAAAAAGGAAGGGTTTTGGTATCCTTCCGAACCGCCTTTATTTCTTTCCAGAAATTCCGCCTAGACTAACATAAAAATAACCGATTAGCCCAGCAACGAGAATAAGTCCTCCAATGCCTCCTAAAGCCATCAATCCGACTAAAGGTAGAGCCTTACTTCCGCCATTTGCGTCTGTATAGTTGTTTGTTTGAAGCTCAACTATACTATCATCTAAGGTAGGTAATACTGCAACAAGAACCGCAAAAAGAATTACAATTCCCAATACAATACCCACAACACCCATAGGTTTGTTGATAGCACTTGATATACCCATTTGTTTCCTCCTAAATTTGGTAAATCCATTAAAGAATACACTTATTTATAAAGATGTGTAAACAGGGTTTACAAAATATGGCAAAAGAGACTATACAAGTTCGAATGTATATAGAGGATTATAAGACATTAAAAGAGATTTTCGAACCGCAGTTCAGAAAAACAAACCCGGATTTTAAAGGAAACTCGACGATCGCATTTCTTCTTAAACGTGCCATATATCACGCTTGTGATATGAAGCATAAATTGGAGTATTACGGTTAAATGATACGCATATTTTTAGGTAATATTGGATCGGGAAAAACTGCTTGTGCTGTTCGTGAAATGGTGAACGATCCCCTTAAACTGAAAACATATAGCAATATTATTACCACCCTCCCGGATCAAATAACTATTTCTAAAGATATGATCATTAAAAAGGAGATCGTGGACTATAAAAAGAATAAGAAAACAGGAGAAGATACACCTCTCTATAAACAATCGCTTAATATGGACTATTGGAAGAATATTGGGGAATCAATCCATGTGGTTTTAGACGAAGCCCACTCGATTATGAATTCAAGACAAGCTATGAAAACAAGTAACATTTTGATCACTCAGTGGATAGCACTTATTAGAAGAATTCTTAATCAGGGTGATGGTTTAAGTGGAGATCTCACTTTAATAACTCAACTCCCCAATAGAATTGATACCATCGCCCGAGATATGGCTACACAAATTCGCTTTCATATTTGCCATTATGTTAAATATTGTACTTCTTGCGGTTCTCGATTTAAAGAAACCTCTCAAACACCCGAACCTTTAAGATATTGCCCTCTTTGTGGGGAAGCAACGATTAAAAAGAATTCTTATGTTATTGAAGTATTACATTTCAAAAGCATAAGCCACTATAACGCATGGGAGGTAGAAGGAATAAAAACCTATCATCGACGGTATTATATAAAAGATATAGAAAAATATTTCCCTTTATATGATACGTTACAGTGGGAGCATTTGTTCGAGGATTAAAAGAGAGGGAGGAGTATATTTATAATAATTAAATAAAAACCATAGCATATGCCTAAAATTAACAGCATAACTCCTGCTATGGCTAAATACATTAAGTGATCTCCCGAAAGGATATTTTCTATATTCTCCTGTAAATCATCAAGTATTTTCATAAGGTTTTTTCATCTCCACAACAATACAAAGATATAAGAGAAAAAAACCAAATAGATCTCCATGTATTAAGCTCACTGCCGAACCAAAGGGAATCCCGATCGCCCACAAATAATACATAAACCAATGTGCCACATCTGATTTTTTCTCTAATTTGGTGATCCTTAACCCGAAAAGCCACTTCATACAACCCCTTTAATAGCTCCAAATATCCCGGAGCTATACAGAGCCACTAGAAGGACTAGTATAGTAATTAAGAGGTTTATGCCCACCACTAAAAAGATCCTCCTAATAGCTTTAGGGAGATCTTGCCCCTGCATGATGCCCTCTGCAATCTTAGAGATCACAAAACGCTTTAAAGTTGTAGGATTTATCATATATTCAACTTCAACTAAGGGATCTTGCTCTATTGTTGCTTTTATTTCATTTACAGGACATTTCCGGCTCACGGGGATCGTTAAAAGTTCATGGAAGTCATACATATAGTATCCAAAATCTACATTATAATATTTCATAGAAGGATCAAATTGATATACTCTCCCTTTAAGATTAAATCCCCCATCTTTTTCTTTTATATAAAATGTGGAGTGATTGCCGTTTAAATGCTCCATATTTATAATGACTATTTTATGAGGGAATTTTCTTATTTTTCTCTTTAAAAGCCATCGACCTAGAAAAAAACGAGGGAATAATAGGGTTTTTAGCTCTAACTTTTCCTTTTGTTTAAAGAGGATTGCTTCTTGCTGTATGGTTTTTGCTTCCTTTTCCTTACGTAGATCCTCCCTTTGTTGCTCCCTTTCTAGGAGTGCTTGTTCTCTTAGCTGTTCTTTCTCTTGCTGTTGTTTCAACACTTCCTTTTTTTCTTTCTTTTGGAGCTTTTCTTTTTCTCTTAGATTTTTAAGGAGATCCTTTTCTTTTTCGTTCATTGTCTATTGCCTCCTAAACCACCTTTTAGACGATCCATGAAGCCCCCGCCCTGTTTGTTCTCTTGATGCCCATTAATCATTCGCACCATCTGCTCCGATCCGAAACCTTCTCTACTCCTAGAAAGTCTTTTCTTACTGCGCGTGAGTGCAAGAGTGATACTAGGAAGTACACCCATCCCAACAAGAGCATCAACTGCTAAAACGGTTTGGAGTTCATAATCGCCCAAATGTGCTTTCATATCTATACCGGACATTCTTGTATGATGCTCGATCATATCTTCATTTAATACTTTAAGCATCTCTCCGCTTTCGGTGGGTTCTTTGATTTCAAGCTCACCGTTCCGCATATCTTTAAATTGGCTTACTTCATCCGTTCCGGTTTTTTGCTCAACCTCATTTTCAAAATGATACTTCTTGCCATCTACGTTTATGATCATGATTTACCTCCTAAGGACTTCTTAACCATTCCTTTTATTTCTATGTATATGTACCCTCTAGCCATAAAAGTTAAAAATACAATATACGTTATTGCTCCCATGATGCTTAGAAGTACAATGCCCATACCCAACATAAAATTTAAAATTTCTTGTAGTAGCAATAGCCTATAGAAATAAAATAAACCATAACAATAGAAGGCAATACATGAAGCCCCTGTTATGGAAGTTAAAGAATCTAAGTTTAGTTTTTTTAAGTGTACCATTTTAGAGTTCAAAATATTTATATTTTATACATTCATGGAGATACCTTATTTTAACACCCTTCGCCAAAATACATACCATCCACACTAAAAACAAATATATTCCAGAAATCATCACAATTTCTTGACGCATAGAAATATTATTTAATAAACCTATAATAACTAAAAAGCCATCAAAAATAGTCATACACATTAAATACCCCATCACTACATAGCGATATTCTCGGAGCATCCTATTTCTCCTACAGATAAGTTTTAGATATTCAAGCATCTTTTTTGCTCGTGATACCTCCTTAATCTGTTCATCAATGAATTTCATGATTGCCATCCTTGTACCTCGCGTTAAAAATAAGAAAAAAATTAATTATTTACGAACAGTTCGTATATTTTCATAGGGTTTTTGCCTTTTACACTTGTAGGTTCTTCCCTTACAAGTTTTATTTTAACTTCTGTATTTAAGGCAATATCCTTCAAGAGATTTTTTAAATGCACGTGAGAAGGCATAACAATCTCCTCTCCCTCAGCATTGACTATAACTGCTTGTTTTTCAAAATCCCCTTCTCTAAATTCTTTTAAAACCCCTATAAGTTCATCCCCTATATTGGGTTTCCAATAATGTACTGGCTCCTGCCTTTCCGATTTGATTTCATTCCATGTCATATTATTTACCCTCGTTATTTTTTAATACTGGGAATACGATAGCTTCATCGTATCGAGTATTTTCATTTTTATATTTTTTACGAAACCTTTTTTCTTTTGTAGTGTCTAAAAGTTTGTTTAAAATGGTGTCGTAACTCTCGCCACGTCGCCCATAATGATCTAAACGCCCTCTTGTTTCAGTTGTGCATACAATTCTAGTGTTCATGGTACATCTAAGGTACACTTATTTTAGAGGGGATATTTAAAGTTATAGGTTATATAATATAAATATAAAAAGAGAGGAGGAGAAAGAAAACATTGAGGTAATAGTATGTTTAAAACCCCCTCTCCCAATGGTTTTCATTCGAGGTTTTGTAGTGAACACCAACTCGACTACCTTAAGCACATCATCTTTAAATCAATGCTTGTTTTATAGGGTTCGTATCCTTTCCGCTCTATGGTGATCATGAAAGTATGAATACTTCATACTTTTTTAACAAACCTTCCTTTAGGATCTCTTAAAACCGTTCTTGTTTTCCCTTTTACTTTATGAGTACATGTACGAGAGAACACCTTTTCATTCTTAATCGTTCCCTGTTGTTTGAATACTGCTCCTCCTTGTTTTTTGCTAAGAAGAATCCCCGCATTTTTAGTGTCGTATCCTACAAGGTCTGAAGTTCTTGCTCCTACTTCAATATATTTCTCTTTTGAATATACAAGATTTTTAGAAGTTTGTTGAATATCCTGATCATACCTTTTTCCTCCTGCTTTTTCAAAAATGGAATCTTTCTCTATGCGTGGAGAACGTGAACGCATACGATCAAATACATCCTCCCTGCGTTGTTCTATTGCCGGTGTGAGGTTTACATCAAAATAAGAATTAAAAGCTTTATTAAATGTTGTTACATCTTTAATCCCCTTTCCATAAAGTCTATATATTGTTTCGCTCATGCGTTCAATGTCATCATCTGTTGGAGAATTGCCTCGACCTCTTTGTACCGCCTTCATAGCCCTACCTCCATTTTAAAAGTATTTAAGTCTTTATAGAGTGAATTATACAATACTACACATGCTAATTCTTGATCCTCATAAATCGCAAGAGATCCAGGAGTTTTTACAACCCTCCTACTATCGTAAATAGAAAGATCAATTTCATCCGCAATTTGTAGTTTAAAGAAAATTGCCACTTCTTTAAAAGCATCATATATATTTTCATCTGCATAAGGATTAAAAGAAAGCTCATGGTATGAAGTAGGCATTGAGTGATAGGGTACAATTAAATGAAAACCCTGTCCTGAATCACGAATTTCGAGAAGCTTAACTTTCTTTAAAAGTATCTCTGCTATGTGCATTACTTTAGGAAGTGTTTGTATTTTCTCCTCGAACGAATCGCAATCGAAGTCTAAACAGAAATCGTAAGAGATTATTTCTTGCCAATGATACATAGCCCAATCTTTTTTTTCTTTGGGAGGGATTAAAAAGTTTCTGAAAGGAAGACCTTTTTTATATCGTGCTAGGGAGTAGTACCAATTTATAGGATCATCACTTTTAGAACACTTGAACAAGTGTATTTTCTTTATAATGTCCTCCATGTGTACCCTTAAATGACGCTGTATCTTCTGCATTTGCCCATCTTTGTGTAAATGTTTAGGAGCTATAACTGCAACTTCTCTTTGTAGGCAATAAGGGAGCATTTCTTTTTGTGTTGTTGTTTTAAGATAATGCGCGTAATATCTGTTTGAATATTTCATTTTGCCCCTCGTCGATGATAATCCCTTTTAATAAAGCAAAAATGATCTTCTTCATAGTACGCCATGCATATGGGGCACTTCATTTTTCTAGCACCGGCATTTTTACAAACGAGGCAAATAGTATTATATCTTGCACCCTTTCTGAATCGTTCCCCACAAGAGGAACACGTATCGAATTTAAACTTTTTTGGTGTCATCTTTTATAACCCCTTTCAATGCCTTATAAAGTAACTTAAAACTATTGCCTGTGTTATCAATGCTCACATTTAAGAGGAGGTGATCCTCTTTAAATACAACCTCACACGAATCATAAGCGTATATTTTATGTTCCGGTTTTAAAAGGAACATGAAATATTCTTTTATAGTTTTAGTTTTTATAGTTACCATGTTTCAGCCCCTTTCTTTTACATTCATGTTACATTTAAAACAGTAAAAAGATCCCCCTTTGCCTTCGTCAGTATGTTTTTTTATAGCAATTTCTCCACACCATGAACATTTAATAGTTTGAGTTTTTGTTTTGTTCATCGTTCAACCTCACTTGAAATTTATTTTTGATTTAATCAATGCACAATCTAAAGCATTATTTTCTTTTTTGAAAGATTTAATTAAATTCATAATGCCTTTTTTTTGTTCTTCTAAGGCATACAAACTTTTCAAATTATGTTGCCTTTCTTTAATATATTTTTTCATTCCGATTTTTGGTTTTAGTTGTTCCATGTTTATCCACCCTATAAAGTTTTAAATCTTTTCAATTTTAGCCATCTCTCTCAAACAATTTTTACAAGTAACTTTTTCAGAAATATATACTTCTGAATTCTTTTTTGATCCTACTGCACGAACACATCTAAGCCAAAATTTTCCTTCACTTACAACTATTTGATGAACTATTAAATTCCTAGATTTATAAATCTGAAATGTTTTCATTCTGCACACCATTTACATTTTGGATTGCACGTACATCCCTCTATAAGATCACACCCCCATGCTAAACATTCATCATCAATTTCCATTATGCACCCTCAATAATTTTTTTCTTTGCTTCAATAAATTTTCTTTCTCTTTTTTCGAAATCATCAAGTTCACGTTTAGAGTAACGCATTTTACTTTCTAGGATTTCTTTTAGTTCACTAAAGGTGTACTCCCGAAATCTTTTTGGAGGAAACCCTTTAAGTTTTAAATCTTGAATACATTTTTGCCATGTAACTAAATAAGCATAATCAAATTTTATTGCTAAATCCCAATACTGTTTTTTAGATCCTCGAGGGGCTTCTTTCCTATAATCCCCTGTTCTTCTTTTTATCGTCGATAGAATATCAAATATAGGCACATCACCACACAACATAGAAGCTACTTCTTGCGTGATGTTTGCCTTACCATACAAAAACATAGTCATTTTTCGATCAGTAATTATTTTTTGCATCCTATCTTCCTGCTTAATAGCTTTTACAATACGTGAAACATTAATTTTCTCTTTTTTTAATAGAGGATATGCAACAGTACACGTATAAACAACTGCATCCCTCAAACTTTTTAGCCCTCGAGATTTTTTGATTGCTTGAAAATACAATCTTAAATAACCATTTGAATCTCTAAAGTGAAGATCACTTGACATTAAATTAAAAGCTTATGGTCATCATAAATCGCCATCAAATCATCCAAAGCAATACTCAAAGTTTTATATTTTCCAGTTAATTTTATCATGGAAAGTTTTTCCCAAGTATCATCCTCTAAAGTTATTGTTTTTACCATACCATTACTTAACTGTATTTGTTTT
>Ga0075123_10001040_pt1 | contig 14198 bp, 20 predicted proteins | sample AntAceMetag02UKX_FD_69808 | JGI IMG/M metagenome (GOLD analysis project Ga0075123, IMG submission 69808) | Saline lake microbial communities from Ace Lake, Antarctica - Antarctic Ace Lake Metagenome 02UKX | ecosystem: Environmental > Aquatic > Non-marine Saline and Alkaline > Saline | place... | reverse complement strand
AGCATCGTCTCGGCTAATCAATGGTTATTTACAGGACGTGACAGTTTAGGTCACACAGTAGGCAACGGATTTGATATAATGCCTAAAGATCCTAAGACAGAAGAAATAATACACTATTTGCAACCTACAGTCATTATGGTTCTAACTCTTGATAGTGGGCTTGATATTGAACTCAAAAAGGTTCTTGTTGAGAAGTGGAAAGCAGCAGAAGATAATCAAAAGACATTTGACGGTTATACAACAAATTATTTTCTTGATGATGCAGACGTAAACAAAGGAGTTTATGAGAGAAAAGTTGCAGAGATATTAACAGTTGATGCAGAAACTTATAAGTTATTGACAGACCCTTCATATTTTAATGAAGTGTTACATTGGAAGAAAAGACGGGACCTGTTAATTGATCGTGTTGGAGGAGAAGCAGATAAAGATGCTGTATTTGCTATTGATCCTAAACTTAAGGTATTAGAGAAACATCTGCAAATCAAAACTATTGACGAACACAAAGACTCTTTAAACAATCAGATCAAGAAGTTTAAAGAAGTACTTGCAGAGATCCCAATAAAGATAAAAGAGAATATGTACAACATGCCGGATTTAACCGGAATAGACTTCGACGTTGTTAAGGCTTCTATTGACCTTGTTAAGCAAAAGGTAGTTAAACTGGATAATTCTATAGCAGACACTAGAAACGGCTCTAAATTAGCTGATACAGCCCGTCAGATAGCAGAGGTAGACACAACAGTTATTAAAATCAAGAATGAATATGAAATAAAGAACTTAGAGATCATCAAACAAGCTAAATTAGATTTGCAGGAAGCAACTAATCAGGTAGATGATAAGGGATATAATACTACAAGGATTAAACTTAATATAACACAAAAAGAATCTATTATAAAAGAGTTAGATACTAAACGTGAAAGAATGAAGAACGAATATGCAGCAGAGAGTAAAGACGTGTTTGTTGCTCCTAGTGATACGCTAAACTGTAGTAAATGTGGTCAGAAACTTCCAGATGGTACGAATACACTACTAGAGTTAGAGAAGTCCTTTAACCTAAGCAAATCGTTGACGTTAGAGGCAATGTCATCAAAAGCAAAAGATATTATCCCGGAACTAAATAACCACAAAAAAGACTTAGAAGTTTTAAAAGGTAGTTTAGAAAAAGCTATGTTATCTAAAAGGGATTCAGAAAAGTTGCTTGCTACTGTTAGTTCTGAATACGGCAAAGCCCAAGCTAAACAATCTGATGTTGTATTAAGCAAAGAATACATAGCAGCTATGGAGTCGAAAGCTGACTTAAAAGAGCAAATCGAATCATTGAGAACCAATGTTGACCAAGAAGTTGATAAGCTAGTAAAAGAAAAGGATGATTTAGAAGCACAGTTACCAGGACTACAATCAGAACTAGCTAAAGAAGATACTGTTAGCAACCTGATCACTCGTAATACAGAATTAGGACTTGAAGAAAAAGAAATAAGCAGGAAGATCCAAGGTTTGAAGAAAGAGTTATCTGTAACTGATGATTACATCACTACAATGGTTAGCTTAATGTCAGGCAAGATAGCCAAATATTTTGACTTAGCAAGGTTCAAAATGTATAATGTACTTACCAATGGGAATATCGAAAATTGCTGCGACTGTACACATGATGGGGTTACTTACTGGTCAGTTAATTACGGGACTAGAGCATGTATGGGTATCGATATATGCAATTCATTTTCTAAGTATTATGGTTTTCACGGAGTTGTGCTTATGGATGAATCAGGAGAATTGACAGATTATCTGGTAGAATGTGATTCACAGCTTATAAGGTTTTATGCAAGAGCAGAAGATGAAAAACTACGAATAGAAATGGAGGAGTGATGGACGACTCAACTAAAGAATTAAACACTTTAAAGCATAATTTAGAAATGGACAAACATCTGTTGCTAAAAGAACTGAAAAAATACGGAGTTGACGGGCAAAAGTTGTTAGATAAATTAAATAAAACTATAAAGGAGAACTAAAATGGCAGAAGCAAAGAAGAATGAAGTAGCAGTAAAGAAAGAGGAAATAATACCATCAGTAAGATTTACACAGAAAGTAATCTCACAGTTTGCAAATGACGTAGGCGAAGTAAAAACTACTGCTTTTCAGAAAAGGTTGATACAAAACTATTTTATAGCTGTAGACGCTGTATTGAAGAAAGCAGAACAGAAAAGGGCATCAACCCCTGACAAATTCAGGAAAAAGGAATCAGTAACCTGGAATAATGTTAATCTTAATCAGTTGTCACTTGATGTAGTTGCAAACGCAAGAATAGGATTAGATCCTGCACAGTCAAATCACATATTCCCTATTCCATATCATAACAGCAAAACAAAGAAGTATGACGTTAATCTCATGAAGGGTTACAGAGGGATGGAACTAAGGGCTGTTAAATATGGGCTAGATGTTCCTGACTCTATTATCCTTGAAGTTGTTTATAAAAACGATTTATTCAAACCTATTAAAAAAGGTGCAACTAATAAAGTGGAATCATATGAGTTTGATATCCCTGAACCGTTTGATCGTGGTGAAATTATAGGTGGTTTTTATTATTATGTGTTTGCTAAAGAACCTGAAAAGAATAAGCTAGTTATCTTTGACAAGAAAGCGATATTAAAGAGAAAACCTGATAAAGCAAGTGCTGAATTCTGGGGTGGCGAAAAAGATAAGTGGGTATATAACAAAACAACTAAGAAGAATGAGAAATCAGGGAAAGAACAGGTTGATGGTTGGTATGATGAAATGGTTTATAAGACACTTGCTAGAGCGGCATACGGCAATATTACTATTGACAGTCAGAAGATCGATGATGATTATATGGCATTAAAAGTAGCAGAAGATAGGTTTGTGTCTCAATCTGTTGAAGTAGAGGTAGAAGAAAAAGCCAATACCGTAGAACTTAATATCACAGAGTTTGAGGAAATACCAGAAGTAATACCTGAAACCAAAAAACCTACACCAAAGGTCACACAGAAGAAAGCAGAGAAAGAACCTGAACCACCAGTAGAAGTTAAAGAAAGAACGGATAGCTGGGACAACGTTAAGAATCCATTTGAGGATATGTAGAGAGGAGAAACAAAATGTTTTTCAAAGAAGATATTTGGATAACAATAAAAGAGGAATGGCATAAAGGTTCATTTATACAACTGTGGTTGGATTTTAACGTGGTGCTATTGCCAAAGAATGAGGAGAGCTTTCTAAAAGAAATATCAAGAGTAATAAAAATGTTTTCAGAAGATGACAAGGAAGAATAAACTTTTCACGTGTAGTGGCTATGGTTGCTGCACGTGATTTTAAGGAGGTAGTGATGAATATAGAAATAGCTAGTAACGGTAAATTCAGTATTTACGAGAACGCATACAGGTGTTGGCTGGTAGAAGGTAAATTTGAATTCAGGTTTGTAGAAAATGATGAACCTAGAATCATGGGATATGATATTGACAAATGTGATAGTATTACAATTGATGATAGAGATTTTAAAGATTCTGATTGGACATTTGACAAACGTTTTAGCGATGTTAAGGAGGTAATATGAGCAACTATAAAACTACTATTAAAAATAGAATATGGGATTATGTTAAAGCAAACTGTTTAAAGATAGATGATAAGGATTTTATTATTGGAGATATGAATTATACTTACAAGTGCCACTTAAATGCAGTTCATAAATATCACGTTGATAACTCATACGAAGTTTATTCTTGTTTAACGATTTGGAAAGACAGTTGGTCAGATATGATAGTTCATTTTATCAACAGAAAAGATGGCAGATTCCAAGACAACACATGGGGATATCTGCACAAAGATTACGACTATTATCTTATTAGGCAGATTGAACCATCAGAGTTTGATAAGATTGGTAATAGGTTAACCGAAACAAAGAAGTTTTTGGTAAACAGTAATTCTAATTCGTTTTTAAGGAAATTATTTAAAACAAGCTACACGATAATATAGGAGATAAACATGATTGAATTCATATCGTATGCGTCAGGAAGCAGCGGAAATCTTTACACCATATCTGATGGCAAAACTAGAATATTAATTGAAATGGGATTGCCTATTAAGAAGATAAATGCGTTATTAAACTATGATATGGATGATATAGAGTATGCCTTATGCACACATTTACATCAGGATCATTCTAAAGCAATAAAGGATATAATGAAGATGGGAATTGATGTATATTCTTCTCAAGGGACAATTGATACACTTGGATTATCCGGTCATAGAATACACGCAGTAAAAGAACAAGAAAAGTTTACAATAGGATCTTGGACTGTAATCCCACTAGATACTAACCATGATGTAATCGAACCATTTTGTTACCTATTAACAAATGATGTGAATGAATCGTTTTTATTTGCGACTGACACATACTACATAAAGTATCTTATGCCACCACTATTCGGGATAGCCGTAGAATGCAATTACTCCGAAGAACTACTCGAACAGAACATTGCAAGTGGCAAAACGAACTCATACTTAAAGAACAGAATACAACGGTCACATTTCTCACTTGAACACTTAATAGAATTCTTTAAAGCTAACGATTTAAGCAAGGTAGAGGTTGTATACTTGATTCACCTCTCGGCAAACAATGCCGATAAGAAACTAATTAAGACTGAAATTCAGAAGGCAATAGGAAAGTTGGTGGTAGTATGTTAGAAGAATTACCAATCAAAGTAACTCCCTATGATGAAAAGGATAAAGAAGTTTCAAAGAAAGCTGAAGTTATACTTAATTGGTTATGTGATAAGAAGGAACCAAAATGAAAGAAGAAAAAGATATATTGACCAAAGATGAACGTAGGCTTATATATTGGATTGGGCATTATGAAGATGCTACTAGAGAAAAATGTACCCAAGAAGCATTAGCAGCTTGTTTGTTTACTGATGAAAGAAAAATAAGAAAAATGGTTAGAGAGATAAGGCTTAAAGGCATCCCTATAGCATCAGGAGATGGCGGATATTCTATAGCTAAGAACAAAGAAGAATTAAAACACACGATTAACAGGCTTTATTCACAAAACAGGAAACATGTTGATCTTATCTTTGCATTAGAAGATTGTTTTAAAGAAGAAAAAGAGAGTTCTATAATGGCAGAAGAAAACGACCCATATACAGAAGAAGTATTAGAAAGAATGGTTAACCACGGGAGATACCCGGAAGAATAACCAACTAAACAAATTTGCTATTAACTGATCCGTGATAGGTTGATAAATAAAAAGTATTAAAGGGAAAAACAATCATGCTGTTTCTTTGTGAGAAAACAAACAGTTACAGAGAGTGCACGGGCTCTCTTTTAAAAGAAAGCCACTATTGCAAAATGACAGTTTTGTTCAATGTGGAGAGAAAGGGGCGTTTATGAATACGGATCTTATGTTTAGTAGTAAATCTAACGAATGGGAAACACCACAAGAATTGTTTGATAAATTAGATAACGAGTTTAATTTTACACTCGATGTATGTGCGTCAGAAGAAAATGCAAAAGTAGATACATTTCACACCATTGAAACAGATGGATTAACTTCAAACTGGCAAGGACATACTTGTTTTATGAACCCGCCATACGGTAGGGAGATAGGGAAATGGATTAAAAAGGCTTATGAAGAATCAAGAAAGAAAGAAACTACTGTTGTTTGTCTTATTCCTTCAAGAACGGATACAAAATATTTCCACGACTATTGTTTGAAGGGTGAAATTAGATTTTTGAGGGGGAGGTTATTATTCAGACAGAATGGAATAGAACCAACAAAAGATCAAAGAGCTCCGTTTCCGAGTATGATCGTAATATTCAAATGAATTAGACAAAATGAAAGTTTTGTCTAACGTTTATTTTTTCACAAGGAAAGGGGAAAGAGAATGATTGAGAGAAGAGAATCAGGACAGATAGAAATTAAGTTTGGAATCGGTGATATACTCGTTTCTAGTGGACATTTTCAAGATGGAAGAGGTCTGGTGATGCTAAGTAACCACGAAGTGCAACCGATCGGAACCCAGTCAGGCAAGTTCATTGGGGAAAGCGTAGAAATATTCGATATGCCTGAGATTCAAACAGTTATGACGTTCACAAAAACAGAAAGTATTGATGTTGTTATCGAACAACTAGAAAACGCAAAAACAGAAATGGAAAATCACAAAAAAGAAACCGATTGTACAAAATGAAAGTTTTGTTCAATGACTAAAATTTACCAGTAGAAAAGGAGAGAGAAAAATGATTGATAGACAAAAGATATACCAAAAATATTATGGTCATTGTGCTTACTGTGGTAAAAAAATCAAGTTTGAAAACATGCAAGTTGACCATATTTACCCAAAACGACGTGGTGGATCAGATAAATGGGAAAACGCAAACCCTTCTTGCCGTAGGTGTAACCATTACAAGCGTTCACTATTGCTTGAGGGGTTCAGAGAGCAGATGAAAACGTTACACGAAAGAATCAGAAATATATATATAGTAAAAGTTGCGTTAGATTATGGGATTATAGAAATCAAAGAATGGGATGGAATATTTTATTTTGAGAAATGTTGCGATTAGACAAAATGAAAGTTTTGTTCAAAGCCCAAATATTACCAGTAGAAAGGAAAGATATGATGGAGAACAAAGAAGCGATAAAATGTCTTATGTATAGACGTTATGAAATAAAAAAAGACACGAGCGGAAGCATAGGACTGGCAAATGAGGGAAAAGCTATAGCCTTAGCTATCAAAGCGATAGAGGAAAGAGAGAGAAGGCTGAAATTGATCGAAAAGTGGCGTATTCAAAGGGATAAATACGAAGTAAATACAGGGATGTGGAAATATTTAAATTGTTCAATAGTTGCGTTAACAGAATGTGACTGATTAGACAAAATGAAACTTTTGTCGTAAGAGAGGAGGGCTATGCAATTAACAATAAAAGGTACGCCCGTAGCCAAAGGTAGACCGAGAGTAGTAAAAAATCAGTATTCGGGAAAGGTTCACGGAATGACTCCCGAGAAAACCACCAACTATGAAACTCTTGTAAAATTACTGTTCATAGAATCCAAACAGAAGAAATTGAATGGAGCATTGAAACTAGATGTAAAAGCATACTTTCCAATAGTAAAAAGTACAAGCAAGAAGAATCGTATTCTTATGATTGAACAGAAACTATTGCACACAAAGAAACCTGATGGAGATAACATTTTAAAAATCATAGGAGATGCTTTAAACGGACTAGCATATGATGATGATTCAGCTATCGTAGACGGGAGAGTCAGGAAATATTATTCCGAAGAACCAAGGTGTGAAATAGAAATTACGGAGGTTTAAAATGGAACAGAACATAGAGATATTTGCAACGGTAACTGATTATTCTGATTTTGCTATTAATATGTGCAGCAAATGCAATAAACCTAATGGCAAATGTGAGGTAGAGAAGAAACTTGATGATTCGTATTGGAAAGGTGGGGCAGGGTTCCCATCAGACAAGATACACCGCAAAGACGGCAAATGGATGTGTGATGACTTTGAAAGGAGTAAATAATGCCGAATTATCACGGAAAGATTATCGAAAGTAAGATCATAGCGTTAAGAAAAAAAATAAACTGGTCGCAGGTAAATATGGCGAAAAAAATAGGTTGCAGTCTAGCCACATATCGTATTTGGGAATATCAAACAAGCAAAAAAGGGATAGGAGAAAAGTATATCCGGCAGGCAGAAGATTTGTTGAGAAAGCATGGTGAGTTATGAACAGAATAATGATGTTTCTAATAATGATATGGATATTATTTATGGTTCGTGGGATGCAACCTCAAACGATACACGGTGAAGTTGAGCAAATAAGAGGAATCCCTGCAACAGAAGAAGTAATCCATGTAGCTGTAGTGGATGGAGCAGAGCAATAACAAAAACCCCCTTGTCGATTATGGCAGGGGGGTTTTACTATGAAAGGAGGTATGCGAAGTGTGCTGTGTCAAAAATTCGATTTGTCTGTAGGCACATTAAATACACCAAACGCTTCTGCTGCGACAAGTACCGCCATAAGTATTATTTCTACTGTCGAAACCGTTTCTTTTGTGAAGAAACATCCAAGTATTGCAAGTATGCTGACAATAAGTACCACCCATGCTGCTTTACTTTTCCATCTTGATTGTGTCATAAGTCCCCTTTCATTTTGGTTTAGTCTTTCGTTTCTTTGCTTTTGTCTTACGTCTTTTAACTGGGGCACAAGTTCCTAACCCTCTACCCGTTCGTGGTCCTTTGCCTGATGGACCAGTCCTATCTCCTCGAGGCATAATTTCTCCTTTCTAATCTAACGATTTTATCCTTCCATATCTATTAAACGTATTAAGTTCATCTGTAATAACAACACCGTACTTAGTACCCTTTGAATGAAGCACGTCACCTTTATAATACATACCCACGTGTCGAATTGGCGATCCTCTAAATACTAAATCTCCATCTTGTAATTCTGACTTATCTATATTATAGCACAAATTTGCATATATTCCTCTTGCAGTATAATCAGCAGTCATAGGAATCAATCCAAGGGTTCTCAAAATATATATGAAATCTCCGGAACAATCTGCAACTTTTTTACCGTACCATTTCTTAGCAGAATAGCCATTAAAGTAATAGTGGCTCTTTCCGAACCACCTAACTAGCTTTTTAAGGAGTTTTTTCGTTAAAATCTCTCCCTGCGCCCCAAAAACGTACCCCCAGCCAAGTGTAGATAGTGCCAACTTAATAAATTCTTTTCTTTTATCAAGATATACAAGCATCCAAGTTGAGTTTTTACGGTATCCTTTTCTGTATATCTTAGCATGTTTCTGTAAATGAGGACTCCATAATCCACCGTCACCAGCCATAGCATGTGTGCATCCAAAACTTCTCATGATTGATGAAGCAGATTGTTTATCTCCATGTGCTTTAGCTTTTGCATCACTAAGATATACTGCATTATCAGTTGCAACTATAATTATAAGGTCTTTATTGAACCCTATTAATACTCTCTTGTGCTTACCGTCTACATATTTAGAATACTTAGGCCCCCAATAGATATATTCCTTGCTATCTTTTAATATCGTAGGGAATCCACTACAGAAGTCTCTTATTTCATCGCTCTCATATGCTTCTTTATGAAAAGCCCATACTAGGTCCTTCTTACCTTTGATTCCTATTCCCTCACTTGCTCCTAAATAACCATCTTTAACATTTTCATCTTCAAATCGTATGAAGTTAATGCTACTAGACAATACAAACATAGTAAGAGAAGATATAATGTCAGCTTCCGGGTAATGTATCTTGACTTGCTTATAAGTCAAACCTCCCGGTACATTTATCATATTAATTTGCTTGATGTCTTTAAACTTGGTCCATAAGCTACTCATCGTTTTAACCTTATCAATGATATAATTAATCCACTTACTCCTGAAGCTGCGGCAGCTATTGATGTCCAAATAACTTTAACGGAGTTTTTTCTAAACTTTGTGTTATCGTTTATGTCTTTACTCAATGGTTCCATGACTTCACGACATTGAGTATTATCATGAACTCGTAGAAACATAGCATCACAATCTTCTTTCAGTTTTGGAATACATGAAGTGTAACCTTCTACCCTTGCCATAGCTGCAACCATTCGCATGAATTCCTCTGTTAGTTTTTCATTAGTCATCTCACATCTCCCTACCGTTTTTTTATTTATAATTAACATCGTTGAATAGTTTGACTGCTTTTTCAATTAATTCTTCATCTATATTGTTTCTTTTGCCGCTACTTCTTACAGTTTGTGTCCTTGCTCCTATGGAGTGTAAAAATTCAGCAATTTCTCTTGCTCTTTTTTCGTTTCCACTTTTTGTAGTGGCAAATAACCTCTGATAATATTCTGTTTTAACATACGATCCTGACCCATACATTTCATTATAGTCATAATATAATTTGTCGTCAATTGCTCTCAATGTAGGTTTCACCCAATCTCTTTCAAACGCATTCGCTCCTATTCCAAAACTTTTTGCAGTACCAGTTACAACATTCTTCAAATACCGTATAGTGTTAGTTTTAGAGTTTTCTTTCTCCTCGTCTGTTTCGTCATCATCAAATGCTTCTGTAATAAGCTTAAACATATTTTTCCCTAAGAAATTTATTGTATCATACAATGGTGATTCTATATCATATCCTCTGGCTAGAGAGTAAACGTCCCTTACGCCAGGGATCATTGAAGTTAACCCTATCATAAGATCCATCAGAATTTGTAGAGGGTTGACGTTCTTGCCTCTTGTCTTATCTCTTTCATAATTTCTTACAGCAACAGCTATGTTTCCAAGCACTATTGCTAATCTTAGTAATATGGCTTTCTTTTTGAACCGTTTAGCTTCTTTTTCATATTTTTCGTAGTTATAAGTGTCACCTTTGTTTTTATATTGTTGAGACTTTTTATGCAAATAGTTAGCTTCCTTAGCATATATTCTGGAGCGTGCGTACATGTTTTTTGTTTTTAAAAGCACTGTCATAAATGGCATGCCAATTCTTTCACCTACCGAACTGGTTAGTTTCACAAATGAAGTGTGCAACCATGTGAAATTAGGTTGCGTACGTTCTACCAGTGTTGTTACTACTTCGGCAACAGCCTGCCAATATTCATCACCAGTTTTGTTTAAATTAGGATATAACGAACTAGTTTCTGCCATTGCCCATTTTATAAGGAACTCTACTGCTATTGTATCTACTGTAGTAACACCAGCCGGACCTAAATTAGAAATTTTAGAATTTGTTACTTTGGTAAATAGTTTTTTTACTGCTGTTTGATCATATCCGTACCTTGATAAGTTTTTTGCCTCTGCTACTTCAAGAAACGAAAATCCCATTCTTCGCATATAAACCGTAGGCATATGTTTGATAAGCATTGCCTTGTCAATCTTCTGCATTGGTATCATAGGGATATATTTAGGATTCAGTTCTGATATTGCAAAAGGTATTGATGCTAATTGGTTAACCCACATCCAGTAATTAAACATGATCCCCTTCTGTATGTTAGCTTGTATCTTTATTGCCATTTTATCAGTAGGATTAAATTTTGCAAAATTACCATCTATTATCTTCAAATATCCTTTCAACTGGGTTTCATATGTTTTGTCAAACCGTGTAGTTATTGCATTAAGAACTTTCCTGTTGAAAATCATTTTGATATTACGTGAAACTTCGGCATACGCATAATATGAGTTGACATCATGTGAAATTCTATCAAACATTTTAATGGGATCTTCAATTATTATAGGCATACTGCTTTCTTTCACTCTCCCCTTGGTTATGCTTAGTCCCTCCCACGTAGCACCACCAAGATAGCTTGAATAAGTAGGTTCAAGATATTTAGGATCTCTAATCATTCTTACATAGTTCTTGACAGTTGCTATCTCAAAGTTGTCCATTGACATTGAGCGTTCGTTCATTCGCGATTTAAACGATGGTACTTCCCCAAGAAATTCGTCATTGAAACTTTTGGTATTACTAACTGAATAAAGCAAATCCGCATATTCTTTTCCTTTTTTTGAAAGAAGATTAGCTATATAATCTATGTCTTTATCAGTTAATCCTTTGATTTGTGATGTTTGCTTTGTTTTGGATTCAAATGTTACTCCGTTCTTCATCCCTTTGATGTTTTGTAACCCCGCTCTTTTATGAAGATATACTCCAATGTTGAATGCTTCTGATAACTTAATTTTTCCGTAATCAGGCAGGTCTTGTTCTTTTGTCACAAACATCTTATCAATATCTACATTCTTTAGAACCGACGCTTTTAATCTTTGATCAGCTAGATACAGTTTATAGTACGTATGAAGTGAATCATTTAAGTTCTTATATACGTGTTCATATAAAGCTAGATTTTCATGCCCGTCTACCAGCCTTAACACAAATGTTTCAAAATCATCAATACCTTTACCCGTCATTCTGTCGAAGAATCTGCCAGGAAGTTTCTTTCCTTCTGATACATCAGGAATACCAACTTTTTCTGCTTTGGTTCTTGCAATAGTATGATATATGAACGGCTCTTGTACTTTTTTAATGCTGCTTTTCTTCTGGTTATAAAACATAAACTTTTTAAGTTCTGCTTGTTTTATAAGATTTGCTAACAAATCAGAAGTAGCACGTACATCCTCTATGCTCATGTCCTTGATTTGTGTTTTTTCTAACCGTGATATTATTTCTAACACTTTAGGATTAACAAACAACTGCCAATCATCAGGGTGTTCCGCTTTTATGCGTTCATAGTATGCTTTTGTTCTTTCTAGACTAAATTTCTTTTTAGCTGAAAGGCTTTTAGCTTCTGTATCTATGGCTGAAATCACTTCGTCAATAGCTTTGTCATAAAATGGGTCAAGATGTTTCATTGATTTTGCTTTTTTGACAAGTTCAAGAAACTTTGTCCTTTCCTTAGCATCTAATTTACGAAGCATAGCACGTTCTTTTACTTCTTTTTGGTGTGCTTTTAAATCTGCAATATCCTTTTCCCTTTTTTCCCTAAACTTTACAGCCTGATTTTTTAGGTCTTGTTTGAGCAGTGTTTCACTCCAAAACCTTTTATATTTTTCGTCATCTAGTTTCTTAATAAGTTTTTCTGATTTATCCCAATATTTTCTATTAATTTTATCAATTGCTTTTTGCCTTTTTGCTTCATCAAGATATCGGATTGCTTCCATTTCTTTTTGATATTCAGCATTCAATTTAGTTTTTATTTGAGCAACCGTTTCTTTGAATTCTGCTCTTGATTCTCTCTTTTGCATTACTAACTGTGTTCTAAACTCTTTTTTAATTGCTGGTATAGACTCTTTTGCTGCAATTAACTTTTTAATTTCTTTAATATCAGTTTTAGTCATCTTCTTAGACTGCATCTTCTCTAACAACTGTCTATATTTCTTTACTTTAACATCAAGAAAATCACTAAACGCTTTACCTTGACTTGCAGTAACTAATCCACCAAAGGTAAACTTATTATCTTTCAGCATAGCAGAATACTTATCAAGCTCTTTAACATTAGATTCTAGTTTCTGTGTATCCTGTGTAGTTACAGCCTCCACCGTAGCAGTTTCTTGTGCGGTCGGTGTGGTGGATATGGTTTTCTTTAAATCATATACAACTGTTCCATATTGAGAATTATCCATGCTTTCTATGTGTCTTGTGTCTACTCCTTCATACCCAAGTTCTTTCATAAAACGAGTAGAAAAACTATCTGTTTTTAATTTAGTATAATCGCTTCCTGCTTTTTCCACTTCGGATTGTATATCCGTATATATTTTATCGGCTATACTATATGCTTTATCTTTAGTTATTCCTAATTTTTTTGCATAATCATTAAAGTCCTCTTGATATGACGTTACTCGATCAGTCCGATTCCCTTCTTTATATGATTCATAATGAGTGTTTAAAAACTTCATTGCATCGTGAAGATTTTGACCATCGCTTGCATTTTCAGGTTTATATAATTTATAATCACTCAAATCTACTGTATGTAATGGTCTTTCTTCAAAGTTTCCCTTGCTTATCGCTTCTTTATCGGCAACAAAATATGTTCCAGTTCCAAAGTGTCCTGTCCCTCTAGCACTCCCTTTTTGTTGTAATAATGTTTCCGATTTTCCTAAATCTCCTGCATGATAAGCCACGCTAGGTTCTTTCGCTTCTTCCACACCAGTTTCAACCTGTGCAGTTTCAGCAACAGTTGGTTCTATCGTTTTGTTGGTGTCAACTTGTAAGGATTCTTTACCAGTTGGTTCACCTGTTAAGGATTCCTTAACAACTGGAGACTTTTGCTGTGTTTCAACGGTGGGTTGTGCGGTTACTTGTTCGGTTACTTGTACATCTTGTACGCCAGCTCGTACGGTAGTAGGTTTAACTACAGCGCTAGCAACAGGTATAACAGGAGTTGGTGTAACAGTTGGCGTTACTGGTTTAATAGTTTGTCCAGTAGGAGTAGTGGCTTGTCCTGCTGTTCCAGAAGGTTTTGAAGTTGGATTTGCTTGTTTAAAAACAGGTTCTACCTTGCCATTGAACATACCATATTCATATAATACGTCTTGCTGTGTTACTCCGTTTATAGTTTCTACTCTTTCCCAAACTCCTTCATGTACCTTTTTGTAACCCATTTTTTCATAATATTTAGCAGTTACAGGTTTTATGGTTTTTATTGACGTTTTCTCAAAAGTATATTTACCATTATTA
>Ga0075123_10001039_pt1 | contig 14201 bp, 20 predicted proteins | sample AntAceMetag02UKX_FD_69808 | JGI IMG/M metagenome (GOLD analysis project Ga0075123, IMG submission 69808) | Saline lake microbial communities from Ace Lake, Antarctica - Antarctic Ace Lake Metagenome 02UKX | ecosystem: Environmental > Aquatic > Non-marine Saline and Alkaline > Saline | place... | reverse complement strand
GGGTTTTTATTAAGAAGCATCTTTTAAACAAACGACCAGGTATAAAAATACCTACACCACAATATTATGTTTGCCATTGTCCCGGGGGAGGGGACTACTAATGATAAAAGATTTAACAGCATTAACAGTACACTATAATACACCTGAGTTATTAAGAACTCTTTTAATTTCATTCAGGCAGTATTATTATACCCCGTACGTAATTATTGACGGATCGGACTTGAGATATTACCAGCGCATAAAAGAATTTGAAACAGAGTATAATGTTAATATAATTCACTTCGATACAAATATTCATCACGGCGGAGGGCTTGCATACGGACTCAAGACTATCACAACTAAGCAGGTTTTGTTTTTAGATTCCGATATATGTATCCTTAAAGGAGGGTTCATTGAGGATTTACAGTCAAAATTAAGACCTGAGAGTTACGGAATAGGGGATATAAGCGATGTAAATGAGTTCGGTGTTAATATCCCTGATGGTATTAAGTACTTGCACCCTTCATTTGCGCTTATAAATAGGGAAGTTGCGCTCAATTATCCACTTCCGACACGTTGCGGAGCACCAATGATTGAAACAATGAGGGAAAATCCACCTATTCAGCATGAGAAATGGGTAGCAGATGACCTTTTAAACAGCATACAGAACAAAAGATGCCAGTATTTTGTCCACGAATGGAGCGGAACGGTGAAAAGAACGGGAGGGATGAACCTATGATCACTGTAATTATCTTATATTGGAACAGAAAAGCGTTACTTTTAAAGACATTGGAGTCTTTTTGTGAGTCAAAACACACAAATTTTAACGTTGTGATAGTAGATAATAACAGCCCTGAGCCATTAAGGTTAGAAAATTACCCTTTTGAGATTCATATATTAAGATTAACAGACCAACCTTTTACAAAAAGCTACATTTCAGCTCATAATTACGGGTTCTATTACGCTCTAAAGGAACTAAAACCCAAAAAGATTATCATTCAGCACGCAGAAATCTATCACAACGGGGATATAATTTCCTTTGCAGACAAGGTTACGGATAAGAGTTATATTTCCTTTGGTTGCTATTCACTTGGTGAAGGTGAAACACCCGAAACGGTTACGATAAAAGACAAGTGCATGACCTTTGACGGCGAAAGTGCATGGTATAATCATATCACATACCGACCACGTTTTACCCATTTCTGCTCTGCCATAACAACTGAGAATCTAAGAAAGTTAAACGGATTCGATGAAAGGTTCTGTAATGGAATATGGTACGATGACGACTATTTTCTTTTGCAAGTCAAAAGATTAGGACTTGAAATTGAACTATGTATGAATCCTTTTGTGTTTCATCAGAACCATAAAATCGTAATGGGAAACAGAGATCTTATACATATTAACCAGGCAGTTATCGCAAGCCTTCAAAACGAAACGTATAAAGCTAAACATATATTAACACCAGATTTATGAAAACTTGTCCAATTACAGGAAGCACAGATAGAGTAGAATATCTTAATTTAGGTAAAGTTCCACTTGTAAATAACCTATGTGAAACAAGAGAGAGATCCTTAGAGTGTGCTAAATTTCCGCTTGCTATACAGGTATTTCCTGAGAGCAATCTCACTACCTTAACGAGGGGCGTAAATAAAAACAATTTGTTTCATAACTATCTTTATCAGTCAGGTACTAACAAGCCATATCTGAGCCATTGTGTAGATATGTATAATTATTTATCTCATTATATAGAACTTCACCCCATGGACCTGGTTGTGGATATAGGAGGAAATGATGGGAGTCTGATTAAAGAGTTCAAACGTGAAAACCGAACTTTGCTTTATATTAATGTGGACTGTTCGGAGAGTTTCATTGAGATAAACCAAAAACTTGGCATCCAATATGTAAACGAATATTTCGATGAAAAAACCCATCTGCCTTCAAAGGCTAAATTAATAACTTCGACAAATGTATTTCAGCATACCGAAGATATACGGTCGTTCGTAAAAGGAATATATAAGAATCTCACAAACGAAGGTGTTTGGTGTTTAGAATTTCCTTACCTTTTGACGACCTTAGCGAATGACAATTACGACCAGGTTTATCACGAACATATATATTATTACTGTCTTAAGAATATTGTTGACCTTTTGGATCAGGAAAATTTAAGAGTTATTAATGTAAGTTACCATGATATGCACGCCGGAACACTAAGAGTATTATCGGTTAAAAAATCTTCACAACGGCAACCGGATAGTACTATTAATTCATTTCTTAACTTGGAGAAAACTTTGACTTTAGAGTATTATCTCAAATGGGGAAAACGGACAATCGAGAAGATAGAGATATTTAAGAATTTCATCGCAGACCTAAAATCAAAAGGAAAGACAATAGCTTGTTTTGGTGCTGCGGCTAAAGGGTGCGTATTTCTAAATACGTGCGGAATTGATTATAATATTATTGAATATATAGTAGATGACACACCATTTAAACAGGATAAGTTTGTCCCGGGAACAGGAATACAAATTTTAGACCGCATGGCATTAGGAGACTTAAGGAGAAAACCTATTGACTATCTTTTGATATTAGCACACAATTTTAAGGATTATATTATCAATTCACTAAAAGGACAATATACAGGTAAATTTATAGTCATGTTTCCAGATATAAAAGTATTATGAAAATCATTGTAGCATATCACGGATTTCTGTATGGCAATTATAAAGATATGCTTACAGATCAGTTCAACAATATTATCCTTTCCGGACTTTACGACAAAGCGGATAAAATCTACATAGGATTAGTTGACACGGTAAACGGTGCTGACTGGGTTCGGGATTTCTGGAAAGGGAAACAAGTTGAGATAGTAGTTTATCCGGAGAATAACGAACTTGCAGATACGATGAAATGGATAAGCGATCACTCAAAAGAAAACCCTGAAGATTACATACTATTTTTTCACTCTAAAGGGGTGAGTCATTTCGACCTACCGACAGAAGACTGGCGAAAATACATGGAATACTTCACAGTTGAACGCTGGCAGGATTGCATCAAAAAGCTCGATGAAGGCTTCGACGCGTGCGGGGTTATGTGGAACCCTATAACTGTTTACGGACACTATCCGCACTTCTCAGGGGCGTTCTGGTGGGCTTCGGCTAAGTATATAAACACGTTGAATTATACCTATTTAGAAACAACATGGAAATACGGCAGAGAGATGTGGATCGGGACTAACCTAAATGCAAAGGTATTCGAGTTTCATAATTCACACCTTAACGACATGGAGGCATTGACAACCGGAAGGTCGCATTATATATTAAGGTATGACAGAAGTAATTACGTACACGAAAATTCACTTAACCAGCTTAATTCAGAAGGTGAATATTTCTTATCCGACAAAGGAGTGATTCATGATTACCTACCTTATTATGATATGATGTTTTCAGGATTAAAGAACGATGAAGTTAATATCTTTGAAATCGGGTATCAGTACAAAGGAAGTTTAAGATTATGGGAGAAATATTTCTTATACGCTAAGATCAAAGCGATAGACATAACCGAAGACAGACCGTTTATTAATGATGCAAAGGCATTGAATTTACTTACTGAAATTGAAACCGGAAAACGTGTAAAAACAGAGCTTATAGATTCAAATACCCTGACTAAGGAATACTTTAAAGATTTCATTCCGGATATTGTCATTGACGATGGTTCGCATAATTTGGAAGATCAGATATTTATTATAAATTTGATTTATCCTATTCTTAAAAAAGGCGGGTTATTGATTATTGAGGATGTTCAGGACATAGACAACCAAAGACATAAATTTGAAAAGACCGGATTCGACTTCTATACTATTGACAAGCGAAAAGAGACAGGTCGTTATGATGAAGTTTTACTAATATTTAAGAAATGATTTATTTGATTACTCCTACAGGAGCAAGACCGCAACAAATAATACACTGTGCGGAATGGATGCAAAACCAAACCTACAAAGGCGAAGTTACATGGATCATTGTTGATGACTGCCTTCCTTTGACAACTGAATTTATCGCTGAAAGTTTCAAAGAGAACTGGAAGATAGTAAAGGCATATCCTAAACCTACCTGGCAACATGGAATGAATACCCAGGCTCGGAATATTTCAGCAGGGATAGATTATGTTTCGCACTCCGCAACCTCGGAAGATATAATTTTTATCATTGAAGATGACGACTACTACAAACCGATTTACCTCGAAAGGATGGTATTTCACATGGGAGATTTTAAGGTAATAGGTGAAACGAATACTATCTATTACAATGTGATTACACGAAGGTATGCAGACAATCAAAACAGACAGCACGCAAGTTTATTCCAGATAGCATTTAAGCCTGAAATGGTTCCGATATTTTTACAGACATTTAAGGCTAAATTTATTGATTGCACTTTTTTTAGCTTAATAGATAAGAACTTGGTAAATTTGTTTCACGACGGTACTTTGGCAGTTGGAATAAAAGGTATCCAGGGGCGTGGCGGAATCGGAGCAGGACACTCACCGGCTTTCACCGCAAATAATGATTATAGTTTTGGGTTTTTAAAAAGCATAATAGGTGAAGATTCAGAAAAATACAAGCATTATTTTAACGGCATAGGAAGCATTCCACAAAGAAGAGTAGGCGGAAGGCCACTATTTAGCGCAAGGAGATATTAACATGATAACAGGAATAACAGTTTGCTGCAATTCAAAAGAGTTAGTTCAAAAAGCGTACGAATCAGTACGAAGATTTCACCCCGATATGATGGTAATAATTGTAGATGGTTCGGATGAATGGGATGAATGCCGGTCGTACGTAAATAGTCTGCACGGTAAAAATACTACTTTGATGCTTGCAAAAAATAACATAGGACACGGTAGGGGCATGGATGCTGCCTTGAGAAATGTTAAAACTAAATACGCTCTTGTCTTTGATAGTGATATTGTCATGTTGAAATCTCCCGTAGAAGAAATGATTAAGTTAATGGAAAACGATACCTATGGAGTTGGATACCTTGAAAAAACAGGCTTCGATGGGTTCGAATACGGAGCGAAAAAGCATCACTTTCAACAGGGGTATATGTATATGCTGCATCCTTATTTTATGCTTTTACAAGTTTCTGAGTATTTTAAATATCATGAGTTTGTGCATCACGGCGCACCTTGTTTTAAGGCAGCATACGATATTCATAGAAGGGGATTAACTTCACGGATTATTAAAGAATTTCCAGGACTTGGACACTCATCAGGTAAAGGGTGGAACTGGACGGGCGAACCGAGGGAATATATTGAACATCATACGGCAGGAACCAGAAAATTAAGACGAGATAAAGGACTGCCAGAAATAGTACAGGGATGGGAAAGGTAGCAGTTTTAGGACTTGGCAATTCGCTGAGTTTATTCTCTAAAGAGGATTTCGATATTTCAATCGGGGTTAATGACATTTGGCGGTTTGTTGAATCAGAAGTTGTTGTCTGTTTAGATCATGAAAAAGTATTCAGTTACGAAAGATTAAAAGCTATTAAAGAATGCAGGCCACAAGAATTTTATTCACAAATAGTAAATTGGGATTATAGACCTGAATTTAAAAAGCTGAATTTTTTCTCACATTACCCTGAGTTGGTATGCAATTTGACTACTCCTAAATATGAGAAATCATTCTGTAGCCCTTTTGTTGCTGCTCAGATCGCTTATAGAGAATACGAAGCAACTGAGATCCATCTTTTCGGAGTTGACCTTATCGGGCATCCACACCTTGACCAGCGATTATGTGAACGGATTAAGAAGCATTTTTTAAACCTTAAAATAGCATTATCAAAAGTTGATTGTAAAATGATAGTTCACGGGGACGGAATATTAAAAAATCTTTAATATGAAAAAAATAATAAATATTTCTGCAAGTGGTTACGTAACTACTCATTTTACCGAGTGTGAACTGAAAAACTAAGCTACTGAAGTGCAAACTTCAAACAGGTAATTGATCCGTATTGTAATTTTACAGTATGGATTTTTTATTTGTATAAAATGGAAGCAGTTCTAAAAATTTTCGGGGACATTGGCGAAGCTGATCCAATGATGGATATTTTCGGCGCAGAAGATAATAATATATCTACAAAAAAAGTTGCTGATTTTCTCGACCAGAACAAAGAAGCTACCGACATCACGGTACGCATTAATTCACGTGGCGGAGATGTTCAGGAAGGCTGGGGAATATACGACCTGCTTACAACTTCAGGTAAGAAAATCAAAACCATAGGCGAAACGAAGATTTACTCTATTGCCACTATTATATATTTAGCTGGCGATGAACGTGAGATAATGAAAAATGCAGATGGATTAATTCATAACCCGTTTATCCCTCCTTATACATTAGCAGACAAATACGAATCAGATGACCTCGCTAAGATCGCTAAGACTCTTGCAGAGGAAGAGGATAAAATTTTAAATTTATATGTAGAGCGTACCGGAACGCCGGCAGACAAACTTGCTGAGTATATGAAAGAGGACACAATGCTTTCTTCAGAAGATATGTTTAACCTCGGTTTTGCCACTAAAATAATTGAGCCAGTAAAGGCTTTCGCATATTTCAAACCTAAAAATAATCAAAAAATGGATGCAAAAGAAGTAAAATCATTTGGAGAAAAAATTGATACGCTGATTGCGAAAATATCAAATCTCTCCAGGCTCTCTTCCGTAGATCAGACTTTCAAAGATTCTGATGGTAAGGAGTTTAACATCGAAAAGGAAACAGGTTCGCCCGCAGTTGGTGATAAAGCCACTCCGGATGGGACTTATAATCTTGACGGTAAGAAAATCGTTATCGCAGGAGGTGAAGTAACGGAAGTTACCGAAACCGAAGCTGAAGCGGAATCAGAACTTAAAGCTGCACAGGATAAGATCGTGGTGTTAGAGACTAAAATTTCTGACATGGAGACAGTAAAAGCCGAAGCCGAAACAGCTAAGACTGAAGCTGAAGCCGCAAAGACTGAATCCGAAACTGCTGTTGCAGAATACGCAAAAAGCAAAGAAGCTGCCGATAAGATCGTAGCTGAACTCACCTCACTTAAAAACTCCTGGAAACCTGACTCAAGGAGTAAGAATTTCTCTTCCGGAATGGTTGGAGGGGTAAATGTTGACCAGGTGAAACAGAACATAAAAGCAAAACAAGAACTTAACCAAAAAAGTAAATAATTATGCCATCACCTTACACTCCCGTAGTAGCAAGTCCAAGTTGCGGAAATCTGCTTAACCTGGACAATCTTCATTTCACAGCGGATGAACTTCGCTCACTGAATGAATTGGTAGTTACCGCAGTGCTTCAATCGCCTGCACTCTCTTTATTCCATACAATGGTTACCGGAATTAAAAACGATAAACGTATCGGTATTATTCCTGGAACTTTTGGGTTAGTAGGTAAAGCAGCTCAAAGCTGTAATCCTGTTGCTCAGTGTTACGAAAACGTTGCTGCTGAGAAAACATGGGAACCGAAATACCTTGAGATCATTATTGATATGTGCGTGGATGAAGTTCAAGATACACTGATGCGCTTAGCTTTAGGTTGCGGTATCGAAGTCTTCGACCTCACAAAGACACAAATCTTTGAGTTCATTCTTGGGATATTGTCTTCTGATATTGAAAAAATGATCTTCCGTCATACATGGTTTGGCGACCAGGCAGCTGCAAACGCTCCAGGTGGACTTATAACCGCTGGTGTTGACGTTGGATTTTTCAATGTTATCAATGGGTTCTTTCAACAGTTGGCTGTAATTTACGCTGCTGATGGAGATCGCCAAACAGTAATTGCAGAGAATTACCTCGCCACGACAAACGCACAGTTGCACACGATGACAAACCTTGAAGCACTTGGTTATTTAGATGCAGTAATTGACGCTGCTGTGCCTGAATTAATCATGCAACCCGACAGAGTGTTACTTGTTACTCATTCGATATTCCAAAGAGCTTACAGGGCTTTACAAACCTTAAAATCCGGATTCTGTGATTGTGAGATCCTTGAGAACGGGTTTAACTTTATAAAATGGGACGGGATACCGATGTATTCAATTCCACTTTGGGATCAGTGGATCATGGCTTACGAAAATAACGGCGTAACATTAAACGTTCCTAACAGGATCATTTACACAACGAAGTCAAACCTGAATATCGGGATGGCCTGTACCTCATTGTTTGAAAATGTGAACTCATTTTACGACCAGAGAAGCCGTATAAATCGGATCGAAGCTATTGACGCTTTCGATACGAAGATATTTGATGACCGTTTAGTACAAGTAGGAATCTAAATTAAGAAATTATGTTTTTAACCGTAGGATGTAACGAAATTGTTACCTGTATCCTTAAGAACTGTTCGCAACTTGTACCAGGGATTAAGGACAAAGCGTATTTTATCAATTATGACTGTGTGGATAGAGATTTAAGCACTTTCGATACTGATAATGCGCTGCTAATGACACAACTTGTCTTAAAGACTGCTTCACCAGCTTGTTATGCTTATTGCGTAGAAGGATACAACTTCTCAAATGAGCATACAGTGAGTTTGGTTAAGAAGCGTTTCCAAAAGAACTGGGAACACGGATTCATATTCCGTATTTTTGACAACACCCCTGAAGATAAACTCTGGATTCAGAATGCTATTGACAGCAGATTTATTGTAATTATCGAGAATAATTATAACAAAAACGATGGCGTACTTCCTGAAGGCAGGACTGTCTTTGAAGTTTTAGGTTGGGATTTCGGCCTTGAGTTAAACGCTGCCGAAAGAGATGTAAACTCAGATGAAATGCTTGGCGGATGGTTATTGACTGCCGGCGGATCGGAGACATTAAAAGAATCCTTACCACCATTGAGTTATTTTGTTGGCGATACTATTGGAAACACGAGGATAGCATTAACATCATTGCTTGATCCTTGTTGCACTTAAGATAAGGGGAGTAACATCCCCTTTTTTTCTTTAATCTAAACCTATTGATATGGCAAAATATGTATTAAAAAGAGGCGTATTCTTAAGACAAGCCGGATTACCTCCTTTATGTGAAAATACGTTAAGGGGAAATGACGATTTAGCCGATAAGTATTTAAGTAACGATCCGAGTTTGGCAAAATATTTCTCCACGTTACCAGGGAAAACGGAATTTATTCCGCCACCCGTTACAGCTAAACCACCTGATCCGATAGTGATCATTGAACCTAAAGAACCTGAAGTAAAGGTTGAGAAGCCTAAAATAGAGGAAGTGATACCCGTTGAGGTTATTAAAAAAGTTGTAAGAAAGCAAAGAAAACGTGTTAAACATAGGAAATAATGCGAGTGTCCGCAACAAAGACAACACCGAGGGTCGAGCGGGATCAGTATGTCAGAAGCAAACACATAAAAGGTTATGGAGAGAATAACGACTACCCTCAGAAGATCCTTGACATAATCGCTTCCAGTGGTACTGGCAAGACGTGTTTTGATGTATGTATAAAGTTCATCGAAGGTGCTGGATTCATAGATAAGATTTTAGCAGATACCGTAATCAATGAAAGAGGCGAGCGGGTAAGTTCGCTCTTGACAAAATTCACAAAAGACCTTAAGTATTTCAATGGCTTTTCTTGTCTTGTTAAGTATGACTTCCAGGGCAAGGCGATTGGATTTTACAATATCCCTTTTGAGCATTGCCGGATTGAAATTAACAACGAGAACGCTTACACCGGCAGAATAGCTGTTTATCCTGACTGGACAGGAGAAACCGGAAAGCCCTTTAAATCCGCTAATGTAAAATTTATTAATCATTTCGATCCGTTGAGTGTTCCTGCTGAAATCGTAAAAGCAGGAAGCCCCGAAGATTACATAGGACAAGTATTTTATTTCACCGCTGACGGTGATTTTGAATACCCTATTTGTCCTTTTGATCCTATCGTAACAGATATGCTTACCGAAGACAGCGTGAGTACCGTAAAGCATCGTAACGCTAAATTTAACTTCTTACCGGCCGGGATTTTAGTACGTAAAGGAATAAAACCACGTACTCTCGATGATGGTTCTCTCGATCCTAATGACAGGTATAACGAAGAGCAGGCATATTCAGCTAATGAAATAAAGAGAATGCAGGGCGATATGAATACCTCAAAAATTTGGGTTGTGGATGTGGATGCGGAAGAAGAAGCACCTGAGTTTATCGAGTTCAACGCAAAGAATTATGACCGTCAATACGAGGTAACAGAAAAAACCGTACAAGACAATATCGGAAGGATGTTTATGGTTCCACCTATATTAAGAGGTGTTGACATAGGAGCAGGCTTCGGAGGCGAACTAATGGCGCAGGCTTATGCCTTTATGAGCTCAGTTACCGATAATGAACGCAAGAAACTCTCTACTGCATTTAAGGATTTATTCACTCCTTATACTATACAATTTACTGATTTTTCAATCGATCCTTTAGAATATCAATATGAACGCACTGGTGAACAAAGCGGATCTGGACAAGTATAAATATGTAGCAGATTCAGTAAAAAACTTAACTATCTGGACACAATTTGTCCTTGAAGCACAGCAATTCGATGTTAAAAATTGGCTCGGTGATGCCCTTTTGAATGAACTCTGTGTGCAAGCCGTTCCGAATACTTTTACTGCCTTGAATCTTACCTTATTAAACGGCGGAAGCTATGTATATAATGAGTGTACTTATCTTTTTCAAGGCTTAAGGGCTGCTATAATTTACTATTCTTTTGCTAGATACACGAATTACATGGCTTATAACTACACCGCAGCAGGAATCGTTATAAAAGAATCTGATTACTCTACTCCGGTAGGTGATAAGATTACCCAACGATTAGAAACCGACAGCCGACTTAAGGCTGATGCGATACGTGATGAGGTAGTTCAGTATCTTTGCAGATTCCATGACGATTATCCTTTGTGGGCGAATGGATATTGTGGATGTGGGGTGCCTGATAACCGTACACGAACATTTAAAGTTTTGGGGAATTAATATGGAATTACTTAAAACCATAACTGAATTAGAATTTACAGCTATAAAAGGAATCATCACCGTACCCGATAAGTACGAATTGTATAAAAAAGTTACCATTGACGATCAGATCATTGGATGGCAGGCGGAGATAGATAAATATGAAAAGGAAGCTGAGCCAAAGGATGCGGAATTGATTGAACTTGGGAAATCCATTCATTCATATTATCAGAATCAATTTAGGAAAGAAGAGCTAATAATCCGAATAAAAGAATATTCAGAAAAAATAATAGATAAATTAATAGTAAAATAATGCCATTTACATCTGATGCCATAGCGAAGACAATAACATTTGAATTTGTAGCGGGTGATCCTAAAGGAAACTCATTGGCTAATGCTGTAACTGTTGATGATTTTCAGGTTGCTATGGCAGCAGCAGGACATGGAGCGAACTGGGTGCAACAGGGCAATCAGCATCTTATAACAGATTGGGGAATAATAATAATAGGTGCAGATACGTATGTGCATTTTTATAATTCATGTATTGAGTGGGCTGGAACAGTTTTATATGGTTATTTAATTAACGCAGGAGTTTTAGCTAATTTTCAGGTAGGATCAGATGAGGACGGAGGAGATTATAAAGGATGTTTTTTTTTTACAAATCAAACAGTTCGTAAAATATTTGCATTTGGAGGTTATACAAAAATTTATGACAGTACGTTCACATCAAGTTCTGATAGTTTATATAGTATAGATTTTTATGGATTAGCAGCAGATCCGCTTATCTTCAAAAGATGTACGGTGATAAAGTCATACGCATTAGTTAATTCCGTATGGTCGTTTATGGAAAATGTAGAGTTTGATTATAACTATATGATTTTACAACAGTATGGGTTATATTTTAAAGTAGGATTTATGTTTGACAGTACGGTAGGATTTATGGCGTATGGAAAATTTGCAACTATTGCAAATTTAGACGGAACTTGGACATTGTATAATTTAGATTCACCGAATGGATATGTTCAAATAAGGGCATATTTTGCACATACTCCAGTACTTAAATATGTGGATTGTATTGTCGGAAATAGTGCTACAAGAGCAAATTACGGACTAAGCATTGCCGGAGCAAAGGCAATGCAAGAGAGTTACAGTACATTTAATTTCCATGCCGAAAACGGGGCAGGAGCAGCCGTGAAAGTCTATAATAAAAATGACGTGCTTTTACTTGATAGTGTACTTGATGGATTAGGAGACTTAACAGGACAAGAATTGAAATATTACGAGGCCAGCCAGGAAAAAATTGATGGAGGTTATATAACTATAAACGAAAATTATACACCGTTTAGAGTTGAACTGACAAAGGCGACCTACCAGAATGAAACAATTCCTGATATAGATATTACAGCAGGAATGCAGACAACATTATACGCAACTTTGACTTTGGAAGAACTTCAAATTACAGCCGTAGCAATTACAGATTGCACTAATATAGGGACAGACAACGGCGAACTTCTTATTACAGTAGAAGGAGGCGATACGGTTTATGGGTATAGTCTTGACGGGATTACGTACCAAGTTAGCAATCACTTTGCCGACCTTGAACACGGAGATTATACGGTTTATGTAAGAGACGGCGAATTAACGGTAACGGATTTTGATGTAACTATAAGCCAGCCCGTGCCTGAAGATTACGCAGAGACAGTCTTAAGATGCGACCTGACTGAAGAAACCTTAACCTGTGATCTTACTGAAGAGACTTTAATTTGTGAATTAACAGAATAATTATGAATATAGTACGAAAATATCAGGGCAATTCATGGAACCCTTCAGTTGTTATAACAACTTCAGTAGGTGCTAAAGATTGCACAGGATTAGATTGTGTTTTGATTATAAAACGTGATGACATACTTAATGCAACCGCTGATCTTACTATCCCTATTGCATGGACAAACCAAGCCGGAGGATTAGGCACGTTTACACTTACTCCGGTGCAGTCTTTGACGCTCGAAGCGATAAGCTATTTTTATGAAGTTTCTTTATACAGCTTAACTTACCAGAGAACTTGCAATAAGGGAAGATTAGACATTGCACCCTCTTTAGGAATAACATAATGAAAGCGAAATTTGAAATATCAATATTATTAACCTGGAGCAAAATTATTGCCGTATTGATTTTGTTATTAAGTTTCCTTCTTGAATTGACAAACGAAGGTAAAGGACTGATTTTTGAAATTGCACTACCGATAGTTGCAGGAATGATAGTAGGCAAACAATGGTTCGACCGGGGAATTAAATCTAAAGACAATTTATAAGTTAATAAAAGTAAAATGAAAACAACAAAAGGAACACCAAAGAGAGACGGTTCTGGTGGAGGCACAAGGAAAAATATTGGTCGTGGAGGATGCGCAACCCAAAAGGGAACTGGACAAGGAAAGTAAATTTGAAAGGATAAATGCACTATAAAGGGTTAAGTAGTATTAACCTAAATTTTATTGTTATGACACTCAAGGAATTGAAGCCAGTCTTTGATTTAATGAATGTACAAGAAGAGAGAATTGTGCTGAAGTTAAATGAAATTATCGACCATGTAAAAGAAATCAATGGCGATGTATCTTTATTAAAGGCAAAAGAACTAATAAGAAGCGAACACGAAAAGTACAGAATTTGGAAGGCGTGCGGACTTGTGTTAGCAGCAGCGATCGGAGCTTCTTTGATTTTGAATTTTGGTATTTTAGAATTTTTAAAACTTATTTAATGAGAGAGATCGAGAACCGTAAATTAACGTCTCATTTCATGTTGTACGAATTTCTTGAAGCGCAAATGCCCGATGAGGCAGTGGCTTTGAATTGGAAATATATAACTGAAGATACCGTTTACCGTTCCGAGATTATCGCATTAGAATTAGAAAAGGTTAGAAAACTTGTTAATGACAACTTCAAAAGTGATATTGGATTTCATGAGATCGGGTTAAGAATAACATCCGGATACAGATGTATAGAATGGGAGCTATTAAGAGACAGGTCTGGAAATTCACAGCATACTATTATGGCAGTCGATTTACAACCGGTGAGATGTTCACGGGAATTGGCTGTTAAGATACTTCATTTTATATATGTTAAATATAATCATTTCTGGTCGGGTGGATTAGCAATTAAAAACCCATCTAAACAGGGTAGTATCTTATTAGTTGGATTTGTTCATTTAGATATGAGAGATAAAAAAGCTCGTTGGAAATATAATTAAATTATGA
>Ga0075123_10001038_pt1 | contig 14215 bp, 14 predicted proteins | sample AntAceMetag02UKX_FD_69808 | JGI IMG/M metagenome (GOLD analysis project Ga0075123, IMG submission 69808) | Saline lake microbial communities from Ace Lake, Antarctica - Antarctic Ace Lake Metagenome 02UKX | ecosystem: Environmental > Aquatic > Non-marine Saline and Alkaline > Saline | place... | reverse complement strand
CATACGTGTCCCCCCTTCCTCGTGTAGTGGGGTGAGTATCGGAAAAAAAGGAATTCGTGTCAAGGGCAAAGGGGGAGGGAGGATGCTGTTTGTCCGGCTATCTTCGCACCGGCGAGGTAAAATCTTGAAATATCCCTTCAATTGTGTAGTATGATCCCCGGCAAGGGTTACGCAGATAAACAGGGGTGCGTCTAGGCGCTCAGTGGCCGATCGAGTAAGAAGGACCGACTATTCCAGCGGGAGTGATACGGGCATGCATGAGCTTCCCATCACAGAGAGCATTCTGAAGGTTGTCCTGAGACACGCCGAGGGGCAGAACGTCCGGAAGGTGGTAACCATCCGCCTGCAGATCGGCAGACTCAGCGACCTCGAAGATGAATGGATTCAGCGGTATTTCGATTACCTGAGCGAGGGGACCATAGCACAGGGGGCGCAACTGAAGATCGAAAGGACGCCCGTTATGATGCGGTGCAGCGCCTGTAGCGCGTCTTATGAGGTGGAGGCGGCGCGAATAGGCGATCTTGTCTGCCCCGCTTGCGGGGAGGGCGGCGGCACGCTTCTTTCCGGGAGAGAATACTACATAAAGGAGATGGAGGTGCAGTAGTGGGGGATGCTATACGGCTCATAGAGGTGAAGGAGGAGATACTTTCCGACAATATCAAGCAGGCCGACGAGGTCCGAGATCGTCTCCGGAAGACGAAGACGATGCTCCTGAATCTCATGTCTTCGCCGGGGTCTGGGAAGACCAGTCTCATCCTCCGCACGGTCGAAGGCCTGAAAGGCGCGGTGAAGCTGGGCGTTATCGAAGCGGATATCGATTCCACGGTTGATGCCGAAAAGGTCGCCGCCGGAGGCGTCCCTGCCATCCAGCTCAGGACGGGGGGATTCTGTCACCTCGACGCGACCATGGTCACCCAGGGGATTGATGCCATGGCGGTGGATGAGCTCGATCTGGTCATCGTCGAAAACGTGGGAAACCTGGTCTGCCCCGCCGAATTTGACACGGGGGCTCACAAAAACGTGATGATCCTGAGCATCCCCGAGGGGGATGACAAACCCCTCAAGTACCCCCTGATGTTCTCTATATGCGATCTTCTCCTTGTCAATAAGATCGACTATCTCCCCCTCAGTGACTTTGATATGGCGGCCCTGAAAAAACGGGTTCTGGTCCTGAATCCCCGAATCACCATCCTGGAGATATCCTGCAAGACCGGGGCGGGAGTCGAGAGATGGATAGACTGGCTGAAAGAAGAAGTAGACGCGTTCGGCCGTGATGAGGGGGGGGTGTGATATGTCACAGGAACTGCTAATTCTGGTTATCACGGCCGCTTCCATCGGTTTCTTTCACACGCTGTTTGGACCCGATCACTACCTGCCCTTCATCGTCATGGGAAAGGCGAGGAACTGGTCGATGATCAAGACCGCAGGGGTAACCGTTCTGTGCGGGATTGGTCATGTGGGAAGCTCCGTGCTGCTGGGCCTGATAGGCGTTGCCCTGGGGGTTGCCGTCACGCACCTGGAGGTTGTGGAATCATTTCGCGGCAACCTTGCGGCATGGGCGTTGATCGCGTTTGGCCTGGTCTATTTCGTGTGGGGGATGCGCCGGGCGTGGAAGAACAAGCCGCATGAGCACGCCCATGCCCATGCGAATGGAGGGATCCACACGCATACCCATGTACACACCGAAGAGCATGCACACATCCATGAAGAAGGCCATGCGGCGAGCCTGACCCCCTGGATTCTCTTTACGATCTTTGTGCTGGGTCCCTGCGAGCCGTTGATACCGATACTGATGTATCCGGCGGCACGGGGAAGCCTCGGGGGATTGCTCCTGGTAACGGCTGTATTCGGCGGGGTGACCATTCTCACGATGCTCGGCATCGTCCTGGCCTCCCTGTGGGGAATCAATCTCATCCCCATGAAAAGGGTGGAGCAGTACACCCACGCACTGGCAGGGGGTTCCATCTGTCTGTGCGGGATGGCGATCCAGTTCCTAGGATTATAGCTGAAAGGTGCAATTGCCGGGGAGAGGATTTACCGCTGTCCGGTATGGACGTTGTCTTTCCTTATGTAACGTGTGCTCCGCCGCTACGCCAGGCAGTAGAGGCCGTCCTCCTGTTGGATGGTCCCCAGATTCTCAAGGCGCTGAAGGTGCTTGTCCATCATGATCCGTTCGCTCAGGGTCAGCTCCCAGGCCCCGGCGGACAGACTGCGGCCTCCATAGATGATCCCCTCCGCGGTTATCTCGTCCAGATTCCTGGGCCCCGATGCCAGCAGGGTCAGCAGCCTCTCCTCCCTGGTATAGATGACGTTCAGATACCGCTGGATATGTGCCGGGTCACCGTCGAAAACTCCCTCTCTGCCGTGGGCCACGAGGTATACATCCACATCGATGGCGGCAACTCGCCGGAGGGACGCGATCGTGTCATCGATGCTGGAGCCCTTATCTCCATAATAGGGCCCGAATTTTACCAGATCCAGATCCGCCAGATACAGGACCCTCTCCTCGGGAAAGTGAAAGGCCAGGTGCCCCGGACTGTGACCGGGGGTGTGCAGGACCCGGGCCCGCGTCTTACCGAAGACAAGGTCCTCTCCATCCTCGAGCAGCCGGTCAGGTTCCCGGGGTTGGTACCGTACGACATCGGTAAAGAATGTGTCCCACGCGGCCTTGGTTTCTTCATCGATACTCTCGGATTCATAGAATTGATCGAAGAAAGCATCGATATCCCTGAATCCGGCCGCTTCCAGTCTGGGAACCCAGAGGTCGGCATCCGGAAAACGGGAATTGAAGAGGAAGTGATCCTCGTGGCAGTGGCTGTTGATGAGAACCTGAATCGGCCGCTCCCGGTTAATCGCCAGCAACTTGTCCTCGTCACTCGCCGGGTCGATAACGGTGCGGACCTCATCATCAATGAAAACGGAATGGCAGGTAGGATACTTCCCGCCGCGGATCAACCGGATCTTTCCTCTCTCAAAATCAAACATCGCTCGCTTTATCCCCGGATTCCGACCGGAACCGACACACAGTGCCGAGGGGTGCTCTATCCCTCGTGGTGACAATATCCCGGTACGGCAGTGTTTTTTTATGGCGGAATATAAGTAAGATGAACGGCCCCGTGTGTCAATGAAATAATGGCCGCGCACGATGGTACAGGGGTTCTACTTAAATTCGGAGAAGTCAACCCCCCGCAGTCGGCCCCGCTCCGCAAACCAGTCATCCTCCGTGAAGGGGGGCGTCGCAATCTTGTCCGGGGCCCTGTGGACCAGATCAATGGCCTGCGTAGGGCAGGTGCTGATACACAGTCCGCAGCCGATACACTTCTCCGGAATGATTCGGTAGGTGCCATTTTCTTCAGCGATGGCGTTCACCTGGCACCGTTCGTCCGCGCACAGCCCGCAGCCGGTGCACGCATCGTCATCGATTTTGGCATAATAATGGGAATTGATGACGAGAGAGGCCGGGATCCCCAGTTCGGTGATGGACCGCAGGACGCCGCAACAGCAGCTGCAGCAATTGCAGATGAAGATCTGACCGACCTGTACGTTCATCGTAAGATGAACGAGACCCGCCCCTTCGGCCCGGTTCAGCAGTTCATACGCCTCGTCCTTTGAGATGACCCGGCTGCCCGGGGAGTCCTCGAACACCCCGGGGATGGGGGCGATTGCCAGACAGACCTCCAGCGGTTTTTCGCAGGGGTGCCCCAGCAGCCCTCGCTCCTTTTTGCAGATGCATTCGCTGACGCGGAACGATTGATTGCTGTCGATGATTGCCGAAACCTTTTCATAGGGGAGGGCCTCCTGGTGGGCGGGGATGGCCTCTTCAATAGCGAGCGTCTGCATGAGTTGCGGCCTCTGGGAGGCGAATTGCCGTGAGTAGACGGGGAAGAACTCTTCGCTCAGTTCGGCAAACTCCCTGTCGATGCGGTTCATCTGGAATTCGTAGATCCCGAAAACCCAGGGGAGCATCCTGAAGAATCGGGTGTCCTCCAGTTCGATCATAAAGATCTGTCCTCCCTCCGCCATGCTGACCAGGATCTCTTCCAGCCCTTCCACCTCGAGGCCTGTCCGCTCGGCGATCTGTCCGGCAGTTTCAAAGGTCAATCGGAGCTTGCAGAACAGATCGGCCTGCTCCGGTGTAAAGATCTTTTTCAGGAGCCTGATCTCGACGCCGTTTTCCGTTGCCGGGAACCCGTTGGGGAGAGTATCCAGGACCTTTGCCAGTTTGTGGTAGACTTCTTCATGCATGCGGGGCACTCCCTATCCTATTTTTCTCAGTTCTCTCCTCAATGTTTTTCCGAGGGCGCTCTTGGGGAGCGCGTTCATGAACTGGATCGATTTCGGTCTCTTGAAGGTGGGCAGATGCTCACGGCAAAAATTCAGGAGATCCTCTTCACAGACCGCACCGGGGATCTTGAGGGTGACAAACGCCTTGACCACCTCGCCGTACACCGGATCGGGAATACCGATAACCCCCGCTTCCAGGACCTCCGGGTGCATGTGCAGGATGTTTTCTATCTCCTTCGGGTAGATATTCTCTCCCCCCCGAATGATCAGATCCTTTTTTCGATCCGTTATATAGAGATATCCGTCTTCGTCGGCGTATCCGACATCGCCGGTGTGGAGCCAGCCCTTCCGCAGCGCCTCTGCCGTTTCTTTCGGTTTGTTCCAGTAGCCCTTCATGACGCCGGGTCCCTTGATGACGATCTCTCCGGTTTCTCCCGGGGGGACCTCCCGGTCGTCTTCGTCGAATATTTTGATCGTGTTGCACTTCTGGTAGCATTTGCCGATGGAGCCGTACTTGGGGGGACGCTTCCCGGCCACGTTTCCACAGTTGACTGTCGTCGCCTCACTCAGGCCGTATCCCTCCCAGATATCGGTTCCGTACCGCTTCTTCCACTGGCGGGCCACCTCCAGCGGCATCGGCGCGGACCCGCAGATGCAGGTCTGCAGAGAACTCAGATCGTACCGGAGGGCGGCGGGGTGGTTCAGCATCTGGATGTACATGGTTGGCACGCCGCGAAAATCCGTGACCTTGAACTGTTCGATACATCTCATCGCCTCTTCGGCATCCCACCGGCTGATAACGATGAGCTTTCCCCCTGTCAGAAACTCAAGACTCAGGGCGAATACCCCGTAGCCGTGGAAGAGGGGAAGCGTGATGAGGGAGACACGGTTCCGGCTGACGCCGAACACCTCCACCTCCTGATCCGCCACCGTGCCCCGCCGTGCATCCTGCTCCTGAATTCTTCCCTTTGCCGTGATACCCCATGAATCCAGCAGGACCAGGTCATAATATCCCGTCACGTGGGTATACCAGTTGTAGTGCGTCAGCATCACGCCTTTGGGGTTTCCCGTGGTGCCGGCGGTGTAAATCATGACGGCCGTGTCGTCGTTGTCCGTGTCTTCCGTGATCAGTTTGTCCGACTCCCCTTCAATGATGGCGTCGTAGGAGATGGTGTCTTCGGGGATTGCCCCCCCGGTTACAATGACATGCTGAAGCTGCTGTGCCCCTGTGCGCGCCTCCCTGATGGCGTCGATGTAGTCGATCGTGCTGATCAGTGCGACAATACCCGCGTCTTTGTAGAGATAGGCAAGTTCGCCCACGCGCAGCGACGGGTTTATGGGGACCAGTATCGCCCCGATCTTAAACGTGGCGAAAAATGCCTGCATAAGCTGGGGACAGTTGAGCAGTTGAACTCCGACCCGGTCCCCCTTCCTGATCCCCAGGGCCTTTAAGGCATTGCCTAGCCGATTGGCAAGGCGATTCATCTCGACGTTGGTGTGCCACTGCCCTACAAACCAGGCGAAATTGTATTCGCCGAACCTCGCGATATTGTCGTCCGCCAGTCTCCCGATGTTCATTGCTGTGATCCCTTTCTCAATACCTGAAATTCAGGGGTCGTCATACGAACCTGTCTTGTGGGTAATCGGCCCGCGCCCTTTTTATTGTACCCTTTCCTGTTCTTGTGCGCTCACCACCTGTGCCTTCGCGAGGAGGGATATAAAGATACCGTTTATCTCACGAAACACGTTGGTGATCAGACTTCCTGTTTCAGCTGAGCCATAGCTTCCGATATATGTGTTCTTGCCATCTCGGCCACCTCTTCAGTGGTCAGGTCTTTAAAGGCTTCGTAGGGTATCTCTTCAAGGATATGTACTGTAATGGGATGTTTTCCGTGAAAATTCAAGCTTTTTTTGGGGAGGGCGTTTTTCGTGCCGTTAATGAGGATTGGCAAGATCGGCACCTTATTGTCCTGGGCCAGGAGAGTCGTTCCTGACTGTGCCAGAAAGACTTTGCAGACCATTATCAGAGGCAAAGTTGAACCTGATAGTGTCATACATTCAGATAGTTGGAGAGGTTATAACGGCCTGGTTGACATGGGATATAAAAAGCATTATCATGTCCACCATGGAAACGACGAATTTGCAAAGGTAAAAGCCATATTAACGGGATTGAATTCTTCTGGTCATTTACAAAACGAAGGCTTATTAAATTCCATGGTATGCCACAATCAACCTTTTACCTGCACCTTAAAGAATGCGAGTTTCGGCTCAACAACCGTAACACCAGTATCTATAAATTGTTGTTAAAGAACTTCAAAAACAAACCGCTGTTCTAGTCAAGAGCCTTGTGCTTTATTCCGCTCATCTCAAGTTGCAAACCAAACAAGGAATAATACGATGAAATTTCATTTGACATCACTTGCCTTTATTCTTGTGGTTGTTGTGTTGGTACCATTTACTCTCAGCGCCGGTGACTATGAACAAGGGATGACTGCCTCGGTTGCTGATAGAGGCTTTGAATCCAACTTCGAAGCCATGAAGTGGGAGTTCAAGACCGAGTTGGGCAGTTTCCACATGTATGAGAAACGGAAATTTCAGCCGACCCAACTGGATTATGTCATGGCCAACGCGCTCTTCGGTCTTATGCTCTATGATCCTAACGGTCCGTGGATTTTTCGCGGCAACACCGAACTGTTCATGGGCCTGACCGGCGGCGGGTACGCCAACGGCCCGGGCACCTGGATCGCCCCGGGGGTTATACTGGCGATCCAGTACAACTTCGTGCCGGAAGAATCGCGCTGGATCCCCTTTGTCGGTTTCAACGGCGGATTTGTGTTCGTCGACAGCGCGCTGAAGCACGTCTACGTCGGCTCGGAATTCAATTTTTCCTGGGGCCCATACCTCGGCATCCGCTGTTTTCTGGATGACAACTGGTCCATCCAGGCCACGGCCAACTACAACCACATGTCGAACGGCAACATCACATCGGACAACCATGGAATTGACGCCTTGGGCGGCATGATTGGCGTGTCTTACTATTTCAACTAAACTGAGAAACCCATTCCCGGCGCGGTCATCACCACACTCCTGGCGGATTATCCTTATTCCGTTGCTCCTTGATTTTCTGGTTGATGCGCCGTAGAGATCTTTTATCATCTTTGCAATGCCCTCGCGTCACTGCTGCTCTGCTTCTTCCACCGTGTCCCAAAACTTCCTGATTCACCATTGCTCGCGAACCAGCATCAGGAAAAGACTTGTAAAGAAAAGGATAAAAATATCGATTGTCTTGCGGAGCACAACGATGATTATATTTTTTGTTCCAACTGCTCCATGGCCTCCGATATGCGCGCCCTAACCATCTCGGCCGTCTCCTCGGGGGCCAGGCCCTGAAAGGCTTTGTAGGGTATCTCTTCAAGGATTTTTACTATGATCGGATGTTTTCCGTGAAAATTCAAGCTTTTTTTGGGGAGGGCGTTTTTCGTGCCGTTGATGACAATGGGCAGTATCGGCACCTTGTTATCCTGGGCCAGCAGAAAGGCCCCCGGTTTGAAGGGTTTGATGGCCCCTGTTTTCGATCGCGTCCCTTCGGGAAACAGGTAGACGGAACTTCCTCCGGCGAGGGCCTTATCGCAGTCATCCAGCATTGTTCGTATGCTCTTCCTGTCACCGCGGGTAAGTTTGATGTAGCGGTTTAACGTCATGTTCCATCCGATAAAGGGAATCTTGAATATCTCCGCCTTCGATACCCACTTGAAAGGGAAAAAGATTCGGAACGCGACGAGGATATCAAGGAGGGACTGATGGTTGGAGACGACCACATAGGTCTTCTTTCCGATATGTTCCTTCCCCTCGATTGAAACCGACCAAGGGGGCATCACCCAGGTATAGATCGACGCCCAGAATGAGGTAAAATAATGCAGAACGTAAAGACGCTTATCGAACAGGACGGTTACTAGCCATATGGCGAGCGCTACCGCATAGAGAACCATGCTGGAGATTGCCATAAAGGACAGAAATAGTATGGTAATAATACGATCGACCAACTCTTCACACCCCTGAATCCCGGGACTGAACTAAGGGCTCTCTATATGAAAATAGTGACCCTGCTGTCAATACAAAGGGAGGGGGCAATTGCAGGCCCATAACCTCTTTGCCCCCTCCCATACACCTGTTTTCTGGAAGGACTCGGTCAAACCCCCTCAAGAAAGATAGTTCATCGTCCGGTAGTGAATGTATCCATCACCCCATTCTTTCATACGGGCGAGATGGGGCTGTGCGCATGATCTTTTTCGCCCGGAACACCGGGAGGCGGTGTCGCGGCTGTCCTGTTAAAATCGGCTGAGATTGTTCTTCAGTATCGCTTCTGCGTTGTGTACGATTCCATCAAGAAGCTCTTTGCAGGTGAGGACATCATGGATCAGACCGATCGACTGGCCCACGGCAATCAGCCCCGTGTTCATTTCACCCTTCTGCCAGATCTCATCTCCCAGGGCCCCGGCGATGTGCGGTATGATCTCCTCCAGACCGCCCCCCCGTGCCTCGATCTTCAGGACCTCATGCATGGAATCGTTCAACAGTCCTCGGCCCTGGAGACCGATCGAGTTTCCGTACAAGACGGTCTCGTTCTCCTGGCGGCGGATCATCTCCTCGTGGACCTTCTCGTGGACCGTGCATTCGTAAGTGTTGATAAAGCGGGTCGCCATCATGATTCCCTCCGCCCCCAGGCACAGTGCCGCGGCCAGGCCCCGCCCGTCCGCCATCCCCCCCGTGGTGATCACCGGGATGGTAAGTTCCTCCGCCATGCGCGGGGTCAGGACGGTGGTGGCGACGTTTTCGTTCAGGGGGTGCCCCCCCTCCTCGACACCGGCGGCGAAGACAGCGTCGTATCCCGCCTTCTCAGCCGATTTTCCGTGCCGTACCGAACCCACCTTGTGAATCAGTTTCGCGCCGGCATCCTTTAATTTTCTGAAATACAGACCGTCCTTGTACCGGTGCAGGGGGGTGCCGCTGATCTCCACCGCCGCGATCTTCTCTTCGGCGAGGGTGTCGAAATACATGGCGTACCGGTCGTCAGGGACCCCGATGGAGGGGAGCAGCGTCACGTTCACGATAAAGGGCCTGTCCGTCAGGCGCTTGGTCTCCCGGATGGCGCCTCGGAATGACTCCCTGTCCTCGTACATGGCCGCAGTCAGGTTCCCCAGTCCCCCGGCGTTTGAGATCGCCGCGCACAGGGGCGGGTAGGCCAGCCGCATCATCCCGCCGCATACGATCGGGTGCTCGATTCCCATCATTTCCGTCAGTCGTGTCTTCATCTGGTCGTACTCCTTTTCTGTTAAGATTTATCGCTTGTTTGAGGTGCCGCCGTGTCGGAAACACACTACGGTCTGTTTTACTCCAGGTCCTTTAAAAACTGTATCATCAGATCGTTGACCTCCAGAGGACGTTCCTGCTGGATCCAGTGCCCGGCCCCGGGAAGCAGGACCTTCTGCTTCAGGTTGGGAATGGATGCCTCCATCCGGTCGTAGGCCCCGCGGCTGAAGGTGATAACGCCGTCCAGTTCCCCGGCTATGAAGAGGGCGGGCTGGTGGATCTTTGCCCCGCTGAGGAAGGGGGTCATCTCCCAGTTCCGGTCGATATTCCGGTACCAGTTGACACCACCACGGAAGCCGGTCCGCGTGAACTCCTCGGTGTAGAAATCGATATCCCGTTCGGTCAGCCAGGCAGGCAGGGTATCCGGGGCAGCAGAGGTGTCGATAAATCTCTTGCCCTTGGGAAATACGAATTGCCAGCGTTCTTCGAGTGGTGGGTCACCGGATGCCGCATACAGGGACCCCAGTATAAATTTTCTGACATCCTCCTCCAGCTCCTTTTCAACCCTGCCCGGTTCCTGAAAGTAGAGGATATAGAATTCAAGGTCTTGGCCGCCCAGCAGCTTCTTCATCCCCTCAGTCGGTCTCTGGCTCTTCCAGGAGCGTGGGGCAAAGGGGACGCTCAGGAGAATGACGGTTTGAAAGATGTCCGGTCTGAGGAGGGCGCAGTGTTGCGCGACCGTCGATCCCCAGTCATGTCCAACGATAACGGCCTTCTCTTCCCCGAGGGCGTGGACGAGGCCGACGATATCCCCGACCAGTTGGAAGATGTCGTACGCCTCTATCGATTCGGGCCGGTCGGTGCACCCGTAGCCGCGCTGATCGGGGGCAACGGCGTGAAATCCCGCATTGGCCAGGGCCGGCAGCTGGTGCCTCCAGCAATATCCAAGTTCCGGAAAGCCGTGGCACAGGATCACCAGCGGGCCTTCTCCCTGCTCGGCGATGTGCATGGTGATGCCGTTGGTTTCAAGGGTGCGGTGACGTTGCTCCATCGTTGTCTCCTTTCGGTGATATTCAACTAACCGATATTCTACTTATTTATATAGGGAGGCTCTTCCCACCAGGGATAAAACGCCGGCATATCCCGGCTCGGTTTCATCTTGAACTTGGGGGCACGCTTTTCCAGAAAAGAGGCCACTCCTTCCTCCGTGTCGGCGGAGGCCAGCATATACCCGAAGGCCTTCGATTCGATTATGTGGGCGTGCATGGGATGACGCTCGCCCAGCATCTTCCAGAGCATCTGCCGTGCCAGTGCGGTGGATACCGCGGACGTATTGTCAGCGATCTCGCGAGCTATCTTTATTGCTGTGGGCATCAGTTCTTTGGGAGCAGTCACCCGGCTGAACAGCCCTATCTCCAGCCCCTCCCGGGCATTGAAAAGACGGCCCGTGAGGATCAACTCCGCCGCCCTGCTGATGCCGATGATCCGCGGCAGAAAGTAGGTGCAGCATCCCTCCGGGGCCACTCCCCTCCGATCAAAGACGAACCCGATTTTTTTGGCGGTCTCGGAGGCGATCCGGATGTCCATGCCCATGGTCATGGTAATCCCGACACCGACCGCGTTGCCGTTGATCGCGCCGATAACGGGCTTTTTCATATTAAAGAGTTTCAGGGTAACCTGCCCCGCCGAGTCTCGAAAGGGTTCGGTTTCCTCGGGATCGTCAGGGTTGTTGAATCCTCCGGCGGCCAGATCCGCTCCCGCGCAGTATGCCCGCCCGGCACCGGTAACGATCACCACCCGGACCGAGTCGTCATTGTCTGCCGCATCCAGCGCCTGAAGGACCTCCTGCATCATGAGGGGCGTCCAGGCATTGAGTACCTCCGGCCGGTTAAGCGTAATCGTGGCGATACTCTCCTCCACAGTGTAGATGATCTGTTCATAGCGCATAACGGTCTTCCTCCACAAAATATATCATCGGTTTTCTAGCAGGTTCGTCCCCGAATGGCAACCCCTTCGCGGTGAGTGCGTATCCTTCCCCTCGGGTATCCGCCCGATCGCTCGTTTTCTCCCCCACTTGCTTGTAGATTGGGTTGGCTTGTATTATACGGGTGTGCCGTCGTCCAGTTTTTTCCGTAAAAAGTCAAATCCCGGGGTCAGTTTGCTCGTGATGCCCCTTGCCAGCATAGGCCTGACGGGAATACCCATATTTAACCGTCCGCCGGTTTTGAACAAGTTCGCTATCACCTCTAACACAAGGGGACCGGGGAGGCCGATGGCGATCTCAGAGTCGGAGCCACCGGCCAACGTCCGGTCTCCAGTTCCGGGGATGACTATCTGCGGGGTCTGGGTCAAGAATGGAATCAATCCGCCCGCGATGCACGACTCGGCGAACCCCCAGTTCGAGGAGGTGGGGAAATTACGCCCATCGTAAACCATGGCCTGGATGATATGGGTTATCTGTTCTCCATTGCCGTATATCAGAACCGTATCGGGGACAATGATGGATTTTGGCAGGGGGGAAACAATGAAACCCGTATACTCCTCTCGCCGGTCGATTGCGTCCCCGAAGAGTCCCCGGATGTAGAGCTGCACCCTTTTTTCCGCTTCTTCATCCCGGTGCCAGCCCTGACGGACCTGACTTTCCGTAAGATCCTCATCGGAAATGTCCTCCCAGGCGTGGTATCCCGTGGCGGGGACACAAAAATTGTCGTTACCGGTCATGGCCACATTCCAACTCCACCGGCGGGCGTAGGTAAACGCCTGGCAGAGGCTCCACTCCTCACCCAGGGTCGAGGGGCGTATGACCGTCTCCGGAATTTCGGCAACGTCCCTGATATACTTAATAGCTACCGGCATGCTGGCCAGGTGGAGTTTCTCATAGAGCATCTGCCCTGCTTCTTGGTACTCCTGCAGTCCAGCCATACAAACTCTCCTCACCGGATGTCTTTCTTCAATTACCGCGACGTAGACGCTATGTCTGCATCAATCACCTCTAGGATCTTCTGGTGGGTTTCCACCTTCATCCTGCCGATCAGATTCCCGTCCTTGTTCAGTGACCGGGCAAAGGCGAGAGCTTCGGTCATGAGATCGTCAGGGGGGCAGGCCTTCATGATGATATGGTGCTCCTCGCATTCCTGGGCGGTGAGGCGTTTGCCGGTGTACTGCATCTCCTCAAATTTGTATTGAGGGACCGCCCGCCGGGCAATGGCGGAGAAAACCGGGCCCAGGGTCATGTTGATATTCACTTCGGGGAAGCAGATCCATCCCTTGTCCGAGCGCATGAACCGAAAATCGTGAGCGAATGCCAGAAAGGCCCCGCCGGCAAAGGCATGTCCGTTGATGGCCGCGATGGTCGGCATCGGGTAGGTGAGGATACGCCTCATAAGACCGTACATTTCCGGCCGGAATCGGTCCATCGCCTCCGGGCCTTCCTTTTCAATGGCCGGGAGGAGCCAGTCCAGATCTATGCCGTTGGACCAGATCTTTGTGTCTGAGGACTTCACGACGAGTGCGTTCGCATCGGTCTTCTGCTCTATCTCATCCAGTGTCTCCATGAACGCCTTTAAAAAAGGGAAATTAAACCGGTTCTCACCGCTGTTCATCGTCACCACTGCCACGCGTTCATCCATCTCGTATTCAACCTTCGCCATCGTTTGTTCCTTTCCTCCTGTTCTATATCGGTTACTCAGCCGGGGTTGCCCCGGATGAAAGACGGGTATCTATCCTTCGGAAAATGGTTTTGACAGGTTTGATTGTCTTAATCAAGCAAGAAAATGCGGGGGAGCACACTACGTGATTTTCCCGGGTCTTCCCGGGCGCGCCGAAGCAGCAGATTGCGTGCCGGGATTACATGAAAGCATCCCGTGCGTAATGCCCCATGGGCCTATATGTCGTGCAGCTTCTCGGGTGTCAGTTCTTCCCGAACATCAGTGACGCCGGGGACGGCCTTGACCGCAGCGAGCAGGACTTCCTTCGATTCCAGGGGGTTGATGAGGCCGGTGAGGACGACGACGCCCGTTTCGGGAACCTCAACGTGAATATTTTTCGGGATGAGAACTGTCTTCTTGACCGACGTTTCGACCAGCTTTTTCAGACCGAACCGTTCCATCGTCTCCAGTGCCTGGAGACTGCAGGTGTCGATGATCTCGGACCGGGCAACGGAGATCAGCAGGTCGCCAGCGGTCTCGATGCCAAGTTTGTCCTTGTTGATGATCAGATCATAGAGCGCCGGGTCATCCCAGTTCATGTCGAAGGCATAGTGCATGAATCCCCTCTTGCCACTATCGTCCGCACGGATGGTTTTTTCAGCGGCATCCCGGCTGATTTTGTGGGAGGCGAGCAGTGCTTCGAGACGAATCTCTTCCGATGAGTAAAGGCGGACGTGGAGGGCGCATCCGAAGTCGCGAAGGAGAAACTGCGCGCCATGCCCGATGATGATACCTTTGCCCCGGCGGGCGACTTCATAGACGACCGCTTCGAGGAGTTCAAGGTACGACTGGGGCTTAAGCTCAAGGACGCGGGTGAAAAAGCCCGGAGCTTTTTCGTCGAGGCTCTTCAGATCTTTCGAAGAAAGGCCCATTGCGATGGATTCCTCCCGGAGCTTTTCATCGTCATACAGCGG
>Ga0075123_10001032_pt1 | contig 14281 bp, 9 predicted proteins | sample AntAceMetag02UKX_FD_69808 | JGI IMG/M metagenome (GOLD analysis project Ga0075123, IMG submission 69808) | Saline lake microbial communities from Ace Lake, Antarctica - Antarctic Ace Lake Metagenome 02UKX | ecosystem: Environmental > Aquatic > Non-marine Saline and Alkaline > Saline | place... | reverse complement strand
CGAGGGAGGGATAGAGAAGACCTCAAGATTCTCCTGAAATTAAGAGGGAAGAGGGCCGGGGAGCGGTCCTCAGGTTCAAAGTAATTGCTGAGAGTCTCCCTCTAAGATTTCGAACAGCAACTGCGGGGTGTCCCCTTCAACTTATTATTTAGGGTTTGACCCTCTGCCTGCACCAGTTTTCGCCAAACATATTTGATGGTTCCCGGTACCTCCTACGAGCATAGCGGAGTAAAGTTCCCATGGAGATTCGGGCAGAGGTTACGGCGCGCCAGGCCATATCCTGGAATTCACCGAGGCTCATAAGCGGCAGTTTCTCGACCTCAATAGACAAATCCGTGAGCAATTTCTCAATGGATGCCGTATGGCCTTCCCCTCCCGGGGAGTCTTTGCTCTCCGGACGGATGACGATCGTCTTCTCCTCAACCCGAAAATTTTTCTTCGCTTCATCCGATGAGGGATCCAGATAGACTTTATATCCTTGCCAACCCTGAAGTTCCTCATAAACAGCCGGCATAAGATCACGGTCCGTATAAACGAATGTTACGGACTTGCCTAAAAGATGATGCATATACGGATTGATCTGTTCTGTTGACCAGCAGGAGAAATCAAGGAGAGGGAAGGCTTTTTTTATTTTGGTGATGATCTTTTTTACAGGAGCAGTATCGAGAGCGAATGGTTTCGCGATGCGGGAATACCATCCCCTCCCGGCGTCATATAATAAGCCCTCTGATATGAATTCAGAGAGATAGGTTGTTACAGTTGTAGATGGAGCCTCTATTCCAACTCCCTTTAACCGGACAGATACTGTCTCCAGGTTGAAATATGGTGACATCTCCTTCAGAGCCGGCAGCAATATCGAACGAAGATCCGATTTTATTTCCGCTTTCGTTCTAGAGGGTCCAATAGACGATTCGATGAGGGTGATTTCTTCTTCTGTTAGATTAAATAACCTATACACTTCTTTATCGATTCTATTTTCAATTTCAACAAGTTGATTGCCAGTAGCCTTTTCGGCATTAATAACCAAATTAAAAATCTTAGCTTTAATATCTTGCGAAGGATCCGGGATACTCAGATTCGAAATATACATGGGCTTGAATTCAACATATCCACCTTGCCTTGTGGCCGCAGATTGAGAAACAACATAGTGTGTAAGTTTCGAATTAAGAATGCCAAGAACATAGGGGTTATCTGTAACCATTAAAACCGCCGGCGCACTAAGGTAATACCCTGCATTGGCAAATGAAAATTTTGGGTGAGTTGCGAGATTGCCCCAAACGATTTGCTGTTCTTCAAACTCCTTATAATAAGCAATATTATCCTGTATCTCATACCACTTATATGAGCCCGGTTTGCGTCCCGACCATTGCTTGTCAGACGGCCAATTGTTAGGTCTGGGTTTCAATTTTTTGCGGTATTTCTCCAGATGCTTTTTGATGGCCGGATATCTTTTGATATCAATTCCGCGGCGTGTAAAAATTAACCACAGATCCTTCGGTTCCACTCTCCAGCGTTTTACATCCCGCCCCCGGAGAAAAGGCTTCAGGATTTCTTCCGATTTGGGGTCTTCTGCAATCAGGCGGTCGCGGGTGGCACGGTCCACGACAAAGGCTTCGTTTAAGCCGGTCAAGATTCCACGATAGAACCTTCCATTAACGTATTCACCCAGAGGAGTTCCGGCATTACGAAGTTTTTCAAGCAGTTGGAGCACTTCCGGAGATTCCAGCCGCCACCCGGCGGGTGTGAGGCTCTCCTGGTCCATGGCAAAGCGTTGTTTCTCGTAGATCGACACGAAGTCATTAATCGGTGGGCCCGGTTTCCAGGTCATGGCGAAAAATTTATTTATCTGAGGCGTATTTTTGCCGAGCACGATAATGGTTGGGTAAGCGATGGCGGTGAAGACCGGGGCGTCGCCGAAATCTATCACCTGCTGAAGAGAGGCGTTCTTACCAAGATAAGCGCGCAACTTCTGGCCGTACCCGGAACGGAAGAATTTGTTTGAACTGATGAAAGTAAGTATTCCACCATCACAGAGAAGAGTAATGGATCGCTCATAAAAATAGGTGTAAAGATCGGCCGTGCCCGTGAAACACTCATACTGTTTCTGAAGGGCTGGTTTGAGAGTTCGAATCTTTTCCTGACGTACATAGGGCGGATTTCCAAGGGCAATATCAAACCCCCCGTTGTCCTGGAATACCTCGGCAAAGTATAGATGCCAGGGAAAGAACGGACGCCGCCGATATCCACGCGTATATTCCCGGAGTTCCCGCTCAACGGCAACAAAATCGAAATCAAATTTCTTGTCGATTTTCGCCTTGCCCGCGGCATAGTACTTTTGCTTTTGTTCCAGATTCTTAACCTGGTCTGATTGATCTTTCAGCACCTTCAGCGCTTCAAAATAGGGTTTCTTTTTTATCTCGATTTCATGATGAAAAATCTTGATTATTGTTCCCTCGACCTCTTTCTTGAGGCGTTCTTTATCCTTCAGGCGCCATGCGTTAAGATATTCAGACTGTTTTCTCCACAAGGTATCGATCAGCCCCTTCACTTCAAGGCGATCGTCAATGAGGAGTTTCTGCTCTTCCTTTTCAACGGTCTCCGGGGAGAGAGAGATGCCATAAAAATCCTCAATCAAGCTGTCGCCCTGCATCAGTTTGTAGTCGAGGTTAGGCAACGGCTGAATACCCAGGTTTGGTTTCTTGGGGTCTTTCCGGTAATCAACGAGCAATGATATGAAAAATCGGAGCTTGGCGATCTCGATGGCGATGGGCTGAATGTCCACGCCGTAGATGCAGTTCTGGATCAAGCCCAGCTTGCGCACATAGTCGAGACTGGTTCCCTCCAGCATCCGCGTCACATCTTCCTGGATCTCTACGGGTGTTCGGTCCAGCAGTTTGGTCTTCCACCGTTCGTTGCCGGGATCGATACTCTGGAGAATATGGACAAGCTTGTGCAGGATCCCCATCGGGAACGCGCCGGAGCCGCAGGCCGGATCGACGATCTTACAGTGATCGATGGCCTCGATAAGTTGGTCGGTCTCTTTATCCGTCAACTCTACAAGCGTCTCACGGTAACTCAGTAAATTCCGCAATCGTTTTTCGATCTTGCTGCTTTTTCCTTTCCCGCCCCCCGCTTTCGAACTTGAAGTATCCGGTCCCAGCAGTTTAGCTTTCAGATATGCGATCAAGGACTCATCGACCATGAAATCGACAACCACTCTGGGAGTATAGAATGAGCCGGTCTGTTTCCGGGCGGTCGTGCCGGTTTCGGGATTATAACTGGCGAGGAGGTTCTCAAAGGCCAGACCGAGGAGTTCGGGATCAAGAGCAATCTCTTCTTCAATGGGAGTGTTTTCAACCACTGTGAATTTGTAGTTTTCAAGCAGGTCGATCAACCCTCTGACCTTATAACGCTTGTTCCTGGTATCGAAGACCTGGTTCAGATCCACACCAAGTTCTTTCGCATCGGTCTCCGGCAGGAAGAAGACGTGGTTCGGAACAACAGGTTGGTGCTTGGCAATATCGGAGAATCCATCAACTCGAATGACTTTCTCCTCCTCATCGAAGTGGTCAAGACATTCGAAAAGCCCACCGTTAAGAAAGGGTATTTCTCCGAAAAGGTCTTTCAGTTGTACTCCTTCCCGAAACAGCTTCTCATGGCGAAATACCTTATGCTCCATGTAATCCTTGTTTTTTCCCTGGAAGGACCTCTGCCGGCGAAAGTCTCGCTCCTTCATGGTGGTATCCAGTGTGGAGAAGAAGAGATTCTGGAGGATGGCTTTGTAGAATGAGCTGTCATTTTCGCTCTGAGGATCAAAATCTTTCAGAATCGAGGTCAATTTCCCTGATTGGAGAATATCGGCCGGGACAAGTTCCTTCTCCCGCATGAACCAGATGAAGATGAGGCGGGTAACCAAACGGATAAGGCTCTCTTTCTGATACGCCTCTTCATCCTCTACATAAGGTGGGACGGGAAATCTTACCCTCGTTGCCGCCCAGTAGTACCAGAGCGCCAATTCCTTGTAGAAGAGTTTGTTGAGTTCACTGGCATCCAACGCTTTTTGCCAGGCCGCATGGAGTTCGATGAAGTTGGACGGCTGAGCCTTGGCGCAGATGGCGGGAAAGGAGAGATCATAGAGGATTTCAATATGCGCGCGGTGCGGGTCTTCGATGCGAATATCTTTTATCAGGGTGACCTTTTTCAGGACGTCTTTATCCGGATCTCGTTTGCTGATCCGGCGGTTGATTACCGCCAGAGTGAGTGTCCCCTCCTGTTTGAAGAAGACCATTACCGGCATCGTGAAAAGCCGGTTAATTTCACGGGTGATCTGGGAGAGGTGGGTTCGGGTGTAGTGGTCCTTTTTCAGTTCCAGCACGAAGAAGAGATAGGAAGAGTAGGTCTTGCCGTCATATCCGGTTGAAGAGTCAAAAGGGAGGTCACCCTGCATCCCGGCATTGCGAACTTCCGTATCCGTAAGCTGGAAGAGGAAATCAATGGACTTCCAGCGATCGAAGAGAGCTTTATCCTTGCGAAAGGGACGATCGGAGTCGCGGTCAAACTGTTGCAGGAAGGCCTCCGGGCTGCCGTCAAGATCGAGTGTCCGATCGCTGCGGTAGCCGAGAACATTCAAAAGTTTGAGCGCGTTCTCTCTGGCGCTGCCGGACCGGAAGGTCTGAAGAGCCTCTTTGATTTGAGCTTTCAGCGGTTGAATATTCATTAGCATTCTTTCATTAATTTCCTCAATCCGGTCCAACTGATGATTGTTGTATTCCGACGGCTATGTTCTTCCTTCCCTCCATATATCAGCCACGATCGTATTTCATCGTTCTCCTGGTAACTCCGCCAATAGTCAAGCCCCCGGAAAAAATCTCTGTTGATGGTTTGCCCGGACTTGATTTCTATCGGAATAAGGGAATTCCCCCTTTCCATCAGAAGATCGACTTCGTTTCCCTCCCGATCCCGCCAGAAAAAAAGATCGGCTGGCTTCCCTTGATTAAATTGCCCCTTGAATAATTCGCTGATTACCCAGCATTCAAATAAGCTGCCGCGCAGAGGGTGGGTTTCAAGCTGTCCGGCTTCCCGAATTCCCAGTAACCAGGCCGCCAAGCCTGTGTCATAGAAATAAAGTTTAGGCGATTTAATAATACGTTTGTTGAAATTACGATGATGGGGGCGCAGGAGAAAAACCAGATAGCTTGCTTCCAGGATAGATATCCAGGATTTTGCCGTATTGTGGGTAATGCCCACATCCGAGGCTAATCGGGAGAGATTCAAGAGCTGCCCGGTTCGCCCCGCGCATAACCGTAGAAAACGCTGAAACGTACTCAGGTCGCGGACGTTGATCATCTGTCGCACATCCCGCTCAATATAAGTCTGTATATAATTGGCCTGCCAGGTGGAGGGATTCAACTTTCGATCATAAATCGGGGGATACAGGCCGGTGTACAACATAGTATCCAGTGAGGGTGGTTTCTTGTAAACTTCGTCATAAGTAAACGGCAATAGCTGAACCATGGCAACGCGTCCGGCTAAAGATTGAGTTATGCCGGAATGAAGGCCGAATTGCTGAGATCCAGTAAGAATAAAGCGTCCCATTCGGGAACGCTTATCAAGAATAACCTGCAGATATGAGAGAATGTCCGGGCAACGCTGTACCTCGTCCAGAATTGCGCCGGAATCATATTTTTCCAAAAATGCCCGGGGGTCTTCCTGGGCCAGTCCACGGATATCCGGATCTTCCAGGGAAACATACGGTTTATTGGGAAACAGCATCCGAGCCAGCGTGGTCTTTCCCGACTGCCGGGGCCCTGTAATGGCCACAGCGGGGTAACCTTTTGCCAGTTCTCTGACTGTTCTTGATATAGCGCGTGGAATCATGATGACAAGGTATCATCCGCTCCGCAAATTGGCAATACAATTCTCAATCTGCCATACTACGCTCTTCCGTCCTTGATTATCAGCCAGGTGATTAACTCGAAATCCGATCGGCCGGTGGCCTGTTGGTCCCGGTCCGGAATGACAAAATCACGACCGGACTGGAGACCGGCGGCGGTGCGTCTTTGGAAGGTGCGGGCGACGGACTCCACGGCTTTCCTGAGAAGGGTGCTGTAGGCAGACATCTCCGCGCCATTGTTCGTCTCGCGGTCAAAGAGTTCACAGAGCGTTTTGAATGGTTCGGTCTGTCCCCGGCAGAGCGCCTGATACATAGTCAGGATCTGCTTGGCATGGACAAAAGTGAACCGCACTTCTCCGTCATCACGGAGATAGAGAAGGTAATAGGGATTGAGCGGATTCACGCTCTTCTGCTTCTCATCCTGCCGGGGAGAGTTGTGACGAAGGCAAAAAATAACTCCCGGCTTGACGATCTCCTGCATGGAAGAGTTGAAGAGATCTGCGGTCCGCAGTTCTTTCAACGGCGGGACCAGGGCATAAAGTCCGAAAGGCGCATTCTTAAGCAGTTCTTTGTTGGTCTCCAGGTAGTTCATCAATTCGATCCGGAAATCATCCAGCGTAAATTCGCTGAGTGAAATACTTTCGTCCATCTCTTCCAGATCAATTACCTCGTCTTTCAGGCGGAGCAGTTGCTTCTCCCGGTAGGTGAGTTCGTCTTTCAGAAGATCCTTAATCTGTTCGGTATTGAGCAGGTCATCCTCGCCGGTGGCCGCCAGGTCGACCAGGGCCATGCGGGCCTCTACCCGGTCTTTCAAGTTGATATACTTGTTAAGATCCGGTGTCGGCCAGAAATTTACCAGTTGGATGCTGGTATTGATGGATCCGATCCGATCGATCCGGCCAAAACGCTGAATTATGCGCACCGGGTTCCAGTGGATATCATAGTTGATCAGATAGTCGCAGTCCTGGAGATTCTGGCCTTCAGAGATACAGTCCGATGCGATCAGGATATCGATCTCTTCCTCTTGCGGCATACTGCTCATCTTTTCCCGCATCTTGGAACGGGGAGAAAAGTTGGTGAGAATCGCGTTGAAGTCGGTCTGCCCTCTGAATTCCGCAACCTTGTATGTGGTCTTGTTCTTACCGCTGCCGGTTACGAGAGCGATATGGAGGTTGAGTTCATCCAGGGCCCACTCCTTAAGAGCTTCATACAGATAGTTTGCCGTATCGGAAAAAGCCGTGAAGATTAGGACCTTACTGTTGTCCGGATTTAGGGGTGAATTTAACTTGTCTTGAATAAGTTTCTTCAGTTCCTGCAATTTCTGGTCTCGTTCCACTGTAACAGCCGCGGCGGCTTCGTGAAGATCAACCAATTGTTTCCTATCGGAGCGGAGGTCTTTCAGCCAGCGCTTGATGTCGAGATGTTCTAGTTTAAAAGATAGTTTCTTCCCAACCCGAAGCCGCTCCTCCAGGTCCTCTAGATCCTCATCTTCAGCCATTTCAAGTAAATAAAATTCCGGGCTCATATACTTTTCGCGATTCCGGTCAAAGTGCTTGATCTTATCGATCAGGTCATCGATCTTCCTAATGGTTCTCTCCATCGTGATCTCGAATGATTCAATGGAACTCTCAAGACGCTTGAGGAAGTTCACGCGCATCATGCCGATCAGGTAATGTTCGCGTGTCTTCTGATCGTTAAATAGCTGCATCTGTCCGCCCAGCTTTACATATTCGGCCATGTGTGCATCAAGGACATACTCAGAGGGATTATAAAGAGAGAGCTTGTACTTCAAGATCTCCGTATTTAGTTCATCATAGGTCGGGAAGAATCCTTTCGTGTCGATATCGGGCGCAAGGGAGATAGGTTTCAGCCTCTCGGGGAATCGGCCGATCTTGTCAATATCATAGTAGTTCTCAATATGCCTTCGAGATCGGGCGATCGTGAGTTCGTCAAGCAGCGTGAAGAACCCGGAATCCAGAGCTTCCAGGAGCTGTCCTACTTTCCGGTCACGATTCTTCTTGGGATCCGCCCATTTAGTGAAGTGGGTCTGGGCGTTCTTCATGGTCTGGGATATGCTGAATATCTTGAGCGATTCAGAGAAGGCCCGGTCTTCGTCCTGGGTGATGAGATATATCTGATTCCTCAAGTCCTTGAGGTTCGTATTGACCGGTGTAGCGGAGAGCAAGAGCACTTTGGTCTGTACCCCGGACTGGATGATATCCTCCATCAACCTCTCATACCGGCTCCGACGGCGGGTTCCATCATCGTTTTGCTTTCCGCCGGCATTATTGCGAAAGTTGTGCGACTCATCGATCACGATCAGATCATAGTTTCCCCAACTATGGGTTGATAGGTTTACATCGCCGGATGTTCCGCTATAGCGGCTGAGATCCGTATGGGAGAGGACCGTGTAGGCGAAACGATCGTTTTTTAGGGGATTGCGTTCATCGTTCTCGCGATAGACAATCCAGTTGTCGCGCAGTTTCTTCGGGCAGAGCACAAGAACCCTTCCATTCAATAATTCAAAGTACTTGATGACAGCCAGCGCCTCAAAGGTCTTGCCGAGTCCGACGCTGTCGGCAATGACACAACCGTTATGGGTGAGGATTTTGTTGATCGCTCCTTTTACGCCGTCTTTCTGAAAGTCATATAGCATCTCCCAGACTTCAGTCTCGAAGAAACCGGTCTTTTCGTTAAGCAGTCCGCCGCGCTCCGCTTCCGAAAGGTAGTCTTCGAAGATATGGAAGAGTGTTTTGAAGTAGATGAATTCGGGGGAATTATTCTGATAGAGCTGGGCGAGATACCTGAGTACATCGGCTTTGACATCTTCCACCAGGGAGCCATCGTTCCAGACCTCATCAAACCAGTTCTTCAGGTCCCTTCGATCCCGGTTGTCGTTGACCTCAAGGTTGAGCTCGATGTTATTTCCGGAAGCGCCCAGGCCCAGACCGCGTACCGTGAAGTTAGAACTCCCGATAATGGCTTCCTGGACGCCATTATTGTTCATATGGTACATCTTGCCGTGGAGAAAGCCCGGCTTGATGATGGACCTGATTTCAGCTTTGGTATCCAGCCACTCGGCGCATTCCCTGGCCACACGTTTTTGTTCCAGCTTATTGTCGAGAGTGAGAGCGTCGTTCTCTATTCTAAAAGCCTTCTTCTCCGTCTTATCGGGGTCGAGTGATTGGATGAACTGTGGCTCTCCAAACAAGAAGCGGAGGTGATTGATCCGGTCGAACTGCTCCTTCAGGGCGTCGTAGGCGTAGATGGTGAAATAGGCGGAGACAAAAGAGAGATCGGATCCCGACCGGATCTTCTCTTTGAGAAAGTCGCCTATCGACCCCCGACGGTGGTTGTCCCAGATACCTGATGTTTTTACCGGTCCATTGGTCATTAATCACCTTACTGTACTTGGATAGATAGTGTATCAAATCAGGCTAAAGAGAAAAGGAGAAATGATTTGGAAGAAGGGAATTGGGATGATGCGGGATATGGGATACAGGATACGGGTTGCAGAATTGCCGCCTTCGCTCTATGAGCTTCCGCCTTCGCACTTCGTGCTTCGGCGGACAAGACGGTGGACAGGTGCAGGATTTGTCATTACTTAGTCATTCCTCCCTCCCTTAGCCTACCCCAGCGCTTTCAAGAGTCTCTGGGCGAGTTTGAGGAGTTCTTTCCGGCTACCGAAGCGGATTGAGACCGTCTCCTCCTTCTTCCCCTGCTGGGCTTTTGATTCGTCCAGCCGATTCAAGACGTTGATGGCAAAGTTACCGAACCGGCCCTTGTCGAAGGCTTCGGGGAAGGTCTTCTGGATGAGATCGGATACCTGTTTCTTGTTCATAAAGCTCGGACCTCGGTGGATATGCGGCCAAAGACTGGGTTTTGCCAGTTTGCGCCTAAATAAGGATGTCGTTGATTACCAATTGGTTGCGAAGATAGCCACCCGTTAAGAGGCTTTGCTTTTAAATAAGATTTCAGGCGCATATGGATATCAAACTGTGCCGAGAGACAAATTGAATAAGTAACCATATGCTGTCCAAGAGCTTGAGCAAATGCAGCATCTTTTCGCAATTTTGCGTCTAAATGAGTAACCTCCTGAGAATAAACATGTTGCACAAACAGCGGCCAAGAAACACGGGTAGAGTCTAAATGAAGCATATCAAGCCCAGAATGGCACATAACTTCGATACCTCAACGATGTTTGATTTGGGTCAGAAATACGGATTTTTCCCAGAGGCTTCATTGCTCCGATGTCTCTCCCTTCGAAATCAACCATGAGGAGAGAATCACTTCGCGCGGACTGAACGCCTGATGAGTGAGCTGGGTGCGGGTGGGCTGGAAAAAGGTGGCGGGGATATCGCGGCGCAGAATTCCCAGAACTTTCAACGGTTCGATCTCCTTTTTCAGGGCTATGGCAACTTTCTTGGTTGTGGGCTTGGGCAGAGCGCCAGCTTACGCGGCGTCGCTTTACGGATACGCCAGAATTAATCCGCGAGGTCTATGCAAGTCTTGTCGATTCCCTTGAAAAGCGGGGTCTGCTCCACACCATGCCCTTTGATGACAGTGTCTGCGACGGGGCAACGTTTCGGGACATTGACAAGGCACAGGTGGTAGATTTTGTCGAGACAGCCGAGGCGAAGGGCCGGTTGACCTTGAAGGGCTCTCGCGCTCCCAAGGCGGTTTTACAGAACTTCAACCTGCTGCGGGATGAAAAACCGGCAAAATCCGTCTTACTAAATATTTTGCGAGAAAAGGGGCTTATCCGGAAAGGAGAAAAGGGGGCGGTCTACAAGGCTATGGCCTCCGGTTTGTTATTTCTGGGAAAAAATCCATCCGAAGTCTTCCCTCAATGCCGTATTCTGGTTGATGCGTATGATGGCCGGGAGCCCGATCCAAATCCCAAAGATCAAAATACCTTCTCCTGTCCCGCGCCCCGCATGGTCGATCAGGTTGTCGAGTTTGTTATGAGTAATACCCGTCACCCCATTCGAGTCGCGGGTATTCATCGAGTAAAACTGGACGAGTATCCGCGGGAAGTAATCCGGGAAGCAATTGTTAATGCGATCGCTCATCGTGACTATGAAGACGCAGCTCGGCCAATCTATGTTAAGCTATTCTTTGATCGGGTGGAGATTCTAAGTCCGGGCAGACTTTTGCGTCCATTGACCATCAGTAAGCTTGTCAAAGGGAACTACGAACCTTGTTCCCGAAACCCAATGCTTGCGCAGTACCTCGGTCATCTTCATTTAATGGAACAGCGTGGTACAGGTATTCGCCGTATGCAGTCAGCCATGTTAGACCATGGGTTGGATGCCCCCGAATATTCGTTTAGGGACGGATATTTCACGGTGGTACTGAGAGGCCCGGATAACAATGTGGACCGGATCAAAATGCCTTCGGATATGCATGTCTCTGCATCCATCGAGGAGCGACTCACAGGGCGGCAACGCGAGATTGTCAAATGGCTTGCGACCGGAGAGTCGATAACAAATCGGGAATGTCAGGATCGTTTCAGTATTTCAAAAGTCACAGCGACAAAAGATCTAAGCACGTTGGTGGAATTTGGTCTTGCTGAGAGAATCGGGAAAGGAAGAAGCGTACGGTATATTTATAGAGGAGGTAATCGGTAAGTAATCGGTAAACGGTTTTCGCTAATCGGTAAGAGGGGGATTAAAACAGACTAAATGAATTCATTGTGGGGCTTCTTGAACAGACAGGCGCGGGGCGAAGCACCTGCTATAAACTCGGGGAATCCCATGTCTAATCTATCACTTTTCTATCACCAAAACGCCGGAATCCATCACCTGGCCGGGGAATAGAACCGGAGTTAGCGAAACGAATTGTCAGTAGAAAACAGAACATAAACAGGACAACGGTGGCGATTCCGGGCCGGGTTCTGATCTGAAAGCGTTTGGGGAGAAGTGAGTTATGACTTTTCTTCCGTCGTACGCAAACAGGACATCTTTGACGCACATCTGATGCTCCTTTGAGAAGAAGAAACAGGACATTTATGAGTCATGTGATACCATCAGTACCAGGCACTGGGCACCAAGCGGAGCATACCAGTCTCTCGACAATGTGGACGAAGCAATAGCAATGACATGCACATCCTGTCACCGGAATGGGGACATGAAACCCGTCATAAACCCGACAAACCCGTCATCCAAGGTTAGAAGAGATAACCCGTCATAAACCCGTCAAACCCGTCGGTGGAATTTGGTCTTGCTGAGCGAATTGGGAAAAGGCTAAGCGTGCGGTATGTGTATAGAGGCGGCAATCGGTAAGTAATCGGTAAGCGTTTTTCTCTGATCGGTAAGGGAGACATTAAGACAGAGAAAGAAACGATGTTTGAAGGCCCGGAAAAGAAGTTTCAGAAGCATGTGGCGGAGTTCCTGATCCGCGAGCACGGGTATGCCGTGCTGGAGCGGACGGAGGTCACGGACTCGGACTACTACTTCGCCGAAGATCACCTGATGGCTTTTCTCAAGGCCACGCAGGGCGACAAGCTTAAGACTGTGGAAGAGGACTACGGAACCGACGCGCGGGACGAGATCTTCCGTGCCCTTCGTGATGAGCTCAACATCACCCCGCTCTGGATGATCATCCGGCATGGCCTAAAGGTGCGCGGGCAGGAGTTTAAACTCTATGGCTCGAAGCCAAGGTCAAGCGAGAGCTTCGCGAATGTACTCTACAAAGAGAACCGGCTCTATCTCATGGGGGGGCTATGGAATCCAGAGACAAAGGTGCAAAATTGCCACGGGATGAATTCCTGGTGAAGCTGGAGCGGATGCTGAGGTCTGACACCCTCCTCATGCCGTACTTCGATAAAGGCTACATTCACATTCTCGACAAACCGGGAATGGACCCCATCTGGATCGATTTCACTCTCAAGGAGGAGATCCAGGCGTCCATAAAGAGACGGTTGATGGCGGTGCTTCTCGGGAAGGGTGATGAGTTCCAGGCAGAAGCCATCAGGAAATCTGACGAGCGGGAGGAGATGGAAAAGGTGCTCAGGGCAGACGAGGTTCTCCGGCCGTATTTCGAAGACGACTCCATTTCAATAACCAACCTGCTTGATACGGGGTTAGTGGAGCTGGATCCCGATCCGGAAAAGCTGCACATCATAATCACCCGGGTGATAAAAGTGCTGAAAGAACATTTCGGTGATATCCCGGACGATGATTATCAAACTTAAGGGGACTCTATACGCTACCACACAATTCCCCTCTACTCCTTTGTAGGGGGGGGTCGAAGATCCGGTCGGAGATCGGGCAGAATTGACTGGCAGTACTGACGGAGGCCAAATGTGAGGGGAGTGTGAAGAAGCGCAAAACGAAGGCCTGAGAATCTGCTCCTTGAGGATAGTTTCCAGGTAACTCTCTGGCTCATAAGAAGTTGCTAAGAGTGTCCCCAATGGTATACTGGGGGCTTTCCCGGGAATGATCGGTCTTACAATTAATGTATTTGGTGGTATATAAGCTGGTTGCCAATTGAATCGATGGGGAGGCTTATCTCCACTTATGCTCCCTCTCCCCCTGGAAAGGGGAGAGGGATGGGGTGAGGGGTTGTATCCATGCGCTCTATAGCTCTAATATGCTCCCCTGCAAATGGAAGCGTGGGACCATCTATGGAGGCCCGCTCGAATACAATTATGATTCGAATCATAATCCAAATTTGACAAATAAGGAGAAATGCGATGCAATTTCAGCTTATTTCGCGGGACAAGATCAAGGTAGAGGGATACCGCCTGAGGTTTGCGAGCGGTGAGGAGGATATAGAGGACCTGGCCCACTCGATCGAGGTGAACGGCCTGATATGTCCCCTGGCGGTGGCGAAGAGAAGGAAAGCTTACCAGCTGATCGCCGGGGAGCGGCGCCTCGCGGCACTGGACGAGTTGGGGTGGAAGGAGATCCCCTGCGTTGTTCTCAACGTGAAGGGTGACATCAACGATCTCGTGACGGGAATGGCCGAGAATATGGACCGGGTCGATCTCTCACCCTGGGAGCGGGCCCTGGGCCTGGAAGAGCTCGTGACAAGTTACGGCATGCGGGAGGAGGAAGTGGCCAGGCGCCTGAACCGCAGCCAGTCATACGTCAGCCATTACCGGCGACTGCTCAGGAAAGTCCACCCGAAGATAAAGAAATATCTGCACGAGGGGAAGATCATGTTCGGCCACGCCCAGGTCCTGATGAAGCTGGATGATCAGAAGAAGCAGCTGGAGATAGCCGATATGGCGATCAAAGACGGCCTGACGGTCAAACAGACCGCGCTGGAAGTCGACCTGGCCCGGCCGGAGGAGGAGCTTACCGATCAGGAGAAGGAGCTGAACGATGTGGAGCGGGCCATCGTGTCGGAATTCGGCGACGATTGGCGCGTCACGGTCGATAT
>Ga0075123_10001018_pt1 | contig 14341 bp, 8 predicted proteins | sample AntAceMetag02UKX_FD_69808 | JGI IMG/M metagenome (GOLD analysis project Ga0075123, IMG submission 69808) | Saline lake microbial communities from Ace Lake, Antarctica - Antarctic Ace Lake Metagenome 02UKX | ecosystem: Environmental > Aquatic > Non-marine Saline and Alkaline > Saline | place... | reverse complement strand
GCGCCGACGAATCGGGTCGCAAGGCGATGGGAAAATGCGAACTTGTGATCGGCTCGTATTCGCGATACGCCGAACTTCTCGATCAAAGAACGACAGCACGCGAAAAAAATGCCAAAGCCGCAGGCGCCCGGCCGAAAAGACCAAAACCGGCCAAAAAGAAAAAAACAACCCCGCCGGAACTTAGACAGTTCAACGTCTGGACCGTCGAAAAAATCGAAGACGCCATCATCAGCACCGAACAGAAAATCGCCGCGCTCCAGGAGCAATTCGGCGACGAAAAAATCTACAAAGACCACACACTATTAGCCGAACTCCACAAAAAATTCGACGACAAAAAAGCATACCTCGACCTGCTGTATCGGGCATACGAACTAAAGAGCAAATAACCACAAATTACGATTCTGCCCGATGGCGAGTTACTCGGACAATTCGAGCAAAGGTAGAGATTTTTTACTTGACGAGGAGAACTCTTGTTGGTATAAGTGAAAGCGTGGATGCCGTGCGGCTTTGAGTTTCCTACCCTGATGAATTTCGCTGTTTTTCGGCCATAAATAGCCTTTTGACCGGAAATTCGAGGCTGTAATGCGGTGTCCGAGGATCGGAGTGAGAGTACTGCCTTCCGACAATCAGGGCGAAATGGGCCTTGAGGAAAGAAGGGACGATGAAAAATAGAGAATTTTTTTCCTGGGCGGGCGCAGCGACGCTCAATGTCCGCGCGCCGGCAGGGAAAGAGCATATTCGGTCAAAAGTGGGCGTTTTACGGTTAAAAGAGCAGATTTTTCGAAGGAGGAACGTTATGTGTAAGAGGCTGATGTTATTAGTGTGTGTTGTCGGCATGCTTGGTTTCGTCAGTATTGTCTCGGCGGACGAAGTCGTGTGGACCGCTCTGGGCCACCCGGATGCTTCGTTTTGCAACCCGGACAACTGGGATTGTGCTTGTGTGCCCGGCCCCGGGGATGTGGTCGTAATTGAGCCGGCCGGGCCAAACCCGACGCGTGGGCCGATAGTTGATTGCGTTGTGGTCATTGATTCTGTCAGGGGAGGTCCTGGTGGAGATATGGCGATGGACTGGGTTTCCGGCGGCGGTATGACCGTGAATGACTGGGACGAGACATGGGGCGCTGAGGGCGACGGAGTTGCCACCTTTAATTTTCTCGGTGGTTATCTCACGATCCTTGAAGGGCGTTTCCGCATTGCCAATGAAAACAGCGATGTAGTATTCAATATCAGCGGCGACTTTGAGCTGAACGTTCCCGAAGAGTTCAGATTTGGCGACAGTGACGATGTATTCGTGACCTGGACTCAGGACGGCGGTACGATCAATGTACCGGAAGGCGACCTGCAGCTCGGCGACGACTGCGAAGGAACGATGGATTTCACCGGCGGTACGCTTGATATCGGCGAGAACTTCAGGCTTATTGGCCGTAAAAAAGACCAAACCATCAATTACGGCGGCACCACGGATATGTACATTGACGGTGATTTACGCATCGGTGAAAATGCCGGAGAAGATGACGCAGCTACGGTCAAATTTAATATGACCGGTGGCACGATTGACGCCGATAAGGTGAACACCAATGACGATGCCTCAGGTGACGACGGCGTCGTTGAAATCAACCTGAGTGGCGGCTTGCTGATCGCTCGTGACGAGTTCAAAGTCAATGAAACCGACGGTGCAACTGCCGTCAACATTACCGGCGGAGTACTCGAATGCGGCGACATCGAACTCGATGATGATGACAGCGTTGTTGACGTTAACGGCGGCGTGATAATCATTGACGGTGACAAGACCGCCAAGGTCGCCGGCTATGGTTTCGAAGGCAAGCTCACCGGCAAGGGCAGCGTAAGAGGCCTGGGATTCGACTACGACGTCACGAATCCTGGCAAAACAACTGTTTACGCCAAAGAATATAATCCTTGCCTGGCCTGGGGGCCGACTCCGGCCGACGGTGCAACCGGTGTCGTCGTGGACGTCCTTCTTGAGTGGCAACCCGGTGATTACCTGGGCGGCCGGGGCAGGCACGCCCTGTATTTCGGTGAAGATCGTGATCAGGTATGTGATAGTAATTGGGTTGGTATCCCCGAGCCTCCCTTAGCCTTCATTCTCGTTCCGTTTTCTTCCTACGACATAAGCCCACTGGGGCTCGAATTGTGGAAGACCTACTACTGGCGTGTTGATGAGCACGGCGAGGCGCCGTATCCGTATTGCAGGGGTGAATGCTGGAGCTTTACGACCGGCTGCGAGCTGATCGACGGCGATCTCAATCTCGACTGCGTAGTTAACTTCACAGACTACGCCCTCGAAGCCGCTGCTATGGGAGACGAAGCCTTCTTCCCGTAAAATATCGAAACCGGATTTACGGAAAATTGTTTGCAAGGGAGAAATTATGTGTAAGAGACTGATGTTATTAGTGTGTGTTGTCGGCGTGTTTGGTTTGGCTGGTATCGTCTCGGCGGCCGAGATCGACTGGATCGATAATAACTTTGATTATTCGTTTTGCAACCCGGACAACTGGGATCCTTATGGCGTGCCCGGTCCCGGTGATCAGTGTCAAATTAACCCGGCCGGGCCAAACCCGACGCGTGGGCCGATAGTTGATTGCGTTGTGGTCATTGATTCTATCAGAGGCGGCCCTGATGGCGATATGGCGATTGACTGGGTTTCCGGCGGCGATATGACCGTGAATGACTGGGATGAGAGATGGGGCACTGAGGGCGGCGGAGTTGCAACCTTTAATTTTCTCGGTGGTTATCTCACGATCCTTGAAGAGCGCTTCCGCATCGGCAATGAAAACAGCAATATTGTAATCAATATCAGCGGCGACTTTGTGCTGAACCTTCCCGGTGGGGATTGGAGATTTGCCGACAATGACGATATGTCCGTGGACTGGAACATGGACGGCGGTACGATCAATATAACTGATGGCTCCTTGCAGTTGGGCGACGACGGCGCCGGAACGATGGATTTCACCGGCGGCACGCTTGATATCGGCGAACACTTCAGGATTATTTGCCGGAAGACAGACCAAACCGTCAATATCGGTGGTACCACGGATATCTACATTGACCGTGATCTTCGCATCAGTGAAAATGGCGGTCGAAAAGACTTTACGACGTGCCTGGTTAATATGACCGGCGGCACGGTGAACGCCGACAGGATTAACATCTTTGATGACGAGGCAGAAAACGACTCCGTAGCTGAACTCAACCTGAGTGGCGGCTTGCTGATCGCTCGTGACAGGTTCGAAATCCCTGACCGCGGTGATGGTTCAGCTACCGTCAGCATTACCGGTGGAGTACTCCAGTGCGGCGACATCGTACTCGATGATGATGACAGCGTCGTTGACGTTAACGGCCCAAGCGAATTCGAGCCCGACTATAAGATAGACGGAGTGATCATCATTGATGGTGACAAGAGAGCCAAGATCATGGGTTATGCCGCCGAAGGCAAGATTACCGGCAACGGCAGCCCAAGAGGGGTGAGAGCCGACTATGACGTCATAAATACCGGCAAGACTACTGTCTGGCTCTCGGATAATATTTGCCCGCCTTGGCTTCCGACTCCGGCGGATGGTGCCGTGCATGTTGTTGTGGACGTCCTTCTTGAGTGGATGCCCGGCGAATATCTCGGCGGCAGAGGTCGACACGGTCTTTATCTCTCTGATGATTATGATGAGGTGGAAGCTGCTTCGGGTGTAGATCCTCCGTTCGTGGCGTGGATATTGGTACCGGGTCTATCCTACGACACGAGCCCTCTGGCGCTCGAATTGTGGAAGACCTACTACTGGCGTATTGATGAGATCGGCGAGTCTCCCTGTCCGCTTGGTGTTGGCGAGGTCTGGACCTTTACAACCGGTTGCGAGCTGATCGACGGCGACCTCAATCTCGACTGCGTAGTTGACTTCAAAGACTACGCCCTCTGGGCCGACGTTCTTGGTGATGAAGCCTTCTTTCCGTAAGTAGGAACCTGCTGTAGAACCACAAACTAACTGTGGACCGTCTCGTTCGTCAGCGCCGGGCGGATCCCCGCCGCCGGCCAAATCCCGACTATTGATTTTTTGTGGCGAAACGGTATATTATTGCCTTGAGCTAATCGGGTGATTATCAGAAGAAACTTACATCAACACTTCTTGAAAGGACCTGTTATGAGCCGCAAACCAATCATTGTAGCAACCGTCTTTGGGCTTCTTCTGTTTGGGCTCTGCAGTTGCTCCAAAGTGCCTGCTGTTGCAAACTATGGCGAACTCGAGCACTCGCTGGTTTTCGGCAAGTCGGACAGATTCGCCGGATGGCCCGCCAATAACGGCGTGTGGAGCTGGGGCGATGAGATCCTCGTAGGTCTCACTCACGGCCGATACGTAGTCAAAAAGAGTCACGATATTGAAAAGCCGAACTTTAACGTTCTCGGCAGGAGCACCGACGGCGGAAAAACATGGACAGTCACCGACCCGGAGAATTATCACGGCGATGAGATCGAGCCCAAACCATCACCGGGCGGAATCAATTTCGCACATCCGGATTTCGCCATGAGGGTCGGCGGTGAAAGCTTCTATATCTCCTATGACCGCGGCAGAAAGTGGCGGGGACCTTATCTGTTTGGTGACTTCGGTCTTCCCAAATCCGAGTTGACCGAAATAAAGTCGCGGACGGACTATCTAATCAACGGCCCGGAAGACTGCTTTATCTTTACGGCCGTGAGAGTACCCGACAAATTCGGCACAGACAGGGCGTTTTGTATGCGCACCACCGACGGCGGCAAGACTTTCAAATTCGTATCGTGGATCGTCCCGCCGACCGACCCCTGGCGAGCCGTGATGCCTTCGACCGTTAGATTATCAGGCGAAAAACTCGTCACTGCAATACGACGAAGGGCCCACCCGGACGATGTCTGCTGGATCGATGCCTATGTCTCCGATGACAATTGCAAAAGCTGGAAATTCCTGAGCAGAATCGGAGACACCGGCAACTGGAACGGCAACCCCCCCGCCCTTGTCAAACTCGCCGACGGACGCCTTTGCTGTGCTTACGGCAATCGTAGCGAGCGCAGGATGTACGCTGCCGTCAGCAGCGACAACGGCAAAACCTGGTCAAAACGCATTACCATTCGCGACGATTTCAGAACCGATACCGAGCAGGATTTTGGATACGCACGCCTTGTGCAGAGAACCGACGGCAAACTAACGGCCATGTACTACTGGGCGACAAACGACCGTCACCAGCAACACATCGCCGCAACCGTTTTCGATGTCGACGAAGCGACGGTACCTGTCAAAGATGCAAAGAACGTAGTCGTAGACGGCGGAGCCGAAATCTTCTGCGCCTGGCCCGCCAATAACGGCCTCTGGACATGGGACAATGAAATGTTGGTCGGCTTCTCAAAAAGAAAATTCGCCGAAAAGGAAGGACACAATTACGCCGACAAAAAAAGCGGCGCAGCCGTCCTGGCCAGAAGCTTCGACGGTGGCGAAACCTGGAAAACCGAAGACCCCGAAAACTTCGTCGGAGACGGCCAGCAAACAACACCGCCGCCCGGAGGGATCAACTTCGCTCATCCTGACTTTGTCTGGAGAATAAGAAAAGAGCCCGAGCAGTTCTGGTATTCGTACGACAGGGGACATACCTGGAAGGGCCCTCATAACTTCGGTGACCTCATGAGCAAGCCCGAACTGACCGGCAAGAAATTCACCGCCCGCACCGACTATATCGTTAAAAGCAAAGATGAAGCCCTCGTCTTCCTCGCTGCCACGCGGGGAAAATCAGGTTCCGACTTCACCTTCACCGCAAAAACAACCGACGGCGGCAAAAACTTTGACTTCGTATCGTGGATCGTTCCTCCCACCGACGCCCACCGAGGGGTCATGCCGACTACGGTCAGATGTTCCGATACGAAACTTGTCACCGCCGTCCGCAGAAGAACCGGACGCGGCAAATGGTGCTGGATAGACACGTATATCTCGAAAGACGAAGGAAACTCGTGGCTGTTTCTCAGCAGGGTAGGCGAAACCGGCACATGGAACGGCAACCCGCCGGCCTTGGCCCGCCTCAAAGACGGCCGTCTCTGCTGCGTCTACGGAAACCGCTCGAGGGGGCAAATGATAGCCCGCTTTTCCGGCGACGAGGGCATGACATGGGGACCCGAGATTATTCTCAGAGATGATTTCCAGGTCGATAAATTCGGCGATACCGATTTGGGTTACCCAAGACTCACACAAAGGCCCGACGGCAGCTTAGTAGCGCTGTATTACTGGGCGACAAAACAACGCCCCCAGCATCACATAGCAGCTACAATCTGGAAACAGGGACAATAAGCCGCGACCGGTTCAACAGGCAAACTATACACACTGCAGCTTCAGGCTTTTACCTGACCTTGGCGCCCTTTCGCCTGGTCGAGGGCTTCTTCTGCAATGCTTTTACCGCCTCGTATGCACCCATGTCGGCGAAATTGCGTTTGCGTCTGCCCTTGCCCTTGTTCTCGATGCCCTTGACGTCAAATCGCTTCACCCCGAGTATGTCCTTTGAAGGGGCGCCCGAACCGACGGTGTCAATGCATGGGCTCTTGCCTTTGTTGCGACACAGGTAAAAACCGTCGTCATCGGTAAGGAACATGTCATCCGCACCATCGGGATCTTTCGGGTCAAAGAAAAGTGGATCGGCGTTAATATTGCCCTGGCCGGTCCAGCCGCCTTCGACGTCACTGTATGAAACGTCCACTTTCGACGAGGAGTCGTGGTCTATCTGCGAGCTGCCGCCTTTCGCCGTGTTGCCCCAGATGATGCTGTTGATTACCTCGATATTCGAATCATCCTCAATCGCGATCGCACCGCCGTCTTTCTTTGCCTCATTTGCAAAGATCGTGCAATTGACCAACTCGACGCGGGATTCATCACTGACACCAATAGCCCCGCCCTCCTCGGCGGTATTCCGCGTGAACACACAGCTTACTATTTCGGGGCCGGCCCTGTTGTCGTTCCCCAAAGCGCCTCCCATACGCGCGGCGGTATTGTCGATGAAAATACAGCCGGTTATATCCGGGCTAGAACCTTTGTCCTCAATCCGTATCGCCCCGCCTTCTTTGGCGACATTGCCGCTGAACACACAATTCTTCACTTTCGGATGGGCGCCGTCGGTGATATACATCCCGCCGCCGCGACTCTTCTTGTCGGCATTGTCCCTGATAATGCAGTTTTCGATGGTCGGCGATATGCCGCTGCAATAGATGCCTCGATTGCCTTTGGTAATGGTCACGCCCATTAGTCTCGAACGTCTGTTTTTCGGATTACTAAACGTGACAACATCTCCAGAGCCGCCGCCACTGATAATAGTCGCCTCAACAACATTCCAATTGCGATAATCGGTGCTGCGAACCGTAACGCGCTTATCCCCAAAGACAATGCTCTCAGTATAGACGCCTTCTTTGAGTTCAACGATGTCGCCCTTGCCGGCGGTATCTATACCTTTCTGTATCGTGGCGAAAGCCTTCTCCGGCGAAGTGCCGTCACTGCTGTCATCTCCCTTGGGCGAAACATAATAAGTAGCAGCCCAAACCGCCGGGCTTATCGAAATCAGCATCATGACTATAACCGCGACAATCGTTTTTCGCACAAACATAGTGTGTCTCCTTATCATTCCAAATATGAGGTTTCCTACAACTATCCTGTCAGTTTTAATCGGCCTCTCCATGGCCACCGTCCTATTATAGCAAAGCTCCGGCCCAAAGGCAATCTTCGCCGACCTTCTTTGCCGGATGTACCGCCCAAACCCACAAAGGCCCTATATTAACTACTCAAATGCGCCAAAACCGAACGTCAAATAAAATCTCTCAATACTTTTACACAGAATTTACAATCAAATCCGCCAATTTAAGCCCGACAGGGTCTTACTTTATTATCGTAACAACATGCGTCTTTGTTATTTTAGGCGACTTAATGTTTATTGTCTTGACGCTTTGCGAACCGTAGAAACATCCCGGCCCATAATACCAGCCCTGCGTCGCAGCGGTGTACGCAACCTTGTCTTTGAGTTTCGCCAAAGTCTTTCCACCAACTACGACCGAGGCTGGCTCACCGTCGCCGTGTACCCATAACTCATAACGCGAATGCGAAGCGCCAATTGAAACCTCTATTTTTTCCGCATCCTGAGAGCACTTAAAAGTCGTCTTCGTAACCGTACTCTTAACCGTCTTGCAGTCGTACATCACACAATTCAAAGCGCCCGCCTCGTCCGGGTAAACATCGAGCGTAATCGGGTCCCGTTTTTTCTCGTAGATATAATTCATCTCCGGCATCATAGGTATAATCGCGCCGGCCTTTACAAACATTGGCAGACCGTCCGTGCCATAAAGAGGTGCGCTTACCGTCACCGTCCGCCCGCCTTCGTATTTTTCGCCTGTCCAATAGTGAACCCACCTGCCCTTCGGCAGATAAACCCGCCAACTGTCACCTTTCTCCAGAACCGGCGCAACCAGGATTTGCCTTCCCAACATGAACTCGTAATCCTGCGTGTACGTGTTGGGATCGTCTTGATAATCGATGACCAGCGAAGCCAGCGGAGGCCGGCCCGTGCGATGCGCTTCGATAGCCGCAGAATACAAATACGGGTGCAACCGATATCGAAGCTTCAGATAATACCTGTAAAGGTCGCGCTGCTCGTCTTTTCTCAACTGCCACGGCAGCATCTCCCCGAATTCCTTCGCGCCGTGCGCCCGAGAAATCGGAACCAACGGAACAATGTTTATCATCCGACGAATAACATTGTGCTCTTCGAGAGGATCCATCGTCTCCTTGCCGCGGTGGATGAAACCGCCCAATTCGACGAGACAGAAAGTATACAGTGACAACCCCCCGTTGCGCAGCCAGTTGAGGTCGGTCCGCAGAAAATCGAATCCGTGAGCCAGGTCGCCGGCAAACGGTATTACATAGCGATGTCCCCCGATGGGCCCGCCCCGGCTTATCACGGCGTGCCCGAAATGACCCATCCGCTCCATGCCTTCATAAACATTCTTGGCCCACAGCGAGCCGAACAACTGGTGCGCCTCGTAACCGCTCGAAAGCCGCTCCATACCTGTATACATCGTTGCACGCTCCGAATTGTCCTGCCACCAGAAAGCGTTGCCCTCTTTAACCCGCGGCACATGCAGAGCCCAATACTCATCCACTATTTTATTCTTCGTCGGATCGTATTTCTTCCAGTCATAGACCGGAGAAAACAGCGCCGTACTGAGCCCCGTCTTGAATCCCATCCGCCCAAGCTCGTCATACATCGGCCGAACATCCGGAAACAGATCCGACCATTCGAAGCCCTCTTTCAATCCCTGGTAGTCGATTATCAGCACATCGCACGGCCAGTCGCCCTCGCGGTATTTTTTGGCAACCTCCAACACTTCGTCCTGTCCCCAGTCGCAGCATCGGCATTGAATGTGCCCGAAAAACCACTTCGCCGGCAGCACGGGCTTGCCCACAATCTGTACGTATCTGCCTAAAACCCTCTCAAACGTGGGACCATAAATAAAATAATAGTCCATGTCCCAGCCTTCTTTTTTGCCGCTTGTCGCTGAGAAGGAATACTCGCCGGGTGTTGTCCCCATCTCGAAGGTGACATCGTCGTCGAGATTGTTAAAGAATATGCCGTACCCGCGAGTGCTCATAAAAAACGGCACGGGAAAACCGCCCGTCCGACTCTTCGACTGCAATTCCGTCGCCGAGCAAACCATCTGCTCGCCGCGCATATCAAGCGGATGATTGTGCGCGCCGAAACCGAAAAAATGCTCATCGTCGTCCAATTGCATTTTCTCATAAACTTTCGATCCCGCATACCCAAGCCCAACGTTGCTTATTCCCGGCTTCTCGGCCGCTAACAGTTTTCCGGCGGAATTGTAGAAGCCGAGCTTAAACGGCTGCTTGCCGACCTTGACGGTCAGCTTGCCCGCTTGAATCGTATACAAAGAACCCTGCTGCTCAAAATCAAAACCTTCCACAACCTTGAACCGCATCCCGGGCCAGTCATATTTGACAACGGCATAAGGCCCATTGTGCCTGAAATGAAGCTGGTCGCGTGGAAATTTCCCGCGACGGTCCGGCAACATGTGAACCCTGACAATGCCGTCTGCGACAAAACTCAGCCTGACCTTGCCGTTATCGCAATCGAATGTCACATTCTGATCATCACGAGCATGCGAACGCACCTGCCCCATCATCTTATAATCCGACGCCACAGAAACCGAGCTTGCCAACAAAACAAAAAACAGCAACACGCCGACAAGCACAACCGAACGATTACCAGGCCTATCAATCATTTCTTACTCCTAATCTTGAAAGTTTTTCGAGGCCCCAGACCACAGCCTTCCAGCCCCAACTGACCCTCAATTGTAGCCTTCCAACCGCATCTGTGTCAAGAACCTGCTTGCCGGGCCCGTCGCCGAATCCTTAACAACAGAACTTCAGTTTGATAAATTCCGTCGAGAATTGTAGGTTTTTGCTTGATGATTCTACGCGTCAGATCGTCTTGGGAAAGACTACACGTCGAGGTTTTGAACTTCCAGCGCATGCTCGCTGATGAAGTTGCGGCGCTTCTCGACGTTGTCTCCCATCAGGATGCTGAACAGCCTGTCGGCTTCGCCGGCATCGTCGAGCTTGACGCTGAGAAGTGTGCGCATCTCAGGGTTCATCGTCGTATCCCACAACTGGTCGGCGTTCATTTCGCCCAACCCCTTGAATCGCTTGATATCAATCCCTTTACCCCCGATCTGACGAATCCCCGAACAAATCTGGCCGAGAGACGCAATCTCATATTTGTCCTCGCCGTTGACAAGCTGAAACTTCGCAGGCAGTGCCTCTCCGGAAACAGACCTGACAACCTTCAAAAGAAAATCCTTCAGATCCACACCGAAGTCCGACTCGAGCCTCGAATTGATCTGATTTATCCGCTCGACCTCATGAAGCTCCTCGGTGACAACCAACTCTTCCTCAACCGCCGCGAGTTCCTCGGCCGCCTCGGCCGCCGCCTTCTCAGAACCGCCCCTTAATTCATTCAGACGCTCGTCATGCTCGGACTGAGTATAATAAAACTCCGGATCGCCCTGAACGCATATCCGAAACCGCGGAAGCTCACCGCCCCTGTAATAAGCGCTTATGAAATCATTGAATTTCAGACCACGACGCGAGAGTATACCTATAATACGATCGACGTCAACCAACATTCTAACGAGAACGGAAAGCTCCTTGTCACCGAACCGTTGAACCTCTTTCCCGTCGTCCCGGATGACAAGCTCGGTGCCCTCGAGCCCGCGAAGTATCATCCGCTTGCGCATTTGATTTTCGCTGACGATATACTCGGATTGCTTCTTGCCCTTGATCTTGATTTCATACAAAGGAGGCTGGGCGATAAAAATCTTATTGTTAAAGAACAACTCCGGCATCTGCCTGAAAAAGAACGTCAAAAGAAGCGTGCGTATGTGAGCGCCGTCGACGTCGGCGTCGGTCATCAATATCACCTTCCCGTACCTGCACTTCTCCAGATTGAAATCATCCTGACCTATCCCCGTACCCAGGGCGCTAATGATCGTTCGGATCTCGTCGTGCGCCAGCATCTTCTCTAATCGGGCCTTCTCAACGTTCAGTATCTTGCCCTTAAGAGGCAGAATCGCCTGAATATTCCTGTCGCGACCGGCCTTGGCCGAGCCGCCGGCGGAATCGCCCTCAACAATAAATATCTCCGTACCCGTCTTCTCTTTACTCGAACAATCCCAAAGCTTGCCGGGCAGATTCGTACTGCTAAGAGCGCCTTTGCGCCTCGTCAACTCGCGCGCTTTACGAGCGGCTTCCCTCGCGGCCGCAGCCTGAATCGCCTTGTTCAAAATCCGCTTAGACTCCGCGGGATGCTCCTCCAGAAAGTGCCCAAGCTGCTCGTTCACCGTCGTTTCCACAAAGCCGCCAACCTCGGGATTTGTAAGACGAACTTTCGTCTGAGCTTCAAAATGCGGATCGGCAAGCTTGACGGCGACTACAGCCGTAAGCCCTTCACGCAGATCGTCGCCGGTAGTGACGCTGCCGTTCTTAATGAGATTATTGGAACGAGCATAAGAATTCATCGTACGCGTCAACGCCGTCCTGAAGCCCGAAAGATGCGTCCCGCCGTCGATATTGCGAATGTTATTGGCGAACACCAGCACGTTCTCGGCGTACCCATGGTTATACTGCATCGCTATTTCACAACTCAGCATAGCCTCGGGGTCTTCACGCGAAAAATATATGACGTCCTTGTGAAGTATCTCCTTGCCCTCGTTGAGGTGTTCGACAAAAGCCTTAATGCCGTCCTCAAATTTAAAAACCTCTTTCTTATTATTCCTGTTGTCCTTGAACGTGATCTGGAGCCCCGCGTTAAGGTAAGCCATCTCCCTGATACGCTTCAAGAGTGTGTCGTGATCGAATTCGGAATCGCCGAATATATCCTCATCGGCCATGAATGATATTTTTGTGCCGCGCTTCTCTGTCGGGCCGATCTCGCGAACAGGCCCCTTGGCAATCCCACGGGCACACTCGAAATGATAGTGCTTGCCGTTCCTGTAAACGTCGGCCTCGAGCCACTCACTCAGCGCGTTCACCACGCTGATGCCCACGCCGTGCAGGCCGCCCGCCACTTTGTAGCTGTCACTGTCGAACTTGCCGCCCGCATGAAGGGTCGTCAAAACAACTTCCAGCGCGCTGGTCCCGGCCTCTTTGTGCTGCTCGACCGGTATACCCCTGCCGTTATCCTCAACGGAGCAACTGCCGTCGGCCTGGATTCGGACCGTCACGGCGTCACAGTAGCCGGCTAAAGACTCATCGATCGAATTGTCGAGAGACTCGTAAACTAAGTGGTGCAAACCCGCGCTTCCACGGTCGCCGATATACATATCAGGCCGCTTGCGGACAGCTTCAAGGCCGCCTAAAATCTTAATGTTACTGGCGTCGTAACTGTGATCTTTCATATTACCTTCTTATTCAAAGCCCGGCCTTTAGCCAACGCTGATCTTAATTCTCTTTATACCGGCCCGCGGACACCGACGACGAAGCTCGTCAAGAAGCTCACCGCTGCACCAGTTCAACTCATTAACATACGACGAACCATCGGCAACCACATTGAGCTGCCCCTGGCCAAATCCCGCTAACCGGCAATGCTCATTAAGCTCGGCAGGCAATAACTCTTCCCACACCTCTGCCACATTCCCAAGCCGACCATAGCGAGGCGCAATCCGCCGATCGAAAAGCTCTTTTGCAACATCGCCCAAAGATACCGCCGACTCGAGCCAGGGCCGCTTCCCGCCCCTCGTCCCAGCCATATTACGACCGGAATCACGAAATTGTTTGTTATCATCCATGACGCTCGTCACCACTCCTGGCTTATTATCCGCCCTGTAAACTTACACTAAGTGCCACAACTACTTCACGTAGGGTATGCTGTGCATACCAATCTACTGACCCACCGGTCAGTTCGAGATCGGTAGGGTGCGATGAATCGCACCATTTGACTATTTAACCAAGATTAATGGGCATCAGAACATAAAGAAAGTCCGTCCCACTCTTTATCAGACCCGGCCGATCCGACTGACCTAATTCCAGCTCGAACTGCGGCGCCTTGATAACACGCAAAGCATCCGCCAGGAACTGCGGGCTAAAGCCAATTTCAATCGGCTCACCCTTATAATCCGCAGCCATACTGATCTGGGCATCGCCGGCCTCCGGCGCCCTGCTCGAAAAGACAAGACCGTCTTTGCTCACCGACACCTTTATCCCACGAGATTCTTCACTCGTAAGCAGCGCCGCACGTTTGACCGCACTCAGCGCCGTTTCGGTGGACAGACTCAGTTTCTTATCGTAATCGCTGGGAATAATATCTTCGTACTTCGGGAAATTGCCCTCGACAAGATTCGAGCTTATAACAACATTCCCACAACTCATCAATATCTGGTTATCAACCAGCTTCACCAAAACCGTATCTTTCTCGCTGCCGCCAATCTTATCCAAAAGTCCCATCGTCTTGGCCGGCACAATAATCTTGGCCGAAGCCATTGCTCCGGTGGCGGCTTTACCAAGCCCGACCTTGCAGTGTGCCAATCGTCTGCCATCCGTAGCTACAAGCGAGAGCTTCTTGCCCTTTATCTCCCAAAGTACGCCGTTGATTGCATACCTGGTGCTCTCGCGGGCGGTGGCGAAAAGACACTGTTCGATACCGGCCTGCAACTTGCCAAGATTGATCTCAAGGTCGGCGTCACCCTCGAAGTCCGGAACCGTCGGGTACTGACTTGCCTCCTGGCCGTAAATTGTAAAGTGACTGTCCGCCCCCCTGACCTCGCAAGTCCCCTCGG
>Ga0075123_10001015_pt1 | contig 14347 bp, 29 predicted proteins | sample AntAceMetag02UKX_FD_69808 | JGI IMG/M metagenome (GOLD analysis project Ga0075123, IMG submission 69808) | Saline lake microbial communities from Ace Lake, Antarctica - Antarctic Ace Lake Metagenome 02UKX | ecosystem: Environmental > Aquatic > Non-marine Saline and Alkaline > Saline | place... | reverse complement strand
CGTCGGTGTGGTAGAAAAATCCATCTGCATTTTCATAGATGGTGTAGTTTGCATCAGGACAAGCCTTCTTTACCTCACTCCAAGACCAAGCCCAAGATAAGTATGTTAAGCCTCCCTTTTGCTCTGATTTCGCATTGACATTAATCGCTGACAATTTTTCAAAGGTAGTCAGTTCCTTCTTTTTTACATTTGACATTTTATTTTGGTTTTAATTTGTTAAATTTTTTAGATACCTTAGAGTATCTTGTCATAAGTATCGCACGCTCCACCTTCCATTCTAAAATGGCTTTCTTACTAAGCCCTCCGTTCACTTCATCCTTAATATGTGCCTCAATCTTATCGAGTTTTAGTCTAATATTGTCCAAAGATAAGCTATAAACGCCATATCTCCAGCCTTTTTCAAAAAATATATTATATTCATCCTCTTCTACCTCCCTATAATAATCTCCACCCTTGGCAGTATTATATATTATTATATCAAAGGTCTCTCTGTCCATAATAGACTTAATGCCATACACTATTCGTGACTTACAACACTTACTACTAAGGTCAGCAGAATATTTATCATCCATTGATTGCTGAAATACTTCTTCTAGGCTATATCGCATTCTTTATGTCTTTAATTACTTGAACGTAGTCTTTATCTTTTTTAATTCTTTTTTTTACTGAACGTATCCCATAAAGGATAGATGAGTGGGCTATAATGTATCCCTTCTCAGCCATATACTCCCTTATATATACCACTCTCATAGGTCTCTCTGAGCATAGGTAGTAAAGTAGATACCTTGCATCCACAACATCTTGCCGTTTTATTTTTTCAAATAATATCTTCTCTTCAACGCTAAATAGATCACATACTACTTTTGTATACTGATTAAAAATATCTTGCTTCATTTAGTTTGGTTTTTATATACCGATTCAAAGGACTTGAATAGGTTGGTTAATGGATTGACATCTTCATATACTACCATATCGTGTTGTAGCATCTTTGCAAATCTCTCTTTTACTTCTTCCCGCTCACGCATCTGCGCAAAAATCTCTTTTGTTTTTTTCATAATTTAAGTTGTTGTTTGAGTCCAATATTTATTTTTTGTTATTTGGTATCCCTCAGAGATAAGCAATTTTTTTGCTAATTTAATTTTTAAATGTCTCTGGAGTTTTTTTAAGATTTTAGCTTTCATAATGTTCTAATTTTCAACAAATGTAAATCTTATTTTAGTCGTTTCCTAATCGTTTTGTGAATAGGGAGGAATCGAACCTCCCTTTAGCACCTTGCTATTCTTTTGGTATTTTAATAGTACCTACTACTGAATTATCACCTTGTTCTACTTGTTTATTCCACACATTTAATGTGTTGTTAAGTAGTGCTTCATACTCATCAAACATCTCATTGTAATAGTCATATGCCCTCTCTTGAAACATCATAACACCCTCTTGACCTACCTCACTTGAGGAGCCATAAGTATCTTCACCAAATTTCATTTCTGTTATCTGTGTAGCCAATTCATCTACACACTCCAAAAATCTACTATCACTTACTAAAATTTTATTCTCTTTCATAGTTTTTTATTATTACATCTTTACATCTTTCTAGTATATCATCAAATTTAACCTCACTCCATTCGTCGTGGATTACAGACTTTATAGCTATATTATACTCACCACAAAAGGTGGTGTACTTAGTGTCGACCCTTTTTTCTAATCCACTATCCCTCTGAGATATACCATTTATTGATATCCTCATTCTCTTTAAAAGTACGGCCTCTGACCTATAGTACTCATTCTCACCCTTCATACTATTAATCCCATTATTAACCTTCTTCCAAGCACACCCTAGTAGGGCCAACTCTTCATTTAACTCCTCAATCATAGCATCCATTAGCTTAGAATGGGCTATAGTTGTGGCCTTGTTTACTTTGTAACAGATGTTTAACTGCCTCTTGTCTTCTTGAACCTCAGCTATTAATCTGTTTGCAAATCCGTTACTCTTTTTCAGTTTCTTTAACTCTACTTCAAATTTGATTTTCATAATTTCTATTGTTTTGATATTGAATAAAATAAATGCCCTATTTCAAAGAGCCTATCTTCTGTTAGTGTTTCATTGTTTTCAATTGCGTCGTCACTTAATAGAATGCTTCTGATTAATGTTAATACCGCACCTTTCGATTTGTAGATTTTAGGCGCACCAATGCGCCCTTCATCTATCCAAGTTTCTCTTTCCATAACTATAGTTTTGGCTTTCTAAGTGAGCAGTTAATCATTCTCTTAAATCTATTTAACTCATTAGTCTCTTTCTCACCTAATGTAGTGCTCCATAATAACATCTGTTTGATGTCATACTTAAGTTCTCTGAGGTCACCAACAAGTTCCTTTACTCTTTTTTCTGCTCCTCTTTTTGTTTCTACCATTGTAATTAAATTTAAATTATTTGACTTATGTCGTGGATAGAGGGGAATCGAACCCCTCAAGCACCTTGCTATCCTTTCTAATCTTCTGTTTCAAAGTCTGCGTGTTCCATACATTCTGAACACAATCCGGTTCCGTTCCACTCATCTGCTGAGCAACAATCTGAATATCCCATATCTATCAACCGAATATTACACCTCCAAATATAACCGTCTGAAGAACGCAGTCAGCATCCTCAGCGTCATCCTCTTCGTTGATAATGTTTAGTAGACTCTTGTTAAAGGTCTTGCATACATTCTTGTACACATCCTCCTTATAAATAGTGTGGGTTTCACCCGCCTCTTCGTCAGTGAAATCTAATGGATAGCCATCCAATAACATCTGTTGTAATACGTCCTCAATACAAGGCATATTTAGTTTCTTCTTGGACTTATTGTATTGTGGTTTATCTATCAGTACATACAATCCATAGGATTCTAAAAACCCTAGTCCATTACACATTGCCGTATGGAATATCTCCATACTTACCTTTTTACTTAATTTTATTTCCATTTGTTTCATATTTTTCGTTTTTTAAATACCCTATCTCGAATACCTCATCTAAGCTATATCCTTGTCTTTTGCACACACTATTTATAAAGTTGTTGCAATGTTTCTTGTTCTGAAAATCCTTTGGTATCACCCAATTATTCCCCATATCTGTTCTGAATGTTAAGATTACTTTATACATCTAGTCTTCTATTTCAGTTAGTATGCCTTCTTTCTTTTGGTATTGAGCATCCTCAAACTCCTCCCATTCAGTATAGTATAGGTATCCGGTTTGGTATCCTATTAGTAGTAAATCCTCGTCAGTATCCTCACCAATTTTCACTCTAGATAAAGCCCTTTTAAGTTCTAGTACATCCTCTTCAGTTTGTAAGTTCTCATAGTCTTCTAGCCACATATCATCAGAGCCACTTAAGATTTCCATTCTGTCGTTACGACATTCAGCTAGCGTTAGTGCTAAGGTTGAGGTGTAGTATACACCCTCAGCCCAAACCCAACCCTCGTTCATTCCATTGCCCGTTATCGAGCATTTTCTTGCAAATAATTCTACCATTGTAATTAAATTTAAAGTTAGGTGTAGGAAGCAGTTTCGCTCTGCTCTAGGATATCAATACCTCCTACATTTATATTAATAATCGTCTTGTGGGTACATATCCTCCCACCCATCTATTCCACCCGATAATCCACCGGTGTTACTAGGATACTCTCTATGAGTATAATCTGTCACGTAGTACTCTTGGTCCTTGAATGACTCTGAAAGTTCCGCTCTGTACTCCTCAGCGTCTTTTTCTGTGCTGAATCCATCTTCGTTCATCTCTCCTTGTCCATAATCATTTACCCACATTACTTTGTACATTTTCATAATAATATTGTTTTAAATTAATTAATTTGTTCTGCGTTATCCCAATCTCGGTGGATAGTAGTAGGTATCTTGTAAGTTTTACCTCCTATTAAATCTTCCCATAATTCGAATTCCGTACTGTCTCCTCCAACATACGTGCACGTATTTTCACTTAGTACTACTTGTTTATTTGTTTTCATTTATATTCGTTTTGTGATGTTAATACATCTAGTTGAGCCTCTAGGAATTCTATCTTGCTAGCCAAGGCTTTGACTCTAGCTTCATAGTAATCTAATACAGACTCTGTGGTCTGTGGTGAAAAATCTGCCGTCATTGTAATTATATTTAAAGTTAGTTGATGAGAGGGGAATCGAACCCCTCTTAAACCATTCATCAGTTATACTATGTAAGTGTTATTGCTACTAAGAACCCTTCAAATTTAAAGTTAATCCCTATGTAGCCATTAGCGACTACATTGATTGATATATCATCTAGGGTGTCATTGTCTTCAATCTCTTTGAAGTGGGCTAGTAATTTAGTATTGAATTTTCCTTGAAAAGACATCTCTCTATTGGTGAAGCCTACGGTATAGTAGTCCTCAATGTTCAGTACCTTCTTTGTAATTTGTTCGAATGCTTTGTTTATTGTCTTCATAATAGTGTGCTTTTTATTGGAAGCATAACCTTTAAGTTAGTTGCTGAAGGAGGAATCGAACCTCCTTGTAACCATTTCAGCTAGTCATTACCAAAGTGCTTTCTCTATTGTTTTTACATCCAAATTAGGTAGTTCATAACGATAATCCATATACTTATCGAACGAATCCTCACACTTCTTATTGATACGTCTCCAAGGCGTAGTATCCTCTACGAATTCAGCCTCTGAGGTGTCCTTTAAGAGTGTTCGTTGGTCATTGAATGTATTGTACTTAGTCAGCCATTGCACCGCCTTGTTGAAGTTCTTGTTGTTCTTCGGATTATTTGCTTTCATCGTTTTTGTTTTTTCTATAGTTAGTAATTTCTCCCGCTATTATTGTGGATAGACAGAAGATGAATAGCAATACGAATATGCTCGATATTGCAAAGTCAGTAAATTGTGTGAAATTCATTGTAATTATATTTAAAGTTAGATGCCTTAGAAGGTTGCGACCCTTCGCCATTATACTAATGGTAACCCCGCATCGGGATAAGGCAATTCTCGGTATTTGTAAGGATGTCCGTCTCCTTCGATAGCATCGGGCAGTAAAGCTACTCATACACTCCTCACCTCAGTAATTAACCAACCTCTTTAGTGTGTTGGAAGGATTAACGCCGACCTAGGCGTCTCTAGTAGCAATCTGCTATAACTATCTGCGTATATCTTTTTTACCATTCAACCTCTCTCAAGGGAAAAGAATATACTACGTATGAAATAAACGAACGCTTGATGTCTGCATCGGGAGTGAAGCAGTAGCTAGTTAGAGTGCCTCACTTAGAGTAAGGCTTTACATAAGGCTATGTAATTAGCTGAGAATCAGTCGTTTAAGTCAAGATGTCAATGAACGTACCCCGTTGGGCTTACACAAAGAACGACTATTAGATTCATTCTCGCAAGCTATTGTATATATAATATGAGTATAATCTGAATATAATATGAGTATAACCTATGACTAATACTTTCTAGAGGGGTTGATGAGGCATATTGATAGTGGTCCAAAAACTAGGGCAGTGGTTAAGAGACATCTCTATTCTCTCTGTTCCCCTACTAACAAAGGGATGACAACTCTTTCTCCTTAGCGTGTACGGGAATATGGCAAGGATGAAACGCTATGAGCCAAGGATACGGGGTTGATGGCAAGCATTATGGGCTTAGCCTATGCAAAAACGCCAAAAAAACGGAGTGGAAATAATTAAATCGATAGGGGGGGATAGCTAAAAAATATCGTTTTCCTTTTCAAGCTTTGGTGCGTATATCGTATTATAACCCGTACCCTCTATATACCTGATAAAAATTTTGTATCTTTGTGGGGACAATAAAAACATAAGGATATGAAATACAAGAGTATGGGTGGGATGACTGTCAAGGACGGTCGTTTAATTAATGATAGACCTGAGGGGATATCTGGAATAGCTGAAGCTAACAATTTAAATAAGATGAAAAAGAATTCTAAGAAGGCTAATTTGATCGCTGACGGAATTTTATTAGCAGAATCCAGGAAGAAAATGATGGGATATTAGTAATTTTAGTTGATTTATTTAGAGGGGAGAGTAGTGTCTCCTCTTTTTTTGTTTATAGACTTTATTATAGAAACAATACAAGAACAATCTGTGACTAATACTTATACCTAAAGTGTAGCTTTTAATACTAAAGTGTTGATTCTGTGTTGATTCTGTGTTGATATTTTTGACTTAACTACTTGATACTCAGTACTAGTGTTGATTATGTTGATTTTAAAACGATTCTGAAATAAATAAAATAATATATATATATACCATTCTCTCTCTCCCCTATAGAGAGACGTAAAATTAACATTCGACATTTAGTTTTTTTTATATGGTATATTAAATAAATTACTTATCTTTGCAGTAATTATAAATCAAATCAAATGTCAGAGTTAGGATACTCGCCAAAGAACTTACAGTTCGATGATGCGGGGCGAAAGAAATTAATTAAAGGAATTACTACAATTGCTTCGGCAGTTAAGTCAACACTAGGACCTTCCGGTCAGACAGTGCTGATTGAATCACCTCACCACACACACGGAATAACGGTTACTAAGGACGGAGTCACGGTCGCTAAGGCGGTAGACTTATTAGATCCTGTTGAGAACCTTGCGGTCCGTATGATGAAGGAAGCAGCCGATAGAACGGCAACAGAAGCTGGTGATGGTACGACAACGGCTATTGTCTTGACTGAAGCGCTTGTTAGTGAGGGCTTTAATTTACTAAACCAAGATGGTGTCAATAAGACTGAGGTACTACGTGAGCTTGTATCTCTAACTAATGACGTTTGTAAAAACTTAAAGAAGAAATCAAAGAAGGTTACACCAAGGAGGCTTAAGGACGTGGCTACTATATCAGCTAATAATGACAAGAACTTCGGTAAGATTATATCTGATGTGTACCTAAAGGTTGGTGAGAATGGTATTGTTACCGTTGACAAGTCACAGACAAGTGACACGCACTATGAAACAACAAATGGTCTGAAGGTAGACCGTGGGTATTCAAGTGACCTGTTTATAAATGACCATCGGAAGGATGAGTGTATACTAGAAGATACGTATATACTTGTAAGTGACGCTGAGATAAATAACCTACTTACTATTGAGAACATACTAAAACCAATTATACAAGAAGGCAAGAGGCTGCTGATCATTGCACCCTGTTCCCAGAATGTAATAAACACACTATCGGCCAATGTGATGAAGAGTGGTCTTAAGCTGTGTGCTATCACCCCGCCTAATTTTGGGTACAAGCAGCACGAGCTAATGAATGACATAGCGCTTACTGTAGGGGCCACATACTTCTCTGAGAAGACTGGTGATGACCTGAGTATTATAACGATCGCTGACCTAGGTATGGCATCTAAGGTTATTGTATCTAGAGACTCTACTGTTATTGTAAAGGATACCATTGACGATGAGCAGGCGGTAACTGATAGAGTTGATCAGTTATGGGCGGCCCATAAGATGGCTGGTAGTAAGGTTGACAAAGACTTTATACTATCACGGATTGCTTCCCTTACGGGAGGTGTTGGTGTTATATATGTAGGAGGAGCCACTGACCTGGAGCAGAAGGAGCTATATGACCGTGTTGATGATGCTGTGTGTGCTGTAAGATCAGCATTAGAGGAGGGTATTCTTCCTGGGGGAGGCATAGCACTTCTAAATGAGTCAAACAACCTACCATATACTGTAGCTGGTGATATTTTATCTAAGGCACTTCAGTCCCCATTTAATCAGATCTGTTTAAATGCTGGTCTGGAGATACACTCTGAGGATCAGAAACAATATGATATGGGTTGGGATATAAAGAATGATATGAAATACGGGAATATGTATAAGATGGGAATCATTGATCCGCTTAAGGTAACTAAGTCAGCACTGCAGAGTGCGGTATCAGTTGCTGTGACTATACTATCTACTAACGCTATTATAACAATGGCACGAACATACGAAGACAAATAATGTTTGCGTGCTCGAACTGCGGGAAGCAGGTTATATGGGGAGGTGATCACACCTATGAAGATTATGGTATGGATGATGGTACTGACGATGACAACGGAGGTATAGTATCTAACTACAGCTGTCCTAACGATGACTGTGGAGTTGAAACAATAATTGTATATATGAAAAATTAAATATTATGAGACCAATAGGAAAATATTTACTTATCAAAACAATCCAGGAAGAGATAAAATCTGAGTCTGGTCTAATACTATCTGCTGAGGATGTTTCTCAGCTACGCTATAAGAAGGGTTCTGTTGTGGAGCCTGGTAGTGATGTTAATCTAATAAAATCAGGTGATGATATCTATTATGACAATAGCTCCGGGTATACTATGATTATAAGTGGTGAGACCTATACGATCATCAGGGAGTCTGACGTCGTTGTTGTCTTATAAACTTATTCATTTCTATAATCATATCCCTATATAACTTATCGGTATAGCTAATTGATTTTAAAAACAAGGGGTTCCTGACATTTGATTCAGGAAGCTCCTCTCCATTTAGCCTCTTATACATAGTACCGATCATATGTCTTCCTTTATACGAAATTTCGTATAATGTTGTTTCCTTGCCCTTTCTTTTTCGGAAGACGTCTATCCATCCGTCCCTTAGTAGATTATTAAATCTTTTTTTATCCCAAGTTAGTAGCTTATCAAACTCATTAAACTTTGTCTTGTTAAAGTACTTCTCTGAGTAAAGGAATAAAAGAGCATCAAGCTCTCCTGATTTCAGTTTATATTTTGCTTGCATAAAGTATCTGATAACTCTCCAGTACTTTAAATAGTCTTGTGGCGGTTTAAATCTTTGTGACATAAAATTGTTATTAAAATTTTCATTAAATTTGCATTATACAAATATACAAAAATTATGGCTTGCGAAGGAAAAACTGGGAAGGAATTAAAGGACTGTAAGAATAAGTCAAGGATTTCTAAATTAAAAGCTACCCAAAAGACAGCTAAGAAGGACGATAAGAAGAAGCCGGTTACGGTACCTGATTTAGATGCAGCTAACTTTAAGAATAAGGACGTAGTAAAATGGTCTGAAAAAAATAGTAAGGTGCCTGATAGAACAAAACACAGAGCTGTAAGGGGGCTAGCTACACTAGCAAATAGAACTAAGATACCAAGACTAGGAAAAAAATAAAAATAAATATTATGAAAGAAAAAAAGAAAGGTAAGAATCTTATGTGTAAGATTGCTAGTAGATCTAAATCAAAAAAATGATACGACCTACACCAGAAAAAAAGAAAAGTACATTCAGAAAATGTATAGAGATTCTTAAGGCATCTTGGAATTCAATATTATATTGGATGATGTTCAAGAATTATAAATGTTGCGGCGTTAAAGACTGCGACTGTAATAAAAATAAATAAGATATGAGCTGTAAAGGATTAACAGGCGAGGCAAGAAAGAAATGCCTAGAGAAGGGAATAAAATATACAATGCTTGAGCAGGCTAAGAATGCTACAGCAAGAAAGAACAACAAATCTTCTAATGCAAAGGATGCACAGGCTACTAAGAAGGACTCCTCTGATTACAAGAGTGGTTATAGAATGGGTAGAAAAAAGGGTAAACCTAGTTCATCTAGTCATCCTTATGGAGAGAATGAGTATCAGAAGATGGGACGCTGGGAAGGTCAGAATAAGAATAAAAAATAAATAAACTCAAAATGGAATCAAAAGGACTAGGGGATACAATTGAAAAGATCACCACCGCAACAGGAATTAAAAAAATAGCAGATACAGTGGCAAAGATTACAAAGAAGCCTTGTGGATGTGGAGGGAGAAAAGAGAAGTTAAATCAGGCTTTTCCTTATAAACAATAAATGATGAGTATGTCCGATATAAAATTGTATGCAATAAACACCATAACTCTTGCTATGTCATTTTCAGAGCTAGATACGGTACTTAAAATATTATTATTAACCGCATCAATCGGATATACTATACAGAGATGGTATCTATTAGATAAAGAGAGGCGTGATAAGAAGAATGAGGGAGATAAATAAGATTATTGTCCATTGCTCAGCAACTAGAGAAGGTGACGACATTGATGTCGCTACCATACGGGGCTGGCACGTAAATGAAAGGGGTTGGTCTGATATAGGATACCATTATGTCATCTACTTAGATGGCAGTATACATAAGGGCAGGGACATAAGAATACAGGGGGCTCATACAAAGGGACATAATAAAGATAGTATTGGGATCTGTTATATAGGTGGAGTAGAGGAGGATGGTAAGACATCAAAGGATACCAGGACAGATGCTCAGAAGGAAAGCTTAACTAAGCTATTACTAGAATTAAAGACTATTGACTACTGTGGAGCTATTATACATAGCCATAGTGACTTCTCAAATAAAGACTGCCCAAGCTTTGATGCTACTGGGGAGTATAAATACATAAGTGATTACTATGGAGGCTAAGAAAAAATTCTCAGAGACACGGGTAGGTAAATTTCTAAAACAAGCTGCACCTGAATTGTTAGGAGCTGCTAGTAATCTATTACCAGATGCCGGTCTTTTAAGAACCGTAGGCAACCTTATAAGGGGAGATAAGAACATAACACCAGAAAATAAAGAAGAGGCCTTAAAGCTTCTTGAAATCGATATGGTGGAGCTTCAGGAGATCTCAAAGAGATGGAGTTCAGATATGGCAAGTGACTCTTGGTTATCTAAGAACACTCGTCCTATGACATTAATATTTCTTACAGTATCTGCTGTATTTCTAATTGTATTAGACTCTTTAAATATTGATTTTGGTGTAAGCACTGAATGGATAGATCTTCTTAAGGGTCTTTTAATTACCGTCTATGTATCCTATTTCGGATCTCGTGGAATTGAAAAGTACAAATATATATCACAGAAAAAGTAGTTACATAAATTACGTATCTTTGTCAAAGATAAATTTTTAGATGGCAAGAATAGCAACGTATGCTTTAGATACAGATATAATAGGTACAGATAAATGGATTGGAACCTCGGTAAATACTGCAAATGCCACAAAAAACTTTACAGTAGATGCGGTAGCTGAGTTTTTAAATCTTTCTGGGATTATAGAATCTCAAGCATTAAGATACAAGTATCAGGATATAATTGGTAATGAGGTAAGGAGGAGAGGTACAATTTCTTTTGATACCACAGAGGGAGATACAGTTTCCTTCTCTTCAGTAACAACCTGGAGATTAAGCACTTATGCATTAACTAATAAAGAGGTACATACATTTTATGATGCACCGTTAACAGGATCAACGGTCTTGGTAACAAACGCAGAGAACCCACAAAACTGGGCGATTTATTTATGGAATAGCTCGACTCAGAATGTATTGGAGCCATTATTTTATGATATATCATTAACATATATATCGGGCACTGGGGATCTAATAGCAGGTGAGGATTATTTAATATCCTTATTAAGGTATGATGTAGCTGGAGATAGTGACAAGACCTTTATATTTACACAGGCTGTCCCTAATACGGTATGGAATATAGCACATACCTTAGATAAATACCCATCGGTATCGGTAGTTAATAATAATAATATCATCATAAATGGTGAGGTAACATATATAGATAAAAACAACGTAGAACTCAATTTCTCGGCAGGGTTTGCTGGGAAGGCTTATTTAAACTAGAACATTATGGCAATAAATTTTTTAAACTCGGTTGATCTTAATAAGAATCAATTAATTAAAGCGGCTATTGAGTCGCAACCAAACAACGCTGCTGCAGGGACAGGTGTAGAAGGACAATTGTATTTTGATACAACAGTAGATGCTTTAAAGATATGGGCTAATGGCGCCTGGGATGAGGTAGGTGCAACGAGTGGGGTTGAGACTTTTACAAATGCTAATGGAACCTATGTAGCTAATAGTATAGTTAATACAAACGCTATAGGGGATGTTTCAACAGGTACTGTAGATCTAACAGCTATTGATGGAACGTCAAGTGCAGCCTCAAGGTTCTTAACAAAAGATAACAAGTGGGCAACAATACCCTTTGGTGATATAACAGATGTAAATGGTGGTACATATATAACCACTTCAAATTCTGGAGGTCCTGTGGTTACGGTCAATCACGATCTAACAACTAGAACAGATACAACTTCTACATTAAGCGCAGTAGCATTCCCTGTTGTAGATAGTATAACAACAAACACAACTGGTCACGTTACAGCTGTAAATATCAAGACAGTAACTGTACCTGATGTAACTACTTATGATCTATCAACTGCACCTACGGGAACAGCTGTAAGATTAACAGGTAACTTAACAGGTGTTGACGATGTAACAATCTCAGGAACAACTGGTCAGACTGCTTTAACTAGAGTAAGTTCAACTGAGCTTAGGGTTAAATTAACAGATGATGTGACTATAGTAGATGACCTAACTGTTGGGGGTATAATGACACAGGCCCAAGCAGGTGAAACGAATAGTTTTGCTAGTCAGTTAGATATGAATGACAATAAGTTACTCAATGTCAAAACAGGTACTGCCGGAACAGACGGTGTTAATCTAGGACAAGTAGAATTACTTGTAGCGGGTGTCGGTGTCTTCCAGGGATCGTATAACGCAGCTACAAACACACCAGCTTTAGAGGGTGCGAGTAATGTCGCTTTAGATCAAGGCGATTACTTTGTAGTTTCAGTTTCTGGATCTTTCTTAGGAGAAGCATTAGAACCTGGTGATTTCATATTCGCTAATAACTCAATAGCTGCTAATTCATCGCCAAATTTATCAAACTATACAGTTGTACAGGCAGATGATAATATTGCGGGTGCAGGAGCAACAGATGGAGCAACACAAAAAGGTGTAGCTGGATTCGATAGCGCTACTTTCGATGTTACTTCAAATGGTTGGGTTACACTAGATAAACTAGCAAATCCTTATGGAGCTTCAGTGCTTTTAACAGGAGGATCAAATTCAGGAGGGCAAACAACATTCACAATTGATATTACATCTTTATTTGGAGCAACAGCATTAGCTAAAAATTGCAAAGCAGAGGTTGTCACTGAGTCAGGCAGACAGACGGTATATCCAGATATTACAGGTAATGGTACTGGGAGTATGGACTTTAAGTTTATACCGGAGGTAGCAAATAGCGTTTACAGAGCACTTATAACAATAATGTAATATTAATTTAATACAATCTTAGATGGCAAATATACCATTTTTAAATAATGCGTACTTCTCTTCAAAGGTTGGTATAGGTATTGAGACACCATTAAAAACTCTTGATGTTGTAACCTCCTCAATAGGTACCCAAGAAATAATTAGAATTAATATTGGAGAAGCGGGTGGTATTAGCGGTCTTGGTGTTAACGCACACAATACTAACTATGGAACTTCTTTATTCCAGAACGGTAATTTAGCATTCACAGTGGAGTCTAACTACGGTGTTCTTATAGGTCAAAACTACCAGACAGAAAATTCACCAACCAATGGAGCAATAATTGAAGGTAATGTAGGCATAGGGACTACAACACCTACATCTACACTACAAGTTGATGGTCAAGTCTTGATAAGCGCTACAGCTCCTTACTTGGATTTCGTAGATACAAATAGCTTTACAGATCCTGATGATAGATTTAGGGTTAGAGCAGGTGGTAATGAAGGTTTAATTCAATGGATAGACGCTACTGGTGGAAACACTAGTACTTTTATGAATTTCAAGGAAAATGGAGACGTCATTGTCCCTACCGGCAACGTAGGTATAGGAACAACAACACCATTTTCATTAAGTAATAATACTGGATTAAATGTTGATACCGGAGGTCATTCAGCTATACAGATTGGAGATGGTATAAATGATGGAGGGGTAATACAGTCTTCAGATAATAGAAAAAGAATTATAATAGGAGCAAACGTATATGATGATCCTATTAACTCTTGGTCTAGATTTGCGGCGCTACCCGCAGCTTTAGTAGATATTTATTCTGGTCCAGCAGGAGCAGGTAGTGGTTCTTTTGTAAGTTTAAACGCAAGAGATAATACCACAGGTTTTCCAACAGCAAGATTAACGGTAGCGGGAAGTAACGGTAGCGTTAAGTTCAATGCTTACTCTAGTGGAAGTCAAGTAGCTACTCCTACTTATCTTTTAGGAACTACTTCAGATGGTACTATAGTCAAAACAAATACAGTACCAGGATCTGCCGCTGGACCTTACCTGCCTTTGGCTGGTGGAACGATGACTGGGAATATAGGTAGATCAGCTTTTAATACAGGTTATCAAGTTGGAGGGCAAAACAATATAGGTAACACATACCTGTTTTCAAATCCTATATACGCTATTGGAACAGCATACACCCCTGCATTAACCGTGTTAAGTGATATGTATGGTATTGGATATACTCA
>Ga0075123_10001013_pt1 | contig 14382 bp, 5 predicted proteins | sample AntAceMetag02UKX_FD_69808 | JGI IMG/M metagenome (GOLD analysis project Ga0075123, IMG submission 69808) | Saline lake microbial communities from Ace Lake, Antarctica - Antarctic Ace Lake Metagenome 02UKX | ecosystem: Environmental > Aquatic > Non-marine Saline and Alkaline > Saline | place... | reverse complement strand
AGTTCTGTTATCGCATCGCCTTTTCGGTTCGCCCGTAAGTACGCTTTGGCTAAAGAAATACGAGTGTTCGGATTGTCGGACAGAGACTGACTTTTCTTAAGATCGGAAATAGCTTTCTGATAATCGGCCGTCAGAAGATTTATTTCGCCTTTCAGTCGCCATGCAGTCGCATTTGACTGATCGGCTTCGAGATTCTTAGTGATTGACTCCAGTGCCTTCTCCAACTTCCCCTGTTTCATTGTCAGCCACGCTTCAAGCAGAAGCGCACCGGGTTCGTCCGGATATTTCTCCTTCAAACGCTGCAGTTTGTGTTCTGATTCGTTGACAAGGCCGCTCCTCAACAAAGTCTGTACTTGAAGAAGATAGTTCTTGATGCTTCCATTAAGCGACACGAGTTCTTCCGAATACCTCATTATACCGTTCGTGTCACCGATTCTCTCAGCGACAAATAGAAGACCTTCTACGACGCGGCCGTCGTTGGGGTCACTGGTATACAACTTCTCCAGAACTTTACCGGCATCCTCGAATCGTCCATCCCGAACATAGTGCATCCAACGCAGCCTCTGGTCCTGCGATTTGGCAAGTACCTGTTCGATCTTCTCTTTTTGATCGGTAAGCCGGCAGTATTCCACATAGCCGTCAAGCACATTCTTGTTCTGAGGGGCAATGGCAAGGGCCTGCTCAAAAGAAGATCCTGCAATATCAAACAACGCCTGTTTCTCTTCTGAATTCGTTTCTTTAAGGGCCATTCTCACGGCCATTCTGCCCAGCAGGTAAGCATTCTCCACGGTCGGGACAAATTGCTGCAAACGCTGACGGATTGCCAGTGCCCGTTCGGGTTCTTCATCGCTTATATATTCGGCATAAAAACTCTGCAATCCGATATCCTTTGGATTCAAACGCATCGCTCTGTCCAAAGCCTCCCTGGCCTCTATTTTCTGGGCGGAAGAAACATTCCTGCCAAGATTGCGATTTCGCAGATAAAGCGTATTCGCAAGTCTTCGGGCAATATTTCCATCCAGCGGACTTTGCGTTGCCGCCTTGCGAATATCCTTAGCCGCGGCCTGCTCGTTTCCAAGAGCGTTATTGATAGTACTTCTCATCATATAAGCATTACCAAAGACAGGCCTGTGCTTGAGGCATTCATCAATACTTCTCAGAGCTGTTTCATAGTCTTCTTTTGCCATCGCCAGACGTGCTGTAAAGAGATGCCCTTCGCATCCATCGAGATTGTCGCGTGTAGCTATTGCTTTGACCTCATTAGCCAGTTCAGTTGCAGCCTCCATTTTGTCACTGTTGCCGGACTCGCTCAGATTACTTACTATTTCCATCAGCGCCATGTCAAAAAGGCGGCTGGCGGCAAAACGCCGTGAGCTCATCGTTTGCTCGTCTTCATCGTCGGTTGCCTGCTCCGTCGACGTCCCAGGAGAAGAGCCCTGCGAAACGACCTTCTTGTACTCTTCAATCGCCTTATCAAGTTTGTTGGTTCTTTGATAAAAAGCCCCAAGGTTTACGGACCGCTTAACCGGGTCTGATATATCCGACAGAAGACGCTCTTCTATTTCGTTGTGTCTTTGCTGATCGACCTCGCCGGGGATTGGTTCAGACAGAATCTGTTTGCAGAACAAGACCGCCTCATCATCCGGAGAATGTCGCAGAAATCGATCAACCAAATCCTTTGCTTCCTTGATCTTGCCCTGAGGTATGTAGTGGCCATTGCACACTAAGGAAATTAGACTGCTCTCCACGACATCTAATTTCGTCCGGGTCAGTTTTTCCACCAGTTCGGCCAGATTGCTCATGTGGCTTCTCAACTCAGCCTGTACGGACTCATCTGTCAACAGCTCTTCTTTGGGAGTTATCAATACCGTTGTATCTGGTGATTTGGCGCCGTCTCCTTCCTTTCGCTGAAGGGCTGCGGCTCTGCGAACCTGCCTGATCTTTGCCTGGATCAATGCGATCTTGAGCTTGATCGAATTAGGATCGTCCGGGTCCCTCGTGGATAATTCTTTCTCTGCCTCTTCGAATTGTCCGGCGAGGATGTGCGTGTTCACACGCGTCTGTTTCGTTCTTTCATCTGTCCAGTAGTTTACCTCGAAAAAGTCCAGCGCTCGCAAAACATCGCCGTATGCGCCGAGTCTCAGCAGAATATCCGTATAATCCAGAAGGGCTTGAGGCCTTGTTCGGACAATAGTAACCTTCCCGCTGCGAGGATCATTGATGAAAGCACTTTCGAAGAACTCTCTGGCAGCTCCGATTTGGTCGGTTTTCTCAAAAATCTTGGCCAGCCGGTATGAAAGCACCGAGTCTCCGTTGCCGACAGACTTGAGCTGCTCATACGCCGTATACATCTTCCTGACCGCGCTGTTCGTATCGCCTTTTGCAAGATCAAGCATGCCCTGCCACTTTACGGCATGCACATTATCTTTGCTGCCGTGCAATTGCTCGATTTCATGGATAGCCTGCTCGGCGCTTCTGATCAACTCGTCGCGTTCGGATTCCGTCAAATTTGCAGAATAGTCAGGACGAATCAATTGTTCGACATAGCTATTTGCGAGAAAGTCATATAAATAGAATTTATTACGTCGATTTGCTCCCTCTCGCGGCCCGGGGACATCTTGTGCATTCGGTAGAGTAATTGCATTCTTGGCAATTCTTACGGCTTCGTGAATGTGTTTCGCTTCTCCGTAAATAGCGAACTTACGAAAATGAAGAACTGCCGCGTTTAACGCATAAAGCACATTGTCCGGCTCCAATTCTATCACTTTGTCAGTCGATTCAATGGCCTTGTCAAGACTTTTCACTGACGATGCTGCGTAGAATCTGGCCAGTGTCAAATGAGTCAGTGGGCTTGAGGGAAATTTCTCCACTAACGATAAGTGTTCGCCTTCGAGCGCCTTGACCTGTTCTTTTACCTCCGCGCGGTTGTTCGCAGTTCTGGCAAGGTCGAGCTTCATCATCAGAAGATTAACGTATGGCCTGGGGTCATTCTCCGCAACCCTGATTGACTGCTCCAGAAGCTTTAAGGCCTGATCAGTGAGTTCTTTCTTTTGTTCAAGAGAACCCTGCGATGCTGCGAACTCAGCCTTAACACGCAGCGTTTGAGCCAGATACCAGTAGGCGTCAATATTGTCCGGATCAAGCGATAGAACCTTCTTGAGGTCATTGACAGCCTTGGTGAGAGATTCGTCTTGTTTGGTTGTTGCTCCCATTCGCGTAATTTCAAGAGTAGCTCTGCCCCTGAGCAGATGCAGGTAGGGCCCTAATTGAGCAGTTTCGTCTGTCTCTTCCATTCCAAAGGACCCGAAATCAGATATATCTGTCGCCAGCAAAGATGCATCCGCCTTATCCAGAAGTTTCGTGGCCTGTGACACAACCTCGCTCCATGCTCTGCTCATACCATTGTCAGCAATTATGTAGTAATACTTGAGTAGTCCAAGTAGAGCTTTCGTATTGCTCAAGTCTATCTCCGTTATTGCCCTCCAATGACTCATAACTTTGGGCCAATCCTCCGCTTCAATATACATATCTGCGGCTTTGAAAAGTATCTCTATCCTCAGCGAATCTGTTTTCGCAAGCGATCGTGCTCGACCATAGCAGCCTGCGGCCGTTTCATAATCTTTGGCCAGAGCCGCCGCATCACCGTCATCGATAAACTTCTGAGGGTTTCGAATCAATCGCTCGCCTACATCTCCGATTACCCAGACCCCTGCTACTCCCAGCACTAAGAAAGCCGCTAATCCTACGATGGCAACCTTCTTGTTCAATCGTTTCTTTGCCATAAATCCTTCTCTTTCTCAAATGCAATAAAGCGTCACTTATCAGATAGTGACAAAACCTAATTTCCCTTCAGATTCTTCCAGTCGGGCCAATGCTCTGTTTCTAATATGGGCAAAAGAACACCCAAAAGTTTCTCGCTCGCCCGAATCGCATCCTCTTTGTTCGCTCCGAGTTGCTGATTAAAGACAAGCTCAACCTTACAAAAGTAAGAATACCTTCCAAAAAGGTTCTTGTTAAGGGCCATCCGGGCCTCATTCCTGCTGGCCGCATATTTCCCATTTACGTTGAAAAAGTACAAAACCGGAAACTTGGCGCTATTCCACAGATCTGAACTTGTGCTGCCGAAAACAAGGTATCTGCCTCCGATATCTTTTTTGATGCTGCCATGGTCGATTCCAAACGTTATCCTTTCAGTGGCCAGCCTGCGGTATCCTCCTCCCGTATAACATTCCTCCGGCACGTGGGGCACGCGGTCAGGAAGCCGATAATAAGTTATAAACAGCGTCAAGCTGCGCATGGCGCTGTCTGCCGCGACCTGGGTGTCTTCAAGTGTCCACTTGATATAATCTTTCGTGCCGAGGCTCTCGACAATTTCTTCGTTTTCGATTTTATCTTTTGATACCACTTTATAAGGACCTAACTGTCCTTCGTCCAACATCTCCAGAGATTTCTTCAGAGGCAGCGGGCTTTTCTTCAGGATGCTCGCAAACCCGTCTATGGCCAGTGACATACCCCCACCGGCCGCCGCAAGGGTGGCTACGCATATCAAAAATGCCGGCTTAGCGTAAATCTTCAGTAATTCTTTCATCCGACTCTACTTGTGCAACTTGCGTACAACAATGTCCTCAACAACCTCATTGTTTTCTTCAACGAACAAACTTGACATAAACATCGCGAGCAGACCGTATATACAGAATGCCAACGGAAGCATCGCCAGACCGAGGAAATCGTGATAGATCCCCTGTGTATACTTGGGATCAATGAGCACGTAGATGAATCCCGTCACAGTGACGCGTACAATATTGCACAGTACGGCAATCGGCACAGTGCTCGCCAGCAGGACTATACGCTGCCATATGGGTCTGTGGTGCAAATATGCCATTGCCACACCCAATGCAAGAAAGGCCGTCAGCAGCCGCATTCCGCTGCACGCCTCGGCAACGTTGAGCCCAGGCTCCATTCTCTGGCCCTTGTAAATCACGTCTATCACTACGCCATGGGCGGTCGCATTCAAATCCCCGAGCAAATCCAGCAGAGAGGCTGATACTGTCGCCGCCCATTTTCGCATCGGTATGGTCAATCCTCGATAAAACCTGTCCGGAAGCGGAACTGCAAATATCAGAAACGCGATGGGAAGCCACGTATGTTTTATCAAACGCCACCCACCCAGCAGCAATACGACCCCGCCGAGTGCGGCTATTACGGAAATAGAGCGAAAATATCCATAACCCGCCGCGCTGACTATGTTGAAAATATAGAACAAGATCGCGCAAATCAGAAGCAGCAATCCCAGGTAACTTGGCTTGTCAAACTCAGAGCCCACAATCTTATGCTTGCACTGGTTGAGAAAATAAAGGCTAAACAGCGGAATCAGAAAACCGTGCGACCAGCTACTGTCTGTAAGCCACCTGTGAACTACGGAGTATATCTCGTTGTGAAACAAATAATAGAACAGAACCCCGATTATGACGATCTTTATGTAATTGTGAACGCCAAGCCCGCCCCAGCTTAACTCGGATTCCGAACCGTCCCTGATGTGCACATCAACATCGGCGGTGCTCGATTGGGAGCCGGCAAATACGGATGCGGAATCGGCATTGGCCTTGTTCAGGCCGTCAGGTCGCTCGCTGCTGACGTTATTTATGACCATATTCAAGTTATCTCAGGCAAAACCGAAAATTCGGATATAGCCATGAATTATATAACAAACCCCGTCTTCCAGCAAGTCAAACCATTCCTGCAAGACATATCGCATCTCTCTTGCCGGTTGTCACTTCTAAAAAGGCTCAGAACAAACCATCTGCTATAAAGTTGGGTATTGGCCTGCTGGTCCCGAAATCCCTGTCTGCAAAATTCCGATCATAAAGAAAACCGAACCCGTAAGTCGCACGGAAGGCATTTCGCAAAACAGCCCGCCATCTTGATGTCGGGTGTGTGCCGACGTTGATTAAATCGAGCGGCTTGATAAAGAAGTCCGGCTGTTCGCCGCTGGCGATCTTGTCCAGATCCACCATCACCGTCTCTTCTCGCCAAAGTCCCTCGCTGTTTTTGCCCAACCTCCGTGTCACCTCACATCGCTTCGGCCATGCCAGCGGACCCAAACCACCCGCCAGAGAGAGTACAGCATGCTTCAATGTTATTGGCCGACCTACCATCGGTATGGCTCCGACTCTGTTCACGTTGCCGTAAACAAAAAATTCACCGGTCATGTCAACTGGAACATGAATACTATCGCCCGGACGTATTACTATGTTGTACTTGGGGTTTCCTCCAAGCAGTTTTTCGACCGGGATCCTGATTACCCGAGTCTGCACTCCTCCCGTCCCTATCTGATCCCACGCAAAGTCCGACGGTACTTTTTGTTCGAGTGGCTTTGCTGCCTGCTCGATCTTTACAGCTGGAGCAGGTTTTCCTGTTTGCACCGGCACCCAGCGGCCTGCCTGAAAGATCCATTCGACCCGGCCGCCTTTCTCGCTTATCGATTCGTCAATCGTCTCGCGTGTCCCGGATCCGACTGCCGCGTCAATATTCACGTTGCTTTGACTTCCATATCCGAACGCCTCCGCAAGTTCTTTGTCCGTTATCATCTCCGATGACGTTATAACGACGCTGTTGCCCGGCAAGTGTCGCTGCGTACGTGGTTTTAATATCTCAAGTATATCTTGTTTCGGTTCTGCCTGCTTTTGCTCCGGCTTATAGAACTCCACCTCTTTTGGATCGGCCAGTCCTTCGTTGCCTGATATCTGGCGAGAGACATAAATATAACTTACGTTAAACTGACGCGACCCGCCCGCAGTGGCAAGTGCGTCGGTCAGTCGGAAAGTATAACGCGGGAGCAGGTATCTGGCCGGAGCAGCTACACCGTCGCCAATAATTGAAAAAGTTCGACGTTGGGAGGCGACCAGTGTCACCGTGACCGTCGGATCTTTCAGTATTCCGGGATCCAAAATCTTCTTGATCTCCTCTTCCAGTTGTGCTTCGGTCAGGCTCGCCGCCTCGACTATGCCGACTTCGGGTATCGATATCTTACCTGTCTCGGTGACTGTCAGGTTCTGCGCCGAAAAAAGTCCTTCTTGAAGCAACTCAAAGATCGTTACCGTGACAATATCGCCCGAGCCAAGCGCATAATCTGTCTCAAGCGCCATCACATCCACCGGTCTTGGATCTTCGGCCCCCTCCCAGTCAGCACCGGCCCACGGCGAAAGCGCCTCTTCAGCAACGCCAAGTGTAGGAAGTATCACGTTAACCGCAGGCTGAGGGCGGAACCTGCCTACCTGAGTCGGGTCCAGGAATTTGTTGCCGCAACCGGCCACGCAAAGACCGGCAAGAACCGACCAAAACGTCAGTTTCAAAGCAGGCCAAAAGTCCTTAAATGTCTTCGTGGTGCGTGCATGGCTGATCAGAAGCGATACAATCGCTACAATCCGTATATTTCTCATATCCTGCAATTCCCAAAAAAAGCTCTGAGTCTTCACCGGTCTACACTGGCCCATATCTTCAGACGTAAACCATAGTTCAGCGGCTTTACCGGCGTCTTTCTTCGATAAGGATTAATCGGTTTAACATCATGGCCGCTTAATTTTTTTTGACCGCTGTAAAGCCGACATCACAAGGAAACTAAACTAAATTGCCGCATCATCAGAAAAATGTTCATCCTACTCAAATATGCAGACGCGCGATCAAAAAACACCCTTCCTTCGAACCTGCCTGTGTCCACTCCAACCGTATGCAGACAAAACAGTTATGAAGCTGACAGCCTTCAGCCTTGTGCGATGCAGGATTACTACTTGGTTGCTGCTGCACAAAAGACAACAAGTATACTTTGTGGCAGAGGGATTTGTTCGGTGGTCGGTAGAATTTGGATGATGCAGGCGCCTAAGCAAATCACTGCCGACAACTATCTTCGGCTTTCACTGCCATTCAAGAGCTAAGTGCTTGCCATCGAAGGAGTTGGGGCTTTCCTGGGCCCTTCACATATGACATCCCCCATTATCCCGTGGATGTGTTAGTTGGTGGACTCAATGCTGACAACGCAAGCCCTGATTCTTGCAAAGCCGCTAATCCAGGTCTACTTTTATCAACCTCTCCTTCAGGTCTCCGCTGGCGTCGGTCCTGAATATCTCTATTCTTGTGGGAGCCAGGATGCCGTCTTTTTCCACCTCTTTGTAATCATATCCACGCACCGCCAGGGGGCTTCCGCTGTCACCGGCATATCTGATCATATTTATCAAAGAATTGCCCCGGTCTTGATAAAGAAACGACTTCGTCCCGGCCGAACGCGTAATTATCTGATATCGCCGGCCTTTTATCTTTATCGGCTCCTTTTTTTGGCTGATCACGGCCGATTTGTCCAACAGCCGCAATGGCCCCGTTGTTATCTGCAATATGGCTTCCGCATAACGCCTTTTGTCCACCTCAGGCGACAAAAAGCCGCTTCCTGCGGGCCCTTTCTTTACGCGGAACTTATCTCCGGATAACTGCCACGTGAAGTTGCCTTCCGGTTCGCGGCCTGAAATCCGGATTGCATTCGACCAGGGCCAAATCTCGAAACGCTGCTCAGTCAGATAAATACTACCATCCGGCTGATAAACGGTAACTATGCAGCCAAACGCCAGCTTATCTGTTTGTTCCCAAGCCTTGTGCCCGCCGGTCGCTTCAACAGCGGCCAACGCGTAATCAGACAATACAATATTGGGATCGACTGACAGAGTAGAACCAATCTGCGATTCGGAAATTGACCCGTTTTGCTTTACCTTCCGCTGACAGCCTGCGAAAAACGTAACCGCAAACACCGATGTCGCAAAAACCAACACGTGCGTCGTGACCGATAAACGAGTACCCATTTTATCCTCCTAATTAGCCGAATGACCTATAACAGATATTCATTCTCTATGGTTTCTCTGCCGCCAGCTCACACTCATTAGCGACCGTGTCATCTTCGCAAGTCAGTTTCGACAACTTCTCCATCAAAGCGTATCTCTCGGCTGCATCGCTCTTGGCCAGTTTCAGCAATTGCGCAGCAGCTTCGGGCTTGGCTTTCTGAAGCGCCCGATAACGGTTCTCGCCGTAGAGATAGTCCTCAACATCCAGCGTGGGAGTTTTCGAGTCGAGCTGCAGCGGGTTCTTGTGCTGATCTTTGAGCCTTGGGTCAAACCTGTAAAGTGGCCAGTGACCGCAGGCAACAGCCTTTTTATGCTCCTCATACCCTGCCGTCATGTTAATCCCGTGTGCGATGCAGTGTGTGTAGGCGATTATCAGTGACGGGCCCGGATACGACTCAGCCTCGACGAACGCCTTGACAATCTGATTCGGATTGGCGCCCATCGCCACTTTCGCTACATAAATATTCCCGTATGTCATAGCCAGCAGACCAAGGTCTTTTTTCGGGTTGGGCTTACCGCCTGCGGCAAATTTGGCTATCGCCCCACGAGGCGTCGATTTTGACATCTGCCCGCCCGTGTTCGAATAAACTTCCGTATCAAGAACTAACACATTGACATCGGCGCCGCTGGCAAGAACATGGTCAAGACCGCCGTAGCCGATATCATAGGCCCAACCGTCGCCGCCGACCGCCCACACCGATTTGCGTACCAGAAAATCGGCAACCGTAACCAAACGTTTGCAGTCGGGACAATCGCTTTTCTCGCACTGCTCTTTGAGCTTGTCAACGCGGGCTCTCTGTTCTTCGATTGCCGACTGATCCGGGTCGTTGGCCAGTGCGGCGGATACTATCGCTTCGCTCAAAGCCGAATCCACACAACCGGCCGATGTCACCTTATCGAGAAGCTCCACTGCAAATTGTCTCGACCTGTCGATTGTCAGCCGCATACCCATCGCGAACTCGGCGTTGTCCTCGAACAGACTATTGCTCCAGGTCGGCCCGCGACCATCTTCTCTTGTCGTGTAAGGCGTAGTGGGAAGGTTGCCGCCGTAAATCGACGAGCATCCGGTGGCGTTGCCGATATATGCCCTGTCGCCGAACAGTTGGCTTAGCAGTTTCACACACGCTGTCTCGCCGCAGCCGGCGCACGCACCCGAATACTCAAACAGCGCCTGAATAAACTGGCTGCCCTTGACTGTAGCAGCGTTGAACAGACTTCTGTCCGTGTTCGGGATCGAAAGGAAGAACTTGTAGTTCTCTCGCTCTCGCGAGCGAATCGGCTCCTGCAGCGTCATATTGATTGCCTTTCGTCCCGTAGGCTTTTTATTATCGTCCCGCTCGAGTCCCGGGCAGGTCAGCACGCATGCCCCGCAGCCCGTGCAGTCCTCCGGCGCTACCTGAACGGTAAACTTCATGCCGGCAAGTTCCTTGCCCTTGGCGTTCACAGTCTTAAATGCCTCCGGCGCATCCTTGAGAACCGCTTCGTCATAAGCCTTGATACGTATCGTCCCGTGCGGGCAAACCAGCGAACACCTGCCGCACTGGATACAAACATCCTGTTCCCATTCCGGAATGTTCAAACAAATATTGCGTTTCTCATACTGGGTTGTCCCCGTCGGATATTTCCCGTCGGCCGGAATCTTGCTCACGGGCAGTGCATCGCCGCGTCGCGCCATCATCTCGGCCGTAATCTCTTTAACAAAATCAGGGGCATCCTCCGGAACCACCGGCGGCATCGTGATCTTGCTGGTCACCTTGTCGGGGACCTCAACCTCATATACCCTGTCCAGCGCCGCATCCACCGCTGAGTTGTTCATCTCAACGATTTTCTCACCCTTCTTGCCGTAAGTTTTCCGCACCGCATCCTTGATCGCTTCAACAGCCTTATCTACCTCAATAACCTTACTGATTTTGAAGAACGCCGTCTGCATAATCACATTGATCCGCGCCCCGAGACCAAGCTCGGACGCGACCGAAAACGCATCGATAACGTAAAACTTCAACTTCTTGTCGATTATCTGCTTTTGCACTTCCTGCGGCAGAGTGTCCCACACTTCGTCCTTGTTATGCGTGCTTGTCAGCAGGAATGTCCCGCCCTCGCGCAGCTCTGCGAGCATATCGTATTTTTCCAGGAAGCTCGGGTTGTGACACGCAACGAAATCCGCTTTAGTGATAAGGTATGGGCTTCGAATAAGTTCTTTCCCGAACCGCAGATGCGATATAGTGACCGCGCCGGCTTTCTTCGAATCATATACGAAGTAGCCCTGTGCATAATTATCCGTTAACTCGCCGATTATCTTTATCGAATTCCTGTTCGCCCCGACGGTTCCATCCGAGCCAAGCCCGTAAAACATCGCGGCAAAGACGCCTTCACTGCTTGTCTCGAAAGACTCGTCGACGTCGAGGCTCGTATGGGTGACATCATCGATAATGCCGACGGTAAAGCCGTTCTTCGGCTCGGCGGCATCGAGATTGTCAAAAACCGCCTTTACCATTGCCGGCGTGAACTCCTTCGAGCCCAACCCATATCGGCCGCCGACAATCAGCGGGTATTTCTCAAAAGAACTCTCGCCTCTGCCCATTGCCTCACCGATAGCCGTTCGAACATTCATCCATAATGGTTCACCGAGCGCGCCGGGCTCCTTTGTCCGGTCCAGCACCGCGATTTTTCGAACACTTGCCGGAATCGCCGCGACGAAATCTTTTACACTGAACGGATGGAACAGCCGAACCTTCACAACACCGATCTTCTTGCCCTGAGATGCCATAAACTCGACTGTCTCATGCACCGTATCAGCACCCGAGCCCATAATGACTATGACTTTCTCCGCATCGGGCGCTCCGACATAATCAAACAGGTGATAACTTCGTCCCGTTATTTTGGCGAACTTGTCCATAGTCTTCTGGACAATCTGCGGAGCAGGTAAATAAAACTTGTTGACGGTTTCCCTGCCCTGGAAGTACACGTCCGGATTTTGTGCTGTTCCACCGAGCATAGGTCTGTCCGGCGATAGCGCCCTGGCCTTGGCCTGGGCTACGAGATCGTCATCGATCATCGCCCGCATGTCATCAAAGGTGAGTTCCTCGATCTTCTGCACTTCATGGCTGGTCCTGAACCCGTCGAAAAAATGCAGGAAAGGTATTTGCGACGCAAGTGTCGCCTGTTGAGCTATCAGCGCAATATCCATGACTTCCTGAACGCTGCACGAACAAAGCATTGCAAATCCGGTTTGCCGACATGACATCACGTCCGAATGGTCGCCGAAAATCGAAAGCGCCTGGCAGGCCAAAGAACGAGCCGAAATGTGAAAGACAGTCGGCAGCAATTCGCCGGCAATCTTATACATGTTCGGAATCATCAGCAAAAGCCCCTGCGAGGCCGTGAATGTCGTAACCAGCGCGCCGGTAGCCAGCGCTCCGTGTACGGCGCCTGCAGCTCCGCCTTCGGACTGCATCTCTGTGACCGAAGGGATGGTTCCCCAGATATTTCGCTCACCCCTTGCCGTTTTTGCATCGGCGAATTCGCCCATAGACGAACTTGGCGTAATCGGATAAATTGCAATTACTTCGTTTGTGGCGTGGGCGACATGCGCCACCGCCGTGTTGGCGTCAATTGTGACCATTTTGCGACTCATAGTTTCTCCATCTTCGATAAAACAAGAAATAAATAAGACTTACGTTCAATAACCACCTCACCGCGAGCGGATCCTCAAGCCATATCCTCCAAAACATACACTATGCACACTTTCACAGAAAGTTCATCCATCAGCCTTGGTCCACTTCTAAAATGCATCCCAAGCCGCTTTTATACTACTTTTCACGGCGGTAGGCAATGCAAATTCTATCAGATTTGAGAATTATGGCGGCTTTGTTGACCGGCACACCCCCCTCACTCAGCGCTATCCCACTTCATTATTTTTTAGCCCTGCGGCCTGTCCGCAGGGTTATTCACATCCCTATTCCCCAATTGCGGTGCAGCCTGATACTGCTACAATCCTTTCTTATCCAAAGCATTATTGAGTTCCTCTAAAGCTTTGTTCAGCCTTTCCTCGGCCCTTTGCGATTCAGCCTCCAGATCGGCCAGGTCGAGCACCTCGGGTGTAATAAAGATGATAAGCTCGTTGTTGGAGTCGACGGTTTCAGTGTGGCGGAACAGGCCGCCGATTCCGGGCAAGTCGCCTAACAACGCAATCTTCCGCTCGACAACGCTTTCCTCCTGGAAAAGAATGCCGCCCAACATAATGGTCTGGCCGTTCTGCACTATTGCAGTGGTTGTTGTATTCATGCGGGTTCTCACAGGCTGGTCGTTTATAAGCTCCGAGGTCAGTTGTGAGATCGTCAAATCTATGTTCATATCCACATTCTTCTGCGGCGTAATATTAGGCCGAACCCGTAACGTCATGCCTACAAACTCATAAGTGACCCCAGAGGTGACTCTGCTTCCCGTATCCGAAACCGATATGTCGCCACTGAACGCCACCTCTTCACCCTTAAAGAAAGAGGCTTCTTCGTTGTCTTTCGTCCAGAGCGCCTGCTGATTAAGGATCTTGGCATCCGTTTTTCTGATCAGGAAATCGACGAGCGAAGTAACATTCATTGACATATCAAGCGTTCCTGTGCCGTGTGTTTGCATGTCTGCAAGGCTGGTCAGCGCTATCAAGGCATTTTCCTCGAGGATGCCAAAGGGCAGCGCATTCGAGGCAAGCTGCACGCCGAGAGAAGTCACGTCGTCGTGATTGATCGAGAGAATTATCGCCTTTATCCTCACTTGCCTGCCGGGCTTATCGAGGTCTTTGATCATTTCCTTGATGTTCGGCAAAAACTCGGGAGGCGTAAGAACAAGAATCGATTTGCTGTGCGGATCGGGGATAAAACGTATCCTGCCTATAACATTGCTGATTGGCTGCTCGCCCATTCTTGCACGGGCGCCGCCGCCCGACCAGGGCGGTGTATATTCACCGCTCGAACTGCTGCTGCCTGAATCCGACCCGCTTCCGCTTTCTTCGTCGCTTGATTCCTGCATCCCCGTTTGGGTGAAACCGCGCGCGCGAAGCCGAATCCTGGCGGTAGTGCCCGCCTCGTTGAAGACAGCGTTGAGGCGTTCGCTGAGGTCTTCAGGGTCTGCGTATTCCAGCGGTATGACCATGGGGACTTCGGCCATTTCCTCTTTGTCTAATTGCTCGACAAGTTTCTTGACGACTTCATATCCTTCCGGAATCTTGCTTATTACAATAATCTTCTTCGTATCCGGCACGGCCTCGAAAGTCATTTGCCCGTACAGCGGCCCGACGATCGTCTTGGTAACACCGCCACTGCCGTAGATGTAATCGCGCCAAGTGAAGCGGCGCTCCGTTTCGGTGAAAAGCCCGGTGAGCAAGGTAGTCATTGCTACCGGGTCCGAGTTCTTAAGCTGTATTATCATCGGCGCAACCGAGTTCACATCGATGGGCTGATCCCATTCCTTGACCTGCTCTTTGATTTTCACCATGTTGTCGGCTGAT
>Ga0075123_10001012_pt1 | contig 14383 bp, 19 predicted proteins | sample AntAceMetag02UKX_FD_69808 | JGI IMG/M metagenome (GOLD analysis project Ga0075123, IMG submission 69808) | Saline lake microbial communities from Ace Lake, Antarctica - Antarctic Ace Lake Metagenome 02UKX | ecosystem: Environmental > Aquatic > Non-marine Saline and Alkaline > Saline | place... | reverse complement strand
AAGATGAAATGAAGAAGTCTGAAGAAGAAAAAGAAAAAGCTACTAAAGAATCAGAAGAAGCTGCAGAAGAAGCAGAAAAAAAACTTAAAGAAATGGAAGAATCCATTGAAAAAGTTAAAAAGACAGCACTAGAAAAACAACAGTTATCCAATGAAGGTGGAGAAGAAAAAGAAACACCTGAAGATGCAGAAAAAGCATTTAGCGAAGGAAAACTTCCAGTTTTTAGGAAATAGAGGTAATGAAAAATGAAAGCAATGTTTAAATCATATGAAGATGGCTTCAGTGTCGAAAAGTGTAAAGAACGATTTGATGCTGGAAATATTGATCAAGATAGTTTTGGAGGATTTTCAAAAGAATATTATAATCCAATGGGTAGAGTAAATAAAACTATTGAAATCGCAAAAAGAAGTTATGAATTACAAAAAGCATCTATTGATTCACAAACAGGTGGATCAGGAACAGCAGGAACTGCATTAGTCCCAGTTTATCCAGATCCAAATGTAGTTAATAGAACAATCAGACAAACACCTCTAAGAAACGCAACTCCTCGAAGAGCAGTAAAAGGATTAACTTATGATTACATCCCTTTAACAGCAAAAGGTGGAGCATTTTGGGCAGCTGAAAATGGATCATTAAGTGTAGTAGAAGATACTTATGATAGACAATCTGTTGCAATAAAATATTTATATGCAAAAGGTTTAATCTCAGGACCAGCTATTGCAGGAATGAGAGGATTTATTGATCCAGCACAATTAGACTTAGGTGTAAAAACTGATAGTATTTATGAAGCTGAAGAAGATGCATTAATTAATGGAGACGCATCAACAACTCCTTTAGAACCTAGTGGTATGATTAAGTTAATCACAACTAACACTACAAATCTATCTGGTGGAAACCCAACACTTCCAGGAATTAGAGCTGAGTTGGCAACAACTTTTAATGCAAAAGGATTTCCAACAATAGCAGTAACAGATGCAACAACTCATAACTATGTAAAAGGATTACTTTTAGATATTCAAAGACAAGTATCAAATCCATCAGAGGGAATTTTAGGGTTTGGTATTCCAGATGCTTTCGAGTTTGATCAGTTAATGTTTATCAAAGACATTTTCATGCCAACCTCTGCAAGTTCTAAAAGAATTTTGTTCTTAGACATGAGATACATATTTTTCGGAGTATTACAGGATTTGACATACGAAGAGAAATATACTGATTCAGATGGATTCGTATATCTATTAAAAGAATACTTAACCGTTGTTAATACATTCGAAGCAGCATCAAGTCAAATGTATGGAATCGCTTAGGAGGGATGAAGAATGACAGCAATAGTCGAAACTTTTAGGAAAATTGGGTTTGCAGGAGATCTGAAAATTATAACAATTCAAACATCAGCAGCTGCAGCAACAGGTCACACAATTGATTTAGGATCTGATGCAGCTAATGGAAAAGGAGTTGTATTAACAGAGATTTTGAACACATATTTACAAGATGACGCTGGAACAAATGTAGCAAATTTAGCTTTTGTTCCTGCAACTGGGATTATTACCTTACCATCAGTAAGTACTGGAATCCATAATATAACTATAATAGGTTATTAAAAATGACTGCAGCACCAGAAACATTTAGGAAAATCGGATTCATAGGGGATCTGAAAATTATAACAATTCAAACTACTGCATTAGCAGCATCAACTAACACCATTGATTTGGCAACTGATGCAGCTAATGGAAAAGGAGTTGTTATGACGCAAATCTTAAATACTTATTTGCAGGATGATGCAGGAACAGATGTTGATGATGCAGCATTTGATCCAGCAACTGGAATAATAACTTTGCCTACAATAGCTACAGGAATCCATAATATAACTGTAATAGGTTATTAATTTTTTTTTATTTTTTTATTGACAACTGTATCAAACCACCTGGGATGGTTTGGTGAAAACATTTTGAGAAGCTCAAAATGTAAATGACTCCCAGGGAGAAAAAAATGGCAAACGAAGGATTTAGAACATTACCAACTGGAGGAGCAGCAGCACCACCATATACAAAAGGCCCATATAGATTCAGCGAAGATATTGAATTTGCAGGACAGGCAAGACTTAATACTAATAGATGTACTTTTGTGGAACAATTTGAACAAGCACCATTATTAAATGCAGCAATAGCTGTTGGAGCAAATCTTAATTATGAAGTTCTTGGAACAAATATGACAAGTGCATTATCAACATTTTGTACAACCAGAAGTGGAATCAGAATGACTACTGCAGGAGCAGATAATGATCAAGCTTATTTATGGCCTCATGCAGATACTAAACAAACAGCTTTAACAAATACTCTTTGGGGAACTGAAAACCAAGTATCATGGGAAGCAATTTTAACAACTGGTGATGATATAACAACAGGTGTTCTTTTATGGGCAGGTCTTAAATTAACAGTAGATCCAACTGTTATAACTGATGACAATCAAGCATTTTTTAGATTTAGCACAGATGATTCTGATACAAATTGGGAAATTGTTTACAGTATTGCAGGAACAGATGTGACAGTAGATTCAGGAATTGCTGTAGCAGTAAGTACACAATATAAGTTAAGAATAGATATTGATGATGATAGAGTTGCAAAATTTTATATTAATGATGTTTTAATTAAAACTACAGCTGCTTTAGCAAATGATATAGACTTAATTCCATTTATTGGAGTTCAAGCTTTAAGTGGAACTGCAGAATTTCTTGAAGTGCAAAGATCAACTATTTCAAGAGTATTTTTTGAGTAAATTTTTTTATTTTTTTATTTTATCTGAAATCTTTGACGGAACAGATATAAAACAAGCGAGGGAAAAAACATGGCAATAGATATATTTACTGAAGCAGTAGATCAAATGGGTGTGGCTCAATCAAACAGAAACCTTTTGGCTAATCAGAACTGGCCTCAATACAAATCCTTAGAAGGTTCAATGACTTTTGCAGGAGCAACAACTAATGATCCTGGAGATCATGATGGGACAGGAAACCCAGCAACTCTTTTTACAATTACTGGAGTAGTAGAAATTTCAATTTTTGCTATTTGCACAACTGCTCTTGTTGGAACATCTGCAACAATTGAAGTTGGAACTGCAAAAACTACTGCTGGATTAATAGCATTAACAACTGCAAATACTATTATAGCTGATGAAATTTGGCATGATGCATCTTCAGATGCAACCGTTGAATTAACAAGTGTTATTTTAAGAAATATTGTTAGTGAAAATATTATTCAAACAGTTAAAACAGCAAATATTACAGCTGGAGTAATAAAATATATTGTGAGATGGTCTCCAATATCAAGTGATGGAAATGTTGTAAGCGCATTATAAAAATGACTACTGTGGATAAATATAAATTGAAAATTACAGTCGCAACATCTATTGTAGTAATACTTTTTATTATTATAACAAGTACAGCATTAGCAACTTGGAAAGCTGAAGTATGTGCAGAACATAAAGAATTAGATGATCGAGTAACTCATGTTGGAGAAAAACATATAGAACTTAGAGCAGATATTGAAGCGCTTGAAATTAGAGCAAATGATAAAGATGTGCAATTTGCAACTATTAGCACACAACTTGCAGGAATTCAAACATCATTAATAGAAATAAAAGATGAATTAAAAAACGAGTGAGGTAGAACAATGAAATTTAAAAACATAACAAAACAAGTAATCAACATGAAGGTTGATGGTGAATGGGCAGCTATAGAACCAGAAGAATTTATTGAAATATCATATTCTTTAGGAAAAAATCAAGAAGGACTTCAATTGGAAGAACTAGAAGAAAATGTTTTTGAAGAAGAAGATTTTGAAGAAGTAGATTCAGACTATGATTATCTTGAAGAATCAGAATTAAAATCAATGACTAAAGATAAACTTAATGATTATGCTTCAGATATAGGATTGAAAGAACTTACTACTTCAATAAAGAAATCTGAAATGATTGAGGAAATATTAAAATATCAAAATGAAAATTAACAAGATATTAATGTCAATAGTTTTTTTATTCTTTATGTCTAGTTTTGCATCTGCATGGACTCCTCCAAGTGATGCAGATTTTAGATATTATTATGATTTAAATAATGTTTCAGTTGCAAGTTTTAAAAATGTTTCTGGAAATATAGCAAATTTTACAACTATTTACGGAACTTTTGTGATTGGAGAAAACATTAATTTTTTAGGATATAGTTTAATTAATGCTTCTGATATTAATGGAACAATCATTTATCAAAATGGAAATGTTGTATTAGATTCAAGTGATGAAGCAAATCTTAATGTTAATCATTCAGATACTTGTGGAACTGCAACAACATGGGATGGAGAAACAAGTCAAGCTAATCTTAATGTTAATAGCTCAAATTATTGGGATAATTTAAATTCTCCTAGTGATATAACAAGTCTTGATTCTACAAACATTGCAAGTCTTAATGGTTCAAAAATTAATAACATGGATTTGTTATGTGGAGCAAATACATATTTATCAAACATAAATTTTTCGGATGAATCAGGAGTATGTTCTGGAGTAGCCGATTCTTATTTATTAAATAGTGGAGATACTGGTAACGGTGATTATGTTTTTGTAGGAGGAATTACTCTTGACCAAAATAGTGATGAAGTTGGTTTAAACATTCAAAGTGAAGCAACAACTACTGGTAATTATGCACTAGCAGTAACAACTGGTAATGGTGCAACAGCTGGATGGTTTAGAAGTGGAAACGATAACCAAGTAAGATTAGCAAATGACGAAACTAGTGCAATAGCATCTTCTTGGTTTTATAGAGATTTCTCCTCTGCAACAACAGCAGGAGCAGTAGCATTAATAGAACAAGATAATGCAGGAGATGACCAAAACGCTTTAAATATTCAACAAGATGGAACTGGTAACGGATTATTTATTAACCAAAATGGTAACGGTATAGGAATACAAATAGATTCAGAAGCAACATCTAAATATGTTGTTGACCTTATTAAACTTAAAACAAATACACAGGCAAACATGAGAATTATAGATAGCGATGCTTTATCAATTGTATATTTAGGACAAGGTAGAGCAAATACTAATGGTGCAAATTATTTTTATAGAAATCTTGCATCCACAGATACAGCAGGGGCAGTAGTAAAAATTAAACAAGATAATACAGGAGATGACCAAAACGCTTTACAAATTCAACAAGATGGGACTGGAAAAGGATTATTTATTAACCAAAATGGTAACGGTATAGGAATACAAATAGATTCAGAAGCAACTACAGAAAATGCATTAAATGTTGATAGTGCAGCAACAACAGGGATTTCAAGTATATTTGTTTCAAATGCTTTAACTTCAGGAGCTGGAACTCAGTTTTATACAATTGCTCCTGATATGGATGGAGCTGTTGTTCAAATGGTTTCTGATAGTGCAACTTCAACTGGAAAAGTATTACAGATGATAAATGATGGATCAGGTCCATTAATATCAATGGATACTAATCAAGATGTGGAAGTAATAGATTTTGATGCTTGTCCAGATGGTGGAACAGCACACACAACTCTTGCAGGAAGTATTAAAATTCAAATGCCTGATGGCACAACTGGATATATTAATTTATATACATAAAAATAGATGGAAAAAAATGATAGAAAAAAAAACAATCGGAATTAATAGTTTAGTCACAATGGGAATTTTATCTTTAATTATAATAGTCCCAGGGTTCTTTGATTCACCAAATTATTTTTGTGAATCAAGACCAGAGATTGGAGTAGTTCAATGTGATGACTTCTCAAAATATGTAGCTGAAAACGGTAAATGTATAAGAGAAGAAAACACTAATCTTATATGCAGAGAAGGATGGGTGTTAGTAACAAACGATATAGATTTACCAGATGATAACGAAACAATAAATATTCCTGATACAATTGGGAAATCATATAAAATAGAACAAGGAAAGAGGCCAGTTTTAATAAAATGACTACATACACTCCAAGATACGAAGATAAAACAGGAGCTGATTTATCAGGATCATCTGGTGACTTAAACAGAACATACACTTTAATTAATGATAATTCTGTTTTGGCACAAATGCAAATTATTTTAGCAGAAAATGTTTTGATGAATAGTGTAAATTTTAGTTTTGATGCAACCAATGGAATAATAACTTTTCTTGGAGCAGTATTTGATGACCAAAATATTTCTATAAACTATTTTACTACAGAAGCAGATACTCCAATTGTTGGGAGTTATTATTGTAACACTTTACAAATTACTAGAGCATGTGGAATTGGGTTCGAAGTATTTTCAGAAAATCTTGGAACAGGAACTGGATCATTAACAAGTTTTGATATAGATAATGGAAACATTATTGATTCTTCATACACAATAAAATATGCTGCGTCTGATAGTAATTCTTTTAATTCTATGATTGAAACAACTCATTACACAATTTTGAAAAATCAAGGACTTATTGAATTAACAACTGCAGGAAAAACTTTATTAGGAACAGATATATTATATATTGATTATACATATAGTCCAAGACAAAGTGATACTGTATTAGCTTCTTATCTTCCTCAAGCAACCAAAGAAGTAGAAAAAATTACTGGAAATTATTGGGGAGAAGCAACTACAACAATTCAATATTTTGATGGTTATGAATCAGGATATCCACAAACAGATGAACCTTATGGAGAACAGATTGAACCATACCCAGAATATGATTTAAAATATAAAGGAGTGAATTCTATCACTTCAGTACTGTTTTTGGATAGACAAGGAAATACAGATACAACTTTAGAAACTACATCATACAGAATTTTAGCAGATGAAGATTCTTTAAATGATTATCAAGATTCCAGATTATTAATTAACACAAGTATTCCAAATGGAAAAGGAAATATTAAAGTAACATATATTCATGGTTATACAACAGTTCCAGATCTTGTTCAAGAACTTTGTTCTTATGTTGCAGGAATGATGGCATTAGTAAATATTTCTGGGGGATCATACAAAGACGTTTCAACATATACTCTTGGAAGAAAAACATTTAGTATAGGACAAGTCTATGTAAACATCAGAGAATCAATTGATCAAATGAAAGGAAGAATAGAATCATTAACAAATACTCTTGGTGGAAATTTTGATTGTGTATAAAAATGGTTACTAAAAGAAATACTGGAAGCCGAGCAGAATCAATGAGGTTAAGCTTCAAAAATTATTTAAAAGAATTTGCAACAACTGTAACAATAAGAAAAACAGTTGAAACCAAAGATTCAATGAATCGAGTAACAGCAACATCAACAACTACAACAACTGCTTCTGCAGATATTCAATGGATTACTAAAAAAGATTTAATGTATTTGAATCTTGGAGATGTTAAAGTTGGGGATGGCCAAATATTTTTTAAACATAATCAAAGTATAGATTTACATGATGAATTAGAATTCAATAATAAACGATACAGAATTGTTTCAGAGATAGAGGGAGAAGTTGTTCAAGGTGATCTTACTTATCTTGGATATCAAATTAGAAGAAATGCTCAAACTTAAAATAGATGTTAAAAACATTGATAAAGAAAAATTAAAAGATCATTATAAAAGAATTCTTATGAAATCAATGTTTAAAATGGAAGAAATTGCAATAAGAAAAGCACCAGTAGATACTGGATATCTAAGACAAAACATTACTTTATATCCTGAATTGTTATCAAATAATTATGTTTTAACTTCAGGAGCAGAATATTCAGAAGATTTAGAATTTGGAAACACTCCAAGAGATGTAAAATCTTCTGATATAAAAAAATGGATTAAAAGAAAAGGTATTGCAACAAATCCAGGAGCAATTGAATCAGCAACATTTTATATTACTAATAAAATAAAAACCCAAGGAGTTAATGCACAACCATTTATGAGACCAGCATTTTGGGAAGTAAAAAATATTTGGGTAGATGTGTTTGCAAAACAAGAATTTTAGTGGTATTTAAATATTAGATAATTAAATAAAGCAATATACTTCAAGAGAAGTTAATTTTTTTAATCCAAGAGGATACAAACATGACAGATTTTTATATTGATCCAGAAGATATTATTTCAGACTTTCTTAGAGTTAGATTAACAGATCCAAGAGCAAGAGCTGAAGCAAGTGAAACACAAACATTTACTCCAGCAGCATCTGCAACAGTAATTACTTTAGTAGCTCCAACTACAGGAAGTGTTTCTTGTGTGACAGGAGTTACAATTGATGGATCAGTAACAGGAGCTAAGAAATGGCAGGATTATTATTGGGATTATCAAAACGGAACATTAACTTTTTTTAGTGCTTTTGCAGGAACAGAAACTGTTATTGTAACATATAAATATGGGACAACAAATTGGATTTATTCAGACAAACCAGACGAAGAATTATCAGCAACATCATTTCCAAGAATATCATTATTTAATGTTGCTAACACAGGAAAAAGAGTTGGTAATTATGAAGCACCAATTCAAGGAAATCCTTTAATACAAATTGATGTATGGGTGAAAGATGGATATGTTCCAACTATAGATTCAAGAAAATATTCTAATAATTATTTAACTAGATATTTAGGTAATCAAATCACCAAAGCATTTGAAAAATATGAATCAGATTTATTTCCATTATTATACGATTATGAAATGACTAGTGGTCCAAGGACAGCACCATATAGTGAAGAGTATCAAGCGTTTCATAGTATCGTAGAAATTAGTGTGAATGGTCTAGAAATAGGGAGAATAGAGGTATAAAATGGCTTATAATGAAGGATTAATTGGAAAGAGAGAAAGAATCACAGTAGTTAATGAAACAGCATTTGGGACTGGAGGAACTATGTCAAGTGGTTATGTGTTAGGATTAAATTGTAAATTAACACCTAATTGGAATAAAAATTGGCAAGAAATCCTAGCAGCAGGAGCAGACAATAGATATATACAAAGTAGAGTATTAGGACCAAGGGCTTTACCATTCAGTTTAAGTTTTGTAACAACTGATTGGAGATGGTTAAGATGGTTAGGATATACTTCTACAGATGCAGGATCAAGTCCATACACACATACACTTGCGATCTCAAATGTTATTCAAAGCTTTAAATTAGAATGGGCTTGGAGACATACCACACCAGTTGTAATATCTCTTGCAGGAGCATTTTGTTTATCAGGAACTGTTAATTTTCAAAAAGCGTCAGGAGAAGGAGAAGAAGGATTCATCACAGTTGAATTATCATGTTATGCAAACACATACGCAATTGGATCATCAGTAACATCTGTATCAGCAAATACAAGTGATCCCTTCCAATGGAGACATACAAAAATGACTCTTAACAATGTTGAAAAAGTAAGATTAAATAATGGATCAATCACAATTGAGAATGGTGTTAACCCAGAAGAATTTAGATATTGTAATACAACAATTGATAGAGGCATTGGAGAACCTGTTCCTTTAGTTCACAGAGTTAATGGAAGATTTAATTTAACATATTTTGATAGTACAGAGATTGATTTATGGGATACTGATGCAGTTATAGCAAATTGTAAACTTGATTTTATCTCTAATAATACAAATAATAAAATTGTATCTGTGTTTAACAATTTTAGATCTCATCAAGCATTTTCGGCAACAGAGTTTAGTGGTGTTAAAAAAGCTGATACGGTTTTCTCAGCAGAAAGCTTTACGTCATTAATTGTAACTGATACAATAGCAACATATTAGGGGGAATAAATTATGGAAAATTATGAAAAACATTTTCAGGAAACTGAAGTAGTTAAGTTTAAGATAAAAGACGGAACGGAATTTGGATATAAACCTATGACTGCAGGTGAAGAAAACGATTATATGAAAGAATATATGATCACAGAAAAATTTGTTGGAGAAGATGGGAAACAATGTAGTAGAAAAGTTGAAGACATCACAAAAATAAATAAAGTGAAAACATATAATTTGGTAGAAACACCTTATCTTGATTGGAATAAGAAAAATAAAGAACAGAAATGGTTGATGCTACGAAGTTTGAAACCAACAATTTTTTCAGAAATTATTAATAACATAAACAGTATTGATACAGGAGACACACAAGACAAAAAAAACTTATAGAGGCAATCTTAAATGAAGATCCAAACTCAGGATTTATAATAAATTCGTTGGGTCAAAGAAGATTATGGCTGATGTATAACAATTGGAAACAAGGAATTCCATGCCATATCACAAGGAAGGAACGGATTGCCGATCTAAATGCAATGATTGATATTGATAGTGCAATATCAGAAAATCGAGACAGAAAGAAAAGAATCAATGAAATGATGGGAGCAATGAGGAAGTTATAATGGTACAAGTCGGACAAATATCTGTAAAAGGGACGATTGACACAACTGATATTGATAGAGGAACTGATAGAATAAATAATTCTATGGATGATATCAAAGCAAATGTTGATTCAACTGAAGGAAGTTTTCAAAGATTATCAGGAGTAGTTTCAACAGTTGCAGGAACATTAATAAAAGTTGGTACAGTTGGACTTGCAGCAATGTCAGGACTCGCATCTTTATCACCACAAGTAGCACCTGCAATGGCAAGAATAGCAGTTGAAATGAGAAAATTATCTTTCGCTTTAGGAGAAAAATTAGCTCCGTTATTTGAAGTGATTGGATCTAAATTAATTCCTGGAATAGTTTCTGCAATAGATAGATTTGCACCTCAAATAGAAAATTTAGTAAGTATTGGAACTGAAGGAATATCAGATATTGCATCTGCATTGACAGGTGAATGGGGAAAAATAGATAACGCTATTCCAAAAGGAGTAGGAGTTGCTGTAGGAATCGCGTTAGGAGCTCCTTTCGGCCTCCCAGGTATGATGATGGGTGCAATGCTAGGTTATTATGCAGGAGATAAACTTGCAACCCTATACAAAGAAGGAATGAAAGACGCACCAACAATGGATATATTATCTGAACCATTTGATAACACAAAATTTTTTGGGCAAGGAGAAACAACATATCAAAGTATATTCTCAGGAGAATCAAAGTTTAACCCTGGAAATATTGGAGACGCAATAATGCAGGGAATTGTTAATGCAGTTGAAACATTACAATATACTTTTGATTATAAAAAAATGTTGTATGCAGGAACACAGAGGAGTGGACAATGAAAATAGAAAATTATGAAGGAACAGCAAACACTTTTACATTCCCACACAACAGTAGAGTATTTGATGATTCAATTAATAAGTTTGTGGATCAACGAGATTATAATTATGCTTTCAGTTATTTTGGAGTAACAAAAGGACTTAAAAGTAGAAGATCAATATCAATAAATGGTTTCTTTGATGATTCAGGAACAGGAGTTAAAGTAAATAATATCAGAAGTTTAATGGATCATTGCAATGATAACAAATTAAAAAAATTATATTTCTCAGACAACAATTTTTATATTGTAGTTCCTCAAGGCGCAAAAGTAACACACACAGGTGGGAGAACAATGTTCAGAGATTATGTTGCAAATTTTATAAGTCCTTTTGGAATACTATTTTCTAATGCACAAAAAGATGGAGACTATAATGATGCTGATGCAAACTCAGGAAATGTTTATACTCCAATAGAAAAAATTATTACAACAAGCGTTACTGATACATCAACATATACTTATAAAGATAAAGACGGAAATGGTTTTTCTATAACAGCGACTGCGACTGGAACACTAACAATTTATTTAGTAAAATTACAAAGTTTAGGAGCAGATTCATACATCACAGAATATTTATATGCTGACATTGGTGGAACAAAACAAGTTTTATCTTTAGCGACTGCAGGTCAAACTATGACTTTAGGACTAGATGCTTCTGAAACACTTAACACAGCTTTCAATACTGGAAGCGCAGCAGTTCCTGCGAATACAACTTTTTATTTTAGAGATGGGTGGAGTGCTGAATGACCATAACAGTAAATGTTGGAGATGCTACTGTAAAGAATTCTACAAAAATTTTTTATGATATTCCATTAAATAGTATTAGAGAAGCAGAGATCTACACAGATGGATCTGATTCAACACTTCAAGCTGAATATGATACAGAAAAAGAAGTTAATATTTATCGTAATGGAACTCTTGAATTTAAAGGAGCAGTTATCGAAAAAGAAAACACTCAAGGGGGAGGAGTTGTTCTTTATTGTATAGCTCAAGAAGAAGAATTAACTGAAACAGATTCTCCTGTAGATGCAGGGAAACATAGTAAAATATGGACATCAACAAGTGATAACACAATTTTTAATACTATTGTAACAGAAGCTGCAGGGTGGACTACAGATGTCACAGGGTCAACAAGTGCAACACTTGATTCATTTAAAGTAACTGATTCAATGAGTATATGGAACGCCATGCAAAAATTCAGAAAAACAACTGGAAAAGATTTTTATATTAATGATGCTTTGAAAAGAGTATTTTTATTAGATGCTAAAAACAGAACAGGAAAAGCAGTATTTAATGAGGGCCATAATTGTGGAAATATTTTTTATAAAAAGAAAAAACCTACTGCAAGTAAAGTTATTGTTTATGGAAAAGGAGATGGTGATAACCAAATAATTGGAACATCAGGATCAGGAACACCAGTAAAAAAAATTACTGATAGATCAGTTTTTACAACAGCAGAAGCAAATACAAGAGCTGCAACAGAGCTTTCATACATACAAAACAGTATTTATAATTATACTTTATCTTGTTATAATCCAAATGAGGATGTTGAAACAGGAGATACAACAATTTTAAATGCTCCATCAGTAGGATTATTTAATGTATCAGTTGATATTGTTAAAATAAGACGTGGATTAATTAATGAAGGAGAAGCATTAACAATCCAAGTATCAGATACAAATAGTAGAGAAGCAGAAGAGAATCAAACCAAATTCATGTATAAATTAGCACAAAATTATGATGTTAGTCAATCAGCAATGCAGGGATCAGGAAATCAAAATACTTGGGGAAGTGGAATAAATGCTAAAACAAATTATCCTTTAAAAATAGGTTTTTATCTTCCTACTGACTATATTTTTGATGAAGCTGGAAACAAAAATGTTAAAGAATTTAATGTTAGTTATGACATAGATAAATTTAAATCACAATTTGGAACAGCATCATTTACTGGAAGTGATCCACAAGTAGCAAACGATAGTGCAGATGAAGGAGCAGATGTTGCGAATAGTTCAGGATCACAAGGGGCAGATGTTGCAAATAGTAGTGGAAGTATTGGGGCAGATGTTGCAAATAGTAGTGGAAGTATTGGGGCAAGTGTTACTGGAACAACAGCTGCAAGTGGAGTGGCTTCTTGGAGTAGTTCATACGCTGGAAATTCAGCAAGTGTCGGGAGTGGAACATTAACAGATAGCTCATGGACTAATATAACAAATACAGGTGCAATATATGTTCATTCAGATATGGTTTATTATTTTGTTACTTTATTAAATGATAATTTATCACTTGACAGAGATGTGAGAGTGAGAGCATATATTGATGGAACTTATTTCCCATCAAGTGCAGGAACATTTACAAGAATAGATTCAGGATGCACAGCAACAATTCCAATTCTTATGCCAGTAGATATTTATGGAGATGATGTGTATGTTTCAGTTCAAACAGAAAGTGGAGATATGGATTATGAAATGACTTGGAATTATCAAATTATAGGAACTCATACCCACGCAGATGGAAGTTTAGCAGCTGCAAGTCATAGTCACACAGATGGAAGTTATGCTGCTGCTAGTCACAGTCATGGAGATGGAACATATGCTGCTGCAAGTCATAGTCACACAGATGGAACATATGCAGCTGCAGATCATAGTCACGCAGATGGAACATATGATATTAATGCAGCAGACTTAGATCATATCAGTATTGATGATGATGTGGGAGAAGCTGGAAGTGTAAATGCTTCAAGTGTAAATCTATATCTTGACTTTTGGAATACAGGAACAACAACTTGGGATAATAAACATAGTATTTTAGCAACAGGAATTACAATAGATCAAGATGTTGACATAAGTGATAGTAATACTTATCCTGATGCTGCAGGATGGTGGAGAGTTAGAGTTGAACCAATAAGTGCAAGTGCAGATTTTACACAAGGAATTGTTAAGATAAAGAATGCAATTGATAATTAAGAAGGGTGAAAATAATGGAAATAGAAATAAAAAAAGTTTATGAATACATGAATCAATTACGAGTTGAAGTTGAACACCAATATGGATCTGAAAATATTGGGCTTAGTTTGAAAGCAAAAAAATTAGATCCATTAACAGGAGAACCACAATTTATATCCCAGGTCAAAGAATTACTTGAAAAAAAATATGGATTAGTTGATAAAAATAAGAAAATCACAAAGAAAGATGTTTTT
>Ga0075123_10001010_pt1 | contig 14399 bp, 10 predicted proteins | sample AntAceMetag02UKX_FD_69808 | JGI IMG/M metagenome (GOLD analysis project Ga0075123, IMG submission 69808) | Saline lake microbial communities from Ace Lake, Antarctica - Antarctic Ace Lake Metagenome 02UKX | ecosystem: Environmental > Aquatic > Non-marine Saline and Alkaline > Saline | place... | reverse complement strand
TTGGTTTAGGTAATATTTCTAATTCTCATGTTGGTGAGTGGATTTTTAATCCTGAAATGAGAAGTTATCTTAATTTACAGGAGAATATATTTAATGAAAACTACAAATCGTATATTCTTGGGGATGTTGATGGAAATTGGGATTCTCAAGTGTTGCTGGGTAAAAAGGAATTTAAAGTAGTAATGACAGGTCGGTTACAAAAAGATGTTTATATAAAATTAGATACATTGTATTGTCCGTTTTACATAGAACAAAACATAAATTTAATATCTTTTGATTTGGAAATAGAGCATGATCAAAAAGCCTACAAATTTATTGGCATAGAGAAATCGGCATTAGCAAGGTCGCTTGAATTTGTTTCAAATTTAGACAAAGGTAGAATTAAAATAGGCGCTTACGGAATAAATCCTATAAACAGAGGTGGAAAACTATTTGTTGTGAAATTATTAATAACGGATGAAAAAGGAAGTTCTAATAGGATTGAGTTAAAACGTTTTCAAATAAATTATGGTGATATTGAGAAGTCGTCATTTCAATTAGAACGAGAAAATCAAATTAACAATCCCAATATTTTTAAAGTAATCAGTAATTATCCAAATCCTTTTAATAGTTCTACAAATATTCGATTTTATATTCCGGACGAAGGGAATGTTAAAATAATTGTTTTTAATCAAAGGGGAAGCATTGTTAATATATTATTAGATGATCAGTTACAGAGTGGTTATCATAGCTACATCTGGAAAGGAAAAAGTAGTGAAGGATTTTCAGTTTCAAGTGGAATTTATTTTTTAAATATTCGGTATAAACAAAACAATAGAACATTAAAGGTTATGTTGTTGAGATAAGAGAAATTTTAAATAAGAGCCAAAAATGATTTTAGGCGTTTAGAATAGTGAGTCGATAAATAGAGATGACACAACAGATGGGTTTAACTTCGTTTTTAATAAGAAAGAAAAGTTTAGTATAAAGGATTTCAAAGTAGTGTCAGAAGATCATATTAGTACTGGTTTTCAGGGTAATTATACTGAGATTGGTAGAAAAAAATTAGCTACTTATTAGATCACCCCCAAAATCGAGTTACTATTTTTCGGCAATGTTTTTAATTTCAAAGAATTTTGCCAAGAAGCGAGAATTATAAATATTGATAAGAAGAGGAATGGCTCAGCAAAACTGATTTATAGATGTTATCAAAAATGGGTCACTAAATGTTTCTAAAAGATTAGAGGTAACTTTTTAATGGTACTTTGGGATAAAGAAAACATGAGATTGCTTCTGGTTCGGTATTATTTAGGAATTGAATCACTATATTATTTCTGGGATGAAAAAAATGATTTTTGGTTCATCAATAAAAGTTTTGCTTAGTCATCCAGAAATAAAACGTGATATAATTTTTAAACTTTTTATACTTATTTACTTTTTAATTACAATTCTGGTAATGAAACTATGATTTATAGAATTCGAAAATTAAGGCAAGGATATTATATAAAGTGGAAAATGGAGAAGATGAAAAGTGATTATTATTGGTATTTTCTTTTGTAAAAATGATGATATCAAATAATAACGTTGTTAGATTGTAAATAATTTATTTAAACCGAGCTACGAAATACAGTACTTTTTTCTACAAACTACGGGTGAATAAAATGCAAAAAATATTCTTTGTCATTGGGATTTTGCTTTTTAACAATCTATGTATTGTTGCATACAGTCAATGGAACGAACCATTCCCCGGGAATCCCCCGATTTGTCCTAGGTGGGCATTTGAACCATGGGTTTGGGAAGATAATGTCAACACCCAAACATCAACAGAGAACTTAGTTAAAGGTTATTTAGACCGTAATATTCCTGTGGGAGCAGTAATCATAGATAGCCCCTGGGAAAGTTATTATAATACATTAGAATGGGATGAAACACGATACCCCAATGGACAACAAATGATTCAAGATTTTCATGATAAAGGAGTAAAGGTTATTCTTTGGATTACCGGCTTTATTAATACTAATTCACCGGATTATAGTTATGTTAAAATTCAAAATTACGTAGTTGACAATGGCACTGATCATAAGTGGTGGAAAGGAAAAGGTGTACATTTAGATTTTACAAATGAAGATGCCAGGAATTGGTGGCATGTTAAATTGGATAATGTGCTCTCACAAAATATCGATGGCTGGAAAGTAGATTGTAGTGCGGATGCATTATTTAATTCGGTTTTAACAAGTATAGGAACTATGCCAAGACAGCAATTCAAAAAATATTATTATGCTGATTTTTATGATTATTCAATTAACAAAAATCCTGAAGCTATAACCGCAGCCAGAGCTTATTCATACCAGGGAGGAACAGGCGCCCCGATTTCAAAAAGCCCAATTAGCTGGCATGGTGATTATAGTGGAGATTTCCCAGGATTAAATGAGCAAAAAAACAATGTTTATGAGTCAGCTTTATTAGGATACGGCGCGCCGGGCGTTGAGGTTGGCGGGTTCTCCATTATAGCACCAACGAAACACTCACTCATCCGCTATGCCCAATTTGGAGCTATGACGCCCTTAATGAACAATGGTGGAGCCAATGGTGGACTGGCTGAACATTTGCCTTGGTACTGGGACGAGGAAGCAGTGGATATCTATCGTTATTATGCGACCTTACACAGTGAACTTGTGCCATATATGTTTAGCTATGGTGTTGATGCGCATTTAACCGGAAAAAGTATATTGCGATTTGTTGAAAAACAACATGGTCAACATAAGCTCGGAGAAGATATTTTAGTTTCTATTTTTACAAGCAATGATACTGCTAAACAGGTTATTTTTCCAGACTCTGCCAAATGGATCGATTATTGGGATGATTCCAAAGTATATAAAGCAAAAAAAATTACCAATTACCACGCATCATTAGACAAATTTCCTATTTTCATCAGGGCTGGCGCTATTATCCCGATGAATGTACAAAATTCAGTAACTAACCATGGTGATTCCAGCTATAGGGATAAAATAGTTTTATATATCTATCCTTGTGGTGAATCGCAATTTAATTTCCACATGCCCACTGGCGACGGAATCGAGTATAAAGATGTTTTTATTGCGGTGAATGAAGAAGATGGTACGATCGATATTCGAAGTGATACAATTGTTGATTACCGATTATGTGTTAAAAGCTTTAGCGTTCCCTGCTCAGTATCAGGGGCTGATAATTGGGGATATGATTTAGATTCAAAGTTTATCATTATGGATAAAAGCGGTTTAGCTTTTAGGATTACAGTCAACGAAATTTATGGGTATTTCAATTTTGATAGGCTCAATTCTTTGTTGACAATATCTGGAAAGGTTTGCTATTATTCAAATAATCAACCTGTTAAAAATGTTTCATTCAACCTGAATGGCAGTAATTCAAGAACAACAGACGATTGTGGTAACTATCTGTTTTCAAGTCTAATTTCAGAGAAAAACTATACAGTCACATCGGCAACATCTCAAGATTCATCAGAAACAACAATTATAACTTACGATGCGGCTCTTACTGCTCGTTTCGCACTTGGTTTAGAAAATTTTAATAATGATCAACAAATAGCGGCGGATGTGGACTTAGATAATAATGTATTAGTCTATGATGCGGCGCTTATAGCACGATATGCTGTTGGTTTAGGTAATATTTCTAATTCTCATGTTGGAGAGTGGACTTTTAATCCCGAAACTAGAAGTTATCTTAATTTACAGGAAAATAAAAGCAATGAAAACTACACAGCATATATTCTTGGCGATGTTGATGGTAATTGGAGTTCTCAAGTGTTGCTCAGTAAAAATGAATTTAAAGTATTAATGACAAGTAGGTTACAAAAAGATATTTACATTACATCAGATACATTGAATAGTCCATTTTATATGGGGAAGAACTCAAATTTAATATCTTTTGATTTGGAAATGGATTATGATCAAGCAGCTTATAAATTTATCGGTTTCGAAAAATCAATGTTAGCAAATTCGCTTAAGTTTATTTCAAATGTAAAAAATGGTAAAATTAAGTTAGGCGCTTATGGAATAAATCCAATAAATCAAAGTGGAAAATTATTTACGTTGAAATTTTTGATTGAAGGAGAAATTGGAAACTCTGATAAAATTGATCTAAAACGGTTTCAAATCAACAATGGTGATATTGAGAAATCATCATTTCAATTAGAACGAGAAAATCAAATTAACAATCCCAATAGTTTTGAAGTTATCAGTAATTATCCAAATCCTTTTAATAGTTCTGTCAGCATCCATTTTTATATTCGAGAGGATGAAATTGTTAAAATAACTATTTTTAATCAAAGAGGGGAAATGGTGAATGAGATATTGAATAGTAGATTGCAAAAAGGTTATCATACGTACCATTGGGATGGAACAAACAAAGAAGGCTTTCCAGTATCAAGTGGTGTATATTTTTTCAATATCCGCTACAAAAATATAAATAAAAGCATAAAAGTAATGTTGATAAGATAATAAAGGAATAGAAAATGGTGTTTGGGATATATCATAAAAATCTGGTAAGTGAAGAAGTAATTGCAAAAGAGCTGAATGATGACTTCATAAAGGGAAGTAAAATAAATTCAGTCGACGGGAAAGTTTATCACGACAATCAATTTGGAGTTGGTTTTTGGAAGGATTGTCAATTGGATAATCGTGAAAAATGTGTTTCCCTTTTTAATTCAGACAAATCATTTGATATATTGTTTTCAGGGAATGTTTTTAATTTCAAAGAACTTTGTAAAAAAGTTGGTATATCTGATATTGATAATAAAAAAAATGGATCAGCTAATCTGATTTACAAATGTTACAAAAAATGGGGCGCTAATTGTTTTTCAAAGATAAATGGAAATTTTTCAGTAGTTATACGGAATAGAGAAAATAAAGAATTAATTATTGCCCGGGATCATTTTGGCATAGAATCTTTATATTATTATTGGGATGAAAAAAAACTACTATTTGCTTCGTCCATTAAGGCTTTACTAAGTCATCCAGATATAAAGCCAGAGATAAATTTCAAAGCACTTCATACCTATTTATTGTTTAATTACAATCCTGGTAATGAAACAATGATTTCTGGAGTTAAAAAGTTACCACCAGGACATTATTTACACATTAAAAATGGTAAGTTAGAGATACTTCGCTATTGGTATCTCTCCTTCAAAAATGATGAAGTAAAGAGCGAAGAGCAGTATGTAGAGGAATTGTTGCCGTTATTGAGAGAATCCGTTAGGATTCGAGTGAAAAATAATACAACAAGTCACGGGGCATTTTTAAGTGGAGGAATGGATTCAAGTACAATGGTTGGACTTATGAGCCCCTTTGTAAAAGGAAAAATTCATACATTTTCGTTTCGCTGTAAAGGTAAATCTTTTGATGAATCTTATTACGCAAAAGTTGTTTCTGACAGGTATAATACTGACCACCAATTAGTTGAGTTTTCACCAGACGAAGTTTTGTCCATCGCGGATATGGTTGATTTTATGGATGAGCCATTTTGTGATATTGGAATAGAAGTTGCTTCATTTATATTAGGACGGGCAGCAGAAAACAAAACAAGCTATGTTCTGACTGGCGATGGCGGTGATGAATTGTTTGCGGGTCACCCTGCGTATGAGGCTGATGCAGTTGCCTATAAATTTTCCAAAATTCCGAAACCGTTACAAAAATTAATCACCAGTGGATTTAGCCTGTTTCCTGATACGGATAAAAAGAAAAGCTTTGCGGTAAAAGCACAGCGGTTTGCTTACAGCTATGGATTTTCTGAAAAATTGTTCAGCAATCGCTGGCGAATTTATTATACTGAGCCAGAATTGTTAAAATTATTTCAATCTAACTTTGCTGATAAAATAAAAAAAACTAATCCACTAAATGAAATAATGTCAATTTATGATGAAGCTGACGGAAATGATTTTTTGAGCAAAACAATATACGGCGATTATCAAACAGTTGTTAGTTTCTATTTGCGACGAATGCAGTTACTCCGTGCATTTGGGATGGAGGGCAGATACCCTATGCTTGACCCGCGTCTGGTAGAATATGCGGCGAAAATTCCTTCTGACTTGAAATTAAGAGGCGCGCAAACAAAATATATTTTTCATAAAACAATGGCAGGTGTTCTGCCTGATGAAATCGTCTTTCGCAAGGATAAATTAGGACACAGTGTTCCGTTTAAAAATTGGCTGAGAGATGTACCTGAAGTGAAGAACTTTATTACCGATGTTTTGTCGGAAGAGACGATAAAGAAAAGAGGCTATTTTAATAATTCTTTTGTGCAAAATCTCTTGAAAGAACATTTTAAAAGAACCAAAAATAATTCCCATCGGCTATGGGCATTGCTGGTGCTGGAACTCTGGATGCAAAAAAATATTGACAACTAATTATGGCGAGTCCAATTGGTCATTCTTTATGCGGCTGTATTATTCATGCTGCGACACACAAAAAAAGTGAAAAAGTAAATTGGAAAGAACTGTTAATTTTTATAATACTTGCTAATCTGGCGGATATTGACTACTTGTTTGGATTTATAGTTGGCAAGCCCAATCACTACCACCACCAGTTTACTCATAGTATCGGGTTTACCCTGATTGTAGCTGCAGGATTGGCATTATATTCCAAAATCAAATATTTAACAAATTATGTAAAAACTTTTATCCTAATTTTCGCCCTGTATGGTTCACATGTATTGGTAGATTTTTTTGCAAAGGATACTTCACTGCCTTATGGAGAGCAATTATTCTGGCCATTTTCAAGCAGCTATTTTATAAGTTCATTTTCAATTTTTCGGGATTTGCATAAAGCAGATTCCTCCGCAGTATTTTTCCCTGCGTTATTATCGTACCACAATTTTTGTACCGTTTTAACGGAGATTGTGATTTTTGGGGCTATATTAATTTTAACGCATGTAATTAAAAATAGAGACGGCAGTTTAAATTAGCTTTGCCTCGCTATGCGCTTTGCTCCATGCGCTATGCAATACCATAATATTTTTAGACTTTTCGGTTTTGGACTATTAAATAAAATCTGGATATAATTAATGAACATTAAAAAAACAGATGTTTCCATCGTTATTCCGATTTATAATGAAGAAGAAAATGTGGCAATTTTGCATGACTCAATTTCACCGGTGATGAAAACATTGGATAAAAGTTATGAAATTCTATTTGTTGATGATGGCAGTACTGATAATACAATAGCAATTTTAAGAATTATTCAAGAGAAAGACTTTCATACACGCATTATTAAATTCAGGGGAAATTTTGGTCAATCAGCCGCAATGGCTGCTGGGTTTGATGCCGCTCGTGGAGAAACTGTTGTGGCAATGGATGGTGATTTACAGAACGACCCCAACGATATTCCCAAACTTCTCGATAAGTTGGCAGAAGGTTATGATGTTGTAAGCGGATGGAGAAAAAACCGCAAAGATAAATTAATTATACGAAAGATTCCTTCAAAGATTGCCAATAAAATAATATGTTCGGTAACTAAAGTAAAACTCCATGACACTGGCTGTTCGCTTAAAGCATTCAGAAAAGAGATAATTAAACGAATCGGTCTTTATGGGGAACTGCATCGCTTTATTCCTGCACTGGCAAAACTTGAAGGTGCTAAAATTACAGAGATTGTTGTTAATCATCATCCCAGAAAATTTGGAGAGTCCAAATATAATATTACCAGAACATTCAGAGTTATATTGGATTTGAGTTCGTTAAATTTATTTATGAAATATTTAAAAAATCCAATGCGATTTTATGGATTGCTGGCGATGGTGTCGCTGTTGTTCGCTGGCTTAATAAGTACCTGGACGCTATTTGTATGGTTTGGCAATGGGCATGATTTAACCAGTATGAATATTTTGATTACTCTGATTTTTTTGATGGTTGTTACTGCTTTTCAATTTATATTTTTTGGACTGATTGCATCGCTGATTGTTTCTACTGGCAAGCGAAAAAATATTTATTTGTTAGATTCTTAATCTGGATTGTCTATAAAATATTGCCATAAAGGCACCAAGTCACGAATGAATAATAAAAGGAATAAAAAGAATTAAATCTTTGGGAGCTTTGTGTAAACCTTATGTCCTTTGTGGTAAAAGAATAGTAGCTATAATTTAAATAATAATCTTAAACAGGGAAAAAATGAATCACCAAACTGCGACAATAAAAAATATAAGTGAAGCGGAATTAACGCACGATATTTCAACTGCGGATGATAAATTATCAGTAATTGTTACTTTGCTTAATTTTGAAAACAATATTGATGAACTGAATAGTTCTTTAACGACTTCATTAAAAAATATAAATCAGCAGTATGAAATCATTTTTATTGATGATGGCAGCGAGGACGGCACATATCAAAAGACGCTCAATATTACGCAAAATGATTCGCATGTCAAACTGGTACGCATGCGTTCCAGTTTTGGAGAGGCAAGCGCTTTTGATGCTGGATTGAAAAATTCGTCAGGGAATAAAATAATTTATTTTACGGCACGGGTGAGAATTAATACAAACGATTTGTTTAATCTTGTGAATAAAATAGATGAAGGCAATGATTTGGTCGTCGGCTGGAGGTTTCCAAGAAAAGATTCTAAATTAAATCAAATCATTTCTAAAACATTTAACCATATTACAGGAAGACTGTCAAAAACAAAACTCCATGATATTAACAGCGGCGTATTCGCGACTAAACGAGAAGTTTTAGATAATATAGACATTTATGGAGACTTACACAATTTTATTCCTGTTTTAGCTGCTCGCCAGGGATATAAAATAACAGAAGAGAAAATTGAACAACTGCCTGGTAAATTTAGAAAATCAAAATATCTTAAAGAATATCTGCAGCGAATTCTTGATATTATTACGGTGGTTTTTTTAACAAAATATTCAAAAAAACCGATTCATTTTTTGGGATTTGTCGGCGCGGTTTTTACTCTTGTCGGCGCTGTTATTGAAATTTATTTGTTTATTTACCGAATATTACAATTAGGTCCCATCGGGGGACGTCCATTGCTTCTACTGGGGGCTTTATTGTTAGTAATAGGAATTCAATTGATTTCCATCGGGCTGTTAGGAGAAATGATTATCTTTACGCACGCCAGGGACATTAAAGAGTATAATATTGAAGAAATTATTGAACAAAAAGAAGTGAAATAAAATATGAAGCTAATAATTCAAATACCCTGCCTGAATGAAGAACAGACATTGGCTGAAACGTTGGGCGACCTGCCGAAAAGCATAGAAGGTATTGATGAAATAGAAACTTTGATTATAGATGACGGTAGCACAGATGAAACTATTCGGGTGGCAAGGGAAAATGGCGTACGCCATATCTTGAGTTTTACAAATAATAAAGGATTAGCAGAAGCCTTTATGGCGGGACTCGATACCTGCCTAAAACTTGGTGCGGATATTATTGTCAATACAGACGGTGATAATCAGTATAGCGGCGACAATATTGCCGACCTGGTTAAGCCAATTATCAAGGGAGATGCAGATATTGTAATTGGTGACAGGCAGGTCAATGAAATCAAACATTTTTCTTTTACCAAGAGACGTTTGCAGGTTTTAGGCAGTTGGGTAGTTAAGCATGTTTCCAATACTGAAGTGCCTGATGCAACAAGCGGTTTCAGAGCGTTTAGCCGTGAGGCTGCTCTCCGAATGAATGTGATTTCTAAATTCAGTTATACGCTGGAAACAATTATTCAAGCTGGAAAAAAGAATCTGGCGGTTACTCATGTGCCGATAAAAACAAATAAGAAACTTCGTGAATCCCGATTGTTTTCCAGTATTCCAAAATACTTAAAAAGGTCTATCCTGACCATTTTTCGTATTTATACCATGTATGAACCATTAAAGACATTTATAAGAATAGGTGGTTTTGTTTTTGGCGCAGGAGTTCTTGTTTCTTTAAGATTCCTGTATTTTTATTCTTTGGGAAATGGCGCTGGACATATCCAGTCATTAATTCTCGCGGCAGTATTAATGATGATTGGATTTCAAGTGATTATGATTGGGTTGGTGGCTGATTTGATTGGGGCGAATAGAAGATTAATTGAAGATATTTTGTATCGTGTTAAAAAAATTGAATTAAATAATAAGCAGCACATAAATAAATGATTAACAAAAAAGAAATTATGGGTTCTGATAAAGTGAGTTACAACTCTTTTGAAAATGGAAAGTTTATTAGTGGAATCAAAATATCCGTCGTAGTCCCAACATATAATTCCGAAAGAACAATAAAGGCTTTAATAGATTCACTCGAAAAACTAACAGTTAAACCTTTTGAAGTAATAATAATAGATGATAATTCTACAGATGATACTTATGAAATAGCAAAAAAGACTGCATTTAACGTTAGAAGGACAGACAAGAATGCGGGACCTGCAAAAGCAAGAAATTTAGGTATAAAATTAGCAAGGGGAGACATTATTGCATTTACTGATGCTGATTGTGAAGTGGCGCCTGATTGGATAGAAACTATCCTGAAAAATTTTCAGACAAACGATCTTAAGGTGTTAATGGGAAATGTGAAAATCCCCAAATCAACATTTCTAGGTGATTCAATTTCTGCACTTGGTTTTCCTGGAGGCGGTTCAATAGGGTTTGATAAAGTATGGAAGGTTGATAAAGATGGAAATACCGATCATATTACTTCATGTAATTTTGCAGTAAGAAAAGAAGTTTTTCAAAAATACGGAGCATTTGATGAGAGCTTTCCACTCCCTGGTTCAGAAGACCCAGAATTGTCTTATCGGTTAACACAAAAAAGAGTACCAATTAAATTCATTTCGGATGTGATTGTCTTTCATGAACCACGTGCCAATCTTATGTCATTTGTAAAATGGCAGATAACTCGCGGACGAGGAAATTATTATTTTAAGAAAAGAATAGGTTCTGTTAAAAGTTTCGTTAAATTGAGAATTTGGTCGAGTAAGAACATAATTAAAACTTATTATAAAGATGTCAAATTACCCCTAATTTTTTTTCTTCTTACATTGAGTTTTATTTTACAGCAATATGGGTATGTAAGAGAAAAACGTGCAATTAAAAATAGTTAGTAAATGAAAAAAGTATTAATAATTACATATTATTGGCCACCAGCAGGAGGACCTGGGGTACAGAGAGTTTTAAAATTTATTAAATATTTGCCAGATTTCGGTTGGCAGCCAATTGTTTTAACTATAAAAAATGGTGAATTTCAAGCAATAGATTATTCATTTGAAAAGGAAATACCAAATTGTGCAAAAATTTATAAAACAGATGCTATAGAACCGCATAAATTTTATAAAAAATTATCTGGAATGAAAAAGGAAGATAATGTTCCATTTGGAGTTTTAATGGAAAAAAACGCAGGATGGAAAAAACGGTTATCTTTTTGGTTTCGAGTAAATGTTTTTATCCCTGATGCAAGAATAGGCTGGTATCCGTTTGCTTTGAGGCAAGGGAAAAAGATTATTCTTAATGAAAAGATTAGCTTGATTTTTTCTTCTTCTCCTCCGCCGACAGTACATTTAATTGCGAAAAAGTTAGCAAAATGGAGTGGAATTAAATGGGTGGCAGATTTAAGAGATCCATGGACCCAAATTTACAATAATTGGAATTACAAAAGGTTTTTCCTTTCCGAGAAAATAGACATGAAATTAGAGATGTCGGTTTTAACAGCTGCTACGGCAATTACGTCAGTTAGTCAATTGGATATTAAGAATGATTATAATTTTAAAGTTCCTCAAAAGAGTAAATTCTATTATATACCAAATGGATATGATGAAGAGGATTTTAAAAACATTAATAGTTGTGGTTTAAAAAATGATTTATCTAATAAGATTAATATAGCCTATTTGGGTTCGATTGATGAAGAAAGAATACCTATAAACTTATTTAAGGCAATTTTTGAATTAGATAAAAATAGTCTAATAAATGAGAAAAATTTTTCCATTAATTTTATAGGAAAGTTTTGTAAGTCATATTTTAATAAATATATTCACAAAGATATTAAAAAGTATATAAAAATTTCCCCTTATGTGCCTCATGATGAAGTTTATAAGTATTTACAAAAATCGACCATTTTGCTTTTATTAATTTATAATTTTAGCAATAATATACCTGGCAAAACTTTTGAATATTTAAGATCTGGGAAAATAATTTTGGCTTTTGGACCTGAAGATGGCGAAGTGGCTAAGTTAATCGATGAAACCAAAAGTGGCATAGTTATAGGTTATAATGATTATGACAAAACTTATGCATTTCTTGAAAAAATAATAACAGAATTAAAACGTGTAGTGCCAACATTCTCTGATTCATTAGAGAATGTTAAAAAACATGATCGTAAATATTTAACAGAAAAATTGGTTGATATATTTAATATGTCGATTTCTAATAAATAAATTAATTAATATTCCTAGAGTTTCGAGTTTCCGGGGCGTACATTTCCCCTTAACTTTTTATCAAGAATAAAAAAAATCAGAATTTACACCATTTAACTACTTGAATTTATTAAAAAGCTTTAGATTTTTAATTTTGTGCCCGTATTTAGCTTTTTGGGCAGTTTTAATTTTTTGGACTTTAGGTCCCAAAGCTGGTTAAAGGTAAAGTGCCTAAAAAAGAGTTGCAGTCCTATCCTGACCAGACCTGCGGTGATCGGACTTTTCGCTCTCCATGGAATAACAGGAATGAAATTTTTATTCTTTTTTGAGGCTGCCACCAGCGACAGCAACCTTGTTAATGAATAACTGACACAGAGCATTAAGACCCAGCGATGTAGGTTTTGGAATGTTTGCTCCCAGGCCTGAGCCACGCCATATCCATGCTTGATTTCATTAAGGATTGTCATTTAAATAACTTACCTATTTTGTAATATTTTGTACTTGCAATAATTCTCCAATATCATTAAATTTTCATAACATTTAGCCATTGGAGGATTAAAAATGCAACTTTATTTTCCATTTATTGAATATGAGATAAAAAAGTTTTACAATACCTTATCCAAAAAAAACAAACGTTTATATGCTGCAATAGAAGCTATAAAAATTGGTCATGGTGGTATAACTTATATAGCAAATATAGTTGGCTGCAGCCGGAAAACAGTTGCTCGTGGAATCAAGGAATTAAGAGAACTACCTGATAGCAATTACAAGGGTATTCGCATTCCTGGAGCAGGCCGCAAACCATACTTCATAACATATGAAAATATAGATAAACAATTTTTAGATGTTTTAAAGGACTACACAGCTGGTGATCCAATGAATAAAGACATAATTTGGACAAATCTAAAACCGAGACAAATAGTTGATAAATTAAAAGAAAAATACAACATTAATGTTAGCGAAACTGTCATTAGTAAGCTATTGAAAAAACATAATTATAGACGCCGTAAAGCTCAAAAATCTAAAACGATAAAAAATGTTAAAAACAGAAATGAGCAATTTGAAAATATTGCTAAATTTAGAAATGAATATGAAAATTCAGACAATCCTAGCATTAGTATAGACACCAAAAAGAAAGAGTTTCTTGGCAACTTTTATAGAGATGGATATTTATATACTCAGAAAGTTATCGAGACCAATGATCATGATTTCAATAGTTTTGCTAATGGAATAGTTATTCCTCATGGAATTTATGATTTAAAATTAAATATCGGCTACATTAATTTAGGTACCAGCAAAGATACTGGTGAATTTGCCTGTGACAGCATACGAAATTGGTGGTATAATCATGGAAAACATAATTATCCCAAAGCAACCTCTATATTGATAACATGTGACGGTGGCGGCAGTAATAGTTCTCGTCATTATATATTTAAGCAAGACCTTCAAAAGTTAGTTGATGAAATTGGAATTGAAATACGAATAGCGCATTATCCACCATATACATCAAAATATAATACTATTGAACATAGGTTGTTTCCACACGTTACTAATGCTTGTCAAGGAGTTGTTTTTAAAAATATTGAGATAGTCAAAGAACTCATAACACAAACAACAACAAAGACTGGATTAAAAGTTAATGTAGATATATTGAACAAAATATATGATACCTGTCGTAAAGTTGCTTATAATTTCAAAGAAAATATGAAAATCATGTTTGATGAATATTTACCCAATTGGAATTATCGAGCTGTACCTGTCAAATTCTCAAAAGGGTAAGTTATTTAATTGTCATTCCTAAACATGGGTTCAATTTTCCATCGTCTGGCATAGAGCTTAATAATGCGTTCAGGTGTCAGTGATAAATCAGTGGACAGAATTAAGGACCAGTCTTTCTGACCAGGAAGTTTACACCATACGGCGACAACTAACAGTCCTTTTAAAAACCTGGCTAAACACGTGGTTGAGCGATACAGAACTTCCGTAGGACCACCATAAATATTTAGATTGGCTTTATGGATCGTCAGTTTTTCCACTCG
>Ga0075123_10001002_pt1 | contig 14463 bp, 8 predicted proteins | sample AntAceMetag02UKX_FD_69808 | JGI IMG/M metagenome (GOLD analysis project Ga0075123, IMG submission 69808) | Saline lake microbial communities from Ace Lake, Antarctica - Antarctic Ace Lake Metagenome 02UKX | ecosystem: Environmental > Aquatic > Non-marine Saline and Alkaline > Saline | place... | reverse complement strand
CACCCTGCGAGTATTATAACCTTTGCTGCTTTGTGGCAGAATGATAGCATAATCAATATAGAGTAAATCCTAACTTTCGAACATAAAGGAGCCTTAAGTTTGGACATCAAAAGCGCTTTACAACCACTTGATGTTGTTGTTATAATCGTTTATATTATCTGTCTTATTAGTCTTGGTTTTTGGATTAGTTTTCGCAGAAAAGAATCTTCTGATTTGTTTTTAGCTGGCCGGAATTTGACATGGCCCAATATAGGATTTTCGATTTTTGGGACGAATGTATCGCCATCTATGATGTTGGCTTCGTGTTCTGTTGCCTATACGTCAGGTATGGTCGCTTCAAATTTTGAATGGCTGGCGTGGATTTTTCTATTATTATTAGCAATGATTTTTGTACCCCATTATCTCAATATGAAAATTTCCACCATGCCTGAATTTATGGAGCGTCGCTTTGATTCGAAATGCCGATCGTTTTTATCTGTTTATGCGTTATTCACGACTGTTATTTTATGGTTAGGAGGAGCACTTTACGCAGGTGGATTACTTCTCTCCCAAATCACCGGTTGGCCTTTGTGGGTGAGCTTGTCATCGCTAATGATTATTGCAACAAGTTTTACAATTACCGGAGGTTTAACAGCTGTTGTTTATACCGATACATTTCAATCTGTTTTAATGATTATTGCTTCTGTTGTGCTAACGACTATTGCTTTCTTCAAAGTGGGCGGAATGGAAAAGATTATTAATGGTGTGCCTGCCGATTACTGGATTCTTTTCCGTCCGGCTAACGATTCTACATTTCCCTGGCCTGCAATGGTTTTTGGATACCCTGTAATGGCGATCTGGTTCTGGTGCACGGATCAGACTATTGTTCAACGAGTGTTAGGCGCCCGAAATATTCGTCAGGGTCAATATGGTGCAATTTTTGCTGGTTTTTTGAAAATTTTGCCTCCGTTCATATTTATTCTGCCGGGAATTTTATGTTTTATTTTATATCCGAATTTAGAAAATCCTGACCAGGCTTATATGACAATGGTAACCAGATTACTTCCTTCCGGGATGATTGGACTCATCGTGGCTGTCCTTATTGCAGCATTTATCAGCACAATTGATTCAGCCCTTAATTCATTCAGCACAATTTTTACATTGGATATTTATTGTGATAAATTTCGTCAAAAGGCTGATGCCAATGAGATTCGGCGGGTTGGTCGTATCATGACGTTGATTATTGCAGTCATATCCATTTTTATTGCATTGTCCATGGAATCATTCGGAAAGGATTTATTCAACCTGTTACAAGGCATAATTGCATTTTTTGCTCCGCCTATGTCGGCGGTCTTTCTAATTGGCGTACTCTGGCGAAAAGCCACAGCGAAAGCTGCGTTTTCAACGTTAATTGTCGGATCGATTATCAGTTTATCGGTTGGTGTATGTCAGCTTAAGGAATGGCCGAATGCAGAATTCTGGCCGCATTATTTGCTCCTTTCATTTTATCTATTTATTGGATTGTCAGTTTTTATGGTGACTATTTCTCTGATTACCCAAAAAACAATGGTACCTTCTGCATTGCTGACATTTAAAGAAATAAATGGTAAAATTGATAATCCAAAATTTATTTGGGGATTGTGGGGTGTGTTAGCATTTTTGATGGCAATATTGTACTTAATTTTTAATTAAGAAACAACAAACAAAACGATTAGTTAAATGACACAATTCGTTAATACATTAAATTGTAAGAATTAACGAAACTTATTAAACCGTGAAACAATTCTTGTTTTCATTTTGTCCGCACCAGCGGATTCAATTAATCATGGAAGGTGTTTATGAAATTGATAATTTTTGTCTTGGCAACTATTATTATATCTATCAATGCTTTTTCTGGTGATGATAAAATGCCGGTTAAAGTTGGTGATAAAGCACCAGATTTCAAATTACTCGATGATAACGGAACAGAACGAACATTAGCTGAATTTAAAGCCAAAAAAGTAGTGGTATATTTCTATCCAAAAAATGATACGCCGGATTGCACCAAGGAAGCCTGCAGTTTCCGCGACAATTACGGAATCTACGGAGAAAAAGGGATTGTCGTCATTGGCATCAGCTATGATTCACCGAAGTCACATAAAAAATTTAAACAAAAATACAACTTGCCTTTCATCCTGCTCAGTGATAAAAAAAAGAAAGTGGCAAAGGCTTATGGCGCCTACCGCATGTTTATCGCCAAACGTTATACTTATCTGATAAACGAGCAAGGAACGATTGTGCACATTTTCAAAGATGTGAATGTAACCGAACATGCAGAGGAAGTTCTCGCTGCATTTGCAAAGGCTGAAAAGGAAACCCGAAAAAAAGAGAAATGATAGAAATTGACTACTTGATAACGCTGTTTTTCAATATCGATAACAAAAACGGAGCACACCGGATATGGATCTAAACTGGATTGACCTAACAGTTTTTCTTGGTTTTTTAGGAATCGTCATTGCTGTCTCCCTCTACGCTGGCAGGAGAGAACAAACATCCGAAGATTATTTCCTGGCAGGCAGAAAGCTAAGCTGGTACCTGATCGGATTTTCTCTGATCGCATCCAATATTTCCACTGAGCATTTCGTGGGCATGGCTGGTTCAGCATTCGGACGCCTCGGACTGGCAGTGGCGAGTTTTGAGTGGACTGCTGCCATCACGTTGGTGTTCACCGCCTGGGTGCTGTTACCACGATTCCTGAGAGCAGAAATTTACACCATGCCCGAATTTTTGGAATACCGTTACGATGCCACAACACGCACCATCATGTCCATCCTGGTGATGTTCGCTTATGTGTTTACGCTGCTGGCGACCGTTCTGTACAGCGGAGCCATCGCCATTAATGCCATTTTTGACTTATCCGGTATCTTTCAGCTACGGTTGGGATTGGCGCCCGAAAGCGCTGAGTTTTGGGCAAATACGGTGGGCATTTGGAGTATTGGATTGATCGCAGGCGCTTATACGATTTACGGCGGATTAAAAGCGGTGGTCTGGTCTGATCTGCTGCAAGGATCGGCGCTGCTTATTGGCGGTGTAATCGTGACCGTACTCGGTTTTCAAATTTTGGGAAATGGAAATTTGTTCTCGGGTATTGAGTCTTTTTACACGGCAAATGCGGACAAGCTGCATGTGGTGCTGCCCTGGAACGATCCCGATGTACCAAGTCTGGCGGTATTTTTCGGCGGAATGTGGATTGGACATTTACATTATTGGGGCTGTAATCAGTTTATTACCCAACGCACTCTGGGCGCCAAAAGCCTTGCCGAAGGACAGCGTGGTATTATGCTGGCTGCGTTAATAAAAATATTTATCCCGTTTATCATTGTGTTTCCCGGGATCATAGCCTATCAATTATTCGGGAGTGAAATTTCAACACCCGACAAAGCCTATCCCTATTTAATAAGTCAAATTCTGCCGCCACAATTACGCGGTATTATGTTCGCAGCTCTGTGCGGAGCCGTGATGAGTACTTTTAATTCCGGTCTGAATTCGGCTTCCACAATTTTCACAATCGATATTTACAAAAAATTTATTAAACCCGATGCTTCTCAAAAACGACAGGTTTATGTGGGACGCGTTATGACTGCCGCGTTTGTCCTGCTTGCCTGTATTTGGGCGCCAATCATTTCTAATTTTCAGGGCGTGTTCATGTACATTCAGGAATTTTGGGGCTTTATTGCTCCCGGCATTGTGGCTGCATTTTTGGTTGGATTAGTCGTAAAAACAGCTCCGGCTAAAGCTGCTAAAGGAGCCATGTTAATTGGACTGTTATTATATGGCTTTGCCAGATTTGGACGGTTTTTATTTGATCTTCCTTTATTGAATCTGCTTCCAGGAAGTATTCGAGATGTCGTGGCGAGTTTCAACAATTGGTCTTTACTACATCACATGGGAATTGTATTTGTGCTTGTTGTTCTGTACATGATTTGGATCAATTACAAACAGCCGTTGCCTGAACCAGTTGAAATGCCGAACCGTCACAAAGTAAACACAACACCGGAACCCAAAGTTTATTTAATGGGTGGTATCGTCATTGGATTAACGGTACTGATGTATATAATATTCTGGTAGCTACTGCAATTGACTATTATCAATCAAAGTTTTTAGTTAAGAGGAGAAAATGATTCGAAATCATACTTTAATTTATCGCTCACAGCATAATTTCTATGCAATCCTTATTTCGTTTTTTTTTATTCTTCTAATGAATTGTTCAACGGAGGAAAATCAATTTACTAATTCCAAGTACCGTTTTATTTACAACAACGATGGCACTGAAATTTTAGGTAATCGTTGGCACAACTTTCGCCCATTGACAGTTGAAGATGTGCACTCCTATGTGGATATCGTCGCCACAACTCCGGTGACCACTTTTATGATCTGCTCCGGTTCGATGCTGATGTATTACAATTCAAAATATGAACGACCGCTTGGCGTGTTAAAAATAGGTCAAAAATATGATGAGGCGAACGATTCAAAGCTCAATGAAAATATATCTCATTATGGTGTGAATTATAAATTGCTTCAGGAACAAGGTACTGATATTATGGAACTCTGCATCAATCGGGCCAAGGAAAAGGGGATGGAGGCGTTCATCACCATGCGTATGAATGACCTGCATTTCACCGATCCCGAACTCTATTGTCCCCGTGCACAAAGCGATATCTGGCTGGAACACCCGGAATGGCGTATGGGGAATTATCCAGGATGGCATGCTGATGGCGCGTTGAATTTTGCCCACGAAGGTGTGCGCGAGTACAAACTCAATTTGATTCGTGAGCAATGCGAATTATACGATATTGATGGTATTGAGCTTGATTTTATGCGGTTTATTGTTTATTTCCCGTATGGCAAAGGAAGAGATTATCTGGATGTGATGACGGATTTTATAGCTAAAGCACGGGGCATTGTTGATGACGTCGGGCAAAAGCGTAGCAGACCAATCTTGTTAGCAGTTCGTGTGCCTGCGCGATTTGATTTGTGTATCGAGAAAGGATTGGATGTTCCAAACTGGGAACGGAAGAATTTGATAGATATGATAACAGTGAGTAGTCACTGGCTGGGTGATCCGGCGCTTCCAGTTTGTGAATTTAAAGAGAAATTGGGACCAACAAATATTCCCATATATGCAAGTCTGGAAAGCGGACAATATAATCCTTATGAATTCCGCTCGCATGGCATGTATCGCGCTATAGCTGCCCGATGTTTCCAGAATGGTGCTGATGGTGTTTACCTTTTTAATTTTTTCTTTAAAGAATATATGGAGCAGCAAACAGCTTGTACCTCTACAGAAGAGCAAATCGTGTGCTCTAACAAAACGCCTGAACTGTTAGCAGAACTTGGTAACCGTAAGTCATTAAAGAAAAAGAACAAGCTATATTCCTTATCAGATGGCACTACTGAATATGGTTATCAACCGAACACACCTTTACCGGTTTTGGTTTCTCCCTGGGATCAAATTAATGTTGATTTTGATCTTGCTGAAACTTTCGAAGATGTGATTCCAAAACAGGTATACCTTTTTTTACGATTTGATAAATGTGATAAAATTCAGATTTTTTTTAATGAACAAAATACGGTTGAAGTGGACGCATCACTTATCCGAAAATTCAAAAGAGATGCGAATCTGAAAGGTTCAGAATGTATAATTGTAAAATCTGTACCGATAAATGCTATTGAAGATGGTGTAAATAAAATTGCCATCCGGTCATATTCACCAATTCCACTTACACTCAAACGTGTAGAGTTGGCTATGCGCTACGGCGATGTAAATAAATACGGATATTTTTAATTAATTTTGTACGTTAATTGTTATTTTTTATCAAAAAAGTATTGGGAAGGAAAAGCCTATGTTTTCAACAGTTAGAAATTTTTGCTTATTTTTGATCGTTTTTCTTTGTACCTGTAGTCAGAATAATCGGACAATGTGGGAACCAACACAAACATATATAGGGGTAGAGCCCAATGATGATGCTCCAGTACAAGCGGGAGCAGATTCTATGACGAATTATGCACAGGATAAAACACTTAGCATTGAATATGGTAATTCTATGGCGTACCTGAAGTTTTTTATGCCTGGATTTTCAAAACTCGATAGCGCCATCTTACACATGCAGACAAAATATGTCCAATCGGCAGGTTCTATCTCTGTTTATGAAGTGTTGAACAAAAATTGGGATGAGACGAAAATAACCTGGTCCAATCGTCCTGAAGTTGGAACAAAACCACTTGTTTCTTTGATGTGTGATGAAAACAATAAAATTTATGAATTTTATTTGACGGAACATGTCAGACAAAAAACATCAGCAGGTGAATTTTATATTTGTTTATGTTTCAAAGCTGACAATGAGGGCACAAACCTCAGTTTTGCCAGTGTTGAAGATTATCAAAATTTAAAACCCCGTTTTATGTTGAATGGGCTTACCTACGTGCCTGACGAGCCGCCAGAATACGCACCAAAAAAATTTAATCATCCAGGCATTCTGACTACTCAGGATCAAATTGATTTTGTTAGGGAAAAGATTGCTGCAGGTCAATCGCCCTGGAAAGAAGCGTTTGAAAATGCGGTAAAAAGTGATATGGCACAACCCGGATATAAACCATCGCCAGTTGTAAAGTTGACCAGTACCGGTTTTTATAGTCGAAGAGTAAATGTGGGTTACCAAGAATTAGCCCGGGATGCTATAGCTGCGTTTGCGAATGCTCAATTGTGGGCTGTCACAGATTGCACGGCTTATGCTGAAAAAGCAATTGAAATCATCAACGCCTGGGCTGAAACAAACAAAGAAGTTACCGGGGGCAACGATAAATTGACCGGCGGGATCACCTGTATTCAATTCGCCAATGCAGCCGAAATTGTGAAGCATACCTATCCCGGATGGAAAATACAGCATCAGAAAAAATTAGAAAAGTGGCTGCGAGAAGTAATTTGGCCACTATTAAAAGATTTTATTCCATCGTATAATGGTAACTGGGATGCAGTCATCGGACAGGGTTTGATCTCAATGGGCATTTTTTTGGACGACAAATTAATCTTTGATCATGCGGTTAATTATTATTTGAATGGCATTGGTAATGGGAAAATGTCTTACTATGTCAGAGAGGACAGCACAACACAAGAGAGTTTGCGTGATCAGGGACATGAACAAATGGGTGTTGGAGCACTGGCAGGATTTGCTGAAATTGCCTGGCATCAGGGGGTTGATTTGTATTCTAAAAATGACAACAGACTGCTTAAAGGAATTGAAGGCACTGCAAAGCGTGTCGCAGATGTGGATTATCGAATTTTACTAATTTGGGAATCAATGTATAATCATTATCACAATCGAATGGGATTTGACATGCCACATGCTGAAGCAATTTTAAATAAGCCTGAGTATCGGCCAGAAGGATATAGCAGCTATAGAGGATTTAGTACACTTTTCTTTTATGGGTTAGGTGATAGATAATTATACAATCATTTTAGCAAAAATCGGGATGAATGAGTATGGTTAAAAATAAATTTTTCATTATTATCTTAATTCCACTGTTTTTTTGTATTTGTCAAAAAAATGAACCTTGGCGTTATAGCCGGGAACCATTTAAATTGGGACCTGTCGCTTCAAAGACAGACCTTAGAAACATGCTGCGTTCTTACATTGTTAAACGAAGTTGTCTGGAGTTAGAACGCAGTGCTGAAAATCGGATCAGGGCATTTCAATCCGGTCAATGGGAAGCATGGCGGGATACAGTTCGCAAACGTGTCGCAGCGCAGATGGGGGAATTACCTGTCGGGGAACATGGTTGTGATTTGAATGTTCGTTCAATTTCACAGCTCGGTCTGTCTCATTGTGATGTTGAAAATGTGTTGTTTGAATCATTAAAAGGCTGGGATGTGAACGCATCTGTTTTCCTTCCCAAAAAAGAAAAATATCCGCCGCCATGGAAAGCGATCGTTGTTCCGGTGGGCCACAGTTCAAAAACACGACACAATTACCAAATTCCGGCACAAGTGTTTGCCAGTTTGGGCTATGTGGCGGTTATCTTTGATCCGCCCGGAATGGCTGGTGAAAAGCAGGGAGGTAATGATCATTTTATTGATGGCGTTCGCTGTTACCTGACCAGTTATTCTTCGAATCGATATTTCATAATGGATGCGCTGCGCAGTATTGATTATCTGGCAACACGTCATGATGTCGATTTAAGTAATGGTGTTGGTATGACAGGCGTAAGCGGCGGAGGAACTACCACAATGTTTTCGTCATTACTAGACGATCGAATCCGTGCTGCGGGTCCAGCTTGTTGTGCTTTACCTGCTGCCTATCATCCCGTGCTGGATGCCTATGCACCATGTGCTGAATCTATGGCGCCGAACCGTTACTCAGATGGATTGGATAATGTTGACTTACTCTGTGCTGCTCCACCCATACCGATGTTATTCATGTTCGGTGAAAAGGATGAAGTCTTTAAAGCAGAATGGAGTTACATAATTGCTGAGGACATTCGACAGGCATATCAATTAACCGGAAAGAGTAATAAATATAAATTTTATGCAGATCCGGGTGGCCATGGTTACACAGTGGAAATGGCACTGAGATTTGCTGCCTGGATGGATAGATGGATCGCAAACCAACCAGAACGTCATTTGCCCAGATTAACAGCGAATGATTTCAAAATGCTTGAACCTGAGCAGTTGTTTTGCTATCCGCGGTTGGATGGAAACATGTACAGCCTGAACAAAGCCATTGCCCAAAAATTAAAACTAAAACGCATTGGAAATCCTGTAATAGACGATATTAAACTTGTGCTCAATATAAAAAAAACCATTGTAACTCCTGCTGTGCAGAGAACTGAACCGACACAGATTTGGGTGCATAACTTGGAAGAAATTTCAATTTATCCGGAGCCAGGAATAGAGCTCCCTGCCACATTTATGTATCCCATCGATGATTCGAAAAAAGCCGGAGCAATACTGTTTTTTGATGACCGTGGCAGATGGACTGAGTTGCGAAAACAGGGTTATCTTGCTGAAGCATGCGATTTCTTGAAACGCGGTCAGGTTGTGTCCTCTGTTTTAACTGTTGATTTACGCGGTTGGGGAGACACGGCTCCGGCAGATATGCCCTATGATGTGGCTTCCTGGGCGGACCGCGAGCGCTGGATAAGTTATGTCTCTGCAGCAATGGGCGATCATGTTATGGCAATGCGAATTCGTGACGCGCTTGCTGTATTGGAATATCTTAAAACCCGCTCCGAGATTGATCCATCAAAAATTGTTGTTGGCGGACACGGACTGGGTGCTACGGTTGCCATGCATGTAGCAGCGCTCAATTCGGATGTGGCGGGTTTGCTGGCAGTTGATGGATTATGTTCATTTGAATCATTGGCAACATCTGAAGAATACTCTTGGTCATTAGAAGCCTTTTTGCCACACGTATTGAAGAATTATGATTTGCCGGAATTGATGAGACTGGTTAAATGTCCAACATTGATTTTAAATATGCGTGGTCCCTTGAAGGAAGTGTTGAAAAGAAATGTTGTTTATAATTTATATCTGGATGCCATTCAAATTAATGAACAGATGAAGATCGTTGTGAGTGATGAAGTGGATGACACCATTACTGATTTTGCAAAGAATATTATATTGCCTGGTAATGTGAATAAATAACACGAAAAATTTTCATTTATCGAAAGAAATTTATATGAGACGAATTATTTTCATCATGGCTATATTATTAAACACACATGCACACAGCACCGATTTATATGTCGCCGCTAATGGAAACGACTCTAATCCTGGCACAAAAGCGCAACCATTCCTAACGCTGGAGAAAGCCCGGAACACGATCCGCACATTGAAGACTTCCGAGCCTGTGTCGGTCTGGTTGCGATGCGGCTATTATGTGCTCGATCAAACCTTCGAACTCGATGAGAAAGACTCCGGCACAGCCGATGCGCCAATCGTGTATCGGGTGTATTCTGATGAAACTGTACATGTCACCGGTAGCCGTACAATATCGACATCTGCTTTTCGAAAAGTGCGCGATAAAAAAATATTAAAGAGACTACTCCCGCATGTGCATAAAAAGGTAATGCAAGCTGATCTAAAATCGTTGGGAATCACCAATTACGGCAGACACCAGCAATATGGCCATGCGCTGCCTGTGGTGCCTGCGCCACTCGAGCTTTTCTTCAATCATAAAATTATGCAGTTGGCATGTTATCCCAACGATGGCTATGTCAAAATCGGGAAGGTGATCGATACCGGCTCGGTGCCACGAGTTCGCGATTATGAAAACATTCGTGGGGGTACATTTGAATATACAGATGATCGTCACAAGCGTTGGGTAGGAGTCGATGATATCTGGATACAGGGAACGTTCAAATATGGCTATGCAGATGATAAAATCAAAGTAAAGTCGATTGAGCCACACAAAGGGCAGGTTACACTGTCCACGCCGCATATGTACGGCATCGGCAGTGGTGAAGACTACAACCATTACGTTGCGCTCAATATTCTGGAAGAACTTGATGAGCCGGGCGAATGGTATGTGGATCGATCAACCGGTATCCTCTATTTCTGGCCACCGGCTGCTATGGAGAATGCCCGAATAAGTGTATCCATACTGGAAGAGCCACTGGTGGCGATGGAAGACGTGTCGCACGTAACGTTCAGCGATATTATTTTTGAAGAAACACGCGGCATGGGAATTTACATCGAAGGTGGGGAGCACAACAAAATCGCCGGATGCACGTTGCGAAATATCGGCACCTCGGCAGTGTTTATGGGGCAGGGTGCGAAACAGACATTCCCACACATCACCCACGATGACTATGAAGGCGTTCCGGTATCACGTCAGATTGGTAATCTCCAGGGGCACATTTACAAATACACTACCTGGGACCGCAAGGGCGGTAAAAATCACAGAGTAGTTAGTTGCGATATTTACGACACGGGCTGTGGTGGTGTCATGTTGAGCGGTGGCTCTAAAAAAGACCTGATTCCCGGCAACTGTTTCGTAGAAAACTGCCGGATACACGATTACAATCGTCGCAACAGATTCCTCTGGGCAGGCGTCAATATAGATGGCTGTGGCAATCGCATAGCCCATAATGAGATTTACAATTCCGATTTCCAGGCAATTTATGTGCATGGCAATGAGCATGTTTTTGAGTACAATCACATTCACCATATCGCCACTAATTCTAACGATACATCACCGTGGTACCTTGGTCGCGATCCCAGTGATCGTGGAAATATCATTCGTTATAATTTCTTCCATCATTGCGGCAATCCCCAGCGCAAATGGACGATGGGTGTCTATTTCGACGATGCCACGTGTGGTGCGGTTGTCCATGGAAATGTGTTCTACAAAGTTGGTTCGTACGGCACGATCTACAGTAATGCCGGACATGATTTGACTATCCGTAACAATATATTTGTGGCTGGATATGGACCTGTGCTGCAAATTAAATCAATGTGGTACGATTTTGGGATCGGCCAACGAGACTACTATTTTGGTGATGATGGTGTATATCGCCGTCGATTGATGGAATTGCTTGATATTAAAAAGCCGCCTTACAGCGAAAAATATCCTGAATTGATGGATTGGATGGACTTGATGGAAGATGGTGAGACCTATGTCGGCATGCATCCACGACGGAATCTGTTTGAGAAGAATCTGATTTATCAGTACGGGAAAACATACGTTCTGACCGGGAAATACGCGCAATTTGATTTTAAGGATAATTACATTGCTGTGCAGAATCCGGGATTCGTTGATTTGGAAAATTTGAATCTTCAGCTTAAAGATGATTCGGTTGTATATCAGAAGATTCCGGGATTTGAGAAAATTCCTTTTGAGAAAATTGGATTGTATTCGGATGAATATCGGACTTTTGGAAAATAAAATTTAGCCAAATGTATATGCTATTCCGGTCGAAGTGAAACAGAGTACCGGAATCTCCTCAAAGCGTGCACTGAATGAAAAACGGTATATCAATCAGGGGGATCCCGGTATTCCACGCCAAAAAGATGGAGATAAAACCGGAATGACACTCAATGGTTGATCGATAAAAAAATAAAGGAAAGAGAAATGAAAAAAAATCTCCTTTTGCTGTTAACACTTGTGTTATTTCAAGGCACTGCATTCAGCCTTGATCTGTTCGTCGCAACGAATGGGAACGACAATAATCCTGGAACAAAAGCAGCGCCGTTTGCTACATTTGAACGGGCGCGCGACGAAATCCGATCTATTAAATCGAAATCCAGCGTTTTATTGGAAGGAATTACAGTCCATATTCGCAGTGGCGTCTATTCCCGGACACAAACATTTGAACTGAATGAACAGGATTCTGGTAGTGAAAATTTTCGGATAATCTACAGAGCTTTTCCAAATGAGGAAGTGAGAATATTGGGTGGAATTTCAATAGCAGCGGAACAAGCAAAACCAGTAAAAGATAAAGCTGTACTGAAACGAATTATTAATAAGAATGCCTGTCCACATATCATGCAAATTGACTTACTAGCACTTAGCATCAACAATTATGGTGAACTCCGCAAATTTGGGCACGGTCTGCCAGTTGTTCCATCTGCGCTGGAATTTTATATCAACGAGCAAAAAATGCAACTCGCCCGTTACCCCAATTCTGGTGATATTAAAATGGGAAAAGTTATTGATACCGGTTCTGTCCCCCGATACGGAGATTACGAAAACATTAGGGGTGGCATTTTCGAATACACAGATGAACGCCATTCCCAATGGGTAAATGCTGATGAAGTTTGGCTGCGTGGTGCATTCAAATATGGCTACGCAGATGATTTTATCAAAATTGAATATATCGATCCAAAGACAAAACGAATCAAACTGACGACTCCCCACATGTACGGGCTCGGATACGGCGCAGCGTATCAGCAATATATTGCCATGAATCTGCTTGAAGAATTGGATGAGCCCGGCGAATGGTATCTGGATCGCCAATCAGGCATTCTTTATTTCTTGCCGCCCGAGGATATGAAAAATTTTCGCTATGCAGTGTCGATTTTGGAAGAACCGATCGTTGCAATGGAAGGAGCCTCGTATGTCACAATTCAGGATATTACGTTTGAAATTACTCGTGGCATGGGAATTTATATAGAACGCGGTACTCAAAATCGGATTGCCGGCTGCACCATTCGTAACATTGGCACAACAGGGATTTTAATGGGCCAGGGTGCGCACCAGACATTTCCCCATATTACAGGCTCTGACTACGAGGGTGTACCGGTGTCTCGCGATGTTGGAAGCCTATCAGCACATTTGTACTCAAATACGACATGGGAACGGAAGTCGGGAACAGAGCATGGTATTATCAGTTGTGATATCTACAATACGGGCAGCGGCGGCATCGTCTTGGGCGGCGGAAGTAAAAAAACACTGACGCCTGGAAATTCATTCGTAGAGAATTGTTTAATCCATGACTATCAATTACGGAATCGTTCTCAGTGGCCGGGGATCAAAGTAACTGGTTGTGGCAACAGAGTTTCGCATTGTGAAATTTACAACGGGGATTTGCAGGCGATTATGGCTGTCGGAAACGAGCATGTTTATGAATACAACGATATTCATGATGTGGTGCGTAACTCCAATGATGCCTCCGCCTGGTACATGGGCAGGAATCCCAGCGATCGTGGAACGATTGTCCGTTATAATTATTTTCATGACATCGGGCGTCCCGACCGTAAATGGACAATGGGCGTTTATTTTGATGATGGTATTTGCGACGCTGAAGTGTATGGCAATGTGTTTTACAAAGTCGCCTCGTTTGGCTCGGTTTACAGCAACAGCGGGCAGGATATTATCATTCGCAATAATATTTTCATCGATGCATACGGCCCGGCGATGCAGTTGAAATCCATGTGGTTTGACTGGGCAGTGAAACACATTGAAATCTATTTCGGTGATGATGGAATTTACCGACAGCGACTTTTGCAGGATATCGATATTACAAAGCCGCCGTACAGTATGCGGTATCCCAAACTTGTCAACTTTTTTGATTTGACGGAAGATGGGAAAACTTATGTTGGTATGTACCCAGCGCGAAATCTTATGGAAAACAACCTGGTTTACAAACACGGGGAAACATTCCGGCTAGTCGGGGAACATGCTCAATTTGATTTTAAAAATAATTTTGTGACTTTGGATGATCCAGGATTTGTTGATGCAGAAAATAAGAATTTTCAGCTAAAAGATGATTCCGTCGTGTATGAAAAAATACCCGGTTTTAAGAAAATACCATATGAAGAAATTGGATTATATGTGGATGAATATCGTCGCGGTCTGCCAAAAAAATAGCACTATTTCTTAACCCAACTTTACCCCCCACCCTCAAAAAGCTATAAAAAGCAGTGTATTTTGATGGGGTGAGGCGGCGCAATACCGCATGAATAGGGAATTTTGTTTTGTGGAGTGCGAATGTAGTCCCCCTTGTGGA
>Ga0075123_10001000_pt1 | contig 14467 bp, 11 predicted proteins | sample AntAceMetag02UKX_FD_69808 | JGI IMG/M metagenome (GOLD analysis project Ga0075123, IMG submission 69808) | Saline lake microbial communities from Ace Lake, Antarctica - Antarctic Ace Lake Metagenome 02UKX | ecosystem: Environmental > Aquatic > Non-marine Saline and Alkaline > Saline | place... | reverse complement strand
TCCTAGCCGAAAATTATTAAAGGTGGATTACAACTTCAACAGGCTAAAAAAATACAAAAATTATTTCTGTCAAAAAGAATGCGGACAGATTGGCAATAATTATTTTGCCAATTTAAAGAATAATCCAGGAAATCCTTGTAATCCTGTAATCCTGTCAAAAAAAAAGAAAAAGGTAATCAAAAATGGATTTTAAAACCGTTTCCAGACTATCAACACTTCTCGCAAAACCATTTGCAGAGGATCTATTAAAACTGCTTTTAATTTACAAGGACATTTCAGCGTCTCAGGCAGCAACACGTCTGGATTTGCACATAAAAACTGCCCAGGATTTTTTTGAAGAACTGCTTCATTTTGATATTGTGGAAAAGCGAGAAGTTTACGAAAGAAAACGTCCTTATTTCAGATATAAATTGAAAAAAACAAAACTGACAATTGATATCGATTTATCCAAACTTTATGAATCAAAACCAAAAAAAGAGAATCATGAATTAGAACAACTAATTAGAGAGAAGATAAATGCAGGCGCTACTTTTACAACTTCGGTGGATAACACTTATATTTCCAGCGTCTCCTTTTTCACTGGTGAGGGTAGAAAACGTAAGGTTAGAAAAATTAGTTTAACTGTGATACAAGGAAAATGTTTATATTATTTACCTTTTCCAACTGAACAACATAAAAGTATTCTGGAAATTCTAAAAAGAGCAGGAATTGATGAAGTTAATAGTGCGGAGATTCTTGATATTATTGAGGTGTTGAAGGAAAATAATGTGATTGAGATTGAGTAAAATATGCAATTAAATAAAAAATAAAAAAAACACTTGCTTTTTAATAAGATATGTTGTACCTTTGAGAGTTAATTAATTGTACCCTGTTTTTCTGCTTTACTGTTTTTGGTGATATGGATTTTTTAGACAACTCGCAAAATAAAAATTAATTCGTTGAGAATGGTGTGTAAATGCTATTCAAGGCGATTTTTTTTTGTCTGGAACAGGCAAGAAACAGAGATGTACGCAACACATATTTTTAAATAAGGAATGATTCAATGGAAACAGGAACTGTCAAATGGTTCAACGGCTCTAAAGGTTTTGGTTTCATCACCAGAGAAGAAGGTGACGATGTTTTTGTACATTACAAAGCTATTGCAGGCGAAGGCTTCAAATCACTGCAAGAAGGCGATCAGGTTGAATTTGAAATTGAGCAAGGACCTAAAGGGTTGCAAGCAACCAACGTCTCTAAAATATAATTTTAGATTGACTTTAAAAACCCCAGCCAATTTTGACTGGGGTTTTTTTATATTATGAAATAATATTCAAAGTTCTAAAAAATACTTTTTTTTAAAATTTGCAATTTGGAGTTATTTTTATAGGGAAGCAATTGATGATAAAAACCATGTATTTGGAATAAATCACAGCAAATTTGAAAATCTAAAAGATATCAATGGCAAGGCAATTGCGCAGGATAAATCCTATCACATTTATAATACCTTTATTGACTTCCATTCATTTTGTAATGTATTTGCAGACCGTACAACTGATGGAAATGGAATTCAGGATTTAAGGAAAATTGGTCAAAAAATCGTTCATGCGGCTGCTTTCTCTGCACCTCCAACTAATTTAGGTAAAAATATTGCAGAGGGATCATTTTTTAAAAATGGTGAAATTACCCTTGAATTTAAGGGGATTAGCGTTGTCAATGACACCCAATGTTCGCTTATTGGTATTGATTCGGGTGAAAGTTCATTCAAGATGATTATAAATCTAACGCCAGATATTGAAATAGTTACTATCGGCAGTTCCCATTACAAAGGTGACATTTATAAAAACATCTCTTCAAATTGGGTACAAAAAGTTGCCTTTGATGAAATAGTTGTTTGTGAGACAATAATGCCCATGCCACCCAACGAAATAAATTCTGTGGTTGAACGAAATATACTTATATTAAATGTAAGTGAAGAACAATTTTTTGATTAGTAAGTGATTGGTAAATATTTTTTTGAACACGGATTTATTTGAATCATCCAATAGATTCAACAAGTCGTTATTTAAAAAGTTATAAAAACATTAAACTGTTGATAGAAAAAGATTTAATTTGATGGAAATGGTAAGAATCACTTGTTTAGGTTGAAGTACAATAATTCAATATCGCGACCTGGTTTCTTTTTATCACCCATATCTAATATTATTAAAATAATTATCATCCCATTTTTCCTGTTCTTTTGGAAAATATTCTTTTAAATCAGATGACAGGGAAATCAGTTCTCGACCTTCCTGCACAGAACTAATATCTTTTTTTGCAATCGCCTGAACAACAATGTTGCCCAGCGCTGTTGCTTCAGCGGGCCCGGCAATCACGGGCAAGCCTGTTGCATTGGCTGTAAATTGATTGAGCATCGCATTTCGCGATCCACCACCAACAATGTGTAAAATTTCTATGGATTCGCCTTTTAATAAATTTATTCTGTCAATCAAATAGCGATATTTGAATGCCAGACTTTCCAGAATACAGCGAACAAATTCTCCAATATTTTCCGGGTTAGGCTGCTTTGTCTTTTTACAATATTCTACAATTGCTTTTGGCATATCAGGTGGATGTAAAAACGAATAATCATCAGGATCAACAAAACATTTAAATGGTTCGGCTTCTTCGGCAAGCTTCATTAAAGCTTCATATTTATAATTCTTTTTTTCTTGCTGCCAGGAAAATTGACATCGCTGCAATAGCCACAATCCGGCTGCATTTCGTAAAAAGCGAATTTTATTCTCTGCTCCTCCTTCATTGGTGAAATTGTGCTTTAATGTATCCTCACTAATAATTGGCTTATCAACTTCAATTCCAAATAGCGACCATGTGCCTGAACTTAAATATGCCCAATTATCGTTTTTTGCTGGTACTGCGATTACAGCACTTCCTGTGTCATGGCAAGCTGGAGCAATTACATCTACTGAAGATAGCCCAGTTTCGTTTGAAATTTCTGGCAACAATTTTCCAATGATAGAGCCTGACTGAATTACTTTCGGCATTATTTCAAAAGGAAGACTTAACTTATCAAATATCGTTTTTTCCCACCTTTTTTTCTCCGCATTCAATAATTGTGAAGTTGAAGCAATCGAGTATTCGGAAACTTTCTCTCCTGTTAAAAAAAAATTAAAAAGATCAGGCATAAAAAGAAGTGTATCACTAATCTCAAGCAATGAATTATTCTCTTCAACCATACTCAATAATTGGAAAATAGAATTAAATTGCAAGAACTGAATTCCAGTGCAGGAATAGATATCTTGTTTTGGCATTAACTCAAAGGCTTTCTCCATTATTCTATCAGTTCTTGAATCCCGATAGGCATAAGGATTTCCCAGTAATTGATTATCCTTGCTAATCAATCCAAAATCGACTCCCCAGCTATCAATACCAATCCCCTGAAGGTCTTTTATTCCTTTCATTACGGCTAAAGAAATCCCTTTCTTCAATTCTTCTAAAAGAGATAAAAAATCCCAATAAATATGCCCCAATAAATTTACAGGTTCATTATTAAATCGATGAATTTCTTCGAGAGAAATACTTTTATCATTAATAGATCCCACAATAGCTCTTCCACTTGAAGCACCGAAATCAAAGGCTAAATATTTTGCTGAAGACAATTGGGTTCTCCTTTCGTATTTTTTTTTAAGCTATATTATTAATAAAATTTCGCTACAAAGATTATTATACTCGAAGGGTACACTAAGTCACAAAGAAATAATGAGATAAAAGAAATAATAATTTTGATATTACTTCTTTCCATAAAGCGGACCAAAATTATCACAAGCCCGGTAATCAGCTCCTTCCAAATTTTTGCTGCCAAATGCGCTCCAGGCACTGGGTCTGAATATTCGATCTTCTGAAACATTGTGCATATTCACTGGTATCCGCAGCATGGAAGCTAACGTAATTAACTTATCGCCAATGTGTCCGTAACTGATTGCCCCATGATTAGCACCCCAATTTGCCATAACTGAATAAACATCTTTGAAAGGACCATCACCAGTCAAAATTGGGGCGAACCATGTCGTAGGCCAGGTAGGATCGGTTCGTTTATTCAATATATCATGAACATCTTCGGATAATTCAACGGTATATCCCTCAGCTATTTGAAGTACCGGTCCCACCCCTTTAATTATATTAATTCTGGACATAGTAACAGGCATTTCTCCCTTTGTTAAGAACTGAGAAGAAAAACCACCGCCGCGGAAATATCCTAAATTAGCAGGAGGCCATTTTGTCGCATCCAGGCATTTCCCAGCTTCATCAGGCGTAATTTCCCAAAATGGTTTCATTACAGGTTTGCCATTATCTGATTGCTGTCCCGTCCCATCCAGAGCAGTTGAGCCTGAATTTATCAAGTGAATGATTCCATTTTGTGCCTTGCCTTTTAGAGCTTTGCCTGTTACGCGCTTAACAGCATCGGGACTCCAGTAAGTGCGGACATCGGAAAAAATTTGCGCCGTGTCCGTTAAAAGATGACCGAATAACATGGAAATTCCGTTCAGGAAATCATTTTCAGTGGCAACAATGAACGGCTCCCGAATTCCATTCCAATCAAAAGAAGTATTGAGAATTGTTTCCATAAAGTCGCCATTGGGAAAATAATCGGTCCATTGCCGTTGTCCCTGAAAACCAGCCGCTATTGCATTATGCCCCATGGCTTCCTCACCGTAACCAATCTTTTCCAATTCTGTATTTCCGATCATCAAATCTCTGGCAATTAGAGTCATTTTTACGCACATTTCCCATTCTTCATCCTTGCGCTCACGAGAACTTTGTTTTTCGGTTTGATTTATATCTTCACCTTCAATACAATTCTCTTTTACCCAAATCAGTCCTTGCTGAAATTCTTCTTCATCGTAAATCTTTTCATTCATTCTCCTTACAAATTCCGACATATCAACCGTTTCAGTTCTCATTCCGAGATAATCCAGCAAAAAATCCTGATTTACGATTGAACCAGCAATCCCCATTGAGACTCCGCCAAGCGACAGGTAAGATTTCCCTTTCATCTCAGCAATCGCCAATCCTGCCTTTGCAAATCGTAACAATTTTTCCTTTACATCATCCGGGATTGTTGTATCATTTAGATCCTGCACATCTTTTCCATAAATACTAAATGCAGGCAAACCCTTTTGATTATATCCCGCAAGTGCAGCAGCCAAATATACAGCGCCAGGACGCTCAGTCCCGTTAAACCCCCAGACTGCCTTTGGCATCAATGGATCAGTGTCCATAACTTCTGTACCGTAACACCAGCATGGAGTCACGGTTAATGAAACGCCAACACCTTCGCGAGCAAATTTCTCAGCGCAATCAGCAGCTTCAGCAACGCCACCAATACAGGTATCAGCAATGACGCATTCAACCGCCATTCCATTTGGATGACGAAGATTTTTTGTTAAAAATTCAGCCGCGTTTTTTGTCATGTTCATTGTTTGATCTTCCAACGACTCTCGCACACCCTTTTGTCTTCCATCAATAACCGGACGAATTCCGATTTTTGGAAGCGACCCTCTCAATCGCTTTTGAGAAGGATTTATTTTCAAATCTTTAACGTTTGCCATAATTTCCTCACATTATTTTATTTATAATTTTTTGATTTTTTATTACAATAATATAATTCATTTAACTTTCGGTTCAAAGAAACTCACCGTTGAACCGTTTAGTAATTTCTCATTTATAAACACTTCAGCCCGGAACTGACCGATACGCTCGGCAGATGCAGCATTATGAGCAGCCTGCTCCAATGTTGCTTCCCCCGTTGAAATTACACCATAACCAGCAACGACACAACACCCTTTGTACCATCGCAGCATATCCAATATAGGATTTTCTGGTGTGTCATTGTCCAGTTGAAACATATCCACAAGCCCTAATCTTGGATTAAGATAAATAGCTTCAGCATCAATGGGTAAAATATATGGATGATCTTCAGATGAATAGTTGATATTTATCGGCTTTTTAAGCAATACATCCTCACCATATTTTTCAGCAAGTATCGACATGCCTTCGGCAGTTATGATAGGAGAGACTGTTATCATACAGGTATTTTGGTGTGTATTTTGATAAATCAGCTTATGAATTCTTAAGTCAACTGAATCATTTTTTTCAAAATAAATTTTTTTTCGATAGAGCGGAAAATCAAATTCTTCCGGAACTGCCGACATGGGACAATAAATCATTTCATCAGCGGAGATCTTTTGACTCATCGATCCCGTTGCATACTCCCCAAGACTATTGTTAAAATTATAATTTAGCCGTTGTCGAAAATCATCAAGCACGGTTTCATCACTAACTTCACAAACAGAAAAATCAATATCTGAAAATAAATGAGGTTTTATAGGAAAAAAATTTTCTTTACCGCTATTTATAATTTCCTTTTGAATAGTCAGAACATCGACGCCTTTTCTACGCAAATGAATTACTAATTTAGCGCTAAGCTCCAAAACACTCAGATTGTACAAAACTTCTTCGGGTGAAGCTCCCCTGGCAAAAGGTCCATGCCCCCTGACCACAGTTAATTTATTTTCACTTAAATATCGAGGAATACGCTCTTCCATTTCTGCAGAACCGACAGGTTGCAAATAACTTCCGACCGTAACTCCACCGACTGCGTAAGCTCCAAAAATATCTACCGGATGAAAAAGAAACTCTTCTCTCCCCTTATCGTCAATTCCGAGAAATTGCAAAAACAATTGCGTTTCTTTTGAATCAAAAGAAATATAAGTCGAATTGGAGAAATGAGCATGAATAACAGAATTAACACCTGGCAAATTGAGTATTGTCCTGTGAATTGTTGATTCAGTTGAACCACGTGCATCTCCCCAACTTACACCTGAGAATTTTATCGGTACAATATCCGTTGGTATTAACGCTCCACATTGAGAACCGCTGGCGGTGATATAAAAAACATCCCTGTCCTTTTCATCACGAATTGAAAGATTTCCGCTGTGGGTATTGTTACCGTTTATCCGACCAATAGCAGCGCCGACTTTTCGAAGCCTGATGTAAATTTCTTGAATGTTATCGTTTGATTTTTTTTGATTTTTCATTATGTACTTTCTTTATTAGTTGAAAATATTTCGTGTTTTTTGTGGGCATTTATTTATTCTTAACAGGGATGAATAAAATCCTCCAATTCCAAATCTTTCAATGTTTTTTCTTTTGGTTTGCCATTATCATCCCAACCAACTGAATTAAAATATTCTTTGTGCATCTTTTGAAATGCTTTCCTGTTACAAATAGCCGATCCCATTTTGGTTTGAACAGGTTCATTATAAAATCTATCTGGCAGCCAATCATCTTGGTCATTAAGACCACAAAGCATATTGAATATTCTTTCCATTGTAATCGTGCGTCTGGCAATTTCTTTAAGAGTACCGGAATTATATTCAAGCCCGGTTACGGCATTTACCAATCCAGCATATTCATCTAAACCAAGTGAAAAAGAACCATAAGCGCAACCGCCAATAATATCAAGGGTTGTATTTTTAAGGGTCGCATTCTTGGAAATTAATGGCGTACCTTCCACCCTATTCCCTGCCCATTCTGAATATCCTGCGCAATAAGCATGAGGAGCCGTATAGCCTCCCTCCAGATGACCGCCACCACGATTGTTCATTTCGTAACAAAGCGCCTGGCTGAAAGACGTCCGCGGATCGTAGGCAGCAATTTCTAATTTCTTGACGCTCATTGAAAATTCCGGATGACCATAGCGCTTACAAAAATGATAAGAACCTTTTGCCAGGTATTTACCAATGCCCTTTGCCTCACCAATCAAATGCACAAGAGGAAGCAATAAATTTTCTTTACCGAATCCTGGCTCACGATATTCAGTAATAAATTCTTTAACATCATCCAATAATATTTGTTCAGCAGGAGAAATGTTCGTTTTTTTGCTTATAAATCCATAAAGCTCAAAAAAGGAAGCAATTGTTGCCCCCAGTGAAATCGTATCAAGACCGTAGCGATTCGCCAGGTTATTTGCCTGGGTAATGATCACCAGGTTATAAATAGACAGATTCGCTCCCATAAGTGTGGTTGATTCAAATTCGGGGCCTTCGCCTTTTTCAATGATTGTACCATTCGCATCAATTAGTGTTGTTTCTCTCTTACAAATAATCGGACAATTAAAGCAGGCGCTCTTTTTCACTTCAATCTTTTTCTCATTTGGTTTTGCATTCCTGGCGTGATTTCTCAATGCTTCACCATCTATTTTATTTATATCTTCTATTCGATGGTTGGTATCTTTCATATTATTGTGAATTAGCTGATCATAATTATTAACCATGCCCAAAATTCCCAGGGATCCCATTGATGGCAGAATACCGAACAAGTTCTCTTTTTTAGTGAATTTTCCAAGGTCCAGTTTCATCTTCACATGATACATGGCACCGCTTTCATCTTTGATGTTGAACTTATCAGGATAGGCAACTTCAACTTTAATATCAGGATCGTGTAAGGCAGCTATTGCAAAAAGGTTTTTCGACCCCCAAACAGCGCCGCCTCCACCACGCCCCAACGCTTTTCCCGTATCGCTCATTACTGAGGCAAAAAGAACAAAATTTCTACCTCCTTTGCCGATTGTCAATACCTGTGTTTTTTTTGAATATTTTTCTTTTATTTTCGCCCTAATATCTATCGCATCCAAATTAGAAAAGGAAGACGCATCTACAAATTCAACTTTAGAATTTGAAATCACTAAATAAACTGGTTTACTCGCCTTACCAGTTATGATCATCACATCAAAACCATTCCTTTTAAAATCAACGCTCCATCTTCCCCCGGCATTAGCGCTGCCATAAGCTCCGGTTAAAGGAGATTTGTAATTCATGTGGAATCTTCCCGAAGTGGGCATCTTTGTTCCGGTTGTAGGTGAAGTGGAAATAACAATAACATTATCTTCTGAAAAAGGGTCAACTTCTGCAAAAGCGTTTTTGTATTTTCCGGTTTTTTCCAATTTCAAAAAGTGTTTAAAAAGATAGGCGACTCCCAATCCTCTACCACCAAAAAATAATTTTGTTAGTTTGGGGTCAATTTGCTTTTCTTCATATTTTTCTTTTTTTAGATCCACCAGGAGAATTTTTCCCATGTATCCTGACGGTAATTTTTTTTGCATATCAGTCATTTAATCCTTATTTTAATTATTTTGCCAAATTAGACGGATATCTAAGTTCATCTGTGTTTTAAAATAAATATTATAACTATTCAGCATGGCAACAAATGTCATTCTGAGGAAGCTTGCGACCGAAGAATCTCGTCTGTTTTTCTACAATTTTCCATTATAATAAGAGATTCTTCACTTCCCATCCACACCAATCCCACCACTCGTTCAGAATGACATTTGAACAGTACATTATTAAATTCTAACCAGTAAAGAACAAATACGCAGCAAGAATAAGCGCTACTACAAGCACGGAAGCCACAACATCCCTAATGTCCCAACTTGATCGGGATTGTTTTCGATCTTCGCTGGTCATGGTCGAATAGGTTAAGCCACTGATTTTTTGATAGGATGGTTCCTCAGTCATATAGCTAACTCCAACCATAACTATTGCGCAAACAATAAATATCAACAAACTATAATATTGAAAAAAAATGTTATTCACGATCCAGAGTAATGATCCTTGTTGATAGGCAAAGTCTCCCACGAGTTTAACTGGTGTATCGACTGCTAATCGGAACAATCCCATGGCAAAGCCAGTGATCAGTGCAGCCAGGCAGCCTTTGCTATTGAGCCTTTTCATAAAAACCCCGAAGAAAAAGACAACAAAAATTGGGGGGGCTAAATAAGCCTGTACACCTTGCAGATAGTCATACAATCCTTTGCCCCCGCGAATTACTGGAATCCAGAACAGACCGATCAAAACCATTACGGTGGTAGCCACTCTTCCCATCCAAACTAATTGCTGCTGGGTTGCTTTTGGTCTGAATTTTGAATAAAAATCCATAGTGAATAGAGTAGAAGATGCATTAAAAACACCCGCTAAAGAACTCATCAGGGCTGCCAAAAGACCCGCTACAACAATACCACGCACCCCGATAGGTAAAATATTCGCTACCAGCAGGGGAAACGCTTGCTGAGCTTTTTCGCGAATAAGTTCTCCCTGGGCATTAAATAAAACGTTTCGAATTGCCTCTGACTGCCCGCTTTTCGCCAAAGCAAAAGCGATCATTCCGGGAATAATAAAAATAAAGACCGGTAGCAATTTTAAAAATGCAGCGCCAATGGTACCACGCCTGGCTTCACGCTCATCAGGAGCTCCCAATACTCGTTGTACAATATATTGGTCGGTGCACCAGTACCACAATCCGATAATCGGTGCACAAAACAGCATGCCTATCCACGGGTAATTATCATTAAAGTACCACGCCATACGTCCTGATTCCCTAACCGGCGCCCAGGTTGCTTCGATACCATCGGGCACTAACGGTTTCCAGAGATTGAACATTTCCGAACCTAAAATATTACGCAACTCTCCCCAGCCTCCAAGAGCCTGGAGACCAAAAATTGTTACCAGGATTGAGCCAAAAATTAGTACAATTGTCTGCAAAGTTTCAGTATAGGCTACTGCCCGCAAACCACCGAGTATTGTATAAAGACCTGTCAATAAAATCACAAGAATAGAACCAATCCAGAAACTATCCAACCCTAAGTAATTAATATCTGGTAGCAGGACGCTGAAAACAATACCTCCGGCAAAAATCCCTACGGCAATTTTGGTCAGGATATAAGCCACAAGGGAAATCATTGAAAGAACTGTGCGTGCCGCTGGTGAGAAACGCCTCTCCAGAAATTCGGGCATGGTAAATACTTTCGAACGCATGTAGAAAGGTACCATTACCCACCCGAGAACGAGCAGACACCAGGCATGAAGCTCATAATGCGCCATAGCAACACCATCGGTTGCGCCGGAACCAGCCAATCCTACCAGATGTTCCGAACCAATATTGGAGGCAAAAATCGATGCTCCAATCACAAACCAGCCAAGATGTCTTCCAGCCAAAAAATATTCAGTTGAAGTATCCTGTTTCTGCCTTATTACCCACCACGCAATTCCTAGAATAACAACGAAATAAAAAGCAACAATAATCCAATCAATTAATACAAGTTTCATTCTCCAACCCTCTCATTATATATTTTAGTATTAATGTGAATTGTTCCTAAAGGACGAATATTTAAGATCAATACCGCATTTTCACCAAATATTTTTTGAATTATTTTTACGTATTTTTTTGTAAATTCATTGGGTAAAAAAACCTGAATAGTTCCAGCAAAACCGCCTCCATGAACACGACAGGCGCCTTTAGCAATTTTTCTGAGATAATTTTCAGTTACAGCCAGTGCTAAATTAACGCCCTGCTCAGTGGGATTTTTTATTGTATAACAATTTTGCAGCCATTTATTTGAAGAATTTCCAGAGTCGTTTACTAATTGCAAAAATTTATCGAAATCATCGCTTTCCAGTGCAGATACTTGTTCAGTAACCCGTTGATTATCTGTAATAAAATGATAAATTCTTAAAATCGCCCTGTCCCCTACTTTGGAACGAAGTGATTTCAATTCAGTTAATAATTTCTCCATAGAAATATCGCGTCCTACTTTTCCCCCGAGTTCAGCAGCAACTGCTTTCATTTCTCGGGGAATCGAGGCATAATCATTCGTCAAATCAGCATGATTCCCCCCGGTGTCAACAACTATCAAACTGAAATTTTGTTCATAAAAATGAAATTTCACCTTTTTAACGATAGGATTTTTCGGCTCTTGAAAGTCAATTGTTACAATTCCACCAACAGCACAAGTCATTTGATCCATCAATCCACAGGGTTTATTAAAATAGACATTCTCTGCGAATTGACCGATTATCGCAATCGATTCTTCTGAAATTTTTCCTTCATTGTAAAAGGAATTCAGGATGGTTCCTATTAAAACTTCAATCGATGCTGAGGAACTTAATCCTGAACCAACCATTACATTGCTGGAAATGTATGCGTTGAATCCACCAATTTGAAAAGTCATTTCTTTGAATCGAGCAGCAATGCCGCGAATTAACGATGATGTAGTGCCTTCTTCCTCCTGTTTAGGATTTAATTCTGCTAAATCAATGACAAATGGTTTCTCATAAGCATCTGAATAAACAATAATATTATTTTCATCAGTCTTGATAGCTGCGGCGATTGAATCCAAATCCACACTAGCTGCCAGAACCCTCCCATGATTATGGTCAGTATGATTACCGCCAATTTCAGTACGACCAGGTGTGCTGAATAGTTGAATATCTCCATCACCAAATTTATTTAGGAAATGATTTACAACTTTTTCAAATCGTTTAATGTTTAATTCAATTGAATTTTTATCTTTTCCATATAAAGTTGAAAATAGTTTTTTTATTTTGTCAGTCTTTAATAAAGCATAAGTATCATTTGCTGATGGCATCTAATGCTCCAATAAATATTTTTTAATTATTTTCTTACCGTAAAGTCGCAGAGTCTCAATTTAACGAAATTTAGGGAATTAACGCTTGATAACACACCATGCAACATTTTTCTATATTTTATTTTTTCTTGGTGTCTTTGCGGTTATATCCTTAATTCATTCAAGCCTCACACCATAATTCGCTTCAAAAACTTCGCCAGGCTCTAAAATAATCAAACCATCTTTATTATTAAAAGCATCAATATTACAGGTCATTGGCTCGACCGCAATTGACTCTCTTGATGGTGGAATATAGACCTGAAGAAAATTGTATTTTTTATTGCCTGTCTCCTGAAAAACAATAATTTTTTCATTTGATTTTTGATCAAGTATTTCTGTTTCAACAATGGCATCTTGATTTTCTATTCTGAATCCTGTATCAAGTTCAATGTTCTGAATTTTGGTTAATTCACTAAACTGATCAAATTGAATAATCTTCCCGGTTGGAATCATTCTATCATAAACTTCTGTTTTTTTATTTGAAGGAATTTTTAATAAAATCTTATTTATCTTTTTATTGAATTTAAAATAGGGATGCCAGCCATCCCCAAAAGGCATTGAAGTATCATCAATATTTTGAACTAATGTTTGACAATTAAAACCATCATCAGCCGTAAACGTATAAATCATTTCAATCAAGAATTTGAAAGGATAGCCTTCAATATCACCATTATAAATACATTCAAGATTTATCGACGCTTCATTTTCAGTAATTTCAGCATCGATGACTTTAAATTTTTTATCATAAATAAACCCATGAATTGCATGATTTTCTGCAGGATGGTTAATGGGTAATTGGTAATTTTTCCCTGCAAATACATATTTGCCATCTTTGATCCTGTTGGGGAAAGGAATGAGCTTTGAACTTTTGTGCATTTTATATTCAGCCAAATCTTCTGCTGAAGTGTAACCATCAATTATTGAATAATTTTTACCTGATTTACCTAAAACAAGTTCATTCACCAGCCCACCACAATTAGGAATAATCGTAATGTATTCTTGTGTTTTTACGTTAATGATCTTTAATTGTTCAATTCCAAACAAATTCTCTTTTAAAATTTCAAACATTTATTTTTCCTTTTATTTTTTTGCCACAGAGACACGAAAACACAGAGAAAAAAAGGTAATCAATTTAGTTAACTTTGAAAGTCATATTTTCCGGTTTCCCCTGCGCTTTGCCTTAAACGTATTTCTCGAATAATTGTAAAATTTCCGGTCTCCGTTTTTTGTACCATGTTTTGGCATTTTTTACTTTTTTGCCGTTGTTAAGTCTTAAAGGATCAGGCAACGTGTATTTGGGGACTTTTGATTCGTCGTAGTTTATTTCCTGGTTTTGGGCGGATATTTGGTTGAAACAGAAAATACTTATCAGGAAAATAAAAGTAATTTTTAAATATTTTTTTGAAATAGTGCACATAATTAATTTCTCCTAAAAATTTAGAATTCACTAAAGAGGTCATTAATATCTTGCTACCGAACACTTTTTGAGAAATTGTATTTTGATAGTAATTGTCATGCCCGAATGCCTGTACAGCCACATTTGAATATTTAAGGTATTACAGACTGTGTTTCTATCGGGCATCCATTTGATTAAAATTGAGGAGTTTCCCGCTAAAAACTTGCGGGAATGACAGCTCGTCCTAACTTAATATAAAAAGTGTCCGGTAGTGAAATTAATATTAAGCTGATTATCCAAACCCATATTCGATTTTTCTTCAGTCAGTAACGTAATAAGTTTCAGGATTTTTGGTTGATTTTTTTATTCTACTAAGGTTTTGAGACAAAAATAAAGTTCTGAATTATTCAATAAAACCTTATTTTACTTTTCTTAAACCTTAGTAGTAATCAAGTAACAAAGAATATCAAACCTTATTACCTTATTCATATCAGAGATAAGGTAATAAGGTTAAATAAGTTTTGGTTTCAAAAGCTACTAAGGTTAATATATAAAAAATAAGGTTTTAATAACCA
>Ga0075123_10000997_pt1 | contig 14496 bp, 12 predicted proteins | sample AntAceMetag02UKX_FD_69808 | JGI IMG/M metagenome (GOLD analysis project Ga0075123, IMG submission 69808) | Saline lake microbial communities from Ace Lake, Antarctica - Antarctic Ace Lake Metagenome 02UKX | ecosystem: Environmental > Aquatic > Non-marine Saline and Alkaline > Saline | place... | reverse complement strand
ATCGAACAAATTCTTGGTATTGGTCGGGCAGGTCGCCTCATAACCGGCGTAGACATTTTGAATCTTGAACCGCCCCCCCGCCGCATCGAGCGCAATCTTAATGCCCGGTTCGTAGGCCTGTCCCATATCGAGAATCATAACTTCGCCTTGCGGCTGGGACAGGACTTTCAGCCAGAACTCGACGGTCCAGTCGCCGCCGGAAAGAGCCGCTAATATTTCTTTCGGAGCGATGGTCGGGCCAAACAGGCCGCTCGGCTCTCCCTTGGGCCGTCGCATTCTTACCTTGCACACCTTCCCATTCCATTCGGCGTAGTAAAGATTGTATTGCGAGCCCGGCGCGGTTTTCAGCGCATAACCGAATTTGCCGGGGACCAGACTTGCATTAAACAAACGCAGATCGTACTCATAAATACCCGCGTCGGTAAGCGTGTTCAAAGAATAGTCTGTTTCGTCAAAGAGCCACAGTGCGACGGTATGTTTGTCGGCGAACCTGGGGAAGTGCTCGGCCATCCAGGTAATGTCCCCCTGGACCTGAGCGAGGGCGGGTGTTTGCAAAGCAGCAAGAATCACAACCGCACAAAGAGTAATAAGAACGCGACGAGTTTGCCTTTTCATAGAACCTTCCTTTCAAAATTGTGAACACCGAAAATGAAAAGGTGCTCCTCCGAGATCTTCTATAAGTACTTCTTCAAAGCAGTAACCTGCATATTGTCGAATATCTTCCGCCCGACGTCAATCATAAATTCCTCCGCACAACGGCGCCCATGTGGTTGATTACCAGGGACTTACTTTTCAAACGCTACAACCGCAGGCGACAGCTCTCTTTTGATTTCATCGAGCCTGTAGCCAAAGCCCGACCCTTTCAAAGTAGCCAGACCGACCAGCCCGTAGCGACGGCGGTAAAGCCCCGGATGCACCGCTTCTTCCGGCGCAGACGCCGCCGGGTAAAACTGCATACCGTTGGTTTCGACGCCCATTATAGTTTCAGCGTGCGCGGCCAAACGAACGTGGGGAATCTGCGCCAACATAGGATTGCTCAAATCCTGCACCATTAAGGCCATCCCGTGCGCCTTCGCCCAGCAGAGGCTAAGCAGCGCACCCGTCTGGGTCTTGCAGGTCTTCAGCGCCACGCCTGTCCAGCCTAACTCCCTGCCGAGCCTTATCATCTTCCAGTCGTGCGCGCTTTCATCCATAAATAGCGGCTTGCGCGCCGAGACGCTGTGAACGTCAATCCGGCTCTCTTCCAGGTCATACGGAAAGGGCTGCTCGACGTAGAGAATCATCTGATATATCCGGGGATGCTCTGCAACAAGCCGATCGAGAATCTCGTTCACATAACCCGGATCGGTAACCGTGCAGTTGAAATCGCTGGTCAGACACACAACGCCTGTTTCGATTGCGATCTCGCCGACCCGAACCAAACGCTCGTAATCCCACGCAGAATCATTGCCGCACAACTTAACTTTCAGACACTTGAGCCCGTCGCGTTTGATCCAGTCGCGCAACAAGACCGGGTAGCCGTCGTCAGGCTCGTCACCGGTTCGTTCAGACTCTTCGAGCAAATCCTTGCCCGCCACTAAGTGCCACGCCGTGACATTCTTGTCACCGGGTATCTTCAAAAAATCAGCGGGGTATTTACCTGCAAAAGAAACGTCCGCTCCGTCTGCCGTCTCAAGGAAATGCGACAGGTCGCTGTTCATAAATTCGCAATTGTATGTCGAGTAAACATCAACACCAAGAAGCCGGCCATAAGCATCGTGCAGAGCGATATCAAACGCCGAGCAGCAAACCAAAGCCGCAAGCCACGGCATAGGTTCGTCCTGCTCGCCCCGCTGGCGGTTCAAATCTTCCAGCAAGCCCGGCAAAACCGATTCAATAAATTCGCTGCCCAATTCAACAGGATGTCCCCACATATTGAATTTAGCCCAGGCCTCGGCGAGCATCCTGCACAAAAGCTGCAGCGATTCGCACCGCTCCTGGTAAGTCAACCTGCTCGGCCAGACCCATTGCACACTCAGAGGCGTCTCACCCCAGCCCCGGGCCTTGCCCCCCTGCCGATCCACCACTGTCATACAAACACGCGCACAAACCACCGAAGTCAACGTCTCGTGCCCGAACTTAAAGGGAATCCTCGTTTCAATAGGGATAAAATACAACTCAACGGCTACAGGGCTACAGTCCGGCTTCATCCTTGTTTTTCTCTCCAGTCGATAAACTCAAAGCTCAAACCTGTTCAGCAATCTCATATTTCTTGCGGGCTTGACGCTTGACAAGCTTGTTCGCCTCGGCGTTGTTGATAAATCGCTCTGTCTTAGAATCGAACCAGAGCTTCTGATTGCCGATGCGATGCGCGATATTGCCCATGTGTACAAGCGTACAGGTTTGATGAAGGATTTCAACATCGCCTCTCGGACGCTTACGGCTCTTGACGCAGTCGATAAAATTCTGCCTGTGTTCGGCGTCGGGCACCCGCCCGTACATCTGATCGACAACCTTTCCTCCCGACGTAGTCACCTGCCAACCCCCGCCGTGCCTGCCGATAGTCATCATCAGCTCCGAGCCGTAAAGCTCCACCCGCGTGGCGTTTTGCGTCCAGTATGGGAACTCGTCACTGCGCCGAATCGTTCCGGTTGTCTTACGCATATAACGGGGATAGCCGCTCAACTCAAACGTCATCACAAAACCATCGAACTCATAAGTGACGATCTGTACATCGGGCGTCTCGGCGTCATCGCCCTTATGTTGAAACCTGCCTCCCGAACACGATACCGCCGAAGGAATCCCGGGATTACCCATCAGCATCATGGCAATATCGATCTGGTGTGTGCCGTCGTCGGCCATGTCACCGCCGCTGAAATCCCAGAACTTATGCCAGCCGGACTGAAAGATCCTGCTGTGCCAATCACGCTTCGGCGCCGCGCCCAGCCAGGCGTCCCAGTCAAAACCGCCGGGCATCGGACTTGAATCGCCTAAATAGAACGGCTTGCCGGGCTTGAGATTGTAAACCTTGACAATCCTGATGTCACCGAGTTTGCCGCTCTTGACATAATCCAAAGCCGAAATCACGTATGCCCCGCTCCTGCACTGCGTGCCGACCTGGACAATACGCTTGTATTTGCGCGCCGCTTCGATCAGTTTTCGGCTCTCCCAGATGTTGTGCGAATGAGGCTTCTCAACATAAACATCTTTGCCCGCCTGGCAGGCGAATATCGATGCCGGCGCGTGCCAGTGATCCGGCGTGCCAATGATAACGGCGTCAACATCCTTCGAGTCCAAAACATCCCGCATGTCTTTAACCAAACGCGGGCCGCGTTTCTGAACTTGGGAGACAAACTTTGCTGTTTTCTCAAGCCGCTCCGGATGCAGATCACAAAGATACGTTATCTGCGCCCCATGCTCTGTCATACCCCGCGCAACAAAATTGCCGCGTCCGCCACAGCCGATCAGCGCGACGTTCACACGCTCATTGGCCCCTAATACTTTCGTCCCCAGTGATATCGCACCGGCGGTATAAACCGAGTACTTAATAAAATCTCGCCTGCTCATAATCGCCATATTCTTGATTCCTTACTAAAACGAAAAACTCATCTCTTACTTCAACACAGCCGCCTTCGGCTTGGCCGGCAGTTTCGGCACTGGCTTGCCCAACGCCCAAAAAACGGCATTGACCAATATCCGTCGAAACGCAGGCATCTTAAAATCGTCCACGTGACCCAGTGACGTATAAAAAACCCGCCCATCGCCGCTGTGCGTATTCGTCCAGGCGACAGGTTCGTGCGGCTTGCGCTCACCAACCCTGCCCATCATCAATGTCGTAGTCGTCGCCGTCAAGGGCAGCGTCTTGTAAAGCCAGGAACGCACGTAAAATTCCCCACTCGGCACGCCGGCCATAATAGGGTGCGATTCGGCTCCCTGCCTGACCCATACATAAGTCCTGGGGTCGCCGTCGTCCTTGTTACCGTGATGGCCCTTATAGTTGCCGCCCAAAACCTGCGGATCAAACCCGGGCCAGTCAACATAACCGGCCGGAGGCTTGGCATTGCGCAGCGCAAAAGCATGACTGGCCGTGCGAAGCCCGATCAAAGGCTTGCCGCTGTCAATATAATCGCGAAGGTATTTCATCTGTTCGGCCGGTAAAGCCCTCCGCCGCACATAAACAACCGCAAGGTCCGCATCCTCAAGCAATTCGAGCCCGGAAATATTGTTGCGCTCCTCGGCTATCGTACTCTTCGAAACGCCCAGTGCGAACTCACACTGAAAATCAAACTCGGTCTGCAACTGCCGCGCAAACTCGGGCAGCGTCTTGTGAGCATCGTATTCGTTCTCGGCAATAACAAAGACCACACGGGGCTGTTTGTCGTTCTTAAAACAAAACTGCGCCTTTCCCGTAATAGCGCTCGACAAAATCGTGCCGCACACATACTTTTCAATGTGCTCGACGATAAGATCGGTGCCGGTAAAGTGATTCACATAAGGCGGCATACGATGATTGTACATCGTGTCCGTAAGGTCGCGAACCAACACAACATTCTTGCCATACCTCGCCATGTTCCGAAGCCCAAAGGGACGCCCTAACACGCACATATTCGTATGCACACCGACAAGAGCTACATTCTTAATACCGCGATGTTCCAGCAAACTCCAGATCCGCTCGCCCGAGTCGCTTATAGCGTCGGCCTCGCTTATCTCGATACCGTCCACCTGTCTGCTCCAGGGACTACCGCCCTTGCACCGAGGCTCGCAGTCACAGCCGCCGTCGGACTGGTCGATCGGGTAAACGCCCTTTTCGTTCGCATCGATCCAGCGACGCCACCCGTTGATGTCACTGGGCACATTATCTGCTTTCGCAACACTCAGCGCCCGCTTATAAGCCGGGTGCTCCTCATAGTGTTTTGTAGTGCTGCTCGGCGCATGTATAATCAGCACACCTTTATCGCGCGCCTTCTTTACAAATTCATTCAACCGAGGCGCCATCTCCGCCACCCGCCTGCTCGCTCCTTTGCACCAGTGCTGATCCCACATATCGCAAACGATGACCGCCGTTTCAGCAGGCTCCCATTGCGCCTCGTTGCTGACAATAATAAAGCCCTCGTCCGAGGCCTTCGGCCGACTGCGAATCTCCAGCGCAAGTTTACCCCGCCCCTCGACAACGCCGGACAAAACCAGGACAGCAAGTACGCATAAAATCGCCAAAAGCCTCGTCGTTCTTCTCATCCCTGCATCCTCCCGTTTTAAAATCAGATAGTCCACGGCGAACGCCTCGGCCGATCCAGCATTCGATTCGCCTGCTCATCGTTGACAAACCGTTCCTTCACCGGATCCCACTGAAGCTTTCGCTTGAGCATCATCGCGATATTACCCAAGTGACATATACTCGCCGAGCGATGCCCCACCTCCACACGGGCAACCGGGTCCTTGCGCGTCTTGATACAATCAATGAAATTGCGATGATGATTGTTGCTCTTGTAAAGACGGATTTCATTCGGCCGGATAACCGACTGCTGCAGCGATTTGGGATACGTCTCGAAGCGCCTCCCCGTCTGCACCCAGCCTTCGGTGCCTTCGAAACGCACCCCGACCCATCCCTTAACATCCGTCTTGCAAATCAATTCAACGCCGTCGGCGTACCTGGCCCGAAAGTGAATCTTCGTTGGCGTAGTAAACAGCCCATCCCGAGGAAACTCACCACCCAAATCCTCAACCTCCACAGGCCCCGTATCGTCCGTGCCGTTGCCCCACTGCGCCATATCGATTGAGTGGGCGCCGAGATTGGTCGTCTGTCCGCCCGAGTAATCGAGAATAAATCTGAACATATAAAGGCACCGCGACTTATGATAAGGCTCCCACTTAGCCGGACCAAGCCACATATCATAGTCGAATCCCTCCGGAATCGGCATCGGCTTCCAGTCGCTTGCCGGACCGACTCTGTTGTTGGGCCCGACCGGCGTAAAAATCCTCTTCAATTTCCCGATGCGCCCGTTGCGAACAAGTTCACATGCAAACCGCGTCTTCTGCCGTGACCGCTCATGACTACCCGTCTGAAAGACCACCCCGTGGCGCCGAACAGCCTCGACCACCGCCCGCCCTTCCGGAATCGTAAGCGTCATCGGCTTCTCGCAGTAAATATCCTTCCCCGCCTTCGCCGCCATAATCGACATCACCGCATGCCAGTGGTCCGGCGTCACAATCGTCACGGCATCGATATCGTCCCGCGCCAAAACTTCACGAAAGTCGACGTGAGCCGAGCAGCCCTTGAAAGTTTTCGACGGCTTCTCTTCGCTGTAGTGATGTTCAACTATCTTCTGCGCCGGAACCCGCCCAAGATAATTGCCCTTCCACCCGTTCCTGTACCAGTGCCCGTATTCACGACTGCCCTTCTCCGGATCGCACACCGCCACAATCTGCACGTCGTCCTGCTCCAGGAACGCCCGCATATCGTTCGTGCCCATGCCGCCTAATCCAATACAACCCATGACGACCCGGTTGCTCGGAGCATTGGCTCCAAAAACCGACGATGGAACAATATAAGGCATGCCAAATGCCGCCGCCGTCGCAGCAGCACTGTGCTTGAGAAAATCACGCCTGGTCAGCCCACTTTGAGTTCTTGACTTGTACCTTGCCATAATCACTCCTGAAAACAGCAATTATAACAATTCTCACAGCCACGCCAAACGAAAACCCACCGCCAAAAAATTGCAGCCGGACCCAAAGCGACCTATTTGATTGCAGGAAATACCCCTCTCATGCGCATAAAAAAAGGGAGACACAGGCGTTTGAAAACGATATGTAGGCCTGTCTCCCTGCTGCGATATGCCTCGGTTACACTTTACCGCGGTTAGTGTAATAGCGAAACCGCCAGGTTGCATTCGCAACACCCGTATTATAAGAAAAGAGCACCGGCAATGTCAAGCCTTTTTTACCCGGCGCGGTCATTTTTCCGCAAAAATAAACACGCCGGCCACCCAATACAAACAGCCGTACCTCAACCGCTCACCCTCTCGCCGCCACACCGCCAAAAAACGCCACAAAACGCTACACCGTATGATAGCTGAAATCCAGCACCTTCGGCTCTACCAGACTGCGATAGTCAGCCATCAGCATGCGCACCGCTGTTTCGTGACTGCCGCCCTGGAAAGTAATGTGGTCGTCTTTTTCAAGCGCCTTGTCCATAATAGTCGGCAGATCGTAAAGATTACCGAAAGGAGGTTCGGCCCCGAGTTCGCAATCGGGAAACATTTCACCCATCTCACTTTCGTCCACCAACTCCACAGACTCGGCCCCCAACTGGCTCTTCAGCGCCCCAAGGTCGATCTTGTAGCACGCAGAGAGCACGCACATCATGTACTCACCGTCAACTCGAACGATCACAGGCTTCGCAACAAACCTGCCCGGCTCATGCTCAACTGCAGCCATCTGCTGAGCAGTAAACACCGGCGGGTGCTCCGTAATCTCGTAATCGATCCCCGAACTGTCAAGATAATCTGAAAGTTCCATGATAAGACCTCCCGCAATATAAATGAACAATCGGCCATTTATTCCATCGCCATCAATTTCTAACCACCCAAATCCACCCTGTCAATCCATTATTTCAAAAAGACAGCCCACAAAACCCCTTACGTACGAAATTATAAGAAAAATATGCAAAACAAACCCAAACTCCAAAAAAGTCAAATGAACGTAAATAAGTTATTAACAAAGGATTATGAAAAAAAGACACTTGGCGAACGCGGGAAAAACAAACCCAAAACAAAGCCAAACAAAGCCAATCAAATCGAAGATCCCGAGGGGACCCAATTTCACCCCCCCCTGCCGCCTCCGGCTTCCGTTACCTATGTGCCGATCAATGCCTTTTAAATATAGTAAGGAGCATGTATAATGAGCAGAAAATCGCGATTTCTAACAAACTAACCGTAATCCGAAAGGACGACTCATGAAAAGGTTTGCTCTTATTCTACCGGTCATCGCAACTCTCATCGCCACCGCATTGGCGGTAAACCACGCCGATTCGAGACGACTGAAAACTCTCTCCGATCATATTCTGCTGCAAGCCGAAGATCTCAAGGCCGCAAGCAAAGGCCCTGCTTTTGATTCGGTTGAGGTCCAGCAGCTTCTTGTCGAGCTGAAGGACTCGATCAAAGAGTACGAAGAGGCGATGGTGTTTGCTCAGAGCCGTTATGAAGGAGAGATTCTGCTTGGAACGACGCCCGGCGGAGACAGCACGTGGCTCGAGACCTTGTGCAGCGGACGTTTCGACGGGCTGTTCAAGGAGATACGAATCAGACGGACAGGGCAGAAGACGAGGTACCTGAGAATAAATGATATTGAAATCACGTACAGGGCTGGTATGGGACCGGGCAAGGGACTTGGCAAAGGACGTAAACAAGAGACGTTCAACAAAAACGGTAGGTTCAAGCTGCGTCACGGGGAGGTTTTCAAACTGGCGCTGCCGAGGCCGATGAAGATTGCGCGGGTTCGTATCAACATCAACCATAAATCGACAGGCTTAGAGGTTTACGGAATCCCGTTTGATTCCGGCCGACAGCGACATGTTCGCGTCGAAACGCAGCACCATTCGAGAGAGAGCCTGTTGGCGGGAGAGAGGCTGTTAGGGACGACGCCGGGAGGTGACGGTACGTGGGTCGAGACGGTTTGCAGAGGAGCTGGAGCTTTGGGCAGGCCTCTAAGGGAGATTCGGCTGAGAAGGACCGGCAACGAGGCGAGGTATTTGAGAATCAATGATATCGAGGTCACCTACCATACGCATCAAGGAATGAAAAAAGAAATATTCAACAAAAACGGAAGGTATAAGCTCTACCGTGACGGCGTTTTCAAACTCGCGCTGCCGAGGCCGATGAGGATAACCCATATTCGTGTGCGGATCGGTCATAAATCGACAGGATTGAAGGTATTCGGGGTATATTGGAACGTGTCCCAATAGCCACAAAACACCTAACACCTTGACAAGACAAGACTTAAGTACGCTTGTCCACAACACAGACTTGTCGAGGCCGAGAAGAGAATATAATTTCACCATCCCGGCAGTCAAATAACTTGACACCCTGCCAAGGCCATAGTAGAATGTAATTATTAAACCGGCGGATATATTAAAAGGGGTGTTAGGGATGACAAAGACTGTAACGCGAAAGGTTGCGTTCGTTTCCTCTTTCATTCCGCGCAAATGCGGCATCGCAACATTTGTGTCCGACCTGATTGCCAATGTCTCTTTAGCATCCAAAGATGAATTCGAGCCTTTGGTAGTCGCGGTCCGCTCCGACACCGACCTCAAGTTTGACGATCCGGTCAAGTTCGAGATTCGCCAGAATGTCAAGAGCGATTATATCTCGGCGGCCGACTATGTCAATTTCAGCCACGTCGACCTCGTCAGCATCCAGCATGAATTTGGCCTGTTCGGCGGCGACGCCGGCTCGTATCTGACCTTGCTGCTCAAAAGACTAAAGGCCCCGGTGATAACCACCCTGCACACAGTTCTCGATGAGCCTGACCCGGCGTATCATCAATCGCTCGTAGACGTCTGCAACGCATCCTACAAGGTAATCACCATGAACGAACGGGGCGTGAGTATGTTGCGCGACATCTACGGGATATCCAGGAAGAAAGTTCTACTCATACCGCACGGGATACCCAATCTGCCTTTCGTCGACAGCAACTACTATAAGCACAAGTTCGGGATGGAAGGAAGGCGAACTATCCTTACGTTCGGTCTGCTCAGCAAAAACAAGGGTATCGAGGTTATGCTCAAGGCGATGCCGGCGCTGATCAAGGTTGAGCCTTCGGTCCTGTACGTAATCCTGGGAATGACACATCCGTCGGTGCTCAAACACGACGGCGAATCTTACAGGTTCGGCCTGCAAAGAATGGTCAAGAAGCTGGGCATCCAGGAACATGTCATCTTTCATAATCGTTTTGTTGACGACGACGAACTGAGTAACTTTCTTTGCGCGACAGACATTTATGTCACGCCTTATCTGAACGCCGAGCAGCTTACAAGCGGGACGTTATCATTCGCTGTGGGTACGGGCAAAGCTGTCGTCTCTACACCATACTGGGCGGCGTTGGAGTTGCTGGCGAAAGGTCGCGGCAAACTGGTCCCGTTCGATGATTCGGAAAAAACGGCCGAAGCTATTGTTGAAATCCTTCGCGACGACTCGCTCTTCTACAGCCTGCGAAGAAAAGCCTACGATTACGGCAGGTCGAAGACATGGCCTAAGATAGGGCAGGCTTACTGGAAGCTGTTCGGGACAAAAAGGCTTCCGGTTCATGTCGCCGCCAGGGCCTTGCCTTCAGTTGCTGAAACAATATCAGGTATGCAGGTGCCGGAACCGTCGCTTGATCACCTGATCAAGATGACAGACGATACGGGCCTTTACCAGCATGCCAATTTTACGATACCCAACCGGTATCACGGTTACTGCACCGACGACAACGCCAGGGCGGTAGTCGCCATGACAAAGTATTACACCCAGTACACCGAGCCGCGTGCACTGCGTTTGTTCTATACATACCTGTCTTTTGTCATGCACTCTCAAAACAGTAACGGTACGGTTCGCAACTTTATGAACTTCGATCGGACGTGGGTGGAAAACGAACCGGTTCACGATGCGTTGGGCCGAGTACTGTGGGCCCTGGGCTCGGTGATAGCGAAGCCGCCTTCTCCGGCATACTTGTCGGTGGTTAAGGACTGCTTCGACAAATCGGCGGAGCATGTGCAAAGACAGTATCCCCGTGGAATGGCTTACTCGATTCTCGGGATGAGCGATTATTTGAAGCAGTTTCCCGGCGCCAGTGACATCAAGCGTCAACTGGAATTAGCTTCGGACGGTTTGCTGGCACAATACCGGGAAAACCGTTCGGACGATTGGCGCTGGTTCGAGGATTCGCTGACCTACGACAACGCTGTTTTGCCGTGTGCTTTGCTTGTTGCGGCGCTGACTTTCGGCGATAAGTACGCCGATGAGGCCGTCGAGAGTTGCGAATTTCTCCTTAGCAAGACTTTTGACGGGAGTCATTTCAGTTTCGTCGGGTGCAAGGGATGGTATGAACGCCGCGGCGTCAAAGCCAACTTCGACCAGCAGCCGATGGAGGTCACCAGCACGACAATGATGCTTCGGCTCGCTTACGACCTGACGGGGCAGACCAGATACTTAGCTTTGCAGAGGAAAGCCTTCGACTGGTTCCTTGGTGAGAATGATTTACATATTCCGGTTTACGATTTTCGCACGAAAGGATGCTGTGACGGGCTGACGGCGACAGGAGTTAATATCAACCAGGGCGCCGAGAGCACGCTGAGCCTTTTGATGAGCCTGCTGTGCATTGTCGAAAGCTACGCGGTGGTCGACAAAATAGTAGAAGACGCCGACGCCGTAAAAACAGCAACCCGCCAGAAACAATCCGAGTTGACCGGGCAGACAATTCAAAACCTCGCGATTAAAACCATCGCAGAGAAGAAATCTAAAAAAAAAGAGGTTGAAGAACCTGCGTAACCCGCTTGCTCCGGAGCTAACGGGAGGAGGAGCTATACCACCGGGATAAATTCTTCTGTTAATTGCCCTCGATGACGTCCGCGGTCTTCTGTGCTGTCCACTGGATGTCGCCTCCGACGCCTTCGATCGTCTGACAGCCGACACACGAAAGCACCACGAGAATCAAGGCAACCGTCAAAAGTATTTTCTTTATCATGCTATCGTACTCCCTTGGCCACTTTGGCCAACCTACACTGCTCAAAAATGCCTGCGGTAAAGCATAAGCTCGATGTAATCCCAGGCTGTTGACGGGCTTGCCATTTACAGTTTTTCCTGTTGGCAAAACCTGCATATCTATATATTCTTATCGGATAAGTTGGTGAATTCGTAATAACTAAAATCGGGCGGATCAGATGAAAATTGCCAGTTTCAACGTTAATTCCCTGCGAGCACGGCTTCCGATAGTGCAGGATTGGCTCGGCGAGCATAGCCCGGACGTTCTTTGCGTGCAGGAAACGAAGGTTCAGGACGTTGATTTTCCGGGCGAGGCGTTTGATAAGGCCGGCTATAGTTACGTTTTTCGAGGCCAGAAAAGCTATAACGGCGTGGCAATCTTCAGTTCAAGCGAAATTAGCGGGGTCAAGTACGGTTTCGATGACGAGCCGCGGGACGAATCCCGGCTGATCAAGGCTGTGGTTAATGGCGTTGGAATCGTCAATACTTATGTTCCGCAGGGCGAGTCGCCCGTCTCTGAGAAATTTCAATATAAGCTCGAATGGTTTGATCGACTGAGCACGTTTTTCCGAGAGAATTTTAAGCCGACGGATCCGGTCATCTGGGTTGGCGATTTGAATGTCGCGCCGGAGGCGATAGACGTACACGACCCTGAAAATCTGCTGGGCCACGTCTGTTTCTGCCCCGAAGTGAGCGAGGCCCTGCAGAAGACGATGAAATGGGGATTCGCAGACGTGTTCAGAAAGCACTGCAACGAGGAAGGCCAATACACCTTCTGGGATTATCGCATCAAAAACGCTCTCAAACGCAATATCGGCTGGCGTTTAGACCACATAATGGCCACAAAACCGCTGGTTGAGAAAAGCACAGCCTGCTACATAGACAAACAACCCCGCGCAAAAGACCGCCCCAGCGACCACACCCCCATCATCGCCGAATTCGACTGGTAAAAAAAGGCTGTTGAGCAGTTTTTTTACACAACTTTTCCTTGCTTGAAATCAGCTATATAGTGTATAATTGAGATGGTTCATACGGATCGATAAATTGCTAAGGAGCGGATAAAGAATGTCTGCTGCCGTACGCATTTTGAATGTTCCGAGTAATGCGGTGCGATTGGGTGCAGGAGGAAGGCTTGGCGTGCATGAACAGGGGGCTGCTATGCCTTTTCGGGGAGACGAAAATGCATAGAATCGATGTCGAAAACAAGTTACAAATCAAGCAGTTGCTCTATGCCGGCGCAGTCCTGGGCATCAAAGGCAACCAGTTTCGCGCCTTCGAGGGTTTTCAGCTTTGGTGGTATGACCGGAAACACAACATTTGCCATTGCGCCGAATCCCATTGGCTGGATACGAGACAGCGAAGCACGCCTCATAGTTTTAAGAAGACGGTGAAGATTCTGTGGCACAATCGCGACTCGCTCTTTATGAGCATCAAGCATGTCTCTGAAGATAAGAGATTGAGGTTATTCAGAGTTCTTGGAAAGGCGCACTCGGCCGGTGAGAAGGGACATAGATGATGGGAGGATTTAATTCCGTCAAAGAGATTCTGGAATTTGCAATTGCCAAAGAAGTGGAAGCAAACAAGTTCTACACCGTTTTGGCCGACCGGGTCGCGAATCCTGCGATGAGCGAGTTAATCCTGCAATTTGCCAAAGAAGAACTCGAACACAAGGCCAAACTCGAGTTGGAACTGATGAAGGCAGGCAGGGTAGTAGCCAAGGCGGAGAAGTTAGCTGACTTCGATATCAATGATTACATACTGGTGGACGCCGGAGACACCGCACGTATGGATTACGGCGACCTGCTTCTTGCGGCAATGGAGAAGGAAAAGGCGTCCTTCAAGCTTTACGTCGTTCTCGCCGGAATGGCTGAAGATGAAGACTCCCAGCAGGTGCTTGTGTCACTGGCCGAGGAGGAAGCCAGGCACAAAATGCTGTTTGAAATTGAATATGATGAGATGGTGCCAAAGCCAACGTAGGCGCGAATACCGGATAATGGCTGCAAACCCGCGCACAAGAACCGCCCCCGCGACCACACGGTCATTGTCGCTGAGTTCGATTGGTAACATGGGCGGTTAGTTAGAAGTGGTGCTCTGGGCCGGAATCACCATCGGCGCTTTCTCTGGCGGCTAACGCGATCAGCCTGTCATCGGCAAATTCAAAAATTTTGTCCAGGCCTGTCACTGCGAAAATGCCTTTTGTCGGAGCCGTGACATTGCAGAGTACAAGTCGGCAATCGTGCTCGGTGAGCATTTTTTGTAATTTCAACAACATGGTGAGGCTCAATGAGGTAACCACGTCGACGCTGGAAAAGTCAATAATTACGTCACAGTTATATCTGCTGCTGACAATTTTTGTAATATGGCTAAGCTCATCGGCCATTTGCGGTTCAGACGGCAAGTCGACAAAGATGACGTTATCGGTCCAATCGTGGATCGGCATTTTCTACCCCCTTATAATGTGTCTGTACGCTAAGCCCTTGCAGTCTGACCACAGGACATCCCAGAGAGGCCAATTCATTCTTTCTTAAAGTATAAACCAAAAATGCAAGAATCAAAACACGGCGGCAATTAATTTGGAGTCGCAGAGAAAAACTTCCAAAGCAGCATAGATTAAGATCGGACCTCACAGGCGAGAGTATGACGCAGCATAGGCCAAACAAAAGTCTTATATCAATTCCGATTAATCAATGCGCTCAGCATAGGAGGCTCGACAGACAGATTTAATGATAGCAGGATTGAGAACGGTTTTATGCCAGGCATCGATCGCAGCATAGCGAAGTGC
>Ga0075123_10000996_pt1 | contig 14502 bp, 22 predicted proteins | sample AntAceMetag02UKX_FD_69808 | JGI IMG/M metagenome (GOLD analysis project Ga0075123, IMG submission 69808) | Saline lake microbial communities from Ace Lake, Antarctica - Antarctic Ace Lake Metagenome 02UKX | ecosystem: Environmental > Aquatic > Non-marine Saline and Alkaline > Saline | place... | reverse complement strand
TGTGGTTGTGCTCCCAACTACTCCGCTCCTTATATTGATAGGACTAGCGAAACTTAAAACCTCTCCTCCCAAAATATTCATAGCTCCGGCCCTGGTGGCTCCTCCGGCCCTGGCTCCCAGGTACGTAGTAGTTCCTCCGGCTACTCCGGCCCCTACCGTTGAGAATATTAGGGCTTTCTGTGTCATAGCTCCCGGTCTGCTAAAACTTAGATAATCGCTTTTACTTAATGCTGGAGTGTTTGGAGCGTTCATAACATTATTAAGTTTAGGGTTTAGATTTTGTATATTAGCGTCTCCCCAATGAAACCTTTTAACCGCGTTCCCCTCTCCGCTTATTTGTCCGGAGCCAAAGGTAGAGTAAAGATTAGTACCAAAATTAACCATACCTACGCCTACCTGGGTAGCGCCTACGCCCATAGACCTAGTAGTTAGCATAACGTTTCTACGGGCTACGTCTTTAGAATTAGCCCCGGCATAAATCCCTAGCCTCTCGTTTCGTGCTAGTTGCTGGGCCCTTTTAACTTCGCTCTCGTCCATATTAAAACCCTGGTCTTGTCTCTTTGCCAGTTCTAAGCTAGCGTAATTATATTCAAAGGTCCCGGCTGTTTGCTTGCCGTTTACCGACATAAAATTAGCGTTAGAAGTATAGCCGTATTTTGTTACGGTTTCGCTTGGGGATAGGTTGGGGTCTACTGCTATAGCTGGGTTATATGTTGTTCCCCTGGTTGCCTTATAATCTGCTGGGGATAAAGTCATAACTCCCTTTTCTGTAATTGGTCCGTCTCCGGCGCTTAAATTTCTATCCTTTACTAACTTCGTACTATTGGGGTTTGGAGCTCCCGAAGTAATTTTAGTAGTATATCCGCTAGAGCCTCCGCCTCCCCTAGAAGTTCTTACGGTGTCTTGATAAGTTCCCCCGCTCGTGGTCGTGGTTGTTCTTTGAGTTCCTACCTGGGTCCCGCTCTTATCCACTATACGAGTATCTTTATAAGAAGTTATAGGCGCGGTCGTTGTTGTGCTCTCGGTTTTCTGTGTCTCCCTCTTAGTCCCCCCGGGTAACCAGCCCCCTACTTTTTTGTCTATCCTAGAATACCACCCCATTATAAAAGTATGTACTACAAACTATTTAAAGTTTGCGAAAAGTGTAGACATTATAGAAAGCCTTAAATAGTTTAATTTAAATATAATTTATATGGAGGACCAAACTATAGGGGGAGATTTAGCTTATGACTTACGACAACGTTACGCTAAAATTGTGGGGGACCACTTAGAAGATATAAGTATAGCCCGTAAAAATAAGAGTTATGATTTATACTTTAGGTTTCTCGAGGACCTTTATACTATTACTAATCACAAATTTAAGTATACTAAGAAGTCCGACAAAGGAAATAGAATTAAAGAGGACGAAACGGACCAGTACCCTACGCTAATACAAACCGTTGTTAATATAGCTAATCAATACCCTAACGCCTGGGGCGGGGCTGGTGTTGTAGGGGCGGAGATAGCACATATAGAAACCGCCTTAAGAGCTGTTGAAATGTACCTTTATAAGAAAATGGACGGCGCTAGTATGTTCGGAAGTAAAAGAGACGTAGAGGGTTTAGTTTAATGAGAGAAAGTATTATAGATTTTTATATGTCGCCTATCTTGGAGGAGCAATTAGACAACGCTAGGGAGGCCGTAGAAAAGCGAGACCGTGATTTTGTTATAGCAATAGACGGAGAGGAGGGTAGCGGTAAAAGTGTTTTGGCCCAACAGGTAGCTAAGAAATTAGACCCGGATTTTAATATAGAGAATATTGTTTTTAATGCCGACCAATTTATAGAGAGAATTAAGAAAGCTAAAAAGAATAGCTGTATTTTACTGGACGAGGCTTTTAGCGCGTCTAGTTCCAGGGGAGCCTTAACAGAGGTAAACCGTTCTATGGTTGCGGTCGCTACTGAAATGCGACAACGTAACCTTTACGTATTAATCGTATTACCTACCTTTTTCGACTTAGATAAGTATTTCGCTTTGTGGCGTTGTCGGGCATTGTTTCACGTTTACTTTAATAAAAACGGAGGGCGGGGTAGTTTTATTATATTTCCTAAGTCCTCTAAAAAGTACCTTTATCTAAATGGAAAGAAACATTATAATTATAGTAAGCCGGCTAGTCCTTTCCCAGCGTGTAGCTTTCCTAATAAGTATACTGTAGATGAAACCGAATATAGGCAAAAGAAAGCGGAGGCCTTTAATAAACGTACAGTTTCTAACCAGGCTAAGAAATGGAAGTTACAAAGGGATAGTTTAGTTAACGAGTGTTATCATAATCGAGACGTCGCTAGTAGAGAGTTCGAGAAAATATTTACTAAGTGGGGGGCTGTGCCTATTAGTCAAAGGGAGATACAGAAGATAGCCGGCTCTATGAACATAAACGAGCGTACTATAGAGGAGGAGGACGACGATTTAGAGGAGACCGTAGTAGCTCCTGGGCCTGCGATTTTGGATTAACGCGAACACGAATACGCGCCCCAATTATTAAATAACCTTATGAAACACAAAAAAAACAAAAAAAAGGGGAGAGGGAGGGACAGAAACCAACCCCTCCGCTCTGCTGTGCTCATACTTTTAATTATTATTCTTGGTTTAGTTGTGCTTAATCTAATGGCTAGCTTTATGATTAAGGCTAATAAAATAAATGACTATCAGAACTCTTGCGAGGCTTGCGCTGGTAAAGGTATGTTAAACTGTATAAATTTTAATATCAAACAAATTAATAAAAATAATAATAAAGAAATAAAATACGAAGAAGTAATAATAAATTATTCTTCTGTTCTTGCTAACAACGTTTCCCCAATCCCGATTAAATAATTTAACTTCTTATTAATTAACTCTAGGTTTATAGGGACCTCTACAACCTCCGGGCTCATAGCTGGGGCCTCTGCTTGTGGAGCTACTGGGGCCGGAGCTACTGGAGCTACTGGGGCCTGTGGTACTTCTTGCGCTGGCGCTGGCGCAGTTGTCGCTATAGGAGGTTGAGCTACTGGGGCCGGAGCTACTGGATCTACTGGGGCCTGTTCCTCTTTCTTGGCTTTTGGAAATCTCATTTAATTTTAACCTCCCTTTTATTTGTAATCTTAAATTCGAACTCTCCAGGCGCTACCTGGTCTATAATGTTTATTAACTCGTTAGCTAGCTCTAGCCTAAACTCTCGCCTCATTTGTCCCCAGGGTAATAAATGCTTGGCGTTACAATCCGGACACTCAAAAACTATATTATCATTTTCCATATTAACGCCTCTTGCTAGGGTCCACATAGACCGGGAAACAATTAGTACACCTTAAAAATTTATTTTGCGCTGTCGGCCAATAGAAACGGCCACACTTACATTTTAGCTTTTTCTTACAACCGCGCGGAGTTTGTGATTTTCCCATTATAATTTACGTGTTAAAACGTCCGTTTAATCGGTCGCCTTAATTACAGGGGTAACCTCCCCCTGTTTAACATACCCCCTTTTTAGTTTCGGACGGCCTAGAGTTTTTCCCTGGGCTCGCGCTCGCGCTAGTCCGGCCTTTGTTCTCTCGCTTATTAGGTCCCTCTCCAGTTGCGCAAAGGCGGAAATGATAGTTAGCATAGCCCGACCCATTGAGCTATTAAGGTCTACGTTCTCGGTATAGGAATAAACCATAATGTTTTTATCTACCAATTTCTCTATATGTTCGATTAGCTCCCGGGTACTTCTAGCCCAACGGTCAAATTTATAAATAATTAATCCGTCGTATTCTTTTCTTAGAAGTCTATTATAAAGGTCCCATTGAATAGGCCGGGTTTTTCTAGTGCTTTCTTGCTCCTTAAAAATCTCGTAGTCGTAACTCATACGTTTACAGTATTGTACTAGAGGCGCTATTTGATTATCTACGGTTTGGTCCTGGGTTGATACTCTGACATAAATAGCTACTTTCATACTCTAAACCTCCGGCGCTTTACGCTTTGGTCTCCGGTCTCGTTGTCGGCTCTACACTTCTTACAAAATTTATTATCGCTCCACTCCTTAACATTCCTCCGACACTTTCGACACTTAAATTTAATCCTTTTATCTTCTGTCATTTTTTACCTCGATTATTTCATAGGGCCACTCTTTAGCTCGCTCCGGGCTGGTCTTTATTGTTGGTACGTAAAACTTACACCCCTTATTATTACCGGCGCAATCATAACACCCCCTCGCCTCGTAGTTGTTTCTTTGGCCTGTTGTTAAATCCGGCCGGCTAGCCTGGTCTAAATTATAACATACCTCTACTTTAGTTTCTATCATATCTAAAATAGTTAGCCACTTTATTTATTAACATTATAGCGATATATCCCAAATTAACATAAATAACCGTTGGTATAACTCGGGAGAGTTCGAGGGTGTCGGCTCCGGCCTCCGATAATACGAATACCGATATAACTAGAATTAAGACGAAACCAGTAAAGCACATAAAGACAAACTGTAAATAACAGAAAAAAGCTAACACGTCCCAGGCGCCTATTAAAAAACCTTTTAAATTAAATTTCATCTTCTACCCCCCATATTAAAAAAGCCCTTTTTCTCCCCGCTCTCTACTACTGTCCTATTTTCGGTAGTGATACCTTTTAACAGGGCCCTTATACCGCCTCCCTCGGGTTGCTTAAGCGTTATTATTGAATTTCCAAATACTATCTCATTTATAAAAAAAAGTTGGTCTGTGCCCGTTATACCGTATTCTGCCCAGTTCTTAAGCGCCATACGTTGCGCGGTCTTGGCTACACTATGAGCCCTTAGTTTAATCTCGTGGTCCTTTAATTTAGAAATAGCTACGTTTTGAGACGAAGAAGTTAACATTAGGTTAGCTAAATCGTTAGCGCCGGTTGCGGTTAAAGCTCTATCTTTTAAGTATGGTTGTTCGACCCAAACGCCATTAATTAACTCTTGGCCCTGGAGCTTGTGCCTTAAAACTTCTACGATTAAATCCGGCCTAATCTTATCCAGTAAATCGGCTTTCTCTCCTCCTCCACTAGAAACAGGGGGGTAGTTAAAAGCTGGCTGTGCTTGCTGTTGTGCTCCGGCTGGCGGGGCTACCTGGTTATTATTCTCGTCTACGTAAATAGTGCTAGGAGCCATTAGACCACACTCCTCTTTAAAATTTCCTGGGGGTCAAAAGCTAAAGCCTTTTTCTCTCCGCCCCACATTTTAAAGAAAGACGCCCCTAGTAAAAAATAAAATATTGTTATGAAAACAGAGCTAAACTTTTGAGCGATATAATAATTAGTCCAAAAGTGAGTATGCGAAAAGATAGCACAAATACCGACGAACGTAAAACAAATACCGCCATACAAAAAGAAATAATATTTAAAGCTCCTCATTGGAAAGTACCCCCGTGGGCCTCGGCGTCTGCTTTCAAAAATCTAGCTATTTCGTCTTTTGATTTTCTAGGGTACGTATGAATAAGCACGTTTTCTATTTCGTCATATCTAACGGGCTTTCCGTTTTTCTTTGCTAAATTAAAGACTTCTTTAGCTATGGCCTTATTAGAAAATGTAGTTAAGGTTAAGCCGTCTTGTATAACAATCTTCATAGCTACATTTTCCCCGCCTCTCGTGATAACACCGTTTAAAATTAAATGGTCCATTTATGGGGCTGTACTGGCTATATAGCTAGTACCCTCCGTTACCAATCCGTCCCAAATTGCTTTACAGATATTGGGCGCGTCTCGAATTAAGTTACTAGCCTCCGTTTGTCCCTGTTTTACCATTTGCGTAATAATGATAATAGAGATTAAAAGAATTATCGCCATAGTTCCCAGAATAATAGCCGGTAGTAATTTCTCGAATTTACTCATAGTTTCTTTATTATTATTCTCCATAATCTTATTACTAGCGTCCCTAAAGTCTCCGGGAGCGATAGAGCTTAACATTACCTCGGCCTCGTCGTCTAGTTTCATTTTTGGAAGTAATATTAAAATATCCGGGTCGTCCGGTTTTCTAACGAGTAATAAACCCCTCTGTCCTTTAATTTGGTGGAAGTCCTCGGAGCTACCGCCCTGTATTTCTCGACCGTCTTTTAATTTTAAAACCTGTTCCCCGGACCAATCCAATAGACCGAATAAAATACAATTTCGCCTAAACCAACCCGCTTTATGAATTTCTATAATCTGTTTACCGGCTCCGGCGTCCGTAAATTCTATCGCTGTATAAATTAACTTTCGTCTTTTCTTAATTGCTAAAATAGCAAACCCTCCGCCGAAAACAACTAAACCTAGAATAATCCAAAATATAAACGTAGACATAATATTAATTAACCAACCGCCTACGGAGCCAATAAAGGGCATTATACCCTACCCTCTGCTATGTCTCTGCTATAGCAAACCCTAATTATTTTTCCCCTTAATTCTTTGGGTACTAGAACGTGCGCGCCGTCGCCAATAGCTACGGCCTCTTTGTCTGCGATAAATGTTTTTAATCCCTTATCGTCTCTAAGTATATTTTTTATGCCCTCTTTTTCCGGTGTCATTATTTATATTATATTTATTTAGTATTTAAATGTTTACTAAATAAACCCGACCCCCTTTATATTTAATAACTCCCCTTTTCTCCAGGACATTTAAAATAATTGTAAATTTATTATGTAACTTTCTATTCTTAAACACTTCGTCCCAGGACGTTTTATAATAATATTCTGCTATCTGTGTGGACTTTAAAAAATCGTTTGTCTTTGGGACAGAGAATAAATATAAAATTGTGTTCTGTATTTTCTTTAATTCTAATAAACTAATCTTTGTTTTAACTTCTTTAGGCTCTGCGCCTCTCTCGGGCTTTTGGAATTTTACAACCTCTAAATAATCTCCTACTATGAAAGTTTTAAAGGAGCTCTTGCCTTTCCACCCGCTTATAGTTTCTCGCCTCTCCTCGTTATAAAGCCTTAATAATTCGTTGCCTACTCTCTCTAGCTCTATTGTCTATAGTCGTCTCTCATTAGTTTACTTTCTCCGCAATTTTACCGACGATTTTAGTTAGCTCTGTTACGGAGGCGCCTAATTGTTGAATACTCGCCACGTGGCTTTTAAGGTGTGTCGCGTACATTTCTAAGTTTTTGGCGTTTTGGCCCACGGCGTTTAAAACCATTTGAGGGGTAAAGCCCTCTACTAAATCTAAACCCTTAAAAAAATCCTGGACCTTTACGTTATCCTTTTCGGCTGTGTCCGGGTGTACTGTTTCCAGTTCCTCCAGGTTATAAGAATTATCAATTAATAGCCATAAACCACGGCCGGAGTAAATATTTAACTTCTTGTTATTTTCTAGGTATTGCCGGGCTAGTGAGTTTTTGATTAAGGCGTAATGTTGCCGGGCCACTTTAAACTTATACTTTCCGAAGTTACTAAAGTCTGCTTTTAATAATCTCTCCAGGTGTTTTATAACTCTTAAGAATTTTGCTACGGCGTCCCCTTTGGCTCGTGTTGCGGTCTCTGCTATGTAGCTCTCCGGGAAATTAACAATTATAGACCTATTGGTTAAAGCGACCTTTGTTTTTTGTGCGGTTATTCTTTGACCTCTTATCACGCCTCCAACGTAATAGGGGTCGTACTTAATTCCTAGTTTATTTAATATATCCTCTCTCTTTCCCCAGTTTCTAAAATTATTAGGTATCTCTAGTTTGAATAAAAACCCGTGCCCTCGTACCGTATTAGGCTTTAAAGTCCCCCCGTTGTTCCGACCTATCACTATCGTTTTATTTTTACTTCTTTTCTTAAAATCCTTTAGAAATCTCCAAACTCCATAACCTACTTTTTCAATACAACCCTCACGCTTTAGCGTCGCTATGTAATGGTTTAAACGTTGCTTTGATATGTCTAACTCTTTAGAAATCTGCGCCGGGCTATTCCCCTTTTTTATCTGCGAGAGTATAGTAAAGTAAAGGTTTTTACCTAATTCCATTTACGAATTAAGTTTTACTTCTTTATAAACTTTTCTAAGAAATGGGAGACCTCCCCAGTTATGGGGAGGCTTAAAATAAAAAAAATAAATCTATTAAGAAACTAGCCTAAATTAATAAGCTCGTTTCTTGCCGAAAGTCATAGCGCCCACAAACATAAGACCAACGAAGATAGCGATTACTGCGGGTGTCCACCCAGCTAATCCCTCTTCTCCAAGTTGTCCTAGCAAATAGCCAGTATTATTCTCCGCCTCTGTTCCGGTTACACTGTCCCCGAATTCAGAAAGTACGATAGACCCAATACCAATAATTAACGCGAAAACAACTAAGCCCCAGCCTAGCGCTGTTAATTCTCCAAACATTTTTTACCTCCTTTTGGATTTAGATTATACATAACCCATAGAGCTAAAACTACTACTTAAGTAAATGTGATACAATTAAACCCCTATTGTATACACTTTAACCAAAAGGAGAGAAACCGCCACCAAAACCACCGCTAGAGCCTCTAGGGGCCTGTGCCTGCGACTTTTTTCGCTTTCTCCTAACAACCTTTACGACCTTAGTTTTACGCTTACGTTTCTTTACTTTGACAACTCTAACCACGTCCGGCTTATCTCGTGCTCCCGAGCTTATACCCTGGGCAAACCTAGAGATACCGCCCCCAATAGTACGAGCTACGGCTATTTTTTTCTCGTGTCTCATACCGAAATTTTCCCGTGCCGTTGCTTTACGGTCGTCGTCCATTTTCCGCATATCGTCCCTTACTTCTTTCCGGGCTCTAAGCTGTCTATTTTCTTCCTTTTCTTCCTCGTAAGTTTTTCTACTTCCAAATAATCCCATTTATTTTTTATCCTCCATAATTTAGTTATCCTTTTTATCACTCCATATAATATAAATTACATAGAATAATAAAACACCAACGAAAAAAAGCATAGCCTCCCAGGCTATCAAACCAGCATAAACCAAAAGTATAGCGATAACTAGGGTAGCGAAAGAGGCCGTTATTAAAGCGACTTCAAAACCAAAGGGTAGTAAACCCATAAGCATAACAACCCAAACTAAATAAGTCGCGACCGTCCAAAAGCTCCCGCCGGTATTGTCGTTAGCTATGCCTAGTAGCTGGTCCGGTGTTGTTATTTTAGTCCAATTTACCATTTTATACTTTTATCTTAAATAAGATTTTTAAGATTATAAATACTACACTCATAAAGTAGAGCGTTCTAAATATTGTACCCACTATTAAAGGTAGGCCCATATAGTAGACTAGGGTTAAAATCCAGCCACCAGTAACAAAGGACCAAACTATAGTTCTAACGGAGCTTAAGATAGACCAAGACGAGCTTAAACTTATACCCTCGTCTGTAAAACCAGCCTCCCCCTCTTTTAACTCGTTGTCTACGGTGTTTTGATAGTCTACTAATTTGTCTAGTGTTTCCTGGGTAGCTAGGCCCTCTAGCTCGTAACTTTGGTTATATTTATCATTCATAGAGCCGAAACTCATACCTAATAAAATTACAATTAAAACCGCAAATAAAACCCCGGCAATCCAACCGCCCATAGTAACGCCTTTTTTATTCATCTTAAAATTACGCTTTCTTTAAAAAGTGTATTATGAGCCCTCCAATTACTCCTATCGAAATTACAAATATTAGCGGTACTACTCCCATAGTATAAGAAAAGAATAAGCCAACCACTCCCAGGATTATAACCGCTACAGGGCTAAACAAACCAATTAACATTAAAGCCAACGTTATAATAACAGATATAAATAAACCGAAACCTGTCGTTAATCCTCCGTCTCTTGTATCAAATAATAAGCTAGCTATTGGTATCTCCGGGCTAGCTGTTCTAAAAGCTACTCCCTCTAATAATCCAGTATATCCGGAGCTATTACAACTCAAAGAGCCAATATAACCGCTACCCGTTTCCTCGCAAATAGTAGCATAACCTCCGGCGCTTTTTCTACGGACTACAAAACGTATACTCTCCGTTATTTGTGCCGGGTCATTCCACACATAAGACCATAAAAAAGTATTTTCGTCGTAAGTTAAAGAGCTCTCCACTCCGTAATAACTCGTATAATCTGCCTCGCTGTCGGACACTTTAACGGCATAAGAGCACGGACTAGATAGACAGGCAAACCTAACCGCCTCTCTTAAACTTATTAGAGTACCGTTAGCTAAATTAACTCCTACTCTATAATCTACGTCCTCCGTTTTTACTCTCATAATTGTTTGTCCCTTTTCGTCCGTCTTAGCCATTTCTACAATATCGTAAATATCTAGCTCCGGGTACCACCTAATTAAACTAATGTAGGCTCCGACATAAGGGGCTAATAGTGAGCTCTCAATACTATATAAAAAACTCGTAGCGTCGGCGTTCTCTAATAAAAATAAACTTTCTTCTGCCGTTACGTTTGTTATTGTCCTATTAACATAGGTATAATAACGCCGGTCTGTGTAGCCCTCTTTGGAGTATTGTATTTCTCCATAGCCTAAAGTATAAGCATTTGATACAGATGAATTAATACAAACGTAAAAAGTAGAAATGTTCGTTAGTGTCCCGTGTAGTTCCTTTAGAGTATTATTTGATACCCCATATTTAAAATTATAATTTATGTTTCCGTCTAAACTGCTTAAATTTTCCTCGTTCTTAAACTCAAATTTTAAAGCTTTATCGTCGCACGACGCGCTAACGACTAGCGGGGTTAAATAAATAACCTGTTGGTAGTAGTCGGTTGTGTTGTGCTCCACTCCGTTTAAATTATAGGTCCAGTTTAAAGTTACGTTTTCGTTTTCTGTTATGGCTGGCGCCGTTAGGGTAGTTGTTAATATTCCGGTTGTCCCGTTGTTCGTTGCCGTAGTGTTATATACCGTATTATTATAATTTAAAGTTCCGTTTAAACTTAATATTTGCGAGGCTGTTATAGTCAAAATTAAAGCGTGGGTTTCGCTCTCTACTACCTGGGTTTCTATAGTTTCGTTTTCCTCTATGAAATTAATAAAAAAGTTAGTGTTTGTATTATTCTCGTAGCCGATAGTATCGTTAGCATAGATATATATTATTTTATCTCCTCCAGTATCAAAACTAATATTAATAATTTCATTACAAACATAGCTTATATTTGTAATATTGTCGCTTGTTGAATACCAACATTTATCTAAGCTATCGTCTACGGTACTAACGTTTAAAGTCGCGTTAATAGGTAAGCTATCTGTGGTTATATTTTCCGTTGGAGAATATAAAATTAATTGCGGGGCTGTGCTATCGATAGTAAAAAATAAGGTGTCCGTAGTGGCGCTATTACTATCGTTATCGTTTGCCGTACAACTCCAATTATAAAGACCTTCTTCTAATGTCTCCGTAAACGTGTAATCAGTGTCGTTAATTCCCGAACTATTAACTTGTGTTAATTCTTCATTTAAATAAAATTCTATAGTGGTTAAATTTTGCCCGTCTGTTGCGTTACAAATAAAATTTATTATCTGTGGAGAAGTTGTGTAAATAGTATTATTATCCGGCTCTATTTGTTTAACCGTAGGGCTTGGGCTATCGAAGTCCCCAAAAGGTAAACCGACACCCTCGGCATATAAAAACGTTATTTCCGACCGTGTTAAGTTCCTAGACCAAATAGCTATCTCGTCTAAATATCCGTCTCTTAAGGAGTGGTAAGCTAAAAAACTTCCTATATGTAAATCGGTAGAGGGATAAGAAAAACCTACGCTCGTCTCCGTAGTGGTTAAAATATCGTCGATATAAAAATTAGCCGTTGTCCCGTCATAAGTAAATATGCTCATATGCCAGGCTGTACTGTCTCTAGTAAAACTACCGACGTCTTCCACGCCGACACTATTAAATAACGAGTTGGCTTGGTTTCCGGTCCTTAAATGTTGGTAGCTTTCCGACCCTCCCGCAAAACTCCATAAACCCGGGTCATTTGAAGATAAGGTACTAGCGGTTTCCTTAAACCAAAATATCCAGCTATAAGTAGGCTCCCCATTTAAAACGGACGAGGGTACAATTATTTTATTATTAGAGGTGTCGACATTTCCGGACTGTATAGAAGTCCCGTATAATCCAGTTTGTCCTAAACTCATAGTCCCGGATAGTGTCGCGTTTTTAGTATCGTCAATTATATTTAATAAAGCTGTTCCGGTCGTTTCGTCTAGTGGATAATAAGCCTCTAAATCTGTTTTTAAATTTTCCTCGTAGCTTGCCCACTCCGGTATTTTAACCCCGGCTACAGTTGGTACCCAGTCTATTTTATCGCCGGCCTGTACGTCTGTAAAAATACCTATTATTAAAAAGTCGTTCTTCTTAATGTCTGACGGTGTTAGTTTAGTCCAGGTCTCCCTAGTCTCATAATGGGAGCCTGTTTTTTCATAATTATAAATCTCTGTGCCGTTTGGTAAATATCCCGTTATTATATTTTCGTAGTCGTCTATTAATATTTCCTCCGAGCCTTTAACTTTTAAATCATAATCTCTATTAATTTTATTCTTTTCTGCCTTAAGGTCGTAAAATTCTAACTCGCTTACAAAATCCTTATAATCTTTAAAGCCTGTTATTTTAAATTCTGCTACTTTTTGGTAACCTCTAGGGACCTTTACGTTTAAGGGTGTTAATAATTGTACGCTAGCTATTTGTGTCGTAGGTATTCCTAAAAAGGAGTTCTTAATTATTGCTGTCCTAGTATTTGCGTCGTAGCTTTTAACGTTATCAATCTCCAGGGCGCTAACCATATTTATAGATAACAACCCAACTATAAGCAAAACTAGGAAATAGTTATTTTTCATTAGTACACCGTCCCCCCCATTGAGCCATATCTAAATTTACCATATAAGATTAATCCCACTATAAACCATATCCCTAAAATAACGGTCCAAAAGTTAGTACGTAGGAAATCTACCATAGGCGCCTGGCTAACTTCTAAAGCAAACTCCGGGTCCTCGTAAATTTGGTCTAAACTAACCGTAACCTCCGGGGCAATTATAAATATAAACGCTCCAAAGATAATAAACATTATCAAAAAGAAAGGGTGTGTATCTACTAGGAAAGCGCTTAATAATAATAATATTATGTTAAGTAAAAAGGCTATCATAACTACGAAGTCCCAAAAGTTTACGGCGTCCGCATAAATTGCCTCTACTGCGTCCCCGGCCTCCTCGCTAACTTCTCCGGCCTTTTCGGCGAACGGGTCTAAAATAGCGTTATAACCTTTTAAGATAAATGGAGTAATAAGAATTAGGCCAAATAATATTACAACGAAAACTAAAATACCCCCGGCCATTTGTCCCCTCTTATTCTTCTTTGGCCCTAGCTTAGTTAATTCTATTTTCTTTTCCTCCCAACTCTAACAACTTTAATTAATTCTACGTCCGAAAGTCGTAGCGGTTGGTTTGCTAGGACCCGCATAACTTTAGTGAGTGGTATATTTTGGGGCTTGCCTGTTAGCTGTGTCGCTACGCTATCCATTTTTAACTTTTTCTTATGTACGTCGCTATAGACGTCTGCCGGAATACGCATAGCTTTATATTTTTTTACCATTTTATTTATTAGTCGCTACAACTCTCCAGCCTCCTTTGTGCCTCGTCCGTCTTTTCTTTAAACCAACTAACAAAGAAAGCTATAATAGGTAATAGTATATGGGTTAGTCCCCCAATAGCTAAAACTATAGTCTCCGTAAATCCGTTTATGAAAGCGTTACCTAAATAATAACCCTCCAGGATAAAGAAAGCATAGACTACGAAGTAGCCGGAGACGGATATTATTAAGTCCGTAGCTGTAAAATTTAATTCTAGGAATTTAAATATATTATAAAGTAAACTGCCCGTTAAAGCGAAAACAATAACTAAGAATATTAGACCAAAAAAGAAAACCGTAATACCCTCCGGTCTTTCTCTCCCGTTGGCTGTTACGTCTCTACATACGTCGCCGTAACCGTCGTCGCAAATATGATTAATACAGTAAACCCCGTCGCCTGTAAAGTTAGAGCCCTCTATAAATCCCGTAAAGGTGCCGGAGCTATAAGTTAAAGCGTTGTTAATTTGTGTAATAGTTCCGTCGGGATTAACTAAAGTCGTAGCTGTACAACTCGTAGCTATGTCGTCCGTAAAAGAATAGGTTAGGTTTGTCTCTTGCTCGTGCGGTAGATAGTCCGCGCTCACGATACCCCCTACTCCAATACATATAATACAGAATATAAGTAACATTAATTTATTATTCATTTTACAACCGGTTTCATTTGGCAATTATCTTCCAAATATTTAATTCTTTCAAGTGCTTCATAAAGTCCTTGTCTTAAAATATTTTGTTCTGTTTGTGCCGTAGAGGTTAGCCAAACCGAATTATTAAGAGCGTAACCGTTATCGCTACAATACCCATCTACTTGGGCCTCGTTTAATTTATTTTCTGTTTTCATTTTGTTCTTTTATTTGTTTATTTTATTTAGTTCGTATTATTCAGTTAAGGTGAACACCAGCTATATGCATTCTTCTTTTTATCACAAAGTTCTGTAGTCAAAGCATTAACCGCACCCTCTAAAACCACAATCCTATCTTCTAAATCTAAACCAT
>Ga0075123_10000994_pt1 | contig 14519 bp, 7 predicted proteins | sample AntAceMetag02UKX_FD_69808 | JGI IMG/M metagenome (GOLD analysis project Ga0075123, IMG submission 69808) | Saline lake microbial communities from Ace Lake, Antarctica - Antarctic Ace Lake Metagenome 02UKX | ecosystem: Environmental > Aquatic > Non-marine Saline and Alkaline > Saline | place... | reverse complement strand
AGTCATTAAAACATTCGTATCCCACAAATTGAAAGTAGTGTCGACTTCTGTAGAATCATCAAACGATATTTTATAAACATGGTTTTCTTTTACAACATTCGGATCCAGGAAAGAAACTGAAACGCTTCCTGTAGCAGGTCCAATATGATCTACATTGTTATTTTCAATCGAAGGCGGCACATAACCCGCTGCTGCCGCCTGAGGCGTAACAATCGCTGTATTAACTGTGGGAAAAAATATCCCAGAAAACGCAGGATATTCATCAAACTCCCATGAGCACTCTGTGGGAGCAACATTATTAGAATCTCCATGGTCGAAAGAGACAACAGCGTAATAATACATTTGCCCATTCGTTACTGTAGTATCAGTCCAGGAATGTTTCAACCCAGCTTCATCATCATCACCCATGTAGAAATGAATTCCATTTTCAGTTTCCACCGGATGAACACCATACCAGCCATCCCCAGCGACATTAGATTGGGCAATAGGCTTATAGAGTGTAGGATTGCCCTGGGCGTCTGTGATAGTAAAAGCATCACTCAATCCCTCATCTGTTCCGCGATAAATATTGTACCCGGCAAAATCATATCCATGGATAGGATCGCGGGATAGTTCTGCAAAATCATCCCAATAAAGCGTTGCTCTGCCATCACCAGCAACTGCCGTAACCCGTGGTTTTTCCGGTGCTTTGGTAAAACGATAGCCCTTATTATAAATTTTTTGAATAGTGTTGGCGCTGCGGAAAAGGTCTGCCACATCATATCCAAAAAATAATGTAATTGAGAAACGGCGTTTATCTCCCGGCGCCATCAAGATTGGACCTGAAGCATATTGAAATACATTATCCATTGTTTGTGCAAATTCGGTATCAAATACACCACTCACCATTTTATTCCATGTTGCTGCATCCTGGCTTGGCACCATGCTGCCATATTCATAAACGGCAAACGAAGTCAACCCAATCTGGTCTGCCTCATCTAAATCGGTTTCATCAAAATTTGGTTCGCCATGGCTTGGTATGCCATCTCCTTCGCCCCAGTCCCATTCTTCAGCGCCATCTTGAATTCTATTTCGGTTTTTATCACCATTAATGCCATCAGCGCCAACATCATCTATCAATGGATCCCAGTCGCCATCATTGTCAATATTATCCTGCATTGACTCATCCAGCATCCCATCACCATCATTATCTTTTTCATCATAAGGTTCACCCGGACTTTCGAGAAATTTATAACCCAGATAGCCAGGCAGCCAGGCATTGGGCATACCACGGAAATCGTGGTCCCAGGCATAAACCATATCATAAAACGTATCCCAGGCTGCATCATCATCGGTATAATCATTCTCACCTCCAATATGAGGATCACCGTACATACCGAGAAAAACTTTATGTAATGTATCAGCGCCAACATTTTTTATGTTATAAATAAAAAAGATACAATCCTGAGCTAAAGTCTGGTGCCATTGATAACCTCGAGCTTCAACTTCAAATCCTAATCCCCTGCGGTCTGGATCATTTATTGGATCGGGCCAATATGCATATTCTGCATTTGCCGCATCGTCCATTACGTAATAACTTTCTTGATCTGCGGTTTCTTCATCAATCCCATATTCAGCGATCCAATGACCATCCCAATTATCCGGACGATTGGGCCAACTATTGGGCCACGACGATTTATCATCGCTCATTGCAATGAAAGGTTGATCATCACGCGCATAACCTTCTACAGGCTCAAAACCCCAGGGGAGTCCGGACGGAGATGTATCTCCACCAAAATCCAATCCTTCGGAGATAATCTTACGTATAACGCCGTTGGTATCAACAACTTCAGAAGCAAGCAGTACGCCAAATTCAAATCCATAATCATGACCAATTCCCTTGGGCCAAACTAAAGAAGCCGTATTATGCGGCTGCCCAATAGTGCCATAGTTATAAAATACCGTCGAGACTTGATTACCGTTATGGATCCCTTCCTTGCGCCAATCGTGATCTCCAATTAATTGCTTACGGAGCATTAACTTTTTTGAACGCCATTGCTGCCAGACCTCGGGCGGGTCTGATTTTTTTGGTACAAGCAATTGCTGTTGCGCAATTCCGACATTAATAATTGCCAGCAAAAAGAATATAAAGAAATAAAATAATATTTTTCTGAAATTCATAAAATATTTTCTCCTTGTTAAAATTGCTTATCATTTTAAATTTTCCCGAAGGTTTCAAACTTTCGAGAAGTTAAAATTTTTTCACACCATCCCGAAGGTTTAAAACCTTCGGGATGGTTATATTAATCAAATAAATACTTTTCTAACTTTTTCATCATTTCTTTTTCGTTTTGATAATCCACAACAAATCTTACATAATCTGCTAAATCAGGGAAATATTGTCTTATAAAATCCCTGTCTATAATTGTCCCTGTTCTTACTCCGATCCATTCAAGATAATTAGAAAATTGATAATCATCAGCGTTATTTACAAACCCCGCTTCAACCGGATTTAAATGGATGTAGCGGACCAAGTGGACTAAATATTCATGTTTATCAACAAGTACGTGTTTATAACGTCCTTCAAATAAAGGGCCACTTCTCCCTATTTGCTTATTTAAGGCTTGTACATAAGAATTGAACAAGATTTTGATAAAGGTAGAAATAGGGATATTTGTATTTTGTCTAATGAGAAAATGGTAATGATTGGGCATAAGGCAATAAGCTATTATAGAAATAAAATATCTTCCTGAATATTTTTTTAATAGTCTTAGACAGTATTTGTAATTTTCTTGAGAATAAAAAATATCTTGGTGATTAACTCCTCTATTGAATACGTGATAGTAACTTCCTTTAGCAAAAAAATTTCCTCTGTATGGCACAATGTTTTCTTCTTTCTACATTTAAGTTTTACCTTAACTTCTCGTGATAACTTCCCGAAGGTTTCTAACCTTCGGGAAGTTTAAACAATCAAAACCCCAACGACATTCCACATCTAACCGACCGTGGACCAGAATAATAATTAGGTCTCATCAAATAATCTTTCAAATAATGTCTGCCAAATTCGTCGCCATGATCAGTGCTGGGATACAACGCATAAGTAGATCTTCCAGTATCCGAATAGACAAGGATCTCGTTCATCCTGTCAAATAGATTGTATATTTTTAAGAAAACCGTCGCATGAACATTTTTTGAGAAATAAAAATCCTTATGAACATGCAAATCAAATGTCATTTGTGACGGCTTGCGCTCACTGTTTTCTGCGTCAATTCTAATTGCATCTCTGGACGGCGTATATGGCAAGCCTGAACCTATCTTGCCAATCAAACTGACTCCCCAATCTCTTGCCTTGCTCACCGTAACATTTAGATTTAAAGTATGAGTTTGATCCCAATTTAAAGGAACGACACGTTTCTCACTTTCCATGGGCGGCACTGTTTGGAGATCATAAAATTTTGAGAGCGGGTCAGATGAATTTCCTTCGGCTACTGAATAAGTGTAATCAATAGATCCTGAAAAATAACCAGATCTCCTTTTTTCAACCGATAAAGTAAAACCTTTAACATTACCAAAATCAACAGTAGCATAGCGATTGTAATAATCACCCCGCGTGTATAGCTCAAACACTTCAGTACCCAGCCAATCATTAATATCTTTATAAAAAGCAATCGCCTCAATCCCAACATCTTCAGCTACCTGTTGCTGCAAACCAATCTCATAAATGACGGTTTGCTGTGGTTTAAGATCTGCATTGCCAAGGACTGACTTAAAACGTCCGCTGACAATCTCAAATTCTGGATTTGAATAAAGATAAGCAAAAGGTGGAATCTGGAAAAAATGTCCGTAAGAGAAATGAATCATTCCTCTGTCGGTAATGGGATATGCAATTCCTAATCGAGGACTGACTTGATGTTTAACTGTTGCATCGTTCAATTCCAGATCATCAATTGATTCTCTCTTCCCGGAAACGAGCAAGCGATCTTTATTATCCGCAGCTATCTTCCAGTTTGAATCAAAATAATCATACCGCAAACCAATGTTCACGATCATGTCTTTTAATTCAATTTTATCCTGGATATAGGCTGAAAATTCCCTGGGATTTCTATTATACTTATTATTTGAAGTACTCGTCTCCGGTGTGTGGATTGTGGGAACCCAGCCATAAGTTTCACTGATGTCAATATAATAACTATGATAAAACATGTCATAATATCTGCCTTCAAGCCCAAGTTTAAACTGATGTGTTTTATTCATCTGGTTTGTTAGATCAAAGCGGAGGACACTGGTTTTTGAATTACGATAAGTATGGTTCTTATTCATCCCACCACCTAAAAATTCACTTCCCGGCGTGCTCGATGACAAAACATTTGGTAAATATCTCGGGTCTTGCCAATCCTTATATAAATACGACTTAGAATCATTTTCATATTGAGCAAATTTCAGCTCATAAAAAGTGGATTGAGAAAGTTGCTGAGTAAAGTCAAGTTTATGAGTAACAGACCATGAGTACGTTGTTGGGGTCCCGTCAGGATTGTATTTATATGAATGGCTATAACTTTTGCTCTGTTTATTATCGTAAAGGACTGTATAACGCAGGATAATTTCAGGAGCAAACCTGTAAGAAATTTTTGCCTGTCCGGCAAACTTACGATAAGGATTCATTGGTACTAATTTACCATCACCGCTAAAACCATTATCTAAAACGCCATTGCCATTGTAATCTTTAAATTGTTCAGTTTCACTATAATATCTATTACCGTCAATATCATCAAACGCTTCGCCGAAATCATAAATTCCATTACTATTTTGATCTGTAAAAGGTTCAGCAAAATCATGCTGTCCATTACCATTGTTATCAGTATAAGTTTCTATGAAATATAAGCGTCCGTCATTATAGGGACTGGTGGCTAATATTTCAGCAGTTGATGGATCAACAAAAATTGCGTCACCGGTATTGTGTTCCCTTTCTCCATACAAATAACCATTTTCATTATAAAAACGACCGGAAACAAAAAATGATAATTTTTTACCGGCAAAAGGAAATGGACCATGCAAGCTGCCGTCAAAATTATATTGGCTGAGAGGATTGATATCATCTATATTCATGAAAGTACTTTTGTGACTGCTGAGCCTGTCCCCCATATACATGGATAAATTACCATGATAATCTGAGCCACCTTCTTTGGTCACAATATTCACCACTCCGGACATTGCCTGCCCATATTCAGCATTGAAGGTTCCGCTCACAACCTGCAATTCCTGAATCGCGCTATTTTCAACTTCAACTGCCAGTCCGCCCCAGAATGGATTGGATATTGCAATACCATCGATCATATATGAAATTTCATTAGACCTTCCACCGCGGATGTGCATTGCGCCGCTTGAGCCGATAGTAATACCAGCTTTTGTAGAAAGCACACCTCGAAAAGATTCAACTGGCATCTCCTTAATTTCTTCAGCAGTTACAATCGCTCTACCCGAAGTTAAATCTTTTTGAACAATTGGTCGTTCAGCGATCACCTCCACTGTTTCGCCTAATTCCAGCACCGTAGTTGTCAGATCAAAATTCACTTCTGTCGTTAGCCCTACCTTCACAAGAACCTCTTTTTGAACAACGGACGTATAGCCCATCATTGTAGCTTTTACATTATAAATTCCAGGCGGGATGTTGATAACAAAATAATAGCCATCGAGCCCTGAAGAAGCGCCCATCATAGTTCCCTCTATCATAATATTAACACCGGGTAATGGATCGCCTGTGTCAACATCTTTAACATCACCGCTTATCTTTCCTGTTATACCTGCCCATGATGAATAAGCTATTAGTAAAAAAAAGAGCAAGATCAGCAACGAAAATTTTCTATTGTTCAATGTTATCCTCCAAATCAACAATAATTAAGGACAATTTTATAAACGAATTCTAATTTTGACATAAAATTTAATAAAACATAACATCATAGTCAAGCAAAAAATTAAACTTTTTTAATTTTTTATTTGACATTTATATTTTTTTTTTGTATAATTCAAACTATATAGCTTAAATAAAAAATATTTGTTTAATATTTCAAACATAGTAATTGCTATGATCTTTCAATACCAAATAAAACATATCAGTAAAAAATCATTAATCCTTCCTTTAACTCTTTTTTCATTTTTATATTTTCACCATTTTTTAATCTGATAATCCATATATTTTTTTAATTTTTTAACAATCAAACATTAATGAAGGAGGTGATATTTTTTTGCAATACATTTTGTTTAATTAATTAACTTTTTTATCAACCTTTTTAAGGAGGTAAAGTATTATGTTCAAAAAGTTACTGGTGTTAACACTGTTGATTTTGCTGGTAAGTTCATTCACCTTAAAAGCAGCCGAAGAAGGTGAAAACAAATTTAACTTAGCCTGGCAATCTTTAAAGGTCGATTTTCCTGATGGTATTCCAAATACCGTTTGGGACACGAAAGTTCTTCCTGATTTTAACAACAACGGCAGAAGAGAATTATTAGCAATTGCTGATAATGATGCCAATGGCGGCGCAATACTGTTTGTTGTTGAAGCTACTGCAAGAGATCAATACGAAGTAGTATGGTTTTATTACATCGATGACGTAGCCTGGAGTTACGTGTGTAATTACACCACTGCCGGTGCAGACATTGATGGTGATGGATTACCAGAGTTATTAGCTGGCTGCGATCAGAATGAAGGTGCTGGCGCTGGTCTCTATATCTTTGAACTGGATACAACAATCACTGATTCTTATCCATTCCCAACAAATGCTCCTACAGCAGTTTTCGACGTGAACGGAAATGGTGGCGCAATATCATGTGTATTTGCCGCTCAATTAGATGGTGACGCAAATACAGAATTAGTAATTGGCGAAGACAATGATAACATTGTTTGGGTAGTCGAAGAAACTGGCGGCGATCTCTCATTCCCGCTATTTGAAGTGGAATATACAGATACTTTAGCTGCCAGTCCCTGGGGATATTTTTTCGGTGATCTTGATAATGATGGAGATCCTGATTTCGGTATTGGCACATCAGATTTTAATAGTGTCCGTATTTATGAAAATACTGGCGTTGAAGATGACTACATAAAACATACTGAACTGCACATGGATAATGATGTTGATGGCTATTGTCTCCGTGGAATGGGAGCCAGAGATATCAACGGTGATGGTCTCGGTGAGATCATCTATGTTCGCTATACCGCTCCTGGTAAGGTATTTATTGTCAATAATCCAGGTGAATTAGCTTTAATAGATTCAACAAATATTCACCAAATTTGGGTACATCCGGATAGTACTCGAATTAATGGAGTTGCTTACGGAGACGCCGATCATGGCTTTGGCACTGATGGACCAGATATCTATTTTGTCGGTCGTGACGATAATACCCTGTATGACCTTGAATATACAGGTCCTGTCGGAGAAGATACCGATGTCGCGGTTGCTGGTGATCCCGCTAATTGGGTAAGTTATAAACTCTATACAAATGCTAATGAACAACGAATGCAAAAAGTTGCTGTAACCGATTTTGACCGCGACGGCGAAGGCGAAATTGCAATTATCTATTGTGGCAGCAGTGACGAAAATTATATTGAAATTGTTGAGCATGAAACATTACCCGATGCCGGATTTGAAATTATGTGGCACGACGCACCAGATACAACCTTGCTAATCGATCCTGTTCATGGAAATCCACGTGGTATTTTTGCAGGCTCTGATGTTGATCAGGACGGAAAACCAGAGATCATGTGTACCGAATACAACGGCAAATTTCACGTTTACGAAGTTGTCGCTGATAATACTGTAGAATGGGTATTTTCATACAAAGATCCTCATGCGCCTGCCAATGGATCACAACCTCGTGATATTACAGTTGGCGATGTTGACGGCAATGGTTTTGATGAAATTGTCTGCCTCATGGGTGGCACAGATATTTCTGCACATCCGGACAGCATTGGATTCTATTTCTTTGAATGGGACGGTATCAATGACAATGGTTTTGGAATCGCTGGCGGACCTACTTACATTCTTCCAGTAGGTGAAATTGACCCGAGACTAACCCGTTGTGATCGAACTGAAACAATTTTATTAAATGATGTTGACGGTGATGGACATCAGGAAGTTTTGTGGCCCTCTGATGGAGGAACTGGTGGAGATGGTCTGTATATCTTCTCCTGTGTTGACGGTGAATTAACCGCTTTCCCAACATGGTTAGTCGAAGTGGGTCAAGAACGCGTAGCTGGAGAAATGACTGGTTCACCTAAAAATGTATGCGTAGCCGATATGAATGGCAATGGTAAAAAAGAAGCTGTCTTTGCTGCCTGGAATAATGGACAGCTTTCAATTTTTGAAGCCACGGCACCGGATACTTATGAAGAAACCGTTATCTTTACAGATATTACCCTGACAGATGAAACAATCTACAAAGGTATGGGCGCAATTGACATTGATGGTAATGGCGACGATGAACTCATTTTCAACTCTTACTGGAACGCAACCATTTACATGATCAATGCTCCAGATAGCATTAAAAATATTGATGTCGGCAATCCAGCCCATTACACCTGGCTGCGCGATGATGCTGGCGGTTCAGGTCTCACTGGCGCATTAGGTGATCAGGATCAGGATGGCTTACCAGAATTCTACGTAACATTATACGCACGCGGTGGTGTCAGGATGTTAGAATACAATGGCGGTGGAGCAGATATGATGGCTCAATCAAGCTGGACTATGCAGGATGTTTTTATTGACAGAGATTATGTCTATGATACTACTGTTGATGCTTACACGGCAATTCATGGCTCTTATGGTATATTTGCTCCTACAAATGATCTTGATGGTGATGGTAATAAAGAAGTTGTTGTTACCATGATCGAATCACCAATTTCCGATACCTGGCTCTATGTCTTTGAATATACTGGTGTTAGTAGTGTTGGTCAAGGAAATTACTGGAAAGTCATTACTCCTAAAGATTACAAATTAGCACAGAACTTCCCCAACCCATTTAATCCAACTACTAAGATTGAATACACGCTTCCGTTGGGTAAAAAAGTTACCGTCAAAATCTACAACATGATGGGACAGGAAGTAAAAACACTGCTTTACAACAAATTCCAGACTGCTGGCACACACAAAGTCGTTTGGGATGCTACTGATGATAGTGGAAAATCAGTTGCCAGTGGAAATTATGTTTACAGCTTAGAAGCTGGTTCGGTGAAACTTACTAAACGTATGACACTGATTAAATAATTTTTTCACACGGATGGATTTAAAAACCCCGCTTTTTTTTGAGGCGGGGTTTTTTTTTGACAATTAGTATCTAAAAAATTCATTTCTTGGTACAAAAAAAAATCACACAAAGTCACAGAGACGCGAAGATTGCACAAAAAAAATCTAAAAAAACTTTGCGATTCCCTCTTTGCGTCTTTGCCATAAATAAATAATTAAGGTTAAATCATCTTTTCACTTGACAAAAAGAAACATTATTACTATATTGATATTGATAATAATTATCATTATTAATTAGTATATAAATAATGAAATCCTTGCACAATAAGTAAGAAAATATTTTTAATTATTTTTTTCTTTTTATTTTTAATTTTACATTTTTAATTGCAGCCTGTCTGCGTTAGGTGTATAATAAAATGCTGAGTCAATTAAAAGAACATTATCAGAATTACATCAAAAAAAATAATTTAAAATCATCGAAACGTCGTGATCTTATTTTTGATTTTATTATCAAAAAAAGTGGACATTTTACCATTGATGACATATATCAAAAATTGCTGACAATCGATCCTGATATTGGCATTGCCACAATTTATCGAACCATCCGTTTGCTAGTGGATTGTGGAGTTTTGGCTGAACATACATTTGGAGAAAAAAAAGGATTCTACGAAATCAATAATTATTCATCCCCTGATCACGGGCATTTGATTTGTATTGTCTGCGGAAAAATAATTGAATTTCAATGCGAATTCATGGAAAAATGTCAAAAGAATTTAATTAAAAAACATAGGTTCAAAATCAATTCTCATAAATTTGAAATATTTGGGATTTGTAAAGAATGTCAAAAGGCAAAAAATTGACCAAAAACATATTACAACAACAAAAATCCCTTTTGCTCATCGTTGGTAATCCAAACGTCGGCAAGACAACTATCTTCAATCATCTGTCAAGTAAATATGCGATAACGGCTAACTACCCTTTTACAACCGTTGAACTAAATTCGGATTACATAAATATTGAAGGAAAAGAGTTCAAGTTAATTGATACACCCGGCATATATCGCCTGGATCATCCGTCTGAAGAAGGTCAAGTCACAAGGGATTTTCTTTTCAAAAACCAACCTAAAATTATCATTCAAGTAATTGAATCGGCAAAACTTGAACAATCGCTATTATTAACCGCACAGCTTTTGGAATTGAATACTCCCTTAATTGTTGTCCTTAATATGAATGATGAACTGGTAAAGCAGGGATTAAGAATTAACACTCGTGTGCTGTCAGAACAACTGGGTGTGCCGGTAGTCAAAACAATCGCTACTGAAGGCAAAAGAATTAACGACATAAAAAAATCGATCCGCAAAATAAAACAACCCAAAAATACCAGGCAATATCCAAATATCGGCAAACAATTATACCGGGAAATAAACAATCTTTTTCCGGCGGAAAACAGCATTCCTATTTCTATTTTAACTCTATTAGCTTTAGACGACCCTTTTGCTTTACGCTGGATCAAAGAGAATTATGGAAACAAAATTGCTCAAAAAGCTGAAGCCCAAAAAAACAACTTTATCGACAAGCATGTTCTCAACCTGTCAATTACTGTTATCAATTCACAAAATCACTGGATTCAAAAAATATCAAAACAGGTTATTACTCGTAAAGATGAAATCACCAAATTTGGTATTCAAAAATTTGGTGAATGGTCGCGTCATCCATTCATTGGCTGGCTGATTATGCTGGGCATCATTTTTTTAATGTATTTGATCGTCGGTAAATTTGGTGCAACCTTTTTAGTAGCTAAGCTGGAAACCTTGCTATTTACACCGTTAATTAGTTATCTCGACCAGCTTATTACCATTCCTATTCTAAACCGTTTTTTAGTTGGAGATTATGGACTATTAACAACCGGACTCTTTAACGCAATTGGAACAGTGCTGCCAATAATTACATTATTTTTTCTGGTATTAAATTTTCTTGAAGATATTGGTTATCTCACAAATTTAATTATTCTGACCAGCCGGGTATTCAAAAAATTTGGACTCACTGGTAAATCAATTTTGCCAATAGTCCTCGGATTCGGCTGTAAAACAATGGCGACTTTATCAACAAGAATATTAGATTCAAAAAAAGAAAAATATATTGCAATTTTTTTAATCGGCTTAGCTATCCCCTGCTCCAGCCAGATGAGCATAAATATCGCAGTTCTGTCAAATGAATCAATATTGGCGTTTGCAATTGTTATTTTAGTTCTTACGCTTATCGAATTAATTGCAGGACTTATTTTAAATCGAATAATACCTCAGGACAAGCAATCAGATTTTATCATTGAAATTCCGCCGATACGGCTGCCAGACATAAAATTATTATTACAAAAAACATATTACCGAACAATCTGGTTTTTAAAGGAAGCAGTGCCATTGTTTTTACTGGGAGCATTCATTTTATTTATTCTGAATGAAACCACTGCGATACGTATTTTAGAGTGGGCGCTGAAACCGATTGTTGTTGAATTATTAGATCTGCCAATTAAATTTACAGAGGCGATGATAATGAGTCTGGCTCGCTCCGAGGCTGGCGCTGTTTTAATCATGAACATGGCAGCACATGGCGAGCTTAATTCTACACAGGTAATAGTAGCGGTGATTGTGATCACTTTATTTATTCCCTGCATCTCCAATGTTATGGCGATAATTAAGGAATTAAAATTAAAAAAAGCAATTGTTATGGTTTTCATTATTACCATCAGTTCGCTGCTGATTGGAGGACTGGTTAACTTTGTTTTGAATTTTTTTCATTATGGAGGTTAATAAATGCTAAAAAAAATAAAATCAAAACAATCAAAAATCGACACAACCCACAGGGAGAAAAAGGAACTTGATGAATATTTAGAAATTCTCTGGTATCTTCAAGAACGGCATGGCGCCAACATGAAAAAATTTCTTTCTGATATTAACAGCAATTGGGATCCTTCAATTGCTGATATATTAAAAAACCAGGGATATTTGGAAGAGACTAAAACCGATTTAAAATTTACAGAAAAAGGGTACAACCATGCCCGCCAATTGGTTCGTTCCCATCGTTTAGCAGAGAGACTATTGACAGACGTATTAGGCATGAAAATTGATGAAGCAGAAATTGGCGCCTGTGAATTTGAACATATTAGAGTTCCGGAAATTGTCGATGGAATATGTACATTGTTAGGACATCCTAAAGTTTGTCCCCACGGGCTGCCAATTCCTGAAGGTGCTTGCTGCCGTGAAGCAAGGCAATCCGCTAAAACAGCAACAAAAAAACTGACAGAATTAAAAGCTGGTACAAAGGCTAAAGTTGCTTACATAAACACAAGATCAAATGAAAGAATGCACCAGCTTACACAATTAGGAATTCATCCCGGCGCAAAAATCTGGATTCATCAAACTTATCCAGCGCTGGTAGTTAGAATTGATTCAACACAGGTGGCTTTGGATAAAGAGGTGGCAAAGGATATTTTGGTTTGGGAGTAATTGAATGAATTTAACCCAGATAATGCAATTGAAATTAAAAAATAAACCACAAAGAACACGAAGAATCACAAAGATGAAAAAATTTGAAAAAAGAAGAACAAAACAAATAAATTGATACCTATAATGAAAAATCGTTCTATTATCTTTTTATAAATTAGAACTTTTTGTCTTCGTGTCTTTCTGGCAAATGCATAATCTGGGTTTAATCTCAGCACGGCGAAGCTGCAAAGGAAAAATATTATAAAAATGTTATTTTTTGCTTGACAATAAAAAAATAATTTAGTATAATGGTGTTAGTTAGTTCCCTTTACTTACTAACATTAAAAATTAGATTAGTTACATCTTTACATAATGTTATGTTGGTTAACTCTTTCGTTTATGCCACATAAGATTTATTAAGAGATAGTCTAATATGGCTTTTTATAAAACACATCACACTGATTCAACATCTCTTACTGTTACCTCTGACTTATTATTTCACAAAAAACTGAAGAATATATTAACCACATCAATAAAATAAAATGCCCGAAAAAGCGAATTCACAATTAATAAGAACTATTAATGAAAAACGGCTATTAAATTTAATCAGGGAAAAAGGCCCGATTTCAAGAAACGGATTAGCTAATCTTACCAAAATTTCAAAAGTATCTGTCTCATCTATCATCAATAGATTAGATAAAGACGGTTTTATTTTGGAAATAGGTAAAGGTGAATCTACCAGCAAAGGAGGAAAAAGACCTACCCTTTTAAAACTCAATCCAGATAATGGTTATGTTATTGGACTACAAATAAAAAGAAGCATTATAACTATTGTTTTAGCAAACATTGAATCTGAAATAAAAGGGATAACACAATTATCATATGAAATAGATGCCTCAATAGATGAAGTAATTTCCAATATTTTTATAAAAATTGATTACTTGTTTCATAAAAACAATATTCCACTGGAAAAACTTGTTAGCATTGGCATTGGAGTACCTGGTATTATTGATTATATAAAAGGAGAATTAAAATATGCCGTAACTTTACGGGAATGGGTTAATTTGCCATTGGCTTCGCGATTTTCGGCACAATATAATGTGCCGACAATAATTGAAAACGATGTAAAAGCGATAACATTGGTTGAGAGTTTATATGGCTCTGGAAGATGCTATTCCAACATTGCTTGTGTTATGATTGAAAGCGGAATTGGTTGTGGGATATTTTTAAATGGACAATTAGTTCGTGGAGAGACAGGTAATTCGGGCGAGATAGGATATTTTGAGATACACAACTGCACTAATAATAATGATACATTGGATGAAATGTACGGTAACCATATGCACATCGGCGAATTGTTTTCAGAAGTCAACTTATCTAATACTTTAAAAAAGAAAATGCAAACAAACCAGAGTGTTTCAGAAAAAGATTTAGAACACTTTGATCTAAAAGATTTGCTCATGTTTGGTGAGAAAGGTAACAAAGGTGTTCAGGAAATTCTTAATGAATTGGCTTATCCTTTGGCGATTGTTTGTATGAATCTTATAAAAACTTTAAATCCTGGGCAAATCATCATGTGTGGATCAGTCATTAACAATTCAAGTTATCTTTTTAATAAAATTGAAGAAATAGTCCAAAAAAAAATGAAGAGAGTTCCATTTGAATCGTGTAAAATTGTTGTTGGAGAGCTGAAAGATAAAGCTGGGTTAATTGGATCGATCACATTGGCTTTACAAACTATATTTGAACAGCCAGTGAAGCATACCTAAATTTTAAAAATCAAATTCAGCATTAATGTTATCAATACAATTTAACCTTATTTA
>Ga0075123_10000990_pt1 | contig 14526 bp, 28 predicted proteins | sample AntAceMetag02UKX_FD_69808 | JGI IMG/M metagenome (GOLD analysis project Ga0075123, IMG submission 69808) | Saline lake microbial communities from Ace Lake, Antarctica - Antarctic Ace Lake Metagenome 02UKX | ecosystem: Environmental > Aquatic > Non-marine Saline and Alkaline > Saline | place... | reverse complement strand
AATCTATATATATAAGTGCGACTATATTATTACTAAGATAAAACATAATTAACCCAGAGGGTAAAAATAAAAAAGGTGTAAAAATGGCTGTAAAAAAATTTAGTATAAGCATACCCGACTATATTTATCAAAAATATTTAATAGATATTTCGGAAAATAGAAGTAAATTTATTGAGGAAATGTTTGTAAGGGGAATTGAGGCAGAAGCGGGAGAATTACAAGATTTTAAGACAAAATATATTAATTTGACTAAAGAATTAAGGGATCAAGCGGAAGAAAATAAAAAACTTAGTATACAACTAGGGAGATTTAAGGAATTACATAAAAAAGCCAAATTACGCCAAGAATTCTTATATGATGATTGCGATAAATGTATCGAGTGCGGCGGCTATATTGAGGGGGGAGGTCAAAAATTCCCTAATGGTACTGTTTGTAAACCTTGTTATTCAACTGCTAATTTAGAAAAAATGAAGAAATGGGGCTTAAATTTATGAATGAAGTTAAGGAAATAATAGATAGAATAAAAATTTTAGAAAAGCGTATATTAAAGCTAGAAAATAAAGTTTATCGAGATAGTAAGGACATTTGGGAATTTATATGCGAATTGGGGGCTAAAAAATGAATAAAAAACTAACTTATTTAGAAAACTTAGTAAAACTAGACTGCGAGAGAAAATTCATTCTTAGAAAAATAAAAATTTTAGAAAAAAGAATTATAAAAATAACTAATAAAATAGGGGTATTAAAAATAGGGGCATTAATACAAAATGGGACGAAAAAAGGCAATTATAGACAAATATAAAGAAAAAGAGGGGATTATTTTGGATAATACAATAAGATCCTGCGACTATTTAAGGGGCGTAAGGGAATACGACGGGGCTAAAAAATGAATAAAAAACTAACTTATTTAGAAAACTTAGTAAAACTAGACTGCGAGAAAAAATCCATTCTTAGAAAAATAAAAATTTTAGAAAAAGAGATCGAAATAGAGAAAGAACTGATCAGAAAAAATAAACCTAGGGGATAGAAAAAAATGACAGCATTATTTTGGGTTATAGTTTCATCATCTGCTATTATTATAGGGCTATTATTAACTTTTATTATTTGTACAGAGCTAAAATATAAGCATATTATTAGAATAAAAGAAGTAGTTAAGGGGCGTAGAATTATTCGCGATGATAAGGCTTGTAATTATAAGGATCAAGAGGGCGTCACGTGGTGGCGGTTATTAAAGGAAAAAGACAAAGAAAAAAGGCTTATTCCTTTGCCCCCCGCCGACGCAATAGACATAAATTTCAAGGGTAAAAAAGTAGTAGAGGCTTACAGAACAGAAAGCGGCGAATATATATTTTTAAAAGATATTGGCGATATTAAAGAACTACCGCGAGATATATTTAAAAATATTCCTAAAGAAATCAATTTAGAAAAAGATAAGGAGATTAAAGATTTAAAAATTAAAGAATGGAAAAAAAAGCTAGTTTCTGAATGGCGAGAGAAAGAGGGGGCAATAGTTGGCTATAATCCACTAACAACGGCGCAGCGTATATCTTTAATATCTAATATAAGAAAAGCGGAAATTAGACGTAATAAGACCTGGAAAGAGAATTTACCGCTATTTATTGGGCTTGGCGCATTAGTCTTTATGGTTGTTGCTTTAATGGTATTTTGGGGAGATATTGCACGCCCTACGCTAGACGCCCAACAAGGCTGGGCTACTATAGAAACTATACAATTAGAACAATTAAACGTATTAAAAGAAATAAAACAAGGCGTTCAACGTATAGACGGGGAAACTGAACAACTAAGTAATAGAGTAGACAATTTAGAAGAAAAGCCGCCTAACTAGAAAATGGACGAAAAAGAAGAAAAAATTATAGATATACCGGAAGATATAGATATACCGGAAGATTTAGGGACGGTTTTAGAAATGGGTATTAACAAAAAAGTAAAACAAGATAACCGCTATAAATATAAGGCTGCGTGTGATAAGAGGGACCTTTAAAAATGGCTAATTATAAGTATAACGACGAATTGGGACTAGCTGCGGATAAGCCCTTCAATATGGCTATCTTATTTTTAACTAGGCTAAACGATAGATTAAACGACGCTAATTTATATAGGGTACAAGGTAATTTAATAGCCTGTTTTCGTTCGCTGCGTTGCGTTTATGCTATAATCCATTTTAAAATAAAACAAAAAGGACACGAAAAAGAAGAAGAAGAACTAAATACGGAATTTCAAAAAGCGGAAAATTTCTTTTATACTCCAGTAACGAGGAATAGATCAGATACATTACAACTACAATCTAACGCTATAACAAAAATAGAAAAGATTTTAGATAATTTAGAAGTAAAACTAGGGGATCTAGTTTACGAATACGGTTTATTAATGCCGCCTGAAAAAGAGAAAAGAGATCCACATAAAGCTATAAAGGACGTGTTTAGAAATTGATAAGACTAGACGGTTACTTAAAGGCAAACTTTGACATAATCTTAAAAGAGGCTATCCCTAATAAATGGGACGCTTTGACGGTTATTTTCGGACGTGAGGGGACGGGCAAAACTACGCTAGCCGTACAATTAGCTAAATATACGGATAATGATTTTAATTTAAGCCGGTGTGTGTTTACTCCGCAGCAATTCAACGACGCAATAGACAACGCGCCGCCTGAAAGCGCTATAGTATGGGACGAGGCAATAACTGGGGCTAATATTTCTACACACGCTAGCGAAATTTCCGTAAGTATTGTTAGTAAATTAACGCAAATAAGAAAGAAAAAATTAAAACTTTTCTTATGTTTTCCGTATTTGCATATGCTTAATAAATACTTTGTAAGCCGCTGCATTTGTTCTATATATGTTTATGCAAAAGATTTTAACGATAGGGGTTACGGGTTTTTTTATACGCAGCCGCAAACAGAATTTCTTTATAATTATATGAAAGAACGGTTTAGATACTCGCCGCTAGACGCAATAAAAAAATCCGCCCACGCCTTTTACTTTAAATACCCTAAAAAATTTTATTTACCCGAAACCGAATACGACGATAAAAAAGAAAATTCTAGGGTTAATACTGATAGAATGGGGGATAAGTGGAAAGATCGTACTATTCAATTAATTATTGCATTGAAAAAACATACAACTTTGGGAGAAATAAGCCAAATATTAGGCGTAACTACCCAATATATGAATCAATTGACGAACAAGAAGTATAGTATATAATAACGTAGTATAATAAAATGGTACAAAAAAAGAATAAAATCATACAATTTATTATTAATTACGGTATTATTATACTTACCCTGCTATTAATGTGGTATTTTGTAGAGCGAAAGAGCTATCTATATACTATTCTAACTTTCTTTATCGGCTTTGCGCTGTGGCGGTTGTATTTATTTAGAGATAACTATAAACAAACTATGCAGTATATCGAAACTATGATCTGGGGTAAACCATTAGAGCGTAAGCTATGGGATAAGAAAGAGTTAAACAATACTAAAGTTAAATTAGTATGCGGGAAAAAGAAAAAATGATAAATATACTTAAATATGCAAATTTTTTAAATATGGTTTTATCTTTATTATTATTTATTGGCGCGGGTGTTACTAATTATACCCTATTGTGGGTTTTCTTTTTTGCGGAATATATAACTTTCTGGGGCGGTACTTTGTATTATAATCAATTCTGCATAAATAGAAATATATCTAAATTATTAGTGAGGCGTTTATAAATGAACAAAGAACTAAAAGAGAAATTCGAGGCTGCGGGATCATTTAAAAATCTATTAATATGGTATAAGATCTATAACGGGGCTTGTAAGGTATGCACGCAAAAGATGGTATTAACGGCTATACAAAATAAACGGCGTAGCCCTGATAAATATAAAGATCCTACGGCGGAATTTTGCCCCGCGTGTAAAAAGAAAACAGAAAAAATAATAGCTAAGGCGGTAGAATGAACGCGCTTTTAATGGGGGGGTTGTTATTTGGGTTACTGCTTATTAGCGTTATTATACACGAATTAGGGCATTATCTTTATTTTAAAGTAGCGCTTAAACGTAATATAAGTATAGTTTTCTATTTTAAAAGTATTATGAATTTCGGATTTAAAGCCGGATATATTGACGATTACGAAAGCCTAACGGATAAAGAATACGTTTTAGTTAATATTTGGGGGATCTTATTGGGCTTTATACCTATAATTATAGCGGGTATGCTGCTAGTAAATCTATTTTATTTAGTGAGTTTGCCGTATATATGGGGATCTCAACAAGATTTATTTAAGGTATTTGATTATATTTGTAATATGGATTGGGAAGAATGAAATTATTAGAATTATTTTGCGGGTGTCCTAATAATTGTAGTTATTGTTATGAGCCTAAGTATGTTGAAGGTACTGTCTTAGTCATAAGGAGGGTTAGATGAAAGAATGAAAATACTAATAGCATGTGAAGAAAGCCAAGAAGTCTGTAAAGCTTTTAGAAAACTAGGACATGAAACATATAGTTGTGATACTTTACTTTGCTCTGGTAATCATCCAGAATGGCATATACATGATAATATTTTAGATGTATTAAAAACAGGTACTTGTTATCTTGAAACTGGTAAAGTAGTCCATATAAAACATTGGGATTTAATGATCGCCCACCCACCATGTACTAGATTATGTAATTCAGGCGTTATGTGGTTAAATAAGAGGAGTTTATGGGATGATTTAAGTGCAGCAGTTAATTTTTTTAATGACTTAAAAGATGCTCCTATCCCTAAGATTTGTATTGAAAATCCTATCCCCCATAAATATGCGGTTCAAAATATTGGAAAGTATAATCAAATAATTCAACCTTGGATGTTTGGTCATTGTGAAACTAAAGCTACTTGCTTATGGCTAAAGAATTTGCCTAAGTTAAAACCAACAGATATAGTTGAAGGGAGAGAACAAAGATTATATAGATTGCCACCATCAAAGGATAGGGCTAAGTTAAGGTCAAATACCTATCCAGGTATTGCTAAAGCTATGGCAGAACAATGGGGCAACTTAGTCAAAAGCGAGGTTAAGAGCAAATGATAAGTAAGAATTTTTGGTTAATATGTATCTTTTTTATTTGTTGTTTAATAATTGGAATGAGATGTGGATATGAAAGGGCTAAACCTAAATATTGGTCTTTAGATCAAATAAAGCGCTTTGGGGCTTTATGTAGGTATCATAATAAGATCGTTATGTTTAAACTAGATCCCGAATATATAAGGGGAAAAACGGGGGATTCCGCGCAAAATGCCCTTAATTAACATATTATTAGGGCTTGTATGTATCGTTTTAATTGTTTTAGGTATTATATACATACCGCCTAAAGTTTGGTTTATGATCGTAGCCGGTGGCGGCTTTATTTGGTGGCTTGTATATTTAGCTATAAAAATAAAGAATGAGGTTTAAAAGTAAAAACTTGCGAATGGATAAGCGCCTATATTAACGCCGATATGAGATATATAGAGCGTATGGCTTTGTAGGGAGTTTAGGTTTCCACGCAAGAAGTTTTTATTTTTACTAATTACTAAAAGTTGGGGGAAAAAATGGAAAAATTAACAAGGGAAAGGCTAGCAGAATTAAAGCTAGAACGTAAAAGGCTAGTAGACGAACGGCAATTAGAAAAAGAGATCGAAATAGAGAAAGAACTGATCAGAAAAAATAAACCTATGGGATTTCTGGAAAAGATGGTAAGGGGCTTAAAGAAAAAATGATAACTTTAGCGCCGGAATACCATAAAAAAAGTAAAGATTATTGTGAAATAGAACTAAAAAAGAAATATATAAAAATTGTTGTTGTAGTTGATGGCTGCGGCAATACGTTTAAATTACCAATAAATAAAATTTTAATTGCATTGGGGGGGGAAGATGAAACGGGAACTAATTAAACTAAGTATAAGGGTTGATAAGCTAGAACTTGAACGCTTAAACCAATTAACCGGCTTAAATGAAAGTAGCAAAAGCATACGCGCCGCGATTAATTTTACTAATAATGTCGCCTATAACCTATTTGGCGGTAATTTGACTAATATGTTTAAACGTAAAAAGGATAACGAAGAAATAGATTTATACGAAAATCCTTAATTTTTCTTTCTTTTTGTCTTACAATTTCTTTTATTTTGTCTTGCGGATTGCGTCCAACTATCTATTTTTCTTAATTAAGCCAACATATAGAAAAAGAAGGTCCTATTTTGCATAAATAGGCGGGGTATTTTGCATAAATAGGCGGGGTAAATATTCAAATACCCGCTAAGAAAGAGTAAGAGGGTAAGTGAGTGTACAATTAGCGGGTTTAAACAAACACCTAAAAGGGCAAACTTCGGGGGTTTACCCTAATAGGAAAAATAGAGGTAATGAAAGCCTAATTAGTGAATAAATATACTATTATGCTAGTGAATAGTAATAATATAGGAAATATTAGTATTCCCCAAGAGATAAGCCCTATAAATAAAGCTAAGATCCCTATTATAGTAGTAGAGAACGACGCGGCTATAAAACGCGCTTTAAATTCTGCTTGATATACTATTAATGTAATAAAGAAAACTGAAAATAAAATAGACGACATTAAAAAGCCGCTGCTTAAATCGTTTGTAGATTTTACTATTTCGTAAAGATTGTTTCCGTTTGTTACATTAGTATAATTTAACATTTTATAAATCCCTCTTGACTATAGCGGCTATAAATACCCCTATGAATAATAAAACTATAACTATCGTAGCTACTAAAGTTTGCAAACTCTCCCCTATAACTCCTAAACCCGCCTGTTGAAAGCCCTCGTCCCTAATACTGTTAAATGTATCGAAACTTTGATCTGTTAGTTTTAAAGCTGTGTATCCGCTAGAAAAGTAACCGCCTATTATATCTAAGATCCCGTCTTTTTCTTTTATTTCGGTACGGTCTTTAACGTCTTTACTTAAATTGTTTAATTCTGCTAATTTATTATAACTTGTTAAATTATTATAACTATCTGTGGGGGCGTAGTTTTCGCTTAAATTCGCCATAAATAAGCCTAAAACTACGGCAAAAAAGCTAACTAAAAGTATAGCAATAATAAACCCCGTTATTTTTGGATTTCCCATTTTTAACCATTCCTATTTAATATTATAGCTAATATTAAGGCTAATATTTCTACGCCTATAGCTATACCGGTTTCTATTTTAACTAAGCCTAAAACCGCAAATAAAACCATCGGTAAGGGTATGACTAGAATACCCGCCGTTATGCTAAAAGTAAAAATAAAGGTAGCTAATAAAGTTAGGATTATTAAGAATAACATAAATAAATTAGAATCTGGCGCGGTATTAATCCACGTTTTAGTTAAACCATTTAAAAATACTGGTTGCTCGTTTATATATGCCGTTCCTATTGCGCTAAAAGTTGTACCGTTTATCTCTGGAATATTAATTAAAATAACTCCGCTAGCGCCTGTAGTACAAGAACTATTAAAGGCTACGGTCTTTAAACTTGTTTTTTTATCTACATCTAAACAAAACTTTGATCCTATGCCCGTATTATCTGAAAAAGTAAATCTAAAATTATTTGTAGCTGCATTAAATACTAATGCGCTTACTATTTTTTGGCTATTATAATAATCTGTGCCGCTTGGATCTTCTAGGCTTATTTGGAAGTTTAAAAGATTGTCATATATATAACTGGGGCTTGTGGTTTTCCTTAATACCCCTTGATAATATAAGAAAAATTTATAGTATTCTGTATTTTTTACTAGATTTAGCTTACATTCTCCTAAAAAATTAGTTTTACATTCTGATACTAAAATATAAGTATTACTCTCTATATCATAACGCGCCGCCCTTATTTCTACATCTTCTAGTATATTGTTTGTATTATCGTAAACCGTTGCCGTTATTTCTGTTGTGGCTGCTGCTACTGATAAAAATAGGTCTATTATGCTATGCGTCCTATTTACTAATGTAAAATAATAAAAGTTTTCGTTATAATCTGGCGCGCTATATCTAGCCGTATAATCTGATGGGCTTAATAGATCAACATAAAACGAGCCGTTAGAAGTGCTATAATTGTTACTGTATGCGGCGCTTATTAACTCTATATTAACGGTAATATTATTTAAAAAATAACCTGTACCCTCTTCAAAAAAGCTAAAATTAATAGAATTGGTAGTATAAAGCGTAAATGTATGGTTTGTTAGCCAATAATCCATACTAAGGCTAATATTATCTAAAGCGTAGTTGTTAGCGTCTATTTCTATATCGTAGGTTTCGTTTTGGTTTAATTCTAATACTGTGTTAAATTCGGTTGTGCTGCCGGCTACTGTGTTAGATCCTACAGCGGTTATAGAAAAGTTTTGTATTGGATTGCCCCAAAAATCATTGGCGGTTATATTTAATTTGTAATGATCCCAATATAAAGTATAATTATATTCCGTTATCCACCAATTTAAATATATATCATCATAAACCGAATTATACCCATTTTTATTAATTTCTAAGGCATAATACGTATCTTTATTCCCTTCATATAGTACGGTCGCGTTTGTTGTTTCGTAAAGTGTGCTATTTATAGATAAATTATAAGGTATTATATTATTAAATTGGTCTTTTGCCGTAACATTTAATATATATTTATAGTAATCTAAAATAGCTACTAGGTCATTACTTACATTATATCCGCTATATATTTTAGTGTCGTGTTTATTTGAGTAAACTATTATATCTATTAAATTATTTTCATTTATTAAAGGGGTTAATATTGTGCCGTTTGTTGTTTCGTAAAGTGTGTTATTTACTGTTGCGTTAAATATTAATAGGGTATTGTCAAAATATGTATTATCTGCGGTTATTGTAAATAATTCGTAAGTAATATCTGCTTCATATTGATAAACTTTTAATATTTCGTCATTATCTAAAGGTTGAAACCAGTATCTGTATTCATCCCAATTATGGTCGCTTCCACCATTGCCACTCCCATAATCCCCAAAACCGTTAAATTCAACGTCGCCTGTATGTGATGAAACCCCCCAAGAAGCGTTATTAACTTTTGTCCCATTAATATAATATGCTATCCAATTATTATCCCAAACTTGGCATTTATGTTGCCACGCCGTACCCGAACTTCCATAATTTATAGGGCTTACAATATTATGTATATCACTCGCAAAACTATCACCACTATTATCTACAAAAAACTCGAAGCCATCGGAAAGACCGGCATTTAAATGCCCTAACATTGTAGAACTCCCTCCTGTTTGCGATCCTTCTTCTTGCCATACACAAACAGAGCCCCCTCCTCCGTTATTAGTTGGATTCCATACCCCTAAATGAATGAATCCTGTAGCAGCTTTTCCCGTTTTAATATAAGTATCATTATTAGCAATAGATTGAGGGCTTCCACCAAAATAAGTACACGCTGAACATCCGCTCGGGCTTTGTGTTCCATTTCCATAATTAATTATAGTATTATTAAATGGCATCCAAATTTCTGATTCTGGAAATAAATTATCCCCTTCGTAACTTCCATAAACAGAACTAGAAAACAATACAAATATTAGTAAAATTAATAGTTTTTTCATATTTGCGCTTTTGCGTATAGGCTAATACCTACAGTTACCCCCATACCTATACCTAATTGTAGTAAATGCGTCATAATCCAAAAAGTAGCGGGAAATTCTATAGTCATATCGCTAAATTCGGGATCTGCGAAAAATTCTTCGTAGAAATTACCAAACATTCCAAAACCAATAAACGCGAATATTAAAAGAATTAAAGCTAATACAAAAAATAAAGGGTGTGCGTCAATCATTAACGACGCTACTATAACAAAAATCCACATACCTATAAATATAAATACGAATGCGCCGTCTAACATTGGCGCGCCTCTTGTGTCTACTTCATCTATAACCGCTTGCGCCTCTGCGTTTGTTATATCTTCGCTTATATCTGGCTCTATTTCCGTCCATATATTCCAAGCTACTACGCTAACAATAGCTACCGTTATAACTATAATCATCGCGAATATTGTATCTAATACCGCGTTTCCTTTTCTAAATCCTAAATTTCCAACTTTTCTTTTTTTCATCTTTCTCAAAAAAATCTGCGGGATCTTCCATTTCTGCGGCTTTTTTGGTTACGTCCTCTATAGTAGTGCCTTTTACTGCTGCCGTTTTCTTACACATTTTTTTAAATGCGGGATCTACCCACATTTGTACCCGTTTTTTAACCATTTTTATTTTTTGAAACAATTATTCCAAAATGCTTTAATACTTTATAAATTAAGTAAACAAATACATAAATCCAAAATGCACCATAAAAATACATTATCAATTTATAAAAAGTTATATCTGTATTTCCTACAAAAAGCAAAACTCTAGGAATAAGTATTAAATTTGTAATTGATACCAAAATAATCAATAACCTTAAAATAAAATGTTCTTTATCTAATTTAAACGCAAAAGCTAATAATATTATACTTACTAACGCTATACCAAAAATAAAAGGTATTTTGTCTTGTGGCTCTTTTCCGTTTTTGTTTATTGTTATTTCTGTACTTAAAAAACCGTATTCCCCGTTATTTTCGCAATAAACTAAATAAGGGTACATACCGCTATCTAAAAATAAATCTGGTGTTAATTTTACTTCAAATTCTATGCCGGAATAACTTAAATTAGTTTCTAGTATATGGTTGCCGGTATGGTTGTATAAATGAAACATACAATAACCGGTATTATTATTTAATTGGTAATTTGTGCCGTTATATAAATGAAAATGTAAATCTATGGGTTTACCCTCTGGAAAATATATATTTTTTGGGTATTCTATTTGTAACCCCCCCGTATTTTCTTGTATGTTTGTAACGCTTATGGGTTTAACTGCAAAAACACAACTAGCAAAAAGTACAAATATTAATAATAAAATTAATTTTTTCATTTTAACTATTAAGTAAGGGTATGCCCCCTTTACCCTGTAATACGTTTGTTTCGCTGCTTTTCATTGTTTCCCCGTAGCTTTTTCTTTCTTCGTTATTTAATAATCTTGAAAGAAATAATTCTACTAAATTACATAAAACTACGTAAATACCGTCTATATCTGTGTCGCCTATGCTCCAATCTGGGGCGTTTTTTACTAATTCCTCTATTAGGTCTACTCTAAACCAATATAAGAAATCTTCATATTTTAAACTGATCCCTTGACCGTCTACGTAAAAATTACCCTGTACAGTTTGCGGGTTTATTACATTAGAAAGAATATTTAATATACTTTGAACTCCTAAAGCGTTAGCTTTTGGATAGCCTAATTCTAGCTTTTCGCCTATGGTTTTTCCGTTTTCATCATTATAATAAACCATTTTAAAGCCGCTTAAATATTCCTTTGCCCTCTCTATAAGTGTGTCGGTATCTAAGCGTACTTGTAAGGCTTGAAAATCTGTACCACGCCGTAACATTGTGGCGTTTATTTGTTCTGTTTGTTTATCCATTTTAAAACCCAAAATGATCTATTTCTTCTATGTCGTAGCGGTTAGGCTGCTTTTTCCACTTCTTAAACTGTTTTTTGGTTAAATCGTAGGGGCTAAATGTATTTACTGCCCTTTTTCTATCGTCCATTAATTTAGATTTGTTTGACCTATTCGCGTGTATTTGTGCCGCTTGCTCTGAATAGCTAGCGCTTGCTATTCTGCCGCTTTGCCCTATTGTTTTAGTTTTAATATGGGTAGCTTTTTTTTCAATATTGCCCCAATTTTCGCTTAAAGTTAGTGTGCTATCTGTGTGGGCGTGAACGTCTACTAAATCCCCCTCAATACCCATATTATTAAGGCGCTTTGTTATAATCCTTTTTTGTAGTTTTATGTTTAGCATTTTATAATATAAACCCCCTTAGTTTCTTTTTTTGAATAGGTATATATCTTTGTCCTAAACCGGACTTTATAGCGCCTTTGCTAGTTTTTCCCCTTAATCCTAAACCTAATGCGCTAGCCGTTGGAGTAAATGCTTTATTCTGATTAAATGAACTTGATTTTTTAGTTTTTTTATTAAAATATGGCCTATCTAAATTTATAAATGGGAGGGTAATAACTGGCGGCGGGGGAGTTGAAAAGGAAGGTATTGCGCTAGGTATTCCCGCCGTACTTGTTACGGATCTTGTTATTAAATTTTGTTTTAAGTCTACGGCTTGCTTTTGTGCTAAATTTTGCTTTTGTTCTTGTATAAGCCCAACTTTGCTTAATTGCAAACTTTTTAAGGCGCTAGCCGACTTTGTAGTAGTTATAGAAATTGATTTAGTTAGGGGCTTTGTTCTTGTTAGATCCCTTTGTATTGTTGTGCTTTTTTGTTTTGTTTGAATATTTTGTTTTAATGATGGTTTTGAAAGTGTTAAAGTTGTAGCTATTTGCGTAGTATAATGTAAGGGTTTTGCCTGTTGCTTATATAAAGCCTGTGCGGTCTTTATAGCGCCTGTTCTTGATGTCCCTATAGTTTCGGTTACGCTGCCGCCCATAGTGGCTTGTTTTACTTTTGTGCCGGTTTTACCGCCGGTTTCCCTAAATACTTCTAAGCCCTTTTTACTTGCGGGATAAGTTTTATAATCTGTTTTATATTTTTTTAGAACGTTAGCGGCGGGTTTGCCCCTAACTTCTTTTAATGCTGCTTGGCTATATGTTACTTTGTCTACTTTCATAACTTCTTTAACTCTCCCCACTTCTAAAGCGTCAAATTTTGTATTTTCTATTTTGCTTTTTTTAAATACATTTCTTAATTTAGAAAAAGGTACTATTTTAGCTTTTGACGTTGTGCCTACTGCTATACTTGAATATGTATTTAAACCTTGATCTTGTATTATTAAATCTGATCTGGTTATTTTTTGCCCGTATGAATAAGAAACTTTACTAGGTTTTCCCGCAATTTCTTTTAAAATTGTAACTTGTTTATAATTTGTTACGCTTGCTACTGTGTCGCTGCCCCGTACCCTTATACCTTTATTTGTTTGTATGGCTTTTACTTTTCCGGCTTGAAATTTAAACCCGCCTACTGTACTTTGTACGTTTTTGTTTAGATTTATAGCGAACTCTTGGCCCACGCTATCGACGTTATAAGTTTTTTTACCTACATTTATTTTAAATTTGGCTTGAACTAGGGTTTTTTGTCCGGCGTTGTTTTGAGTTACTGCTATTTTTTGCCCCTGTGTACTTGTAATTTTTGCTTTTGGGGTTATTTTCTTAGTTATTGATCCTATTCCTTTGCCGCCATAATATAAGCCTACTGCTTGACCTATTACAAAAGTAGGGCTATATTGTAAATCTTTTTTAATTTCTGCCCCCATTGAAAAAGTCGCGGCTCTTGGGTTTGTAACTATATAGCCTATGGTTTTACCCGTCCTTGTTGGGTTTGCTATTGCGCCGGCTATTCCTATGGGTATACTAATAGCCCCCGCTACTGCCCCCCTTAATCTTAATGGATCGTATTTATTATAATCTGAATTAAAAGAAAAAGATTTTAAGCCCTCTATTGCTTTTTGATCCCACGTTTTTACAACGGGATTTTTATTTTCTGAAATTGTGCCGCTTGGTGTATAATTCTGCGTTGGATCTGCTGCGGGGCTATTTATTGGGCTTTGAGTGGTTGTATATGTTGTCGTATATTTAGCCGTACCTACTTTTTTATGATCTAGATAAACGCCGCCCGTTTCCTTTGCTGCGCTTTTCACAATTAAGCCCCGGCTGTATACGTCCCTTTGTAATTGCTCGTTTAATAACTGTTCTTGTTTAATTTGTTCTGTGGTTTTGTGTGAACTTTTCACTCTTTCGTCGGTTTCTGCGGTTGTTTCTATTGTTCCATCTGCTCGAACATTATTTTGTGATCCTACACTATAAACGGTATCTTTTGGCGGGGCTAATATTTCCCCTAATCTTCCTTGTAATCTAGAATCTACAGCTTGCTTTATAGCCTCTTTTTCTGCTTGTGTTTGCGCTGCTTTTATTTGTTCTTCTGCTTTTCTAAGTGTTTGATGATCTTGCGCGTTTTGTGAATGGTAGTAATGCGACATATGTTATTATTTTAACATATAGTTCTATATATTGATTTAGTGTATCCATTATAACAATTATAACAATTATGACCAAAAATATATATAATTTAGTTGTTTTATTATTATTTCCGCTAAAATGCGGGGGGTGTTAATATGGAGAAAAAAGTAAGTAGATTTCAAATACAAGATATGTTACCAATAGGGCTAACAATCGTAGTACTTGGTATTGGATTAGCATACGGGCTTAATGTAATGAGCGACGTACAAGGCGATATGACCCCTAACACATTGGAGTATAACGCTACCGCTAGCGCTATGGAAGGAGTAGCAAAACTGCCGGAAAAACTGCCTTTAATTGTAACTGTAGTCGTAGCAGCGATAATTATAGGGATCTTAGTTAGGTATTTGATGGTAAAATACAACTAAAGGCGGCAAAATGAAAAAAACCGTTTCTAAATTTCAAATACAAGATATGTTACCAATAGGGCTAACAATCGTAGTACTTGGTATTGGATTA